>Ga0326726_10002249_pt1 | contig 17784 bp, 19 predicted proteins | sample MHFenrmetagenome_2_FD_207603 | JGI IMG/M metagenome (GOLD analysis project Ga0326726, IMG submission 207603) | Lab enriched peat soil microbial communities from Michigan Hollow, Ithaca, NY, United States - MHF15MN | ecosystem: Environmental > Terrestrial > Soil > Wetlands > Peat | place: USA... | reverse complement strand
AGCGACTCGTTTTCCTTCTCCGAGGCCGGTTTGTCCTGAGTCGGCTCGGTGGCCACGGAGATCACGGTCAGCGCGGTCTTGCGGCGGGAGGCGAGGTCGGCGGCAAAGCGCAGGGCAGCAACTCCGCCTCGCGAGCCGTCGGTGGCGACGAGGACCTTCCATTTGGAATTGCTGCGGGGGGCCACGGGAGTTGATTTAGCAGCCGGGGCTCGCCGGCCGCATGATGCAGATGAATCAATCGTCGCTATTTCGACGGGGCGGCGCCGGCCGGGTCAGTAGACGATTCGCCGGGAGCGCCCGGGCGTCGACCGCCGCTCGACACGGATCCGGGCGTCGAGAACCCGGGCTCCCCGGGAGAGAACCTTGACGGGGTTCAGGTCCATCTCGCGCACCTCCGGGCAGGCCTCGACCAGGGCCGAGACGCGCAGGAGGAGTCCGCGCAGGGCGTCCTCGTCGCCCCTGGGAGCGCCCCGGTATCCTCGAAGCAGGGCGGTGCCGCGGACCTCCTCGAGCATCGAGGCCGCGTCCGCGTCGGTCAGAGGGTGAAGGCGGAACGCCACGTCGGAGAGCAGTTCCACCAGGGTCCCTCCGCTCCCGTAGACGACCAGCGGCCCGAAGGTCGGGTCGCGAACGACCCCGACGATGACCTCGACGCCCCCCGACACCATCGCCTGGACGAGAAAACCCGTGAGCCCTTCGAGCCGGGACGCCATCTGCTCGGCGGCGGCGCGCACCGCGGCGCCGTTCTCGAGGCCGATGCGAACGCCACCCACCTCGGTCTTGTGGAGAATGGCGGGTCCGACGGCCTTCAGGACGACCGGAAACCCGATGTCTGCGGCGGCGGCCTCGGTCGAGGCGGGATCGCCCACGAGCCGAACGGCCGCCGTCGGGATGCCGAAGGCCGTGAGCAGGCGGTCGCACTCGACGGGATCGAGCCATCCGCCTCCCCGCGCGAGCGCCGCGCCGACGATCTGCCGCGCGTCGGCCCGGCGCGCCTCGGGGAAGTCGGGGACCGTGCCCGGCGGGCGCCGGCGCCACTCTCCGTACTCGACGGCGCGCGCCAGGGCAATGGCCGCCGGCTCCGGGAAGGCGTAGCTCGGGATCGACTGGAGGATCGGTGGAGCGCCCCGCGCGCTCATGAAGATGGCGAGCACTGGCTTTTCGCCGGCCTCCCGCGTTCCGTCGACGATCGCCCGCGCCACGGCCTCGGGATCGGTCGCGATCGGCGGAATGAAGATGGCGAGCACGCTGTCCACGTTCGAATCGGCGAGGACCAGCTTGAGCGTGCGCTGGTAGTGATCGGGGGGCGCGGCGGCCAGCATGTCGACGGGATTGGCGACGCTCGCCGCGGCAGGCAGGAAGGCGCGCAGAGCGGCGGCCGTCTCCGGCGCGAGCGAGGGAAACTCGAGCCCCTGCGCCTCGCAGGCGTCCGTGGCGAGGATTCCCGGACCGCCGGCGTTCGTGACGATCGCGACGCGCCGGCCCCCGGGCACCGGCTGATGGGCGAGAAGGGCGGCGACGTCGAAGAGCTCCTCGAGCGTGCCCGTGCGGATGACGCCGGCCTGGCGGAAGAGCGCGTCGACCACGGTATCGCTCTCGGCGAGCGCGCCCGTGTGCGAGGAGGCGGCGCGCGCTCCGGCCCGGGAGCGGCCAGCCTTCACGGCGACGATGGGCTTGCGCCGCGCGACCCGCCGGGCGATGCGCGCGAAGACGCCCGGGCTCCCGAAGCTCTCCAGGTAGAGCAGGATCACGTCGGTCCGCGGGTCCTCGGCCCAATACTGGACGAGGTCGTTGGAGGAGACGTCGGCCTTGTTGCCGACCGAAACGAAGGTGGAGATGCCGAGGTTGAGCCTCGCGGCGTAGTCGAGCAGGGCGAGGCCGAGGGCGCCGCTCTGGGAGGAGAGCCCGACGCGGCCTTCGGGCGGATAGGTCGGGGCGAACGTCCCGTTCAGACGCACGCTGGAATTCGTGTTGACCAGACCCATGCAGTTGGGTCCCACCATCCGCATCCCGGCGTCGCGGACTTTTTCGAGCAGGGCGGCCTCCCGGCGGCGGCCCTCCTCGCCGGTTTCGCTGAAGCCCGCCGTGATGACGACGACTCCCTGGACGCCTTTGGCCGCGCAGTCGTCGATGGCGGCTGGGACCGCGGCCGCCGGCACGGACACGATCGCGAGGTCGACGGATTCCGGAACGTCGGCCAGGCGCGCGTAGCAGCGCACGCCCTCGATCTCCGCGGCGGACCGATTGATCGGGTAGATGGGCCCTCGAAAGCCGGCCGAGACGAGGTTGTGCAGGATTTCGGCGCCGATCTTGCCTCGCTCGCGGCTGGCGCCGATGACCGCCACCGACCGCGGTTCGAAGAGCCGGGCCATCGACGCCGCGGCCGCCTTCTCGGAGCGCTCGGCCGACTTCTCCTCGAAGACGGCCGTGGGCGTGAGGGAGACGACGATGCGTTCGCCGTCAGAGGCCGCGCGCCGCTGCATCGGGAACCCGCAGTTGGCGAAGACGTCGAGCATGCGCGGGTTCAGGCCCGGTGCCCGTGCCTCGAAGGTCGTGATGCCGCGAGCGCGGCCGATCTCGGCCAGCCGCTCGAGCAGCCGCGTTCCGATCCCCTGGGCCTGCAGCCTCTCGTCGACCGCGAAGGTGACCTCGGCAAGGCTCGGGTCGGCGTCTGAGCGCAGGTAGTGCCCCGCCGCCACGATGCGGCCGGCGGCCTCGCCGACGTATCCGAAACGATCGCGGTAGTCGGCGTCGGCCGCGGCGCGGGCCGTCGCGCCATCGGGTCCCCGGGCGCCGAAGAAGTGGAAATACACGCTGTCGGCCGGCAGCCGGCCCTGGAACTCGGCGAGCGCCGCTGCGTCCGAGGCGCGAACCGGCCGCAGCCGAAGGGTGGATCCCGAGCGCAGGACGACGTCGGACGCCTCGTGCGCCGGATAGTCCTCCGGCGCTGCGGCGTCGGCGCGTGGGGAAGGATCCGGGGGGCGGGTCGGCGTCATGGCGTTCTCACGCCTCCTTTCTAACACTTCGGACGGGGATAGGATCGCGAGCGATGCCCGAAGTCGTCACTTTGACGCTCAATCCCGCGATCGACGAATCGACGAGCGTCGATCACGTGATCCCGGAGCGCAAGTTGCGGTGTGGCCCGGCTCGCTCGGAGCCGGGCGGCGGGGGCATCAACGTCTCGCGCGTCCTGCGCCGGCTCGGGGACGACGCCCCGGCGATCTATCCGGCCGGGGGGCCGGCCGGCGAACTGCTCGCCCGCCTGCTCGACGCCGAGGGGGTCGCGCACTGGCCCGTGCCGATCGAGGCCTCGACTCGCGAGAACTTCAACGTTCTCGAGCGGGCGAGCGGGCTGCAGTACCGCTTCTGCCTCGAGGGGCCGACGCTCGAGGCCGGCGACGTGGAGCGCTGCCTCGGAGTTCTTCGGGGCGCGCGCCCGGCTCCCTTGTTCGTCGTGGCTTCGGGGAGTCTGCCGCCCGGCGTGAGGCCTGACTTCTACGCGCGCCTGGCGCGCCTCGTCCGGGAATCGGGGGCCCGTCTGGTTCTCGACTCGTCGGGCGAAGCCCTGAGGCTCGCCGTCGACGCTGGTGTCTTTCTCCTCAAGCCGAGCCTGAGGGAGTTTCAGCAGCTCACCGATTCGGTCGGCGCCGACGAGTCGCGCCTGGCCGAGCTCGGGCGGGCCCTGGTCCGTAGCGGAGGGTGCCAGATGCTGGTCCTGTCGCTCGGATCCGGCGGCGCGCTCTGGATCACGGCGGCGGGCCAGGGGCGCATCGCGGCCCCGGCGGTTCCCGTCGCGAGCGGTGTGGGCGCCGGAGACAGCATGGTGGCCGGCATCGTGCACGGTCTCCTGCGGGGCAGCGCGCCGGGCGAAGCGGTTCGCTACGGGGTCGCCGCCGCGGCGGCGTCCGTGATGAACCCGGGAACGGCACTGTGCCGGGCGGAAGATGTGGAGCGGCTCTTCGCGGCCATGGCCTGAGCGAGCCCCGAGGCTCGTCGAGTTGTGGCGTCGCCGACTAGAGGGATCCCTCGGCGCTCACGCGCCTCGGGATGACCGGCGTCGCTTTCGCGCCGCCGGTCAGCCACGCCGGGGCGATTCCCTCGCGGTGCAGCGTCTCGAGGACGCGCTCGGGCGTCCCCCAGTCGCTCCAGCTGACGGCCGGAAGCCGTGACACGGCGAGCCGGCCCGGACTCGACGCCAGGACGGACTGTGAGAAGTTTGCCGTTGGCGCCAGCGCGTAGGCACGCTCGATCGCGCTCGGCTCCGCCGACGTGCCGGCGTAAGGTCGGATGCGGCGCAGCCGTTCGTGCAGCTCGGGAAGCGCGAGGCGGCCGGCTTCGATGAGTGCGGACGCCCTGGCGACCATGACGAATGTGTTCCAGACGCCGCCCCTCGCGAGGCAGGCGCGCGCCTCGGCGGGGGAGGGTTTCTCGACGAAGCGGTCGACGGTGCGGATGTCGCCGGAGGGCCCCTTCTCGAGCTCGATGCCGGGCTGGATCCAGCCGTACCCGGACTCCGGGGACTCCGGCGTCGCGCCGACGAGCAGGATCCGGTCCGGGTGGCGCTCGGCGACGGAGAAGAGCGAGGCGATGTGCCGCATGAAGGCTTCCTCGTCGGCCACGAAATGGTCGGAGGGAAGGATCACCACCGTCGCGCCCGGGTCACGCCACGCGATCCAGTGGACGGGCAGAAGAATTCCGGCGGCGGTTCCCCGGTCATGGGGCTGGACGAGAACCTTCGCCGGGCCCGGTTCGGAAAATTCGGAACCGAAGTAGGCGGCATGGGATTTCGTCGTGACCACGACGATGCGGTCGGGCGGGATCGCGAGAGCTGCCCGGTCGAGCGTATGGCGAAGCAGCGAGCGGCGTCCCATCAGCACGGCGTACTGTTTGGGCCGGCCGTCGGCGTGGATGCGCTCGACGAGCGGCTTCAGGCGCGTCCCCTGGCCACCCGCCAGGACGATGGCCCACACACGTTCGCCGGGTCCGGAACCGGTCACCATGACCTCATGACTGTGACGTCCACCCCGCTCGAAGAGCATGACGCCCTTCGAGTCGAGAAACATGATTCAAGTCCATCAGGGTCCTGCAAAGCAAGCCTGAATGTGGCGTGAAGCCCGCCTCGGCGTCGGCGCCGAGCAATTGATCAGTTTGAATTAGGCCGCCCGCAGACCGGGAGGATGAGACTCGGGATATGAAGATCGAGCCACAAATCACGCTTCGCGGCATCGACGACGCGGCCCTCGAGGGAAAGATCCGGCAGCGCGTGCAGCGCCTGGAGAGGTATTGCGACGATATCCAGCGCTGCCAGGTCTGGGTCGAGGCGCCGAGCGGACACCATCGCCAGGGCCGCCTCCACGAGGTCCGGATCCGGATCACCGTGCCCGACGAGGAACTCGCCGTCGACGACCAGCCCCGCGAGGAGGACCCGAACGTGGCAATCCGCAACGCCTTCGACGCCGCGCGGCGGCAACTCGAAGACTTCGCCCGGCGCCGGCGGGGCAACGTGAAGACCCATCGAGGCGGGGTGGCGCTTCCACCGGCCGTCGAAGGAGGAGAGTGACATGCGAAGACTCCAGGTGCGTGACCTCATGACGGACACCCTGTTCACCCTGCGTCCCCAGGACGACCTGACCGTCCTGTACGACCTGATGGACGCCAAGCACATCCGGCACGTGCCGATCGTCGACCGCGAGCGCGAGCTCGTGGGCCTCGTGACCCAGCGCGATCTCTCGCGCAGCGCCCTCGGCACGCAGGAGGACGCGCCGCTCTCGCTCCAACGGGAGATGCTGAGGCGCCGGCGGATTCGGGAGATCATGGCGACGGAGGTCGACACGGTCGAGCCGGACGAGGACCTGCGCGTCGCGGCGGACATGCTGATCGAGAACAAGATCGGCTGCCTGCCGGTCGTAGAAGGTACGCACCTCGTCGGAATCCTGACCGAGTCGGACTTCGTCCGGCTCTTCGTCCAAAGCCCCTGAGGAGGCCGCCATGAAGTCCCTGCGAAACATTCTCGTGGCGACCGACTTTTCGTCGGCGTCCCGCCCCGCGTTCCGCCGGGCCCTGGAGCTCGCGCTTTCGAACGAGGCGGCCCTGTGGATCGTGCACGTCGCGGCGCCCCCCGGACCGATCTCGCCCGACGGCTATGTGCTTCCCCGCATCTACGAAGAAATGGACCTCGCGATCCGCACGGACGCGCAGAAGCGGCTTCGGGTCATGCTGGCCCGGGCCCGCAAGGTCGGCGTCCGCGGCCGGGCACTGCTCCTGAAGGGCGTGCCGCACGAGGCCATCGTGCGGGCGGCGCGGGCCCATCGCGCCGAGATGATCGTGCTCGGCACGCACGGCCGAACCGGCATGGCCCGGTTCTTCATCGGCAGCGTGGCCGCGCGCGTCGTGGCCGCGGCGACGTGCCCGGTGCTGACCGTGCGCGGACGCTAGGCTGGAAGAGAGAGAAGAAAGAGGTCGCCATGAGAGAAGAACGCAAGCGCAAGGCCCTCTACGTGAATCGGCGGGAGGATCTCTACGCCGACGCGCTCCTGAAGACGGAACGCGCTGCCGGCGCCCCCGGCAAGGTGAACAAGCGGCGCGCGACGAAGGCGGCGTCCGCGAACCCTTCCAGGTCGAAGCCGGCCCGGTAACGAACATGGACACCGCCCCGGCGGCGCGACCCCCGGCAACGCGAGGGCGCGGCCGGCCCCGGCGATGGATCCTCTGGGCCGCCGGCCTGGCGGCTGGCCTCGTCATGCTGCGGCTCACGCTTCTGCGCCCGGCCTCCGTCCCCGTCACGGTTTTCCGGGCCGCGGCCGGGCGCGTCGAGGAGAGCGTGACCAACAGCAAGGCCGGAACGGTCAAGGCCCGGCGCCGGGCGACGCTTTCCTCCGAGGTCGGAGGCCGGGTCAGCGAGCTGCCCGCCCGCAAGGGGATGCGCGTGCGCCAGGGCGACGTGCTCATGCGCGTGGCCGACGGGGACTACCGCGCGGCCGTGGATCTTCAGGATAGCGCTCTCGAAGCGGCCCGTTCCGGGCGCACCGAAGCGTGCCGGACGGCCGAGCAGCTCGACCGGGACCTCGCCCGCAACCAGGCGCTCTCGCGCGAGAGCCTCGTCTCGGTGGAGCTCGTCGATCAGCTGCAGAGCCGGCGGGACGCCGCGGCGGCGGCGTGCGCCTCGGCGGCGGCGAGAATCCGGCAGGCGCAGGCCTCCCTCGAAGCGGCCCGCGTGAATCTCGCCAAGACCGTGCTCAGGGCTCCCTTCGACGGGGTCGTCGCGGACGTGACGACGGAGCTCGGCGAGTGGATCACACCCTCGCCGCCGGGTCTGCCCATCCCTCCCGTCATCGTGCTCCTCGACGACGCCGGGATGTACGTCAGCGCGCCGATGGACGAGGTGGACGTCGGCCGCGTCCGCGTGGGCCAGGCGGTCCGCCTGACGCTCGACGCCTTCCCCGGGCGCTCGTTTCCGGGCCGCGTGACGCGCGTTGCGCCCTACGTCCAGGATGTGGAGGAACAGAACCGCACGTTCGAGATCGAGGCGGAGTTCGAGGACGCCGCGTTCGCGCGGCGGATCCCGTCGGGGACGTCCGCGGACGTCGAGGCGATCCTCGACGCGCGCGACGGCGTGCTGCGCGTTCCGAGCTCGGCCATCCTCGACGGCGACCGGGTCCTCGTCGTCAAGGAGGGCCGGCTCGAGTCCCGCACGCTGACGCTCGGCCTGAAGAACTGGCAGTACGCGGAGGTGCGCTCGGGACTCGCCGCCGGCGATGCGGTCGTCGTGTCGCTCGATCGCGCCGACGTGCGGGAGGGCGCACGAGCGGCGATTGCCGCGGAATCCTCGAAGTGATCGAGCTGTCCGGAGTGAGCAGGGAGTTTTGGGTGGGCGACCAGCCGGTGCACGCGCTGCGCGGCCTCGACCTGACGATTCCGGATGGCGACTACTGCTCGATCATGGGGCCCTCGGGCTCCGGCAAGTCCACGCTCCTGAACATTCTCGGGTGCCTCGACCGTCCGAGCGCCGGTTCGTACCGGCTGGACGGCCGGGAGGTCGCCGACCTCGATGACGAGGCGCTCTCGGAGGTTCGCCGCCATCGCATCGGGTTCGTGTTTCAGTTCTACCATCTCGTCCCGCGGCTGACGGCGTCCGGCAACGTGGAGCTGCCGATGATCTTCGCCGGCGTGGACCGGGTGGAGCGGGCCGCGCGCGTCGAGCGGGGGCTCGCTGCAGTCGGCCTGACGGCGCGCGCCGGCCACACCGCGGAGCAGCTCTCGGGCGGCGAGCGCCAGCGCGTCGCGATCGCGCGGGCGGTCGTCATGGGGCCCACGCTCCTGCTGGCCGACGAGCCGACCGGGAACCTCGACTCGGCCGCGGGCGCAGAGATCGTCCGGCTGCTCGAAGGGATGAATTCCCGCGGCCTGACGCTGGTCGTCGTGACTCACGATCCGGACATCGGCCGGCGCGCCCGACACCGCCTTCGCCTCGCCGACGGAGCGCTCGTGTCGGAGGAGAGGGGCCCGGGGGCGGTGCCGTGAACGCCCGGGACCTCGTCGCTTTTTCGGCCGGCGCCCTGCGGGGACACCGGCTTCGGACCGGGCTCTCGCTTCTCGGCGTGGCGATCGGCGTCGCCTCGGTGGTCCTCCTGACGAGCCTCGGCGAGGGCGCCCGGCTCTACGTGACCGGTGAGTTCGCCTCGCTCGGCACGAACCTTCTCATCGTGCTTCCCGGCAAGACGGAGACCGCGGGCGTCACGCCCTTTCTCATGGGGGCGCCCCACGACCTGACCATCGAGGATGGCCAGGCCATCGCGCGCCGGGTCCGCTCGGTGTCGAGCCTCGCGCCGCTGTCGCGGGGCACGGCGCCGGCTCGCCGGGGCGAGCGGCGGCGGGACGTGGCCGTCATCGGGACGACGGCGGAGTTTCTCGGGGTTCGGCACATCCGGCTCCAGACGGGCCGGTTCCTCCCGGCCTTCGGCCAGGGGAGCGAGCCGGCCGTGTGCGTTCTCGGCTCGAAGGTCCGCGGCGAGCTCTTCGGCGGCGCGAACCCGCTCGGCGACGTCGTGCGCCTCGGCGAGGAACGGTTCCGGGTCATCGGCGTGCTCGCGCCGCGCGGGATCTCGCTCGGGATGGACATGGACGACATGGTGTACGTGCCGGTCGGCCGGGCCTTGAAGATGTTCAACCAGACCGGCCTCGCCCGACTCCTCCTCGAAGTCCGGTCGCGCGACGAGCTTGCCTCCGCCGAGCAGGCCGTGCGCCGCGTGGTGGCGGAGCGTCACGCCGGCGAGGACGACGTCACGATCCTGACCCAGGACTCGGTGCTCGCGAGCTTCGGCCACATCCTCGCCCTCCTGACGGCCGCGCTGGCCGGCATCGCGGCGATCTCGCTGACGGTCGCGGGGCTCGGCATCATGAACGTGATGCTCGTCGCCGTCGCCGAGCGCACGCGGGAAATCGGACTCCTGAAGGCGCTCGGCGTGACGCGGCGCCAGATCGTCTCGGTCTTTCTCGTGGAGGCGGCCATCCTCTCGACGGCCGGGGGCGCCGCGGGCCTCGCGGCCGCCTTCGCCGGCGCCGGGCTCCTGCGCGGACTCTACCCGAGCTTCCCGGTGCAGCCCCCCTCGTGGGCGGTCGCCGCGGCCGTGCTAGTGTCGGTCACGGTCGGGCTCGCGTTCGGGGCGGCGCCGGCACGGCGCGCCGCGCTTCTGGATCCGATCGTGGCGCTGGCGAGGCGATGAGCGCATGACGACCCGGGAGCTGGTCGGGCTCGCGTGGGGGGCCGTGGCGGCGCGGCGGCTGCGGTCCGCCCTGACGGTACTCGGGATCGTGATCGGGATCGCGTCGGTCATCCTGTTGACGTCGCTCGGCGAGGGGACGCGGCACTACATCGTCGCGGAGTTCACCCAGTTCGGCACGCACATCCTCTCGGTCACGAAGGGCAAGACGACGACGAGCGGGATGCCGGGCCTCTCGGCGACGGTGCGCAAGCTGACGATCGAGGACGCCGAGGCGCTGCGGCGCGTGCCCGGAATTCTCAAGGTCCTGCCGGGCGCCTACGGGACGGCCCGGGTGGAGCGGGGCGAGCGGTCCCGGCGGGTCCTCGTGTCGGGCGTTTCGGCGGAGATGCCGGAAGTCTTCCAGTTCAAGGTCCGGCAGGGTCGATTCCTTCCGCCCGGAGATCCCAGGCGCGGGTCCCCGCAGGCGGTCTTCGGACCCAAACTTTCCCACGAGCTCTTCGGCGACGCGAACCCGCTCGGCGAGAAAGTGCGCATCGGCGGGGCCCGCTTCGTGGTCGTCGGCGTCATGGAGCCCAAGGGGCAGATCCTCGGATTCGACATGGACGACCGGGCGTACATCCCTGTCGCGCGGGCGCAGAGTCTCTTCAATACCGAAGAGCTGACGGAGATCCACGCCCTCTTCGCCGCGGATACGCCTCCCGCGCGGATCCGGGAGAGGATCCGGAAGGTCCTCATGGCGCGCCACGGCGGCGAGGAGGATTTCACGATCACGACCGAGGACGAGATGCTCGACGTGCTCGGCCGGGTCCTCTCGGTCGTCAGCCTGGCGGTTGGCGGAATCGCGGCGATCTCGCTCGTCGTGGGCGCGATCGGCATCCTGACGATGATGTGGATTTCGGTCGGGGAGCGCACGGGCGAAATCGGCCTGGTGCGCGCGCTCGGCGCCACGCGGAGGCAGGTGCTGCAGCTCTTCCTGGTGGAGGCGGCGCTGCTCTCGGCGGTCGGCGGCGCGCTCGGGATCGCCGTCGGGCTCGGGCTCGGAGGTCTCCTGCGGATCGTCCTGCCCGGCCTGCCGCTTCACACGGCGCCGGTTTTCGTGGTGGCGGCGCTCGTCGTCAGCCTTCTCGTCGGGCTCGCCTCCGGGGTGCTCCCGGCGCGTCGCGCCTCCGCGCTCGATCCCCTGGACGCGCTGCGCGCGGAGTGACCCGGGCCTAGCGCGATCGCGAGGCCTTGCGGCTGCCGGCGGGCTTCGCCTTCGCGCTCCTGGCGGAGGGGCGGGACGAGGCCGTGGGAAGCGTCGGCAGCTCCAGCATCTCCGAGGCGACGAGACCGTGCTGGTAGGCGAACGCGACGGCGGCGAGCTTGGTGTGGACGTCGAGCTTCGAAAGGATCCTCGCGATGTGGTTCCGGACCGTGACGGGGGAGATGAAGAGAGCGGTCGCGATCTCCTCGGTCGCCAGCCCCTGGGCCATCTTTCGAAGAATCTCCTGCTCGCGGTCCGTCAGGGAGGCGACGTGGCCCGCCGGGGTCCGGGGCGAGGGGCGGGAGCCCGTGCCGTGCTCGACGGCCTCGGCGAGCTCGCGCTCGAGGCTCGAGGCCGAGGAGCCGGGATCGCGCAGTACGTGAACGATGGTCGCCAGCGACGGGTGGCCGCCGGAGATCGCAAACGGAGTCGCCGCGATTCGGCGCACGCCGCCGCCCGTGACCGGCACGTCGAGGAGAAACGTGTGGAGCTCCTCGTTCGGGTGCAGCCGCGCCTGGTTCGTGATGGGGCACGAGGCGCCGCAGTAGCGGTTGCCGTGAACGTCGTGACCGCACAGAACGTCGTAGCACCGGCGCCCGAGGACCTGGTAGGCGGGGCGGCCGAGCAGCTGCTCGCACGCCTTGTTCCACAGGATTATGAGGTCGTTGCCGTCAAAAGCAAAGACGGCCTCGCCGCTGGCGGCGATCTTCTCCAGGACCTCGACGGGGCGCGCCATATGCGCAGATTATCCCCTTTTTGACCGAATTCCGAGGGAGCGGCGCATCAGGGCGTCGAACCACCGGTCGGGCAGGGCGGCGCGCAGGGGAATGAGGCCGCGGGCCATCATTCCGACCGGATAGCGCGCCCGGGGGCGGTCGGACTCGATGGCGTCCGCGATGACCCGGGCGACGGCTTGCGCGGGCAGTTTGCCTCTCTGGAACTCGCCGTCCATCGCCCGTTCCGCCAGGGCGTACACCTCGCGGTAGGGCCCCGGGCGGGAGAGCAGGGGGGCGACCATCGACCGGGCGCGATCCCCGAACCGGGTCTCGATGGGGCCCGGCTCCACGAGCGCCAGGCGGATTCCGAAGGGGCCGAGCTCGATCCGCAAGGCGTCGGAAAGGGCCTCGAGGGCATGCTTGGAGGCGCTGTAGGGGGAGGCGAAGGGGACGGCGACCCGGCCCGCGACCGAGGACACGTTGACGATCGTTCCGCCCCCCGCCCGCCGCATGGCCGGGACGACCGCCTGTATGACGGCGAGAGCGCCGAACAGGTTGACCTCGAACTGCGCGCGCCACTCGTCGAGCGTGACCTCCTCGGCGGCGCCGTACTGGCCGTACCCGGCGTTGTTGACGAGGGCGTCGATGCGGCCGGCCCGCGCGAGGACCGCGTCGACGGCCGTCCGGATCGAGGCGCCGTCGGTGACGTCGAGCGCCAGGCCCTCGAGGTTTTCGCGCCGCTCGAGCTCGGTGAGGTCGTTGCGGTTGCGGGCGGTCGCGAAGACGCGGTGCCCCCGGAGGGCGGCCTCGAGCGCGGCGGCTCGTCCGATGCCCGAGGAGCACCCCGTGAGGAGGATCACGCGCTCGGAGGGCACGCCGGAATGTTACCCTTTCGCGGGAGGGCGAGGCGTACGACCACTTCCCGACATGTGCAGCCGATTCGGCTGCTCGGGCGCCCGGCAAGCCACTTTGTATCAACGCCTTGCGACGGTAAACCGACGCTCGGCTGGCTCGTCTATACCCTGTGCCCGCACTGGCGATGATTCCCCGCGAGACGCCCTCCGAGATCGACGAGGCTCGCCTGATCCGCGAGATCCGCGAAGGGCGAACGGAGCTCTTCGAGCACTTCGTGCATCGGTACCAGAGAAAGATCACCCGGGTCGCCTACCGCTTCCTGCGCGACGCGGGGGAGGCCGACTGCGCCGCGCAGGAGAGCTTCCTGCGCGCGTACCAGAATCTCGATGCCTTTCGCGAGGGCTCGACGTTCGAAACCTGGCTGACCCGGATCTGCATCAACTGGTGCAAGGATCGATTGAAGCGCCGCCGCCTGGTGGTCTTCTTCCACCAGGGGCCCGCCCGCGAGGACGACGGCGGGGACGACCCGGGCGATGTCGCGCCGGCCGAGGATCCGTCGCCGGAGCGGCGGGCGGCGGGCCGGCAGATCCGCGAGCGGCTTGGCGCCGCGCTCGAGTCGCTGTCGCCCCGGCAGCGGGCCATCTTCTCGATGAAGCACTTCGAGGAAATGTCGATCCCGGACATCGCGGACCTGACGGGACTCGACTCGGGGACGGTCAAATCGCACCTTTTCCGGGCCGCGCAGAAAATTCGAGAACGCCTCGCGGACTTTCAGGCATAGGGGCTCGCCATGCACCAGGACACACCGGATCTCGATAATCACCTGACGGACGCCGAGCTCTTTGCGCTCGCGGCGCCCGCGACGGGCGAGCCCGAAGCTCTCCCGCGGCACCTTTCGCGGTGCGGCGACTGCAGCCGCGCGCTCCAGGACTGGAAGGGGGCGGTTCGGGCGCTGGCCGACGCGGAGACGGGCGAGATCGATCGGCGCACGCCCGAAGAGTGGCGGGCCGCCGAGCAGGCCACGATGGGCGCAATCCGTCGTGCGGGTCGCCCGGGGCGCCGGGCGCACCCCCTCCGCTGGGCCGCCGGGATCGCGGCCGCGCTCCTTGCCGCCGCTCTCGTCCTCCCGCGCAATGGCGCGGCGCCTGACGTCGCCACGGCGCCGACGCCGTCCGCGGAGCCCGCGTCTTCGGAGCTTGCGGCGGCCGACCTTGCCGACGACGAGCTCCTGCGCCAGGCGTCCTACCTCGCCGAGGGCAGCGATGTCGACGGCGACGTCTCCCTGGAAGGCCGCCTGTGAAGAAAATCGGGCTCATCCTCGTGACGGCGTGGCTCGCGGCGGGCGTGGCGCGCGGTCAGCAGCCGCTGGCCGACGGCAAGTGGTGGAAGCGTCCGAGGATCGTCCAGGCGCTCGGACTGACGCCGACGCAGACGTCCGAGCTCGAAAAGATCTTCGCGAAGAGCCGGCCGCGGCTCATCGACCTCAAGGCCGATCTCGAGAAAAAGCAGTTTGCGTACGAGCAGGCGATGGGCGCGGACAAGGTCGACCGCCAGCAGGTGGAGGCGGCGATCGAGGCCCGCGAGCAGTCCCGCGCCCGGCTCCAGAAGGAGCTCGCGTTGATGGAGCTCGACATGAAGCAGGTCCTCACGCCCGAGCAGCGCGAGAAGGCGCAGGAAATGCGCGCGGAGTTTCGTCAGCGGGTTCAGGAGCGGCGTCGCCAGATGCGGGACGGAGCGGACTTCGACGCGGATCCCGCGCCGCCGCGCGCCGCAACGCGCGGCCCGGCCCCTCGTCCGACTCCCTAGCCGGCTTCGCCTAGTCTCCCGAAAAGCGCTCCTCTTTCCACGGGTCCCCTCTCATGTGGTACCCGTTCTCTTCCCAGAACCCGGCCCGGTCCTCGCGCGTGAGCTCGAGGCCGCTGGCCCACTTGGCGCCCTTCCAGAAGTAGAGGTGCGGGATCACGATCCGCATCGGCGCGCCGTGCTCGGCGGTCAGAGGCTTTCCGGAATGGTGCGTCGCGAGCAGGTTGTCGTCGCGGTCGAAGTCCGGGAGCGGCACGTTGGTCGTCCAGCCGCCGACCGCGTGCTCGACCACGAAGCGCGCCTCGGGCTTCGGGCGCGCCAGGCGGAGGACCTCGCGGACCGGGACTCCCTCCCATTCGTTGTCGAGCCGCGTCCAGTGCGTCACGCAGTGGACGTCGTTGCGGCGCGCGGCGCGCGGGAGGCTCTGGAACTCTCCCCAGGTCCACGAGATCGGGTTCTCGACCTCACCCCAGATCGAGAACTTCCAGGTCTGCAGGTCCACCTTCGGGATCTGCCCGAAGTGGAGCACGGGCCACTGTTGCGTCACGAACTGGCCCGGGGGCACCCGCGCCGGGTCCGGGTTCGGAAAACGGATGTTCGGGTTCTTCCGGATGATCATGCAGCTAGTATCTCTTCCTTCATGGATGCCGCGGTGCGCCGAAAGATCCAGGATTACGTCGGGCCGCTCGCGGTAGGTCTCGACGGCGTGACGAATTACGGCGACGTCGAGCGAATGGTTTCGGCGGCCGAGGCGGTCTCCGAGGGGATGCCCCGGCTCGACGCCGACCTGGTTTTTCTCCTGGCGGTCTTCTCGGGGCAGGAGAAGTGGGTTTCCCGGATGGGGCACCGCAGCCGCACGGAGCTCTTTCTCGGCTCGCTCGACGTGCCGCCGGCGACCGTGCGGGCACTCTTTCGGGGGCTCGCGCGTTTCGACTCCGCCCCCGCGACGCCCGAGGAGGAGGTCGTTCACGACGCCGTGCGACTCGAGGCGATGGGAGCCTACGGGATCGCGCGCGGGCTGGCGGACGCCTACCGCGAACGGCTCGACATCCTCGAGATGGCGCAGGCGATCGAGGCGGCGGCCGCGATGCCCCTCCGGACCGAAAACGGCCGCCGGCTGGCCGGGCCGCGGCGGGCCCTGATGCTCGACTTCATCCGGGGGCTGCGCGAGGAGCGCGCCGAGTTCTCGCCGGCCCCGAAATGAAACGGCCCCGGTCGCCCGGGGCCGTGAAGCGCGAAAAGATCTCCGGGACTAGGGGCCGTAAAGGAGCAGGCCGAAGGTCTTCGTCAGGAAGACCGCCATCTGGCCGCGCGTCGTGGAACCGTCGGGGCAGTACGCGCCGCCGCCGCAGCCCCCGGTGATATTGCGGGCTGCGAGGTCCTCGATCCACGGGTCGAACGGCCCGCCCGTGCACGGCACGTCGGTGAAGACCATGCCGGTGCAGTCGGGTGGCAGGTAGTTGGAGCCCTGTTCCGACTTGAGCAGGAAGACCGCCATCTGAGCCCGCGTGACGAAGTTGTCGGGGCAGTAGTTGCCGCCGCCGCAGCCTCCGGTGATGCCGCGGTCGGCGAGGTCCTCGATCCACGGGTCGAACGGCCCGCCGGTGCACGGCACGTCGGTGAAGACCGTGCCCGTGCAGTCGGGCGGCAGGTAGCTCGATCCGAGCTTGCCCTTCAGAAGGAAGACGGCCATCTGCTTGCGCAGAGTCGTGCCGCTGGGACAGTACTCGGTCCCGAGGCCGCAGCCGCCCGTCACGCCGTTGTGGAAGATCGTCTCGATGAACTTGTAGAACTGGTTGTCCATCGGCACGTCGGTGAAGCTTTCGCCGACGTGGAGGGTCCACACCTTCGGAGGCAGCGCGGCCGTGGGCGCGCTCAGGGTGCCGGGCGTCGGCTGCTCGGTCAGCTGCGCGTCGAAATGCTGCGCCGGCCGGACTCCGGTGATGTGAACGGCCATGCAGTCGGTCGTGGCCGTCGCGCAGTCCGCGGTGGCATTGCCGGCGATCGCACCGTAGTCGGCGGTCCCGTCGTCCACGATGTAGAAGGCCCCGTTGGGTCCGCTGAAATCGGAGACGAGGCCGAGCAGCGTGAAGATGGTGTCCGTCGAGTTGGTCCACGACGGCTCGATCGTCGCCGTCTCGCCCATCTCGAGCACGCCGTTCTGATTGCCGGCACCCGACGCGTCGACCGCGAGCGCGGCAGGTGTGGCGAGCAGCTCCTGCCCGATCACGTTCAGGACGATGTGCATGTCGGGATGTCCGACGTCCCCGGTCGGCATCGGCGTCGGAATGTCGCAGGTCGGGTCCGGAGCCGAGATGTAGCTCGGGCCGGTTTGAGCCTCCGCGTTCGAGCCGATGAGGAACATGTTCCCGGCGGCCGTCCCGTCAGGGATGGAGATCTCCACGACGAGTTGGGAGCCGGCCGGCGCGACCCCGGTGACTGGCACGCCGAGGATGGCGCCCGTCTGGTCCGCGACGCCGATGTCCGCCGAGCCGATCTGCGTCAGGGCGCCACCGGGGAAGGCGGGATCGGAGGTGAAGAGCAGCACGGTGAGCGGCTGGGTGCCGCCGCCGCCGCCGACGAGGTTGGCGGTCGCCGATTCGATGGCGAGCTGAACCTCGCACACCGCGAATGCTCCGGCGATGCCCATGTCCGTGAGCGCGAAGGCCCGCCAGTAGCCGTTTTCCAGGGTGTACCCCGTTCCGTTCTGGATGCAGGCCGTGGAGTTGCCGGGAGTGATCGTCTGCGACGACGACTGCGTGAGCGTCGTCGGGCCACAGGGGGGCGGGGCTCCTCCAGGCACGGCGACGATTGAAGCCGGAGCGCCTGCCGGCGCACGGTGAAGCTCGCCAGCGGAAATGACGCTCGAAACGCCAATCGCAAACACACAAAGGGCGGGGACGAAACGGTGTCTCATCGTGGTCTACCTCCGTCGCGCGACGAACGAAATGGGTTGGTGATACGGGATTTTACAACAGAACGGCGGGAATGGCGCAGTCCGGCCGCGAGGGAGACGACTAGACGAGCGACACTCCGCCGTCGACGCGCAGGACCTGCCCGGTGATGAAGGAGGGGCCGCTGCAGAGGAAGAGGACGGTCGCCGCGACGTCCGACGGCTCGCCGTTGCGCCGAAGCGGCGCCTTCTCGGCCCACCGTTCGGCCGTTCCGGCCGGCGTTCCCTCCGGAACGAGGACCGTTCCGGGAGCGACGCCGTTGACCGAGACCTCGGGCGCGAGCTCGACGGCGAGCGCGCGGACGACGCCCTCGACGGCGGCCTTCGAGACGGAATGCGCCGCGTAGTTGCGCGCCGGCGCCGTGGCCAGGAAGTCCGAGACGAGGACGACGCGCCCCCGCCGCGCGCGCAGCAAGGCTGCCGCCTCCCGGGCGAGCAAGAATCCCGAGCGCGCATTGACGTTCATCGCGTCGTCCCAGATCGCGGCGTCCG
>Ga0326726_10002248_pt1 | contig 17791 bp, 7 predicted proteins | sample MHFenrmetagenome_2_FD_207603 | JGI IMG/M metagenome (GOLD analysis project Ga0326726, IMG submission 207603) | Lab enriched peat soil microbial communities from Michigan Hollow, Ithaca, NY, United States - MHF15MN | ecosystem: Environmental > Terrestrial > Soil > Wetlands > Peat | place: USA... | reverse complement strand
GTCTTTCGGGCTCTGGGCGAAGAGCGGGCTAGCGGCGAGCAGCAGGTAGAGGGCGCCTCGGCAAATCGGCTTCATCGTGTCCTCGCGAAAACTGCGCCAAGGATATGCCACGGTCCGGCATAGAATTTCCGGCAATTCGATGGCTCTCCCGGCCGGAACGAGGCTCGGCCCCTACGAGATCCTGTCGCCTCTCGGCGCAGGCGGGATGGGGGAGGTGTACCGGGCGCGGGATACGCGCCTGGCGCGCGAAGTGGCCATCAAGGTGCTGCCGGAATCGCTGGCGTCGGACCAGGAGCGGCTCAAACGCTTCGAGAAGGAAGCGCGGTCGGCGTCGGCGCTGAACCATCCCAACATCGTCACGATCCACGACATCGGCTCCGAGAACGGAGTCTCCTACATCGCCATGGAGTTGGTGGATGGGACGACGTTGCGTGAGCTGCTGGCGAGCGGACCGCTGCCGATCAAGAAGCTGCTGCAGATCGCTCCGCAGATCGCCGAAGGCCTCGCTCGCGCACACGAGGCCGGCATCGTCCATCGCGACCTGAAGCCCGAGAACGTGATGGTGAAGAAAGACGGCCTCGTCAAGATCCTCGACTTTGGCTTGGCGAAGCTCTCCTCCACGGGCTCGGGAAGCGACGAGGCTTCGCAGCTGCCGACGATGACGGGGACGCAGCCGGGCGTCGTGGTGGGGACGGTGGGCTATATGTCGCCGGAGCAGGCGAGCGGGCAGACGGTGGACTTCCGGTCGGACCAGTTCTCCCTCGGCTCGATGCTGTACGAGATGGCGACGGGGAAGCGGGCGTTCCAGAGGAAGACCGCCATCGATACGCTCGCGGCGATCCTGAATGACGAGCCGGAACCGATCTCTATGGCCAGTCCTCAGACTCCGATACACCTGCGCTGGACCATAGAGCGCTGCCTGGCCAAGGAGTCTCCAGGACGCTACGCGTCCACTCAGGATCTGGCACGCGACCTTTCGACGCTGCGTGATCACCTTTCCGAGGCGACGTCGAGCGCGACAATCGCGGCGGCGGCCGATATTGGAGCGGGCCGCAGGAGGATCGCGGTCCCCGCCCTCAGTGCGATGGCGGTGGCGGCGGTGCTCATCGCCGCGGGGCTCCTGGCGGGGCGCTGGCTGACGGCGCGAAACTACAAGACGCCGATTCCTACGTTCAGTCAGCTCACGGTCCGGCGCGGGATCGTGCACTCGGCACGCTTTGCGCCGGATGGGAAAACCGTGGTCTACGGTGCGGCCTGGGACGGGGCGCCTGTCGAGGTGTTTACCGTACGAACAGATTCAAACGATCCCCGCCCGATTGGGCTCTCAGGAGCTGATGCCTTAGCCGTGTCGTCGAAGGGCGAGCTCGCTGTCCTTCTCAAGAAGGCGCACTTGCGATCCGGGGGCGGGGGCACGCTCGCGAGAATGCCGCTCGGCGGAGGAACGCCGAGGGAGCTGCTCGAAGACGTGTGGGGTGCCGACTGGGCTCCCAACGGCGAGGATCTCGCGGTCGTCGTGGGCTTGCGGGACGGGAAGAGACAGATTCAGTACCCGATAGGCAAGGTGGTCGCGCGGGGCGAGGACCTCGGCGAGACAGTTCGTGTCTCACCGAGCGGAGACTTGATTGCCTTCAAGGACGGGAACGAAATCGTCACGGTCGCTCGAAGCGGGAAGCGCAGCGTCATCTCACGGGGGTGGGTCGATTCCGGTGATCCTGTCTGGTCTCCCGGGGGAGATGAGCTGATCTTCAGCGGGACGCGCTCCGGCGGTGGTTCGTCGGTCTTCGCGGTATCGCTTTCGGGGCGCGAGCGTGTGTTGCTTTCCAACGCGTTCAGCTTCCCTCTGCGTGACGTGGCGCCCGACGGCCGTCTCCTGATGGAGCTTCTAAGAGTTCGCGGCGAGGACGCCGTTCAGCCGCGGGGCGGGAATCGCGAACTCGGGCTCAACGGGTACTGGGGATCGACCGTGGATATCTCCGAGGACGGAAGCCGGGTCCTTTCCGACCAGGGGGACCTCGGGAAGACCGACGGCACGCCCGCGATTCATCTCGGCGACGGCAAGGCGCAGGGCCTGTCGGCGGACGGGAAATGGGCACTGACCCTCCGGGAGGGGCCGCCTCGGGAGTTGATCATGTTGCCGACCGGTCCGGGCTCCACGAAGAAGATTCCGGTCCAGGGCCTCGAGCCGTTGGAAGCGTGGCTGATTCCCGGCGAGAAGGGCTTCCTGGTCAGAGCCGAAGGCAAGGACAAGAATCCCGTCCTCGCCGTCGTGGGCCCCGATGGTGGCAAGCCCTCGCCGCTCACCGTCGAGGGCTACGTGCCTGACCATCGAATCGTCGTCTCGCCGACCGGCGATCGCATTGCCTACGAGTCGAAGGAGGGAGGGCTCAGGATCGTTCCCCTTTCCGGAGGGGCGGCGACAATCGTTCCCGGCGCTCCTCTCGACCCGAATGACAAGCTCGTGCAGTGGAGCGCCGACGGGCGATTCCTGTACGTCGCGCGCGAAGGCGACGCTCCTGCCCCCGTCGACCTGATCGAGCTCGAGACCGGCAGGCGGCGAGCCTGGAAAACGCTGATGCCGGCCGACCCCATCGGTGTCCCGTCCATCTTTCGCATCTGTGTTTCCCGCGACGGCCAGTCCTATGCCTACACTCCCCTCAGGGTCCTGGAGTCGAACCTCTTCCTCGTGGATGGAGTCAAGTAGTTGAGCCTTACTACCGGCACCCGTCTCGGCCCCTACGAGATCGTCGCGCCACTCGGCGCAGGCGGGATGGGGGAGGTGTACCGGGCGCGGGACACGCGACTGGCGCGCGAGGTGGCGATCAAGGTGCTGCCCGAGTCGCTGGCCTCGGATCCGGAGAGGCTGAGGCGCTTCGAGAAGGAGGCCCGGTCGGCCTCGGCGCTGAACCATCCCAACATCGTCACGATCCACGACATCGGGTCGGAGAGCGGCGTCTCGTACATTGCGATGGAGCTCGTGGACGGGACGACCCTGCGGGAGCAGCTCGCGAGCGGCCCGGTGCCGATCAAGAAGCTGCTGCAAATCGCGCCGCAGGTCGCCGAGGGTCTCGCCCGTGCGCACGAAGCGGGGATCGTGCACCGGGATCTGAAGCCCGAGAACGTGATGGTGAAGAAGGACGGGCTCGTCAAGATCCTGGACTTCGGCCTGGCGAAGCTCTCCTCGACGGGTTCGGGAAGCGACGAAGCATCGCAGTTGCCGACGATGACGGGGACGCAGCCGGGCGTGGTGGTTGGGACCGTGAGCTACATGTCGCCGGAGCAGGCGAGTGGACAGACGGTCGACTTCCGGTCGGACCAGTTCTCGCTCGGCTCGATGTTGTACGAGATGGCGACGGGCAAGCGCGCGTTCCAGAAGAAGACGGCGGTCGACACGCTGGCAGCGATTCTGAACGAGGAGCCGGAGTCGGTTTCCTCCATCAATCCTCAGATGCCCGCCCCGGTGCGGTGGATCGTCCAGCGATGCCTCGGCAAGGAGCCGGACGAGCGCTATGCGTCGACCGCCGACCTGGGAACGTCGAAGGTGGAGCGCCACGGGCCGTGAGCGTGGAGGGGGTCCGGCCGAGTTTGATTTCGCCCGACGGTGCGTCGCTGCTCGTCCAAGTCGAGGGGAGCGGCGACATCGGTCTCATTGCGACGGACGGAACCGACCCGAAACCGCCTCGCGTTGTCGCTCGAGTGCCCGGGTTCTACTCGCCAGTTCATTGGAGCGCCGACGGCAAGTCCGTCCTGATCGAGGAGGCGCGCCCTCCGGCGAAGCGAATCGATCGCCTCGATCTGGCATCCGGGAAGCTGACGCTCTGGCGAGACCTTTCACCCGGAGGCCGGGTGGGGTCGGGCGGGCTCGAGGGCATTGCTTTCTCCGCGAACGAGGACGGCTGGGTCGCTGGCTACCATCGGTATTTCAGCCAGCTCGTTGTTGTCGACGGACTGAAATGATGCTCCACCTCTATCGCCGCGCACAGGGGGTGTTCGCGTCGGCGGTGATGCGGCCGGTTGAGTCCCGGGCGGCCTATCTGGACGGCGCGTGCGGGAACGATGCAGAGCTGCGACGCGAGGTCGAGTCGATGCTCGCGTCGCGCGAGGCGGCGTCGGAGGGGTTCCTGGAGTCGCCGGCGGTTGCGGAGATGGAGTCGGTGGCGCGGGTCGTTGGAGCACGCCAGCCCCTTTCGCGCGGAGTCCGTCAATTTTGGCGAGGCGCAAGAGTCAACGGTGCCGTCATCCCATGACACTTTCAGCCGGGACCCGCCTCGGCCCCTACGAGATCCTGTTGCCTCTGGGCGCGGGCGGGATGGGGGAGGTGTACCGGGCGCGGGACACGCGTCTCGCCCGCGAGGTGGCGATCAAGGTGCTGCCGGAGTCGCTGGCCTCGGATCCGGAGAGGCTGAAGCGCTTCGAGAAGGAAGCCCGGTCGGCCTCGGCTCTGAACCATCCCAACATCGTCACGATTTATGACATCGGGTCGGAGAGCGGCGTCTCGTACATCGCCATGGAGCTGGTGGACGGGACGACGCTGCGCGAACAACTCGCGAGCGGCCCGGTGCCGATCAAGAAGCTGCTGCAGATCGCGCCGCAGGTTGCCGAGGGTCTGGCGCGCGCGCACGAGGCGGGGATCGTGCACCGGGACCTGAAGCCCGAGAACGTGATGGTCAAGAAGGACGGGCTCGTCAAGATCCTGGACTTCGGCCTGGCGAAGCTCTCCTCGACGGGTTCGGGAAGCGACGAAGCATCGCAGTTGCCGACGATGACGGGGACGCAGCCGGGCGTGGTGGTTGGGACCGTGAGCTACATGTCGCCGGAGCAGGCGAGTGGACAGACGGTGGACTATCGGTCGGACCAGTTCTCGCTCGGCTCGATGCTCTACGAGATGGCGACGGGCAAGCGGGCGTTCCAGAAGAAGACGGCCATCGACACGCTCTCGGCGATCCTGAATGAGGAGCCCCAGGCGACGATCGGATCGATCAACCCGCAGGCGCCCGCGCCGCTGCGCTGGATCGTCGCCCGCAGCCTGGCCAAGGAGCCGCGGGAGCGATATGCCTCGACGGAGGATCTGGCGCGCGAGCTCGCGAGCGTACGCGATCACCTGTCGGAGCTCTCGAGCGGGGTCATCGTGGACGGACCGGTCAAGCGCCCCTCGAGCCGTCGGGCCCTCGGTTTACTGGCCGTGGCCGCAGTGCTCGCGGCCGCCTATTTCATCGCAGCCCGCCAGCCCGGTCCCGCCCCCATACCGCGCTTCCAGAAGGTGACGTTTCAGCAGGGGGCGATCTGGCGGGCGCGGTTCGCGCCGGACGGTCAGACCGTCGTCTACGCGATGGTCGCCATCGGCGACGACCTGAAGCCGGTCGAGCTCTTCTCGACGAGGGTGGGAAGTCTCGATTCGCGGTCGCTCGGGCTGCCTCCGGCCGACATACTCTCGATCTCGCGCACCGGGCAGATGGCGCTCGCGCTCGCCAAGGACCCGCTGAACCTGGATGTGGGAACCCTCGCCGAAGCTTCATTGACTGGCGGAATGCCTCGCCCGATTCTCGAGGACGTCTGGGCGGCGGACTGGTCGCCGGATGGCAAGGAGCTTGCCGTCGTGCACTACGTCGACGGGAAACAGCGCATCGAATACCCCGTGGGCAAGGTCCTCTACGAAACCGCCGAATCGATCATCAGCCTGAGGATCTCGCCGGACGGTGAGAGCGTGGCCTTCGTCGAGACCACGGAAGTCGACACGATACGGGTGGTTGACCGGCGGAAGGTCGTTCGCACGCTCTTGAGGGACGCCGGCCTTAGTTTTGGGGGTCCGGTTTGCTGGTCTCCTCGCGGCGACGAATTGTGGTGGGTGAAGCAACACAATGTGGGACTTGTCCAGTCCAGTGAAGTCCATGCAATTACACTGAAGGGTAAGGAGCGTGTCGTCGCGGCGCTACCAGGCGAATTCCCGTTGCACGATATTGCAGGCGACGGGCGCCTCCTGGTCGAGCACATCTCTCGCAGCTACAAGATGATGGGCACGTTTCCGGGCCAGGTTGGAGAGAGGAGCCTCGATTGGCTCGATCAGTCGCAGCCAGGCAGTCTCTCTTCGGACGGGAAGATGCTTCTCTTTGAGGATCGGGGCGATGCCGAAAGCAACACGCAGGGGGCGTACCTCCGCAAGACGGACGGCTCTCCCGCCGTTCGCCTCGGCGAGGGCTCCGCTGGTCCGTTCTCTCCAGACGGGAAGTGGGCGCTCGTCTGCCGAAAGCTGCCGAAGCACTACCTCGTTCTCATTCCGGTCGGGGCGGGTCAGGAGAGAGTCCTCGCCCCGGGAGCGCCGATTCCCAACGGGAACATTCTCTTTCACCCCGACGGGAAGAGGGTCCTGTTCGAAGGCGCGGAACCGGGTCGCCCGGAGCGGGTCTACGAGCAGAGCATCGACGGGGGGCCGCCGAAGGCGCTGACGCCGGAGGGGATGAACCTCGTTCTCGTCTCGCCCGATGGCACGCTGTTGATGACCCGTGAAGAAGGGGCGAAGGACGTCTTGCTCTCTCCGTTCGATCCGAAGGCAGGAACTCCTCCTCGCAAGGTGGTGCTCCAGTCGAGCAGCGAGTTTCCGATTCATTGGAGCGCGGACGGGCGATCGGTACTCGTTCTTGCAGACAAGAACATGCGCCCCTTCCGGGTCGATCGCCTCGATCTCGCTTCGGGTCGCCGCACGCTGTGGAAGACCTTCTCCCCGCCCGGAACGCTTGGAGGAGGAGCCTTCTCGCTCGTGCTGTCGGCCAACGAGGATGCGTGGGTGGCTGGATATCGGCGTTACTTCAGCGAGCTGCTCGTCATCGATGGCTTGAGGTAGGCACGTCCGCGGGCGCTAGAATTGCGCCAGGCTCAGGAATTCCCGGGGGTTGCTCGATGTCGACCGGCAGGACGAAACGACGTCGTGTCGTCGCGCTTGCGGCAATTTCGTCGCTGCTGCTCCTCTGCGCGTCGGTCGTGCATTCCCAAACCACCGGCAATCTCGAGGGCATCGTTACCGACCAGGGTGGAGCGCCGCTGCCCGGGGTGACGATCGCGTTGACGAGCACGAATCTGCAGGGCGCGCGCGGCGCGACGAGCGGCGCGGACGGCCGGTACCGGTTCCCGGGAATCCCCCCGGGCAGCTATCTGGTCAAGGCCAGCCTCGAGGGGTTCGGTGCGGTCGAGAAGAAGGCGACGGTCACGCTCGACGCAACGGTCGCGGTGACCCTCCAGCTCAACCTGTCGACGACGGCCGAGGTGACGGTCACGGGAGAGGCCCCTCTGATCGACGCGACGTCCACCACGGCAGGCTCGAGCTACGCCGGCAAGGTCATCGGGCAGCTGCCGCTCGCCAGCCGCAACTACGCCGACGTGGTGTTCACGCAGCCCGGGGCCCAGGCGGACAACGGCGAGACGCAGGGCCGCTCGCTCGCGATCTCGATCTACGGCTCGACCTCCGCGGAGAACTCGTTCTTGATCGACGGCGTGAACACGACGAGCGTCATCAAGGGCGTCCAGGGAAAGGACATCAACAACGAGTTCGTCCAGGAGGTCGAGGTCAAGACGGGGGGCTACCAGGCCGAGTACGGCCGCAACACGGGCGGCGTCATCAACGTGATCACGAAGTCCGGCGGCAACGACTTCCATGGAGCCGTCTTCGGTTACTACAACAGCACGGGGATGAAGGCCAACACCGACTTCGTCTCAACGCCGAACTACTCGGAGTCCGGAGATGCCCAGGCGCAGGGCGTCGGTGTGCTGGTCGTCGACAACCGCCAGGAGACCGGCGCGGACCTCGGCGGATTCGCATGGAAGGACCGGATCTGGTTCTTCGCCGCCTACGACCGCGTGCGCACCAATCAGTCCACGACGCCGACGTCCGGACCGGTCGAGGGAGGGGTCTTTCCGACGGGCTTCGTCGAGAACAAGTACGCGGGCAAGCTCACCTTCAACGTCACTTCCGGAACGAGCCTCGTCGGGAGCTATTTCTCGGACCGGGAGACGGAGACTGGCGCGCTCTCCGTACCCCAGAGCATCAATCCGACCACCTACGAGGGGCGGCTCGACACGGGCGGGCCCGACTACGGCGCGCGGCTCAACCAGCTCTTCGGCTCGACCGGCCTGCTGACGATGCAGTATGGCCACCACTCGGAGAGGTACGAGACGAAGCCCGACAGTCGGGACCAACAGCTCTTCTACGACTACACGCCGCTGGTCTTCGGAGGCTCCGGGCTCGACTTTTACGGCGGGTACGGCAGCGTGTTCGGGCCCATCCAGAACAACAACTCCACGCGTAACTCATATGCCGCCATGTACACGCAATATCTCGGCAACCATGAGGTCAAGGCCGGCGGCGACTACCAAAAGGACGTGACGCGGGGCTCGACCTATTGGACCGGATTGAGCGCGGTCGGGATCCATCCCTGCTCGGACCCGACCCTGGCAAGACCTTGCGATCCCAACGCGCCCCTCTACACCAACGGCGAAGGCAACACGACCCAGGTCTTCTACGAGCACGATTTCTACGCGGCGAACGGAACGGATCTGACGCCCCTCCGAGAATCGCCGTTTTCCGTGCCGACCACCCGCTGGAGCGCATTTCTGCAGGACGAGTGGCGCGTGACGCCGCGGCTGACGGTCAATATCGGCTTGCGTTACGACGCCGAGAGCGTGTTGCGGGGCAACGGTGCGCCGGCGTTCAATCTCACCGGGCAGTGGGCCCCGCGCGTGGGCGTGTCCTGGGACGTCGTGGGCAACGGCACCTCGAAGCTGTACGCATCGGCCGGGCGCTTCTACTACGCGATGCCGACCGATCTTGCGGTCCGGGTCTACACCGCCAACACCTACGTCGCGACGTACAACTACAGCCCAACCTCCATTGCGCAGAATCCTGCCGCGCCGATACCTCAATTCCTGCAGGTCGGGTCGTACGACGGCGAGCCCGTCGACCCTGGACTCAAGGAGTACTACCAGGACGAGCTCACAATCGGGTTCGAAAAGTCGATCGATACCACCCTGTTGGTGGGATTGAAGGGAACGTACCGGACGCTCGGCCGAGCCATCGAGGACCGCTGCGACCTCGATCCGGCGACGGCGCCCTTCGGCAGCTCGTGCGCGCTCGCCAACCCCGGCAGCCCTGGGCCGGCGTCTCGCGGCTTTTATGGCACCTGCGATGGCTCGGCGAATCCGACGGATCCGAATAGCGCCGCGTATCCCGGAAACGAGGGCGTACCCATTTGCACACCGCCGGGGCAGGGCGCCCCGATGCCGGACGCAAAGCGCATTTTCCGCGGCATCGAGGTCCTGGTGCGCAAGCAGATCTCCAACGCGCTCTGGGTGCAGGCGTCCTATCTCTACTCTTCGCTCGAGGGCAACTACTCCGGCGCCGTCCGGGAGGGCAGCGGCCAGACCGATCCGGGGATCAACGCGGACTTCGACTACTACCAGCTTGCGCACAACGCCTACGGCCGGCTCGAGCTCGACCGGCCGAGCCAGGCGAGGATCGACGGCGTCTACAATGCGCCCTTCGGCCTGTCGGTCGGATTGCAGTTCTACGTGCGTTCGGGAACGCCGTACACCCGCGGCGGCTACCTGAACCAGTTCTACAACCAGGATCTCTACCTCGATCCGCGGGGCTCCTCCGGCCGCACGCCGACCGACACCGAGATGAACGCGTCGCTCGCGTACAACCTCCCGATCGGGCCCGTGACGGTCACGCCGCAGATCCTGATCTTCAACATGTTCAACAATCAGACGCCGACGGCCTACAACATCCAGTTCAATCCGAACGGTTCTTTCGTCCAGGATCCGACGAGCCCCTTCTACGGCCAGGCCGGTGTGCAGCCGGGCCACGAAGGGACGGACGGAACCGTCTGCGCCGGCCCGACGCCGTGCAGCGACAATCCCAACTACCTGAAGATCGCCGCGCGTACCGACCCCAGGTCGTTCCGCGCCGTCATCAAGGTGTCGTTCTAGAACGTTTGCCGGACTGCAGCTTCGGGGCCGCAGAGTAGAGTAAGAGGCGCCGCCACCGATGACGTTTTCCGCCGGGACACGTCTGGGCCCCTACGAGATCCTGTCGCCGCTCGGCGCGGGTGGGATGGGGGAGGTGTACCGGGCGCGGGACACCAAGCTTCAGCGCGACGTAGCGATCAAGGTGCTGCCGCAGGTCGTCGCGAGCAATCCCGAGACGCTGGCGAGGTTCGAGCGGGAGGCGCTGGCGGTGGCGTCGCTGTCGCATCCGAACATCCTCGCGATTTACGATTTCGGGAACGACGGCGGTGTTGCCTACGCCGTCATGGAGCTTCTCGAGGGCGGGACGCTGCGCGGCAAGCTCGACGCGGGGCCGATTCCGCAGAAGCAAGCGTTGGACTACGCGCTGCAGATCGCCAGGGGACTTTCCGCCGCGCACCAGAAGGGCGTCGTCCATCGCGATCTGAAGCCGGAGAACCTGTTCGTCACGAAGGACGGCCACCTCAAGATCCTCGACTTCGGCCTGGCGAAGAAGGTGGGCGCGGCTTTGCCAGGTGAGGAGACGAGCGCTCCGACGGTTTCCGGCCACACGGAACCGGGCGTGGTGATGGGGACGGTGGGGTACATGTCGCCCGAGCAGGTGCGCGGGCTGCCCGTCGATCACCGCTCGGACATCTTCTCGTTCGGGACCATCCTGTACGAGCTACTGTCGGGCCGGCGGGCTTTCAAGAAGCAGACGGCCGCCGACACGATGTCGGCGATCCTGAAAGAGGAGCCGCCCGAGCTGACGGGAACGGGGCCGGCGCTCGACCACATCGTGCGGCACTGTCTGGAGAAGGACCGAGACGATCGGTTCCAGTCGGCGAAGGATGTTGCGTTTGCGCTCGGCGAGACGTCGTCGTTTTCAGTAGCGAGCGACGAACCGATGCGGCCGCCGACAGGCAAGAGAAGGCTCCTCATCGGCATTGCGGCTGTCGTCCTCATTGCACTTGCAGCCATCTCTCTTCTGCGCCGGCCTCCAGGAGGTGCGGCGCCGGCCGAGACCGTGAAGCGCGTTGCGGTGCTTCCGTTTGAGAACCTCGGCGCACCTGAGGACGACTATTTCTCCGACGGAATCTCGGACGAGATTCGCGGAAAGCTGACTTCGCTCCCTGGAGTTCAGGTAATCGCCAGGGGCAGTTCGACTCCGTACAAGAAGTCGCCGAAGACTCCGAGGCAGATCGCCCGGGAGCTGGATGTTGCCTACCTGCTGACCGCAACGGTGCGGTGGGACAAGAGCGGCAGTGCCAGCCGGGTGCACGTCAGCCCGGAGCTCACGGAATTGAACGGATCGGGAGCGCCGATCTCCAAATGGCAGCAACCCTTCGATGCGGCGCTGACGGACGTCTTCAGGGTCCAATCGGACATCGCAACCAGGGTGGCTCAGGCGCTCGGCGTCGCGCTCAGCGAGAAGCAGGAACGCCGCCTCGAGGCGGCTCCCACGCGCAGCATCGCCGCCTACGACGCCTTCCTCAAAGGGGAAGAGTTCTGGAAGAGCCGCGTCACCGGTTCCGAGAGCGTACGGAAGGCGCTCGGATCGTATGAGGAAGCCGTGGCGCTGGACCCCGGCTTTGCGGTTGCGTGGGCGCGAGTCTGCGACGCCAACCTGGCCCTCATCGGCTTCTCTGATCCGATGCCTGAACGACCAGAGCGCGCCCGGGTTGCGGCAGAGAAGTCAGTAGCGCTCGCGCGGGACCGACCCGAGGGGTACGTGGCACTGGGCAACTATTGGCTCGAGGTGAAAAGAGACCGCAAGGCTGCGGTCGAAAGCTACGGCGCGGCGGAACGGATCGCGCCGGAGAGTGTCGATGTTCTCCTCGCTAAAGCGTACCTCGAGGGCAACTCCGAGGCGGCGATCGCGGACTATCGACGTGCAGAGCGCCTCGACCCCCGATCGGTCCTGACTCTCCTGGGTCTTGGCCAAACCCTCTGTAGCTTTCGGCGCTACCCGGAAGCGCGGGAGGTCTTTGACCGAGGGCTCGCGGTTGCGCCGACGCACTTCTGGTTGATCGAGTGGAAGATGATCACGTTCCTTGGTGAAGCGAACCTCGCCGGAGCCAGGGGCGTCGTCGCCGCTGTGCCGAGGGAGATGGAACCGACGACGCTCGTAGCGGGTCTAGCGAACTACCTTGGCCTGGGCTTTACGCTCGATGAGACGCAGCGCGACCTGCTCCTGCGGCTGACGCCGAGCGCCTTCGAGGACGACCGAGGTTCCTGGGGACTGGCCTTGGCCGAGGCCAGCTACTTGAAGGGCGACGCCGCGAAGGTTCGCTTCTATGCGGAGGAAGCCAGGAAGGCCATCGAAGAGCAGGTTCGCATGATTCCCGGGGACGGCCAGACGCACGGCAATCTCGGTATCGCGCTGGCCTACCTGGGACGAAAGGAAGAGGCGATGCGCGAGGGCCAGAAGGCTGTCGCTCTTTCGACAGGAAGGGGAAGTGGATTTTTTCAGGGCATGCTCGTCGAGATCTATGTCCTCGTCGGTGAGCCGGAGAAGGCCCTCGATCAGCTCGAGCCTCTGTTGAAGGTCGGGGCGGATTCGGTTCTCTCGCCGGGCTGGCTCAAAGTCGATCCGGGCTTCGACCCGCTCCGCAGCAACCCCCGCTTCCAAAAGCTCATCGCCTCCGCGAACTGATCCCCGGTTAGAATCCCCGCGACCCGATGACGCTTTCCGCCGGAACCAAGCTCGGCCCCTACGAGATCCTCGCGCCGATCGGCGCGGGCGGGATGGGGGAGGTCTACCGGGCGAAGGATCCGCGACTCGGGCGCGAGGTGGCAATCAAGGTGCTGCCCACGGCGTTCTCCCAGGACGCGGACCGGCTGCACCGGTTCGAGCAGGAGGCGCGCGCCGCCGGGATCCTGAACCATCCGAACATCACGGCGGTCCACGACATCGGCACGGCGGACGGAGCGCCGTACATCGTCACGGAGCTGCTGGAAGGTGAGACGCTGCGCCAGCGGATCTCGACGGGCTCGGTTCCCGTGCGAAAGGCGATCGACTACGCGGTGCAGATCGCGAAGGGGCTGGCAGCCGCGCACGAAAAGGGGATCGTGCACCGGGATCTGAAGCCGGAGAACCTGTTCCTGACGAAGGATGGGCGGGCCAAGATCCTCGACTTCGGGCTCGCGAAGTTGAAGGCGGAGAAAGACGGCGGATCGCAGACCGACCTGCAGACGATTTCGGGGACGGAGCCGGGCGTGGTCCTGGGAACGATGGGCTACATGGCCCCCGAGCAGGTCCGCGGGAAGGCGGCCGACGCGCGCTCGGACATCTTCGCGTTCGGGACGATCCTCTACGAGATGCTGGCGGGCCAGCGCGCCTTCCGCGGCGACACGGCGGCGGACACGATCACGGCGATCCTGACGAAGGAGCCGCCAGAGCTCTCCCAGACGAACAGGGAGATCCATCCGGGCCTCGACCGTCTCGTGCGGCACTGCCTCGAGAAGAACCCCGAGGAGCGCTTCCAGTCGGCGCGCGACATCGCCTTCGACCTCGAATCGTTGTCGGGCCTCTCGGCGCCGACGGGGGCCGTCGCGATGCCCGCGGCGCCCGCACGGAAGCGCTGGGTCGGGCCGGCTCTCATGGCGGGACTCCTCGCTCTCGCCGTGGGCCTCGTGGCCGGCTACCACTCGGGCAAGAAAGCTGGCTACGTCCCGCCGCCGAACTATCAGCAGCTCACCTTCCGCCGCGGCGAGCTCTACACGGCCCGGTTCGCGCCGGACGGCCAGACCGTGATCTACGCCGCCGCATGGGATGGCCGTCCCGTGGAGGTCTTCGCCACGCGCACCGATCGCCCCGAGTCGCGCGTCTTCGGACTGGTCGGTGCGGACATCGCCTCCATTTCCAAGACGGGAGAAATGCTCGTCTTCGTGGATCGACACATCGAAGAGGCGTTCATCCGTGCCGGCACGCTCGCCCAGGTGAGCGTTTCCGGGGGCGTTGCGCCGCGCGAGATCTCGACAGACGTCCAGTGGGCCGACTGGGGCCCTGACGGCGCGAGTTATGCCCTCGTGCGCGACGTCAACTCCCGCAACCAGCTCGAGTATCCCGCGGGCAAGGTGCTCTACCAGACGAGCGGTTGGATCAGCCATCCGCGCGTTTCCCCGGCGGGCGACGTTGTTGCCTTCCTCGATCACCCGATCCGGCGCGACGACGGCGGTTCGGTCGTGGTCGTGGATCGTTCGGGCAAGAAGACGGTCCTTGGGGGCGTCTACTCGTCGGTCCAGGGCCTTGCCTGGTCGCGGGACGGCAAGGAGGTCTGGTTCACCGGGACGCGTACGGGCGGCAATCGAGCGGTCCATGCGTTGACCCTTTCGGGCTCCGAGAGGCTGCTCGCGCGGGTGACCGAGAGCCTCACTCTCCAGGACATCGCGAAGGATGGGCGGGTCCTTGTCTCGCACGACGTCATTCGGATCGGGGTTCTGGGACGCGGAGCTGGGGAGGCGAAGGAGCGGGACCTCTCGTGGCTGGACTGGTCGGCGGCGTTCGATCTCTCGGCCGACGGCAAGACCCTGCTCTTTTCGGAGACGGGCGAGGGGTCCGGGCCCGGGTACTCCTGCTTCATCCGGGGAACGGACGGCTCGGCTCCCGTGCGCCTCGGCGATGGCGTCGCCATGGCGATCTCTCCAGATGGTCGCTGGGTCACGGCCAACACGCCCCGCGAGGAAAATCCGAAGCTGTGGCTCTATCCCACCGGGGCCGGAGACAAGAGACTGATGCCAACGGGAAACCTCGCCATCGAGTCTTCCGGTGACTGGCTTCACGACAACAAGAGGATCGTCTTCACGGCGAGCGAACCGGGCCACGGGAGTCGGATCTTCCTGCTGGACACGACGGGCGGCAGCCCCCGGGCGCTGAGCCCGGAGGGCTACCGGCTCTCGCCGAGGACGGTCGCGCCCGATGACAAACGCGTCGCCGTGATCGGTCCGGATCGGAAGCGCTATCTCTATCCGCTCGAGGGAGGAGAGCCCCAGCCGATCCCCGGGCTGGTGCCCGAGGAGACTCCGGCGGGGTGGAGCGGCGACGGCCGGTCCCTGTACATCTACCGGCGCCGCGACATTCCCGCGCGGATTTCGAAGCTCGACGTCGTCACGGGCCGAAGGGAATTCTGGAAGGAGCTCATGCCAGGAGACGGCGCCGGGATACAGGACGTCGCGCCGATCATCCCGACGCCGAGCGGCGAGGCGTACGTCTACGGCTACTCGCGTAACCTCTCCGACATGTACGTCGTCGAGGGTCTGAAGTAATCCCCGGTTAGAATCCCCCGCGACGATGACGCTCTCCGCCGGAACCAGGCTTGGCCCCTACGAGATCCTCGCGCCCATCGGCGCGGGAGGGATGGGGGAGGTCTACAAGGCGCGCGACGAGCGGTTGAAGCGCGACGTGGCGATCAAGGTGCTGCCGGCGGAGCTCGCGGCGGATCCGGAGCGGCGCACGCGGTTCGAGCGGGAGGCGCGCGCGGCGTCCGCCCTGTCGCACCCGAACATCCTGACGATCTACGACATCGGGACGGCCAACCAGACCGTCTACATCGCGATGGAACTGATCGAGGGCGGGACGCTGAAAGACCTGACGGCGTCCGGACCCGTGCCGACGCGCAAGCTCCTCGAGCTCGCGACGCAGATCGCGGAAGGGCTTTCCGCGGCGCACGCGGCAGGCATCGTGCACCGGGACCTGAAGCCCGCCAACGTGATGATCTCCAAGCACGGGTACGCAAAGATCCTGGACTTCGGTCTCGCCAAGCTCGTGACGCCGGAGTCCGAGGAGGTATCCGGGCTCCAGACGATGGCCGGGGACGGCACGCGTCCCGGCATGGTCATGGGAACAGTCGGCTACATGTCGCCCGAGCAGGCGTCGGGGCGGCCGACGGACTTCCGCTCCGACCAGTTCTCTTTCGGGTCGATCCTCTACGAGATGGCGACGGGCAAGCGCGCCTTCGAACGCGGGACGACGGCGGAGACGCTGACGGCGATCATTCGCGAGGAGCCGGAGCCCGTGTCGCAATTGAACGCGCGGATCCCGGCTCCCGTGCGGTGGCTCGTGGAACGGTGCCTGTCGAAGGACCCGGAGGACCGGTTCGGGACGACGAAGGACCTGGCGCGCGATCTCGCGGCGATCCGGGATCACCTCTCGGAGGCCCCCGTCTCGGCGGAGGTCACGGGACAGCACGCCGTACCGGTCAAGGGGAGAAGGCCCATCGCGCCCATCCTGGCGGCCGCCGCCGTCCTCGCGGCCGCGGTCGGCATCGGCGCCTTTGCCGCAGGCAAGAAGGCGGGCCATACGCCGCCTCCCTCTTTTCGACAGCTGACCTTCCAGCGCGGCACGGTCCACTCGGCGCGTTTTGCGCCCGACGAGCAAACGGTGCTTTATGCCGCTTCGTGGGAAGGGCGGCCGGCCGAGATCTTCGCCAGCCGCCTGGACAGCCCCGAGTCGCGCCCCTTCGGCCTGAAGCGCGCGGACGTCTTCGCGATCTCGCGTTCGGGCGAGATGGCCGTCTCGCTCGACCGACACTTTGCGGGCGCCTTCATGAGCGCCGGCATGCTTGCGCGGATCGGCATCACGGGCGGCGGCACGCCGCGCGAGATCCAGGGCGACGTCCAGTGGGCGGATTGGGATGGTAGCGGCTCGGGCTTCGCGATCATCCGCGACGTCGCGGGGCGCAGCCGCCTGGAGATGCCGATCGGAAAAGTCCTGGTCGAGACCCCGGGATGGTTGAGCGACCCGCGCGTGTCGCGCAAGGGCGACCTGGTCGCGTTCATGGATCACCCGGCGCGCGGCGACGACGGCGGTTCCGTCGCCGTGGTGGACCCATCGGGCAAGAAGAAGATGCTGACGAAGGAGTTCGCCACGGAAGGAGGCCTCGCGTGGTCTCCGGACGGAAGTGAGATCTGGTTCACGGCCGCCAAGGTCGGCGGCAACCGCGTGCTCTGGGCCGTGTCGGTCTCCGGCACCCTGCGCCTGCTCACGCGCGTGACCGGCAATCTGACGCTGCAGGACGCGGCGCGCGACGGCAAAGTCCTCGTTGCCCACGACACGCTGCGCTCCGGCATTCTCGCGCTGTCGGCGGGAGCCGAGAAGGAACGCGATCTCTCGTGGCTCGACTGGTCCACCGTGTACGCGATCTCGCCGGACGGGAAATCGCTCGCCTTCGGCGAGTCCGGCGAGGGCGGCGGGCCCGGGTACTCGAGCTACTTCCGGAGCATGGATGGATCGCCGCCCGTGCGCCTCGGCGACGGAACGGGCTACTCCCTTTCACCGGACGGGAAGTGGGTCGTGGCCATCCTGGGGCTGACGGTCGGCGGCAAGGTCGTGCTGCAGCCGACCGGGGCGGGCGAGTCGAAGACCGTTCCGACGGAGGGGTTCATCGTATCGAGCGCGATGTTCATGCCGGACGGCAAGCGGCTCTTGATCACGGCCTCGGAGAAAGGTCACGGGAGCCGTCTCTACGAGCTTCCGATTGCCGGCGGCAAGCCCAGGGCCCTCTCCCCGGAAGGCTACCGCTCCCAGAACAGCACGATGTCGCCCGACGGGAAGACGGTTGCCGCCTTCGGCCCGGACCGCAAGTACTACCTGTACCCGCTCGATGGCGGGGAGCCCACGGCAATTTCGGGGCTCGCCGAGCTCGAGATTCCCGTCGGCTGGACGGGCGACGGTCGCGGTCTTTTCGTCTACAGACGCGGCGACTATCCGGCTCGCGTGTTTCGCCTCGACGTTGCGACCGGGAAGCGGGAGCTCTGGAGGGAGCTGACGCCCCCGGATCCGGCCGGAATCAGTTCGATTTCG
>Ga0326726_10002247_pt1 | contig 17791 bp, 13 predicted proteins | sample MHFenrmetagenome_2_FD_207603 | JGI IMG/M metagenome (GOLD analysis project Ga0326726, IMG submission 207603) | Lab enriched peat soil microbial communities from Michigan Hollow, Ithaca, NY, United States - MHF15MN | ecosystem: Environmental > Terrestrial > Soil > Wetlands > Peat | place: USA... | reverse complement strand
GCGAAGTGCACGCGAACATTCTGCGGGCGCTGGGGTGTCAGGCGTACGCGACCAACGGTGCCGTGCGCGATCTCGACCGCGTCAGCCGCACCGGCCTGCAGCTGTTCGCCGGAACGGTTTCCGTCTCGCACGCCTACGTGCACATCGTCGACTTCGGCGGCCCTGTCGACGTCGCCGGGTTGACGGTCCAGAGCGGCGACCTCCTCTTCGGCGACTGTCACGGCCTGCAGAACATTCCGCCGGCAGTCGCCGCGGAGATCCCGACGGTCGCGGCGGAAATGCAGGCGCACGAGCAGCGGGTGATTGACTTCTGCACATCGGCGCGGTTCTCCATCGAAGGGCTTCGCGCGATCATCGGCGAATCAAGGGTGCATCGAACATGAGGACGACAATTCTCGACGCATGGATTCTCGCGGCCGTCACCCTCGGCATGGCGCTGGCCGGCGTGGGCTGCTCCGGTACGCGTGCAGCCGACAATCAGGCGACCGCGGCACCGCCGACCGTCGCGGTGGCCAGGGTCGCGCGCGCCGATCTGACGCAGACGCTGTCGCTGGCGGCCGAGTTCAGGCCGTTTCAGGAAATCGACGTCCATGCGAAGGTCGCCGGTTACGTGAAATCGATCGCGGTTGACGTCGGCGATCGGGTGAAGGCTGGACAGCTGCTTGCCGTGCTCGAGATTCCCGAACTGCAGGACGAGATGCGCCAGGACGACGCCACGGTCCGGCGGAGCGGCGAGGAGATCCGCCGCGCGAAAGCGGATCTCGAACGGGCCGAGTCCGCACATCAGGTCGCCCACCTTGCCTCGACGCGGTTGGCCTCCGTCATCAAGGACCGGCCCAACCTCGTCGCGCAGCAGGACGTCGACGATGCGACGGCCCGAGACCGCGTGGCCGAGGCCCAGGTCGCGACGGCGCAAGCCGCGCTCGCCTCGGCGGACCAGCAGCTGGAAGTCTCGAAGGCGACGCAGACCAAGACCCAGACGCTCTTCGCCTACTCGCGCATCACCGCGCCGTTCGCGGGCGTGATCACCCATCGCTACGCCGATACCGGCGCGATGATTCAGGCCGGCACCGCCTCGCAGACGCAGACGATGCCGATCGTCAGGCTGTCGGAGAACCGGCTGCTCCGCCTGACGATCCCCGTTCCGGAGTCTGCGGTCACACGCATCCGTCTCGGCGAACCGGTCAACGTTCGCGTCCAGGCGCTCGGCCGCACGTATCCGGGCAAGATCGCGCGCTTCGCCGGACGGCTGAACGCCGATACCCGCACGATGGAGACCGAGGTGGATGTGGCGAATGCGAATCTCGAGTTGATCCCGGGCATGTACGCCTACGCGGACATTGCGCTCGATCGCATCACCGGCGCGCTGACCGTGCCGGTGCAGGCGCTCGATCGTGACGAGCAGAGAACGAGCGTGATGGCCGTCATCGGCGGCAAGCTCGAGCGCCGCGCGGTGAAAACCGGCCTGGAGCTGCCCGATCGCGTCGAGATCACCTCGGGCCTCGTCGAGAACGATCTCGTCGTCGTCGGCAGCCGCAGTCAGCTGAAGGCGGGCACATCCGTCGCCACGAAGGTCAGCGACACGCAAGCCGCGGAAGGGAAACCGTAATGGCGCGCTTCTCGATCCGCAACCCGTACCTGATCGTCGTGATCTGCCTGATCGTCATCGTCATCGGCCTGACGAGCGTCCTGCGGATGCCGATCGATCTCTTTCCAAACATCAACATTCCCGAGGTCGTCGTCGCGACGTTCTACAACGGCATGCCGCCCGAGCAGATCGAGACCGACATCACCGGGCGGTTCGAGCGCTTCTTCACGCTCGGCGCAGGCATCGATCACATGGAGTCGCGGTCGCTCCCGGGCGTCAGCATCATCAAGGTGTACTTCCAGCCCGGCACCGACGCCGACTCCGACGTCAACGAGATCTCCAACCTCGCGATGGCGGACCTGCGGCGACTGCCGCCGGGCACGCTGCCGCCGATCGTCCAGAAGTTCGACGCGTCGAGCCTGCCGGTGTGCCTCATCACGCTGAAGGGCGAAGGACTGAACGAGACCGCGCTGCGCGACCTCGGACAGTTCACCGTGCGCAATCAGCTCGCTGCCGTGCCGGGTGCGTCGATTCCGCCGCCGTTCGGCGGGAAGTACCGGCAGATCATGGTCTATGTCGATCCGTCCAAGCTCCACGCGTACGAGATGAGCCCGATGGACGTGGTCCGCGCCGTCAACAACGCCAACCTGATTCTGCCGTCGGGTGACGTCAAACTCGGACCGTTCGACTACACGATCTTCACGAACAGCCAGTTCCGGACGATTCCGGAGATCAATCAGATTCCGCTGAAAGCCGTCGGCCAGTCGACGGTTCGCGTCTCGGACGTCGGCTGGGCGGAGGACGGCCACCAGATTCAGGTCAACGTCGTGAAGGTCGACGGCCAGCCCTCGGTCTACCTGCCGGTGATGAAGCAGGGCGGCGACACGAACACGATCGCCGTCGTCGACGGCATCAAGGATCTCGTCGGGCGGCTCGTCGACGTCCCATCGCAGCTCGTGCCGTCCGTCGTGTTCGATCAGTCGCTGTTCGTCAAGCGCGCGATCGAGACGCTGGTGCGCGAGGGCGGCGTGGGCCTGCTGCTCACCGGGCTGATGGTGCTCGTCTTCCTGGGCAGCTTCCGCGCCACAGTCGCGGTGTTCCTGTCAATTCCGCTGTCGGCGCTCGCCGCGTTCATCATGCTGTACTTCGGCGGCAGCTCCATCAACACGATGATTCTCGCCGGCCTCGCGCTGGTCTTCTCGCGGTTGATCGACAACGCCGTCATCGTGCTCGAGAACATCTTCCGGCACCTCGAGATGGGCGAGCCGCCGGAAGTCGCCGCCGAGAAAGGCGGCGAGGAGGTCGCGATGGCCGTGCTCGCCGCGACGCTGACGAGCTCGGTCGTCTTTTTTCCGGTGACGTTCCTCTACGGCGTCAGCCGGTTTCTGTTCTCGGCGCTGGCGCTGTCTGTCGTTCTTTCGCTCGTCGCGTCGTATTTCGTCGCGTGCTCGGTCGTGCCGCTCTTCTGCGCGCGATTGATGAAAGGCCACGGTCCCGCCGAACCTGGACCTCACGATCCAGCCGGGCATCCCGAAGGCGCGGCCGCACCGCCCGGGGTGAAGCAGTCGTTCGGCCAGCGCTTCAACGCGGCGTTCGCCGCTCAGTTCGGCCGGCTCCTGTCCTGGTACGAGCAGACCGTGCGTAAGGCGCTCGTCGCACCGCGGCTCGTGGTCGCGGGTATTACGGCGCTGTTCCTCGTGAGCCTGCTGCTCTACCCGCTCCTCGGCGTCGCCTTCTTCCCGCGCACCGACGCCGGCCAGTTCGTGATCAACATGAAATCGCCGACCGGCTCGCGGATCGAGGTGACGACGAGGGACGTCGATCGCATCGAGGCGCTCGTGCGCAAAGTCGTTGCGCCGGAGGATCTCGATCTCATCGCCTCGAACATCGGCGTCCAGCCGGGCTTCTCGTCGATCTACACGAGCAACGCCGGGCCGCACACGGCGACGGTACAAGTCGCGCTCAAGGAGGACCACCGCGTTGGAAGCTACGAGTACATGGAGCGCACGCGCCGGGCGATCGCCAAAGAGTTGCCGCACCTGAGCACGTACTTCCAGTCCGGCGGCATGGTCGACGCCGTGCTGAACCAGGGACTGCCGGCGCCCATCGACGTGCAGCTGAGCGGATCGAACCTCGACGCCGTCTTCAACACGGCGACCGATCTCGCGGCCGACATCCGGAAGCTGCCGGGCGCCTCCGACGTCTTCATCCCACAGGATTTGGACTATCCGTCGCTGCGCCTGGACATCAACCGCGAGCGCGCGGCCGAACTCGGTCTCGATCAGCGCGAGGTCGTCGGCAATGTGATCACGGCGCTGACCTCGAACCAGATGATTGCGCCGAGCTACTGGGTGGATCCGAAAAGCGGCAACGACTACATGCTGACGGTGCAGTATCCGGAAGATCAGATCAAGAGCCTGCTCGACCTGCGGAACATGCCGCTGCACGCCGCGCGCGTGAAAGATCCGACGCTGCTCGACGCGGTAACGTCCATCACGCCGATAAAATCGCCGACCGAGATCGATCACTACCAGATTCAGCGCGTCATCGACATCTACGTGAACCCTATCGGCGAGGATCTCGGCACGCTCGCCTCCGGAATCAACCGCATGCTCGCGTCGATGACGCGAACGCCCGGCGTTCGCGTCGCGATGCGCGGGATGGTGCAGGGCATGCAGGCCTCATTCACCAGCTTCGCGCTTGGTCTGATCCTCGCGCTCGTCCTGCTCTACCTGATTCTCGTCGCGCAGTTCCGGTCGTTCGTCGATCCGTTCCTGATTCTGCTCGCCGTGCCGACCGGCCTCACCGGCGTGCTCGCGGCGCTCTGGCTGACGGCCACGACGCTCAACGTACAGTCGCTGATGGGCGTGCTGATGATGGTCGGGATGGTCGTGTCGAACAGCATTCTCATCGTCGAGTTCACGCATCGCCTCGAGGCGGACGGGATGCCGCTGCTCGACGCGGTGGTGAACTCGTGCCGGATTCGGCTCCGGCCGATTCTGATGACATCGCTCGCGACGATCATCGGACTCGTGCCGATGGCGCTCAAGCTCGGCATCGGCAGCGAGGCGTACGCGCCGCTGGCGCGCGCCATCATCGGCGGGCTGGTCGTGTCGGTCGGATTGACGGTCTTCATAGTACCGGCCGCGTACCTGCTGGTGTACCGGAGGGCGCGATGAAGCCGGTCGCGTGTAGGCCGGGTCCTTCCGGACCCGGCTGGTCCGGCGGGTCCGAAAGGACCCGCCCTACGTATGTCCTCGCAGCCCTACTGATCGCAGCGTCCGCGTCGGCGCAGACGCTGACCCTGAAGCAGGCCGAAGAAGCGGCGCTGCAGCATCACCCGCAAATACAGCAGCAGCAGGCGTCGGCCAAAGCCGCCGCCGAGGTCGTCCGCGAAGCGAAGTCGCCGTACTATCCGACGGTCTATGGCAGCGTGACCGGCGCCGAGTCGCAGAATGCCAGCCGCATCGCGGCCGGAGCGCTGAACAACCCGGTCATCTACGATCGCTTCGCGACCGGCGTCACGGTCAGCCAGCTCGTCACCGACTTCGGGCGGACGCACGCGCTCTCCGACAGCGCGTCGCTCCTCGCGCAGGCGCAGGATCAGAACGTGACGACGCAGCGCGCCGACGTGCTCGTGCGCGTCGATCGCGCGTACTTCAACCTCCTGCGCGCGCAGGCCGTGCTGCGCGTCGCCACAGATACCGTCAGGACGCGGCAAGTCGTCGCCGACCAGGTGAGCGCGCTGGCGGCCAGCAACCTGAAGTCGAGCCTGGACGTCAGCTTCGCCAAGGTGAATCTGGCCGAGGCGCAGCTGCTGCTCGTGCAGGCGCAGAACGACGTGAAGAGCGCCGACGCCGAGCTGTCGGCGGCGATGGGATCGGCCGACGATCGCGAGTACGCGCTGGCCGAGGAGCAGCTCCCCGCGCCGCCGTTGCCGGATGTTGCGCCCCTGGTCGCCGTGGCGTTGCGCGATCGTCCGGAGGTCGCGGCCGCGCGGTTCTCGTCCGATGCCGTCGCCCGCTTCGCAGACGCGGAAGGCGATTTGTCACTGCCGTCGATCAGCGCGGTCGGTGCGTTCGGCGCAATTCCGTACCGCCAGGACACGCTGAACGATCACTACGCGGCGGCCGGCATCAACCTCAACGTGCCGATCTTCAACGGCAACCTGTACCCGGCGCGCCACGCGGAAGCTATGTTCCGGGCAAAAGCCGAGCGTCAGCACCTCCTGGACATTCAGAACCGGATCTCGCGCGACGTCCGCGTCGCCTGGCTCGATGCGCGAAGCGCGTTCGAACGCCTGGCCTTGACGGACCAACTGCTCGAGCAGGCGACGCTGGCGCTGGATCTGGCGCAGACGCGGTACACGCTCGGGCTGAGCTCGATCGTCGAGCTGACGCAGGCGCAGTTGAACAAAACGCAGGCGGAGATCGCGCAGGCGAGCGCGCGGTTCGAGTATCAAACGCGCACCGCCGTGCTGAAGTATCAGACTGGCGCGCTTCGATAGGGGGCTGTATGAACCTATGGCTTTCGCGGGCTGCTCCGGTCGTGCTGGCGATGTGTCTGCTCGCCGCCACGACACTTGTCGCCTCTGCGCAGGACGACCTTCACGTCGGCACGTGGAAGCTCAACCTGGAAAAATCGACATTCAGCCCGGGACCTCCGCCTCAGAGGCAAACGCTCTGGTATAAGGCCGAAGGACGAGGGCTGACGGCTCTGTTGCAGGGCGTCGATGCGGCGGGAAAGCCCATCTCTCCAGATTCAAGCAACTTCATCATCAACTTCGACGGCAGGGATCACCCTACGTCACAGCTCGGCTTCGACACCAGCGCCTGGACGCGCATCAGCGCCAACGAGTACGTGGTGAAACGCAAAAAGGCAGGAAAAGTCGTCCTGACCTCAACCAATGTGGTCTCGCGCGATGGCAAAACGATGACCATCACGACTAAAGGCGTCGACGCGGATGGGAGGCCGATTCATAACGTTCGGGTTTACGACAAGTTGTAACCGGTGGGGTCCTTGAGCCGTCCTCTCCACCCCGACGGGGCGGTTTCGGCACGGCTCACGTCGGAACGCCGAGTCGAGGTAGCAGCCACACCTGCAGCATCCACCAGACCGCGAGAACTCCAAGCAGCGTCAGCACGCTCTCCATGTCACCCTCATATCCGGCCGCCCTCTATCCGAACCTCGCCTTGACAAACACAGTGGGGCTTTCAACGAGCAAGGGACTTCGGGCCTTGAACGCCTCGGCGTACTGGACGCCGACCAGACTGCCGACGTACCGATCTTCGGCGCTGTACTTGTCAACGAGCGTCGCCTGGTCGCCGCTGAACACAGACTCGTAGGCCGTCAGCGCCGCCATCTTCTGCGCGTAGACCTCGCTGACATCCACGGCGAAATCAAAGCCGTTCCACGGCGGTTCCATGCGACAGTGCCCAAAGAACAGCCGCTCGATCTCGTGCGGCTCAGTGCCGTCCAACACGTCGCCGCCAGGCACCTCATTCCATTTAGGCAACCGCGCGTAGAACACGCCGTTGACGGCGATGTCCGTGGCGGCGGCGTGGTCCGGGTGCACGCCGGATCCGGCGGTCGTGAAGACGAATCGCGGTCTATGCACCCGAATCAGACGCGCCACCGCGAGCCGCGCCTCGGGAGAATCGCGAATCAGACGATCGTGGAGCGACAACGCCGTCCGGTGAACGCCGAGGATGGCTGCCGCCTGCTCGGCCTGGTGTTGACGGACGCCTCGGATGGCGTGACGCGCCGGCTCGCCGTCACAGAAATCGACGAACAGCACGCTCAGCCCGCTGCGCACCAGCTTCAGGGCCGTGCCGCCGAGGACGGCCTCCAGATCGTCCGGGTGGGCGCCGAACGCGATGACGTCGTAATGTTCAGCTCCGGTGGCGTCTGGCATCTGAGGCCTCCACTAGACAGCATCCACGTTCCAGTCACGCCCGGTGGCCGGAATCGCAGTGTGGGCAGTGCCCGACCGTGGTTCTTCCGGTCGAGAAGCCCAGCGCGGTGTAGGCGGGACACCAGCCGACGATCCCTGTGGCGAGCGCAACGATGCCGCCGATCACGAGCACGATGCTGAACAGTCCAGACGTGAATCCGCCCCAGCCTGCGTACAAAAGTGCGATTCCCGCGAGCATCCTCACCGCCCGATCCCATTCGCCCTCGTTTGCAAACTTCATGGTTCCTCCAATCGCCTGAAGATAAGGATGCAGATGAACCGCCAAAGGTGACGGATGAGCAGATGACGGAAATCCGGAGCTCAGCCAGCCTGACAGGCGCCCGCCTCTTCCTTCGCATTGGCCAGCGCCTGTCAAGGCGAGTGGCACGCGGCGTGAACCTCAATGGTCGAGCCTCGTCGACCTTCTACGAAGAGCAGCGAACAGGAGTCTGTGACTCCTGACGTGTCATCCACATCGGAGGTATGCAATGAATCGACACCATTCCCTCGCTATCGCCGTCGCAGTCGTCGGCCTCGTAGGTTTCACCGCTCGAGAGATCGGTGCCGCAGCCCAGTGCTCGTGCGGCGCGTGCGCCAGACAGCAACAGTCGTCCCAGGGCGCCCAACCGATGCGCGGCATGTCCAACATGCCGGGGATGCAGAGCAAGCCCGACATGGCCGACGCGCAGGCGGACATGCAGGTCTTTCACCGCCTGCTGGCCAATCGCGAGAAGATTCAGCGCGAAGTCGTCAACCTGTCGAACGGCATCGACACCGTGACGCGTTCGGACGACCCGGAAATCGCGGGGATTCTAAAGACGCACGTGGCCGCGATGGCAACGCGGATTCAGGACGGCCGGGCCATCCACGCGAGGGATCCCCTGTTCGCCGAGCTGTTCCGCAATGCCAAGCACGTCGCCGTCAAGGTGGAACCACTGGCGAACGGCGTTCACGTCGTTGAAACGTCGGACGATCGATACACGGTCACGCTGCTCCAACAGCACGCGGGCGTCGTGAACCTGTTCATCGAGCGAGGTATGAGCGAAATGCACCGGGACCATCCGGTGGCGAAGCAGCCCTAGAGGTGGACTCATCCGTTGGCCGAACACGCGCTCCAGGCCGAGATTGATGTCGGCCTTCTACTGCCGTGCAACGTCATCGTGTACGAAGCGGGGCACGCATCGAGCGTCGTCGCGGCTATGGCGGCGCTCGGGATCGTTGGTGTGACAACCCTGCGCTCGCCGACGTCGCGCGCGAGGCCGATCGGCGGCTCGGCTTGGGCTCGCAGAACTTGAGAATCCAGAACACGGGTGATTGCTAGTAGCGAATGCGCAGGGAGAACTGCAGACGGCGCGGGGCCTGCGCCGAGATGGACTGCCCGAAAAACGGCGAGCTGAGGTTGCCGACCGGGTTGTTGTAGTTGACGTGATTCTGCACATTGAACGCGTCGACGCCGATCGTCGCCGTCCGCTTCTTCGTCCCTTGCGCCGAGACGACGAACTCACGCGACCAGCGCAGATCGACATTGACCGTGCCGGGGCCTTCAAGGCTGTTGCGCGGCACGCCGGGCGGCCGCGCGTTCGCTGTCCCTGTATTGAAGAGGTCCAGCCCCGTCGTCAGCGAATACGGCCGTCCTGAGTACAGGCCGAGCGAAACGCCGAAGGTCATGCCCGGCGTCGGCGTCGCGGTGGCGAACAAGTCGACGCGGTGCTGCGTGTTGAAGTCCGCCCGCGCGTACTCGAGTGACAGATCGTAGCTGTTGGGCGGCATCCAGCCGATGCCGCTCGTGTCGTTGTGGGCGCGGCCGAAGTTGTACTCGGCGGACCCGCTGAAAAAGCGCGACATCTGGCCGCGCAGCGTGAACTGCACGGACTCGGTCCGCATCGTGCCGGCCGATTCGATCTGGCGGACGACACTGTGCGCCGGATCGGGCCGCGCGAGGTACAGCGGCGGCGGCGGCGCGTTGACGTCGCGCGACCTGAACATGTCCACACCACGCGATCCGATGAAGTTGATCGCGAGCGTCGTCCTGGGCCGGAGCTGGCGCTCAATGCCCACGCTGTACTGGACCGTATACGGAATGACGACATCGGGCGACAACTGCACGATGCTGACGGGCTGCGCGCTCAGGCCCTGGCCGGGCGTCAGCGCGTTCGGATAGCCGGGATCGGTGAGCACATAGCGCTGCAGATGCTGGCCGTCGTAGCGGAGGAGATCCTGAATCGGCCCCGGGCCCGTGCGATCGTAGAACACGCCCGCGCCGCCCCGGAGAATCGTCCGGCGGCTCTCGTCCACCGCGTACGCAAACGACGCGCGCGGCGCGAAGTTGTCCATGTCGTGAAAGTAGTTCTGCCAGTCGTAGCGCAGGCCGACGTCGACCGAAAGGTCCGGCCGTAACCTGATCTCGTCCTGCACGAAACCGCTCACGACCTTCTCGAGGAAGAGCGTATGGCCGTCGCCGGCCTGCTGAATGAACGAGTACGGGCGGCCGAGCGCGTAGTCCGCGAGGCTCGAAAAATAGAAGGTGCCGCGCGTGTTCGTGTCGTCCTGGTTGCCGCGCCAGCTCCAATCCGGAATGTTCAACCCGAACTTGATCGTGTGGTTCGACGGTGACCAGGTGACGGCCTCGACGAGCGTGAAGTGATGCTCCGTGCGCAGCTGATCCTGCTGCGCGCCGCCGCCGGTGAACGCGTCCTGCACGACGATGCGTGAAGCGACGTTCACGCTCGTGCGAGGCTCGTTCTCGACGCCGACGAGCACTTTGAAGTCGTTGAACAGCCTCTTCGAGAGAATCGTCTGCTGGCTGAACGTCGCCTCGTCTTCGGTGTCCGCGTGGTTGAAGCCGACTTCCGGCAGGTTCACGCCGCCGACGCCCTGGTTGGTATTGGTGTTGTGCAGGTGCGAAAACCGGATCGACTGCGTGGTGTTGTCGCTCTGCTGATGATTCCACGTGCCGGCCACCAGGAGATTCCGCTGCGGCGTCGCGACATTGACGTTGACCGATCCGCCGGGCGTCTGCGCGAAGACGATCGACTGGTTGTCCTGGCTGTCGAAGGAGCCGGAGAACAGCAAGGTGGTCTTCTGCGCGCCGGGCACGGGCCCGCCGAGCGTGCCTTCGTAGATCCGCCGCTGCTCCTGCGGCTTGCTGGACGCGAACGCGTTGGTCGCGTTGAAGGCCGAATCGCGGAAACGCAGGTTGAACGTGCCGCTGTACTCCTTGCCGCCGGGCTTGGTGATGATCTCGATGCGGCCCCGGCCCGGACGCATGAATTCCGCGGCGTACGGATCCTGGTTGATTTTGATCTGCTGGACGGCCGACGCGGACAGCGCGAGGGCGTTCACCTCGATGCCGTCGACGAGAATCGTCGCCCCGCCAGTGCCGATGGCGCTCGAGTCCAGAAAGCGGGAGACGGCGCCGACGATGTCCTGATCGAGGACGGGCAGATCGTCGAGCGTGTCCTCGTCCAGAGTGATCGAGTTCAGGTTCGCGGCCGTGTTCGTGCTCGTCTCGGAACCGGCGCTGCCGACCGACACTTCCTGCTTGAATCCCTCGATCGTCATGACGATGGTCGTCGAGCCCGGCGCGCGAGTGGTCACGCTCAGGTGCGCGAGGTTCGAGTTGAAACCCGGGAACTCGGTGCGGATGTCGTACGCGCCAGGCAAGACGCGGTCGAAGCGGAACGCGCCGGAGGCATCGCTGACCACCGTCTGCAACGGATCGGTCGCACCGGCGACACCGGCGACCAGCAGCGTCACGTGCGCGCCGGGAAGAATCGCGCCGGTCTGATCCTGGACGACGCCCGACACGGCGACGCCGCGCGGCGCCTGCGCCATCGGCGTTGCACTCATTACGACGATCAGCCAGATCAGCGTCGCCGGCAAGGAACGCTTATGATACTCTGACGTCGCTGACCTTCCTCAAGAGCCTCGCATGGAATCCCGCGCGTTTCGACTGACGCTTGGCGCTGCCGCGTGGATCGGACTCGCCGTCGCGGGTTTCTTGTTTTTCAATTACGAAACGCGGATCGGAGATCTCGACGCGTCCGCGCGCGAATTCGAACAGCGCTCGCGCGACGCCGCAGGCACGCTCGCGGATCTGCGGGCCGGCGAGCAGGCGTACGTCGCGGCGGGCCAGGGCGTCGCGTACTGGACGCCCAAGGTGGCGGCGGCTTCCGCCGCTGTGACGAGTACGCTCTCTGCGCTGCGGGAATCGAGCCGCTATGCCGACGTGCAAGGGGCACTGGACCAGGCGGCCGGCGCGGTCGTGGAGTTTCAGAAGGTCGACGCGCGCGTGCAGGTTCTCGTGAAGTCCGGACAGCTGTTGACCGCGGGCGACGCGATCTTCTCCGACGGCGTGAACGCGATCGCGACGGCCGGACGCCAGCTAGAGCTGGCGAGAACGGCCGAGCGTCAGGCTTACGAGACCCGCGCGGCTGCGCTTCGATCGCGGCAGACGCTTGCGATCGCCTCGTCTGCCGCGCTCGCCTGTCTGATCGTCGTCGTCCTGCTGTTCATCCCGGCGGCGGCGGACACCGCGGCCGCCGCGCCGCCTGTGCCCGAGCCGCTCTCCCATGTCGCGGCTCCGGTCGCTCGCGCGTCGGCCGTGCTCGTCAACGCGGCGGCGCTGGCGACGGATTTCGGACGCGTCAGGGATTCTCGCGAGCTTGAAGGGCTTCTCGGCCGCGCCGCCGAAGCGCTCGACGCCAGCGGCATCGTCGTGTGGATGGGAAGCGCGGAAGGCACAACGCTCCAGCCGGCGCTGGTGCATGGCTATAGCCCGCAGACCATCGCCCGCATTCAGGCGATGCCCAGATCCTCGGATAACGCGGCGGCGGCCGCGTATCGCTCCGGCACGCTGCAGATCGTGCTCGCCAGGCCCGGCGGCGGCAACGGCGCCGTCGCGGCGCCGATTCTGTCGGCGGACGGATGCGTCGGCGTGTTCTCCGCGGAAATCCGCGGCGGCGCCGAAACGTCGCAAGGCGTTCAGGCGCTTGCCGTGATTATCGCCGCTCATCTGGCGAGCGTGGTGGCCATCGCGCCTGTAGAAGCGGCCAAAAAGAAGGCGGCCAACTCATAGGTCGCGGCCCTTCGCTATCTTCAGGTGCGTGCGCGTTTCCTTGCCCTCGCCTCTCGACCGGTAGAGATATTGGGCGAAATAACGGTCCGTGCTCTGCGAGAACCCCTCCGAGATCAGCGATGGAACTCCAGCGGAAGATGCTCCTAGTTGATCTCGAAGTCGCGGATCACGTTGAAAGTGTGGGCGTTCAATGATCGCAGAAATTGCATCTGCGAGATCGCGCGCCTTTTGAAAGACCTGCAATTCCTCGACGCACTTAGCACGCACGTCTGGGGCGGAAGCACGAAATGCGCCACCGCCCCTGACCTTGGACTCCCGACTCCCGACTACTACGCCGGTTGCGCGCCCCGCGCGGGACGGCGAGACGGACCGTCGAGTGTCGCCTTGACGCTGCTTTCTTTCTTGTCCCGCAGGATCCCGATCGTCACCTCGTTGCTGTTCGCGTCGCGCAACGCGCGCACGAGATCGTCGCGCGAGTGGACGCTCGCGCCGTTGATCGACGTGATCACATCACCCGCTTTGAGGCCCGCGCGTGACGCGGCCGTGCCGTCGGTCACCGCGGTGACCAGCACACCGTCCTTCGCGCCGAAGTAGTCGGCCAGCTGATTCGTGAGCTCGTCGACGGTGACGCCGAGCCGCCGGCCCGACAGCGCCCCTGGAATGTCGAGGTTGAAGTTGAACCCGCGCATGCGATCGGCGAGGTTCGGCAGATCGCCCAGGTCGCCCAGCCGGTTGCGCAGCATTCCGCCGTCGCCGTTCAGGAACACGCTCATCTCGCCGCGGCCTTCGGACGGCGTCAGCCGCAGATCTTTTTTCTGCCCGTCGCGGACAACGGTCGTCGTGACTTCGTGGCCAGGCACCGTCTCCTGCACGAGGCGCGAGAACTGGCGCGCGCTGCGCACGCGCTCGCCGTCGAACTCGACGATGACGTCGGACTTCTTCAAACCGGCTTTGTCAGCGGGGGTGTCCGGACGGACTTCTTCGACAACGGCGCCACCTGTCACGTGCTGACGGTCGGCGTCGGCCTTCTCGACGTCGCGGATCGAGACGCCGATTTCGGCGCCGCGCCCCGCAAGCACCGTCAGCGCGCGCGAGTTGCGTTCCTGACCGGAAACGGACGGTGCGGCCGCGAGCGCGAAGACGCCGACGCCGGCCACTGTAACGAGCATTCCGAGACGCTTCGCGCACTTCATAGAGCACTCCCTCCTCTGGACATCAGTCAGACGAGACGCCAGGCGGAAAAGTTGGCGAAAAAAGGGGGCTGGCTCCAGCGCTGAGCAGGTTCAACTCGCCGGCACCGAGCGTTGAGCGCGACGGCGTTGAACCCGCCGTCGACCGCGGTCACGACGTTCACGGTCTCGCCCGTGCCCGTGTTCTGGATTTTGACGTCGGCTCCCGGAATCACGCCACCAGCGTCATCAACAGGAAATCGTAAAGAAATCGTTGGGAAATCCGTTCGAGGGTCCGACCCCGGTCCCACCACGAACGGTCCCAGGTCGGACCCTCCTCGTCTGAGGTCAGCTGCGCGTCTCCGTCACAGGACGGCCGACCGGCTGATGGTGCGAATTCTCAGGGGTTTTTGCGTAACCCGGCCGGGCACGCGATTTGATGTAGCTGTCAGCGGTCGCGTCGAATCACGGGGTGCGTAACTTCAGGCAGGCGCTGGCATCGCCGCACCTCGATCTTCACTCACGATTCGACGCGATCACTTCCTCAGATCCTCAGATTCACGTCGTGATCTTCACCGCCAACGTGGTCAAGTCGTCGTTCGGCGGCGCGCCTCCGCGGAATTCCTGAACCGCGGCCAGAATCGCGGCAACGATGTCCTTCGCGGGCTTCTGGCGAGTGTCGCCGACCGCCTTTAGGAGCCGCTCGGCGCCGAACTCGCGGCCCTCCGCGTCGTTGGCTTCGAACACGCCGTCCGAACAGAAGACGAACACATCGCCCGCCGCGAGATCGAAGGTCAGCTCGTCGTACTTGGAGCCGGCGAACGCGCCGAGCGGAATGCCGGGCAGGACGATCTGGCTGACTTCGTCGCCCCGGCATCGCACGGGATACGGGAGCCCCGAATTGGCGATCGTAACGCTGCGCCGCTTGAAGTCGAAGAGCGCGTAGCACAGCGTGCAGAAATACTCCTCGAGCTGGCGCTCGCAGAGAATCATGTTCGTGGACTCGAGGATGCCGGACGGCGTGAAGCGATCGAGCGCGTAGCGGCGCCGGAACGTGCGCGAGCGGATCAGTTCGCCCGCGAAGGCGCTGTACAGCGCGGCCGGGACGCCCTTGCCCGACACGTCACCGACGGCGACGGCGAGCGTATTGGGCTCCGGCGCGAGAAAGTCGTAGAGGTCGCCGCCGAGCCCGCGCGCCGGTTCGAAACGCGCCGCGACGTCCACGTGCTTCATGCGCTTGGGCAGTCCCGTCGGCAGGAGCGCCATCTGCACGCGCTGCGCGAAGCGGATTTCCTTCTCGAGGCGCTTTTCATTCGAGCGAATCGTCTGGTAGAGGCGCGCGTTCTCGATGGCGACCGCCGCCTGGCTGGCGAGCAGCGTGAGAATTTCGGCGTGGCTCCTCGTAAATGCGTCGAGCTCGGGGCTCTCGAGATCGAAGACTCCGATGCAGCGGTCGTGCGCCATCAGCGGGATCACGAGCTCGGACCGCGCGTCGTCGACGACCTTGATGTAGCGCGGGTCTTTCGAGACGTCCGGCACCAGGACGACTTCCTGGTGCAGCGCGGCGTACCCGACGAGTCCGTGGCCGAGCTTCACGCGCGGCACGTTCACGCGATCGCCGTAGCGGACGGCGGCCTTCATCTCGAGCTCGCCCGTTTCCTCGTTCAGCAGAAAGATGCCGAACGTGCGGTAGTCGATGACGCGGCGCGTCAGCTGCGCCAGTCGCGTCAGGAGGGCGTCGAGATCCAGAATCGCCGAGAACTCATGGGCGATCTCGGCCAGCGTCTGGAGCGTCGCCGTGTAGTCGCGATCGTGCTCGATGAGCAGCGCGTTCTCGATGGAGACGGCGACGTACGCCCCAAACTGCCGCAGCATCGCTTCGTCGGTTTCCGTGAACTGATTCGGCGTGTCGGTGAGGAGATTGAGCGCGCCGATGACGCGGCCCTTGCGGCGCAGCGGCACGACGAGCTCCGCGCGCGATCCGGGGACGGCTTCGACGTAGCGGGGATCGGCGAGGACGTCGTTGACGAGAATCGGCTGGCCCTCGGCGACGGCGGCGCCGACCAGCCCGCGTCCGACCTTCAGCCGGAGCGTGCGCGAGACGTCGTCCGGGTACCCGACCGAGTAGGCGATCGTCAGCTCGCCCTTCTTCGGCTCCAGCAGGTAGACCGCGAATGCCTGAAATTTCGTCAGGCGCGCGATGAGCTCTGGAATCTTGCGCAGGAGTTCGTCGAGGTCGAGGACCGAGGCGACTTCCCGCCCGAGCGCGAAGAGCGTGGTGAGCTGGTCGTTCGTGGTGACGGGTGTGGACATCAGAGGCCGAACTCACCACGAAGTATAATCGCTTCCTTCCCATGGACCTGAAGCTGCCGCTCGACCACGCCGACATCGAACGCATCCTGCCGCACCGGTATCCGTTCCTGCTGGTCGATCGCATCATCGAATTCGAAGTCGACAAGCGCATCGTCGGCATCAAGAACGTCTCGCACAACGAACGCTATCTGTCGCACAGCACGCACGGTGCGCCCGTGATGCCGCCGACGATTCTCACCGAGGCCGTGGCGCAGGTGGGCGCGATCCTGATTCTCGCCAAGCCCGAGAACCGCCAGCGACTGCCCTTCTTCGCGGGCATCGAGCGCGTCCGGTACCGGCGGCCCGTGCACCCGGGCGACGTCGTCGTCATCGAAGCCAACGTCGTCCGGCTGCGCAGCCGGATGGGACTGCTCAAAGGCGTGGCCACAGTAAATGGATTGACGGTTGCCGAGGGTTCGATGACGTTCGCACTCGGGCCAAAACCGGGGGATGCGTAGCGATCGTCCCCACCCGCCCTACTTGGCTTGCCCGCCTCACCAGCCCTTACTTCACCACCAGCACGACCGACCCGACCTTCGCGATCCGAGACGCCCACGCAGCCCAGCGCGCGTCCGGGTGGAAGTACCGATACGCATCCAGTGCCGCGGGGGCGAGCACGACGAGCGCGATGGCGCGTTCGTCCACGTTGATGCCCGACGCCATGCCTCGTGTGTCGCGCTCGACAGGCCCAGCCTTCGCGAGCGCGACCATCGCGTAGCCGGCCGAGTTCAGGACGTTGAACGCAAACACGCCTTTAGCAACCGGCGCCTGCTCCTCGCGCAGCCGATGACGGGTCAACAGCCATTCGTTCGACAGGCTCTGCACCCAGAATCCCGCCGACGAGATCGTGAACTCGCGCCGAGGGGAGACGCCCGCGCTGTGTGTGATCGCGAAGAACGGAAACGGCCCGAACCTGACGCCTTCGAGACGCGGCTCTGCGTCGAATACTGCGTCGAAGATCAGATGCCCGCCTTCGTGCATCGCCAGGCCGAGCGCGCCGCCCGCGAGAAACCGCAGCGCGTCTTCGACACGCGGCGTCCCCTCCGGCGGCGGCGAAGGTGCCGCCGGCGCGTCCTGGGCGCGGACGGCTGCCGGCGTCCACATCAAGCACGTGGAGATGATGACGGCGGCAACGCGTGCGCGGGTCTTCACTTCTGCCTTTTAACTTCTTCCTTCAACCTTCACAAGTGCCATCCCTGCCAGGACCACCCCCGCGGCGATCGCCATCCTCGCATTGAGCGGCTCGCTGAGAACGATCGTCCCCAGGAGGACCGCGATGATCGGGTTGACGTACGCGTAGAGCGAGACCGTCGCGACGGGAAGATGCTTGAGGGCATAGGCGTAGGCCGTGAAGCCGCCGATCGCGCCGAAAAAGATCAGGTAGAGGAGCGCGGCCGTCGTCCTCGGCGTGAAGACCAGATGCGCGGCTTCGTGCAAACCGAGGCCGGCAGCAAGCAGCACGATGCCGCCGAACAGCATCTCGAAGGCGGCCGTCGCGAGCACGTTTTCGTCGCGCGCGTGGCCGCGTCCGCGCTGCCGGGCGTACGACGATCCGATCGCCCAGCCGACGCAGGCGACTTGCGCGGCAATCACTCCGCCGAGGAACGCGCGGCCCCCGGCGTCTCCGGCGTGAATCTCGGGCCAGACGAGCA
>Ga0326726_10002246_pt1 | contig 17791 bp, 19 predicted proteins | sample MHFenrmetagenome_2_FD_207603 | JGI IMG/M metagenome (GOLD analysis project Ga0326726, IMG submission 207603) | Lab enriched peat soil microbial communities from Michigan Hollow, Ithaca, NY, United States - MHF15MN | ecosystem: Environmental > Terrestrial > Soil > Wetlands > Peat | place: USA... | reverse complement strand
TCACGCCAAGGACGCGCCCCGTCATGCGGATCACCGACCCCACCGCCTGCCCGCCCAGCGAGTCGGTCTCGATGCGCATTGAAGAGCCAGCCGTCATCAGCGACGGCTTCTCCATGTGGCTGGCCAATCGGCGGTGATCGTCCAGCCTGGCAAACACGGTGTCTGGGTCGGCAGCGACGACGACCTCGCTGCGATGATGAAGCGGATAGTCATCCGTTCTCATGGCTGCCTCCTTTGCCACAAAGTGTGCGCGACGATATCCACAGCCATCAGCCCGCTGTCAACCTTGCCGGATGGTCGCGCCGCGCAGGCGTAGCGCGTTGCTGATCACCGACGCCGAACTGAGGCTCATCGCTAGCGCCGCGATCATCGGCGACAACAACCAGCCGGTGAAGGGAAACAGCACGCCGGCCGCCAGCGGTACGCCCAGCGCGTTGTAGACGAAGGCAAAGGCCAGGTTCTGCTTCATGTTGGCGACCGTGGCGACCGACAGCGCGCGAGCCGTCGCGATGCCGCGCAGATCGCCCTTGACCAGCGTGAGCTGCGCGCTGTTCATCGCCACGTCGGTGCCGGTGCCCATGGCGATGCCGACGTCGGCACGCGCCAGCGCGGGTGCGTCGTTGATGCCGTCGCCAGCCATCGCGACGCGTCGACCCTCGGCCTGCAGCTTTTCGACCAGCTTGAGCTTGTCGGCAGGCTTGACCTCGCCGTGCACTTCTGCGAGCCCCAAGCGCTGGCCCACAGCGCGCGCGGTGGTCAGGCCGTCGCCGGTGGCCATCACGATGCGCAGCCCGACCCTGCGCAGCACCGCCAGCGCATCGGACGTTGTCGCCTTGATGGGGTCGGACACTGCCAGCAAACCCGCGAGCCTGCCGTCGACGGCCAGGTGCATCACGCTGGCTCCCTGCACGCGCAGCGCCTCGGCCTGCGCCGCAAGCGCAGACACGTCGACACCCAGTTGCTGCATCAACGCGGTGTTGCCCAGCGCCAGCGACTGGTTCGCGACGGTGCCGCGTACGCCTATGCCTGACTCGGAGTCGAATCGGTCCGGCTGGTCGAGCGCCAGTCCACGATCTCTGGCCGCAGCGACGATGGCCGCGGCCAGGGGATGCTCGCTGCCTTGATCGAGGCTGGCGGCCAGACGCAGCACGTCACCCTCGGCGAATCCCGGTGCGGCGATGGCGCGCTCGAAGCGTGGGTGTCCCTCGGTGAGCGTGCCCGTCTTGTCGACGATCAGCGTGTCAATCTTGCGCAGGTTCTCGATCGCCGCTGCGTCGCGAAACAGCACACCGCTCGTCGCGCCGCGGCCGGTGGCGACCATGATCGACATCGGCGTGGCCAGGCCGAGCGCACAGGGGCAGGCGATGATCAGCACGGCCACCGCATTGACCAAGCCATAGACCCAGCTGGGTTCCGGCCCGAACCATCCCCACGCAAAGAAAGTCAGCAAGGCGATGGCGACGACGACCATGACGAAATAACCGGCCACGGTGTCGGCCAACCGTTGCATCGGTGCGCGCGAGCGCTGCGCCAGCGCGACCATCTGCACGATCTGCGCGAGCACGGTGGCCGAGCCCACGTGCTCCGAGCGCATCACCAGGGCGCCGCTGGTGTTCATCGTGGCGCCGATGAGCTTGTCTCCCGCGCGCCTGGTCACCGGCAGCGGCTCGCCCGTGAGCATCGATTCGTCCACCGCACTGCTGCCCTCGACCACGACGCCATCGACCGGCACCTTCTCGCCCGGCCGCACGCGCAGCAGATCGCCCACATGAACATCGGCCAGTGGCACGTCGGCTTCGCTGCCATCGGCGGCAATGCGGCGCGCGGTCTTGGGCGCTAGCCCGAGCAGCGACTTGATCGCTGCCGAAGTCTGGGAGCGCGCCTTCAATTCGAGAATCTGACCCAGCAGCGTCAACGAAATGATCACCGCGGCCGCCTCGAAGTACACCGCGACGCGGCCCATCGACACGAACGATGGCGGAAAGATCTGTGGCGCAACGGTGGCCACCACGCTGTAGACGAAGGCCGCGCCTGTGCCGAGCCCGATCAGCGTCCACATGTTCGGGCTGCGGTTGGCGATCGACTGCGCGCCGCGCACGAAGAAGGGCCCTCCGGCCCACAGCACGATCGGCAACGTGAGCACGAGCTCGATCCAGCTCTGCGATGCCATCTCGAACCAGCCCATCCGGTGGCCGAACATCGCCAGCACGGTGACCATCGCCGTCAGCGGCAGCGTCCACCAGAAACGCCGCTGGAAGGCCACGAGCTCGGGGTTTTCCGTCTCCTCCAGCTCGGGCAGCACCGGCTCCAGCGTCATACCGCACTTGGGGCAGTTGCCCGGGTGATCCTGGCGGATCTCCGGGTGCATCGGGCAGGTGTAGATCGTCGCGGCGGGCGGCGCGGAGGTATTCGCCGGCAGCACCAGAGAAACGGCGTCGACGATCACACTTCTGGGCCGCTGCTCAGCTTGTTCTTGGCCGTGGTGGTCGTGGTGACCATGGTCACCGTGGTCATGATGGTGGCCATGCTGGGGTTGGTCCACGATGGGGCTCCTTTGCAGGTTGACGCGGCGCCGCGCGAGCCGACCCTCACTGGTGACTAGTCTCCGCCCTGCCATTGGGGAAAAGTCAAGCCCGCTCGCGCCAGACCTCAGGGCAATTGCCACTTGAAACTGCGCGGTGCAGTCTCGCCAGCGCGCTGAATCTGCAATTCGACTACCGCCGGTCTTGGCGCAATCGCGGCGAACGTCAGCACGCCCTTTCGGTGGTGCCCGCCCGGGCCATCGCCGCGCCAGGCCAGCGGCGCATGCCGCGCGCCCGACCCATAGACGAGTGCTGCGGACTTCATCAAATCATCGCCAAGCGGCTGGGAATGGGTGCTGAGGGTGATCTGAAACTCCCACACCATATCGTGCGCGAGATCCTGCGGTGTCACGGTCACCGTAACGGCCGAGGCCTCGCTGGTCTGTGTCGCCAGCCGCCCGGGTGGCTGCGCGCCAGCGAGTGAGGCGCCGAAGCTGGCGGCAGCTGCCGCAACGGCCACAACGGCACAAGAAAGGATCAGGCGGGAACCGCGCATCTCGCATGCTCCCTGGACGCCTGCAAAACCTTGGGGACGATGTAGGCGATGCCTGCAAGGTTGGACGCCAGCCCGACCCAGAAGAACTGCACCTGGTACTGGGCGGCGATCGTCACCAGGCCGGTGGCCCCGAGGATCGGTAGGATGTTCGTCAGGTAGTGAGCGCAGCAGGAAATCATCGCCGCGGTCGAGGTGGTGCCTGAGACCGCCACCACCGTTTTCGACCCGGACGCGTGTGCCACAAGCTTTCGAAGGTACGTGTACAGGCCCATCTGCAGTCCGAAACCCGCCGCCAAGCTGACGAGAAAATACCAGTAACTCGCGAACTGCTGGGCCGCGAACAGCCGGCCAGAAACCAAACCGACCACGAGGAAATAGCCGGCGAGCAGCAAGGCGAAAGCGCCGCCGCCCGCGGCGACTGCAGCGATCTTGGGTTTCATCGCACTCGGGATGTTGCCCATGTTCACTCGCCTCTTCGATCGCCGTCATGGCCACTGTGACCATGACCGCCGTGACCGAACAGGTGCATCAGCGGACAAGCGAGCACGATCAGGAATGGAGCGCCCTCCAGCAAATGCGCGCCGTGGCGCAGCACGAGCCAAGCCACGGCTGCCGCCAAGCCGAGCCAAAGCGGCCATTGATTTGACGCGCGACCAGTTCGGGCCCTGGCTGGGCTGTGGCGCGATGGGTCATTGGTCACTGGCTGCCTCGGCTTTGGGATGGAAGACTCATTCGCGAGACGGCTCTACGCAGCCTCAGAGCTGCCAGCGGAAGCTGCGCGCTGCCGGCTCCCCAGGGCGCGTGATCCTCAGTTCGAACGCTCGCGGCAAGGGCGCAGGGGCGTCGAAGCTCAGCACGCCCTCGCGGTGAGGCCCCAGCTTGGTGTCACTCCAGCCCACGGGTTTGAGCGTTCGGCCATCGTCGGTCACGAGCACCGAGCTCTGCATGAGGTCGTCGCTGACGCCCGAGCTGTGCGTGTGCAGCTCGACGCCGAATTCCCAAACGCGGGCGGCAGGCCCGACCGACTTGGGCGTGACCTCGATGGTGACGCCGCGGTCGGACGACGACTGCGGCGCCACGGCGCTGGTGCGCGTCTGCGCGGGCAGCAGGGACGGCGCGCCGACGAGGCCGACCGCAAGAGCGGCTGTCCACGGCGCCAGGGTGTTGCGGATGGAATCACGTGAGCTGGACATCGATTGCTCCTGTACGCTGATGCGGTCGAGGCATCCCGCTCGAACGGCGCCTGGCGTTGTTCACATGGCCGAGTCATCAGCCATGGCGTGCGTACTCAGGGCTTTGCCTGCGCCGCCAGCTGACGGTGCGCTGCGGCCATTGCCTCGTACTCCGCCGCAATGCTCTCTTGGCCGCGAACGATCGCGTTGCAGTGGGCGGACATGCTCGCACCACCCCGTCCGCCGGCGTACATCCCCGAATAGCTACTGCCCATCTTGCGATGCTCAGCAGCTGATGCGCGAGCAGCCGCGGCTTGCTGGTCGTACTGCGTCGCCAGCGCCTGGTGATCGCTCGCAGTGCGCGCAGCCTCGACTCGTTGCACCGGATCCTGCGAGGGCGCGAACGGGCCCGAGGCGCAACCGGCCAATGCGGCGCTCAGCAGGAGCAGCGATGCGATACGCCGCGACGATTTGAAGTTGACGTTCATGGTGGATCTCCTTTGAAGACAAAGTGGTACGAGACGGTCTGCCGCCGGACATCTGGCGTTCAACCCATCGCGAGTCGGTGCCACGCCGGAAGGAATCGCGGCGTCTTGGCGGCGTAACGCTCCCAGGCGTCCTCGAATTGGGCGCGCATCTCGGCTTCTTCCGACACGGCGAGTCGCCCGTACATCACCAGCAGGATCGGAAACATCAGCAGCGTCAGCAACGTGGGCCATTGCAGCAGGAAGCCGAACAGCACCAGCACGAAGCCCACGTACTGCGGATGCCGGATGCGCGCGTAGGGCCCCTGTTCCGCCAGCGCGTTGCGACGCTGCGCGTGGTACAGCACGTTCCAAGCGGCGGACAGCAACCAGAACCCGCCGCCGATGAACACGAAGCTCAGCAGGTGAAAGACGCCGAAATGCGGATCACCGCCGAGGCCCCTTTCGCCCAGCAGCGTCGACCAGAGATGGCCCGCGTCGTGCGACAGGATGTCCAGCCCCGGGTAGCGCGTCTGCAGCCAGCCGGACATCACGTAGATCGTCAGCGGGAAGCCGTACATCTCGACGAACAGCGCGACGATGAAGGCCGCGAACGCGCCGAAGGTGCGCCAGTCGCGCGCTGTCTGCGGCTTGAAGAAGCTGAACGCGAACATCAGGAAGACGGCCGAGTTCAGCAGCACGAGGCTCCACAGGCCGTAGGCTGGGCTGGTACTGTTCATTGCGGTGCTCCTGGCTTGCCTTGAGTGGGTCGGTCTTCGGCCGCACCGCCGCCGGTGTGGTGGCCGCCGTGGTGTCCCCGATGCATGAACACGTGCATCAGTGGACACGCGAGCAGCACCAACCACGGCAGCGCGCCGAACAGGTGAGCGCGGTGTTCGGTCCAGAGGAACCAGCCAGCCACGGCCGCCAGCACCAACCAACCGAGGCCGAAGCGCGAGCGCCAGAACGACGGTGGTGATTCGTCACGAGGTCGGAGGTCTTCCATGGTCGGTGTCCTGATCGGTCAATGGGCTGCACCCTGTCGCGGGAATCGAGGTGGAGGTGGTCAGCACTCGGCGGGCGCCGAAAGCGGACAAGAGATGCGCAAGCCGCCGGGAACGGGAGCGTCTCCCGCCGGCGGCTTGGTGCAAGAGGATCTAAAGAGTCAGACGCAGCAGGCGAATGACCAACGGCGGGCCCTGGGCGGGGGGCCGCTGCAGCGACAGGCCAGTTCCAGCACGGGTGATCGGAACGACTGCGCCACGCAATTGGACGGCGGCCACCAGGGCCGCGCCAGCGTCAGGGGTGGACGACGTGTTGCCCTTGGACAGCGCCGACGACTCGTCATCGCAGAATTTCAGGCAACTGTCGTTGGCGCCGGTCTGCTCGTGCCGGTGACCGTCGTGGTGCTCGGTGTCAGCGACCACCCGCGAGAAACGGGCAGCCTGCGACTCTGCAAACAATGCGTGCGTCGCCGCGCTCGGTATGTTCAGCACACACGCGTTCACCACCCCGCCCGTCAGCGCGAGCAGCCATGCCACCAGCATCAGCCAAACAGTGTGGCGCTGACGGCGGCAATGAGTGCGAAAAGCAAGCACGGTACCAGCACCTCTGTTTGCAGGCTATCCCTCTGCGCAGCGGCGTCCTTGCGCAAGATCAATTTGTCAGCGCGATCCTGGTTCGCGACGAAAAGCGGCGCGGCGCAACGGCCTCGCCCTGCGCTGCTCGACCCACCTACCCTCATGGCGCAGGCTGGATTTCGGTGACGACCAGCCCGGGAGCCTTGGGTGCTGGCGCGATCGGCGCTCATTTCGTGGACACGGAGACCTTGCCGACCATGCCGGCCTGGTAGTGGCCAGGGATCAGACAGGCGAAGTCGAAGTCGCCGGCACGGTTGAAGGTCCAGATGATCTCACCGGTCTTGCCGGCCGGCACGTGGACCATGTACGGCTCGTCGTGCTCCATGTTCGGGAACTTCACCATCAATGCGGCGTGCTCTTCGAGCTCCTTCTGGGTGCCCAGCACGAACTCGTGCAACTGCTCGCCCTCGTTTCGGAATACGAGTCGCACGGTTTCGCCGCGTCGCACCGTGAGGCTGTCGGGTGTAAAGCGCATGCTGTCGCTCATCGTGACCTGCACGATGCGCTTGGCCGACTTGGCGTCACCCGCAATGCCCCACGCCGTCTGTTCCCTTCTGACTGGGCCCGTCTTGCTGTCGTGTTCGGCACCCTCGTGTGCGAGCGTGGCGCTCGAGAAGGCCGCGGCGATGAACAGCAGCAGCGATGTCTTGATCGATTTCATGCCGTTCCTTTGAGTACTCGCCGCGCTCCCGATCGTTGCGCACCTTGATCACGCTGAACATACCGCCCGGTTCGAAGGTGTCCCAAGGCCTCGAAAATGGGTATCTTGGACCTTCCGACCATGGGAAGGTCAAGCGATTTCGTCGCCGCCGACGGTGGCGGCAACCTCATTGCGTCCGCGCTTGACATTCCAACCATGGAAAGGTTGTGCGTTTCGGCGGCGCCCGCCCGTTCCCTACGCTTTCGTCGTCCGGCAGTGGGCGCCCCAGGCCATCCCGGTTGGTGTGTAGCATCGACGAGCCATGGCCGAGCACCGTTGCCTGAACTGCGAGTCCACGATCCCCGCGTCGGCGCGCTTCTGCCCGCAATGCAGCCAGCGCACCGACACCGCCCGCCTGTCGTTCGCCGACATGACGCGCGACCTACTGCATGCCTTCGTGAACATCGAGCGCGGGCCGCTGGTCTTTGCATGGGCCCTGCTGACGCGGCCCGGCGGCATTGCGCGCGAGTATGTCGAGGGCCGGCGGCGTCGCTACTACGGGCCGTTCGCGACGCTGGCTGTGCTGGTCGGGCTGACGGCGCTCGCGCTCGAGCTGTCGGGTTTCCAGGTGTTGTCGCAAGAGGTGTCGCCCGTTCCCGCCACCGTGCTGCAGCGGCATTTCAACCTGGTGCTGCTGGTGCAATTGCCGCTGCTGGGCGTCGCCTGCGCGCTGCTGTTCCGCGACGCGCGTCTGACGCTGCCAGAACACATGGTGCTGGTGGCCTACACGCTGGGCATGCGAGCCGTGGCGCTGGCCGTGATCGCGCCGATCGCGCGGCTGACCTCGGCTTCGGCGCCGACGCTCTGGCAGAACTTGGCGTTCTGGGCCGCCTGGTATGTTTACTTCGGCTGGGCCGCGTCGCAGTTCTACGCCGGTGCCCGCTGGCGTTCATGGTTACGGGGCATGCTTGTGGCCGCAATCGGGCACGCGGTGATCATCGGCATCCTCATCGCCGGCAACGCAGCCTACGAAATGACAAGCGTGCGCAATCGCCCGGAGCAGGCCGCAGCGGCTTGATCGAGCCGCTGCTGCAGCCCAAAGCTCAGTCGTGCCGGTCTGCGAACCAGCGCACCTCCTGGATCAGTCGTTCGCCCTCGGTGACAAGGCGCAGAGCAGTCCACTCGTCGATCGCCTCTCGCCCGAACGCCGCCTGCGCCAGCTGGCTCTTCATCTGCGTGGCCAGCGCGTCGCGTCGCGAGGTCCAGCCGGCGATCTTCGCTTGCAGGCGATCGTAGACCGCGTCGCTGCCGTCGTCGCCGCTGGCGAGTGCCGTCGTGGCCACGGCCAGCGCACCCTTGGCGAAGCGGCCGAACGGCGCGTTGAGCTGCTTGTACACCTCGCCCAGACGCAGCAGGGTTTCGCGATGCGCGTGCAGGGTGTGCGGCACGGCCGAGTCGGCCAGCACCTCGATCAGCACGCGCCCATCGTGCACGTACGGGTCGGACAGCCCGAGCAATGACAGCATGGTGGGGCGCAGGTCGGCGTGGTCCGACCAGACGTCGCCACGCACGCCCTCGCGGCGCACGCCTGGCCCGACCAGCCCGACCCAGGTGTTCGCGATCTCGCGCTGGATGTCGCCGTGGTTCCAGGCGAATGCCGGATTGATGCAGGTCTCACACGTGCTGGCCGGAAAGTCGGTGAGGAAGTAGTTCGCGTCGGCGAACAGCACGAACGTGGCGTTGCGCGCCGGGTCTCCGGGGGTGACCATGTGCAGCGCCTTCATGCCCGTTTGATCGGCCATGCGCACCAGCAGGCGGTCGGTCGCTTGCGTATACGGGTTGACCGCCGTCAGCTGCGCGATGCCGCGCTCGAAGCTTCGCGTCAGCGCATCGGTTTGTGCCAGCGGGCCGCTGCCCTTCTTGGCCAGGTAGAACGTGGGCGCGTCGTCGCCATGCACGGTGAACGCGTTGAGCGCGCCCGCGCCCAGGAACTGCGCGGACAACGCGTTGGGAAACTGGTGCTGCACCAAGGTGTCGATGTTGGCATTGATTTCGCCGACCTCGTTGTCGGCGTAGACGCAGGGTGCGGTCACGCCGTCGCAGTCGGTCTTGCGCACGCCGACGAAATGGTCGCCTTCATCGACGGCAAACACGAACAGCGTGTTGCTCCTGTCGATGCCCGCCGAGGCGAGTCGCACGAAGAACGCGGCGAACGCCTGGTCGTACGCGCGCAGCTGGTCGACATAGCCCTGCGACCCCGGACCGAAGGCCGCGTGCTGGTTGCCCGCCACGCCGTGGAAGTCGTGAGCGTCCGAGATGTACGCGTAGGTGACGGGAATGCCGTGCTCCTGCATCGCCGCCACGTAGGCGAGCGACGCCGCGGCCGACATGCCGTCGAAGCCGGGGAAGCCAGGTTGGTTGAACGGATCGACGATCGGGTTGCCGAGCAGATCGCCGAGCGGCACGGTCGCGGGCTGACCGGTCAGCAGCGGATTGATCGACTGCGCGCCGAACAAACCCTTGAACCCGCTGTAGCCGCCGGGCTCCTGCGGCAGCACGTCGTCTTGCCCGTTCGTGCACACCGACGACCCCTGCGCGCAATGCACCGCGAGCCCGACGAAGTCGGTCTGCGCCTTCGCGCGCGCCGCGGTGCCCGCGGGTGCGGCCGCCGACGCGATGGCCTCGGTGGCCTGCGGCGACGGGTTGCCGAACACCTTGGTGATGTCGCCGGTCGGGCCGGTGCCGGTGTTCTCGAGCACCACGTTGGCAGTGGCGACGGCGCCCACGTCGCAGCCGGCGCGCGTGAAGGACACCCACGGCGCCGGGACGTTGCTGCCGTCCGGGCCGATCATGTTGGGCACGGTCGGCGTGTTGGCCGCAGCGACTGGATCGGTCCAGTAACCGAAGGAGCTGGGGAAACTGAAGGCGCCGGTCGCCGAGGTGCGCACGTAGCTGTTGGACACCGTCTGTCCGTGGCGATCGGGATACAGGCCGGTCAGCGACGACAGGATGCCTCCGGCAGTGTGAGAAATCAGGACTGTGTGATCGTTGCTGAGCAGCGTGCCCTGGTGACGGATGAAGTCGAGCAGGTGCGGCATCTGCTCGAGATCCGACGGCACGCGCGGGTTGTCGCGACGCAAATGCGTGTTGTCGAATTGGATGTAGATGACGTGCCGGACGTCACCATGGGCTGCGTTGAGTCGGCAGGTGCCGGCCGGTGCGGCGCAGGCCGCGCCGGCCAGGGCCAGTGACAGCGCGAGTGATCCGGTCAGTGTGGCGATTCGCATGGCTCTCCTCGGTGGACTGCTTGGAAGCCGAAGCCGCTCGGGCGAGCGGCTTCGGCGATCGAAAGCGGTCACTATCGGAGTGCGCCATGACGGCTCGATGACGGGCAGCGAACCGCGGCACGTTCAGTCTGCACGGCTCGTCACGTGGACATGGCAGGGACGCCGGTTCGGGTCGGATCACAACACCCGTCCGGGTCCGTTCGAGCAAAACCTCGTGTCAGCGTCTAGAGTGTGCGAACTCCGACTGGATTGCCCATTTCATCGCCTTGGATTGGACAGTCATTCTTTTTTCGCCCAACTGTCTACGCCAATCGCATCGGCGAAAAAGTCCACAAAGGTGGCCCACCGGTGCGTGCCCAGAGGGGTTTGCCCCCGAGTGAAAGCCGGCAGCGCCTTGCGCGGAATCTCGTACACGGAGCCCCATTCGCAAGGGGCCATGGAGCCGGTCAACAGCAGCACGCTGCTGTCGGCGGCGCCGAGTACGACATACTCCGGCGGCAGACCTTGCTCACGTCGCAAGCGCTGCGTCAACGCGACGATGGTGTTGCCATCAGGCGCAGCGCTGACGCGCGCCAGATAGTCCGACGCGATGCCGCAGCTTTCGTAGAACTCGCAGATGCGGGCGAACTCATCGGGCAACTGCACGCCCAGGGCGTCCTCCATGCCGCGCACGGTGTCCGAGTGGACCGGCGCGCCTGCGGCAAGCCCCGCCACCTGGGTACCGTAGTGAACCGCGTTCGGGATGTCCATGGCGAGCGCCTTGTCGTCGAGAGTTCGTCAAGCGTGCCCGCCCGCGTGCGGGACGGCGCGCAAGTTGGCCTGTGAAAAGTAGTGCACGCACGAGGGCCAGCTGAGAATGTCCGGCCGATGATGGCCGACGACAAAGGCGGCCAGGCTGGCGCGCGGCACTATCAACACTTGGCCGGTGGCGCAGCGGTGGTGGCTGCAAGTCAGCAGCAGCACGTGGTCGTCGGTGACCTCGAGCACGGCGTACCGCGCCGGCAATCCCATCTCGCTGCGCAGGGCCTGCGTCAACGTGACGACGTTGTCGCGATCGGGCTCCGCGCTGAAGCAGGCCACCACGGGTGCCTCGATGGACGCATCCTTGTAGTACTCGCACATGTGCGTGAAGTCGTCCGGCAAGCGGATGGACAGCGCACGCTCGATGCGGTTTGCGGTGGTGGAAGGAATCAGCGGCACGCCATCGCGACTCGCGAATTTCGCGCTGCGCTCCAACGACACGGATCTGGGCATGAACACTCTCCTCATGTGCCGCTGATTCGCGGGGCTCGAAGCTACTTCGCCGGCGCTGTGGCAGCGCGAGGGCGTGGCGGTGTGGCCGCGGTGTCCGTCGTGTCCGCGGCCTTCTTGACACCGCCACCCAGCTGAAGGGCGATCCAGCGGCGAATCTCCGCCTCCGGAACCACACCGCCTTCGTCGGACATGCGCACCAGGTAGGCGAACTTGAACGCACGGTGCAGCCGGTAGGCCGCCTCCGAGACGGTTGAGCCGTCGGACATGGGGATTCCAGGCGCATCGTCAGCGTGAGGGAAATACGCCGCCATGACATTCAGGGCGAGGTCCGCGGTGTGAGACCCTGCATCGCCCCAGCACTTGGACGCCAGCAGGTGGTCGACTCCGTGATGACGGATGACCGGCGGTGGCGGCTGCGGGTGCCGCGGATTGGGCAGCCTGACGGTGTACTGCGGCTCGAAGACGGCTTCGACAGCGGGATGCCTGAACCAGGGCGCTTGGGGCCGAAGACCGCGCGGCCCGCCGTTGCTTGTGGCGGTGTCCGAGACCGACCGCATTCGTCGGCACACGAGATCCATCGCCGATGTACCCGCCCCGTTTGCCTCGCAGGCTCCACTTTCGGGGACGGTACGCGATGGCGTTCTGGATGCGGTCATGGGCAATCGTCTTCGCACGTATACGCGAGCCACGCGGGACCGTCAGTGCGCCAACGCACACAACGGGAAGTGCGCACACTCGCCTCCTGCGGTGCGCTTCACCCGCAGGTCAGCACCTGGAACGACCATGTGCAGATTCGCCTTGCTTCTTGTGATCCAACGGGCAACCCAAGCGGAAATCCTAGGCTGAAGCCCGCGCCTTGCTTTGATTTGGCTCAGGTTGACGCGACTGGCTGCGACCTCAGACCATCCAGGCCGCCCGATCACGCGCAGCGCGACTCATTGGCCGCGCAGCGAGCCCGGTGCCATCTGGCCCGCGAGCGCGGCCAGCACCAAGGTCAACGCCATCAGCAGCGTGGACACCGCGTTGACCTCGGGGGTCACGGCGATCCGGATCATCGAGTAGATCTGCAGTGGCAGCGTCGTGGTGCCGGCGCCGGCGGTGAAGAAGGTGATCACGAAATCGTCGATCGACAGCGTGAACGCCAGCAATGCGCCGGCGCCAATGCCTGGCGCGATCAACGGCAACGTGATGCGCCGCAACGCCTGCCATGGCGTGGCACCGAGGTCGCGCGCGGCCTCGATCAGCGACTCGTCCAGGCCCTGCAGGCGCGCGCGGACCACGACGGCGACGAAGCCGATGCAAAACGCGATGTGCGACAGCACGATCGACACCAGCCCGAGCGTCAGGTTCAGCATCACGAAGAAGACCAGCAGGCTCACGCCCTGCAGCACCTCGGGGATGGCGATCGGCGTCAACACCAGCACCGGCAGCAGGCGCCGCCGCGGGTGGCGGTACATCGCGAGGCCGGCGAGCGTGCCGAGCACCGTGGCGATCGCACTCGACGCGGCGGCCACGACGAGCGAATTGCGCGCCGCGACCAGCATCTGCGCGTCGGCGAACAGGGCCCGGTACCAGCCGAGCGTGAAGCCCACCCATTCGGCGTTCAACCGCGAGTCGTTGAACGAATAGGCGACCACCACCACCAGCGGCAGATAGAGGAATGTGACGACACCGATGCCGATGCCCCACTGCCATGGCGCCGGCTTACGCACGGCGCGCGCCCCGGCGTGCGACCAGCGCGGCCAGCGCCGCCACCGCCAGCACGGCCAGCGTGAGCATCAGCGACAGCACCGAGCCGAACGGCCAGTCGCGGCTGTCGAGAAACTGCTGCTTGATCACATTGCCGATCATCAGCGACGACGTGCCGCCCACCAGGTCGGGCACCGCGAACATGCCCAGCGCCGGAATGAACACCAGTGCCGCGCCCGCCCACACGCCCGGCAGCGACAGCGGCCAGGTGACACGCCAGAACCGGCGCCAGGCATTCGCGCCCAGGTCTTGCGCGGCATCGAGCAGGTCGGCGTCGTGCTTTTCGAGGTTGGCATACAGCGGCAGCACCATGAACGGCAGGTGCACATAGACCAGCACGACCACCACCGCGAACGGCGTGAACAGCATCTGCACCGGCGCCATGCCCAGCATGGCCAAAACCGCGTCGATCCCTTGCGCAAAATAGCCCTGCGGCCCGAGCAGGATCATCCAGGCATACACGCGGATCAGGAAGTTCGACCAGAACGGCAGGATCACGAGCAGAATCAGCAGATCGCGGTGCCGCTTCGGCGCGCGCGCGATGAGCCAGGCGAGCGGATAGCCGAGTGCCAGACACAGGAGCGTGGTGAGCACCGCATAGACGAACGAGCGCGCAAAGACCGCGAGGTAGATCGTGTCGGCGAAGAAGCGCGCATAACTCTCCAGCGTGAAGAACGCCTGCCAGTTGTCCACGCCCACCAGCCAGCGGCTGGCGCCCGTCTCGGGGTCGGTGGCGACCAGCGGCTGCAGTCCACCGTAGTCGCCCGCCAATCGGAACGATGCGGCGACCATGATCAACGACGGCGCGGCGAAAAAGACGAGCAGATAGGCGACGGGCGGGCCGGTCACCAGCCACGAAGTCAGGCGTTGACGCATCGTCATCGCGGGCCGCGCATGCTCAGGTGACCAGAAAATGGCTGGCATCGATGGGCCAGCTCAATTCGACGACAGCGCCGACCTCGAACTGGCGCACGCGGACCGGGTCTGCATTGGGCAGCATCGCGCGCAAGCTGACGCCGCCATCGATGGCCACCGTGTAGAACGTGACGTCGCCCTCGTAGAGGCAGTCGCGCACCTGACCGCGCAGGTGGAACCGGAGCGGCGGCTGCTGCGCCGGCGCCTGCGCCGCCAGAGTGATCGCCTCGGGCCGCAGCGCGAGCGTGCCGCGCTGGCCCGCCGCAATGCCCGCGACCGGCGGCGCGGGGCAGACGCCGATGCCGGCCACCTCGAGCTCCATCGTCGCCGCATCGACCTGCCGCACGGTGGCGTCGAGCAGATTGCACTGGCCGATGAAGTCGGCCACGAACCGGCTCGCCGGCTGCCTGTAGATGGTTTGCGGATCGCCCACCTGCTCGAGGCGACCCTGGTTCATCACCGCGATGCGGTGCGAGAGGGCGAGCGCTTCCCCCTGGTCGTGCGTGACGTAGATGAACGTGATGTCCACCTCCTGCTGCAGCTTGATCAGCTCGAGCTTCATCTGCTGGCGCAGCTTGGCATCGAGCGCCCCCAGTGGCTCATCGAGCAGCAGCAGCCGCGGCCGATTCACCAGCGCGCGGGCGATCGCGACGCGCTGGCGCTGTCCGCCCGACAGCTCGTGGGGGAATCGCTGTGCCAGCTCGCTCATCAGCACTTCGTCCAGCACCTCGGCCACGCGGCGGTGGATCTCGCCGGGGGCCACCTTCGCCATCTCGAGCGGAAACGCGATGTTGCGTGCCACCGTGAGGTGCGGAAACAGCGCATAGCTCTGGAACACCGTGTGCACCGGCCGTTTCTCCGGTGCCACGCGCGCCAGGTCGTTGCCGTCGAGCAGCACGGCGCCGGCATCGGGCTGCTCGAAGCCGGCGATCAGGCGCAGCAGAGTCGTCTTGCCGCATCCCGACGGCCCCAGCAGGGTGAAGAACTCGCCACTGTCAACGCTCAGGCTGACATCGTCGACTGCTGCAAAGGCGCCAAATCGTTTGACGACGTGGCGTATCTCGAGCATGGCGCCTCAGCGACCGGCCTTCACTTCGGTCCATGCCCGGTTCCAGGCGCGCCGAGTTGCTGCGTCGAGCTCGGCCAACTGCTCGAGCTGCTTGGCCTGCTCGGGGTCCGGGTTGATCGCCGCAACCTTGAGCAGCTCCGGCCGGATGTACGGTCGCGCCGCCGCGTTCGGATTGCCGGCGCCGATGGCGTTGGTGATCTCGGCGGCGTTGCGGCCGTCGAGCATGAAGTCGATGAACGCATGCGCCAGGTCGGGTCGCGGCGCCTGCTTGTGGACCACGAAGCTGTCAGCCGTCATCCCGTTGCCTTCGCGCTGCAGCGTGTAGCCGATGCCGAATGGCCGGCCTGCGCTGCGCGCGTCCATCCGCGCCTGGAACACATCGTTCGAGTAGCCGAGCACCACCCAGATGTTGCCCACCGTTAGTTCCTTGATGTAGCTCTGGCTGTTGAACGCGGCCCAGTAGGGCTTGGCGGCCTTGATGGTGGCGATCGCCTTGGCCAGCTCATCGGGCCGGGTCGAGTTGGCCGAGAACCCGTGGTAGCGAAGCGCGGCGGCGATCACTTCGCGCGGATCGTCCAGCACCGTGACGCGGCCCTTGATCTTTGAGAGCACCTTGGGGTCGAACACGGCCGCCCATGAGGTCGGATCGATGCCCAGCTCCCGCACCTTGTTCTCGTTGTAGCCAACCAGCGTCACCGTGAAGTCGTAGGGCACGGAGTACTTGTTGCCGGGGTCGAGCGCCGTGTCGGTGAACGCCGGGTCGAGGTTGCCGAGGTTGGCCAGCCGCGTCTTGTCCAGCGGCTGGATCAGCCCCAGCTTGACCAGCGGCGGAATGCCGTAGTTCGACGGCCCGATCACGTCGAATCCCTTGGCACCGGCGGTCAGCTTGGAGAGCGCCTCTTCCATGGTGCCGTAGTAGCTGATCACCACCTTGCACCTGCACTTCGCCTCGAAGCGCTCGAGCGTCTGCTGCGACAGCGAGTTGTTCCAGTTGAACAGGTGCATCACGTCGTCGGCACGCGCGATGCCGCCGACCACCAGCAGGATCCAGATCCAATGCCTGAGCACCGTGAACTCCTTTGCTCGCCATCGCCTGCAGCCGTTGCCAGCGGCTCGGCGCCGCACTGCACGCGGCCGATTGTCACGCCACGGCAAGCCAAAACCCGGGCTTGCGAGACGGCGACGCCGCGCGGGCACGCGCTCCTTTGCGCGATGTCAAGCGCGCTGGCCCCCAAGGCCGCGCGTTTGCCCGCCAGCGACACATGGAACGCGTGGCGGTGCGCCAGCGCGCGGTCGGCCATGAATCCGATCGGGCTGGCGCTCGGAAGAGCGCACCACCTCGCTGCCCACACTCGGTACCGCAATGCCTAACCCGTTCATGCAGTTGACGAGCCACCGCATGAGGCCTTTGCATGCTGCTGAGTGCGGAGGTTAGGCGCACGGGCGAAATGCGAGCGGTGCGAGCGGCAGGTCCTTCGCCCAATAACGAAACAAACTCACAGGGCGTGAATTCCGTTCGACAGTTTCCTGGCCTGCGCGATGCGCGGATGTAACCCGACAAATGCGTGTTGATTCGATCACTTCATTGGTCGAGCGCGGCCTGTAGGCTCCTTCCAGAAATGCAAGAAAAGCAAAAGGGGTTTGACGCGTTGTCGCGTTCGAGCACCCACATGTTGCAGAGGGAGCAAATGACATGCCAACACCGACGTCGTTGAACATCGTCCTCAATGGGGTCGCCAAGTCGGTCCCGGTCGCAGACGGCAGCGAACCGCTGCTGTTCGTGCTGCGCAACCGGCTGGACCAGATCGGCCCCAAGATCGGCTGCGGCGCCCAGCAGTGCGGCGTCTGCACGGTGCTGGTCAACGGCGCCGCGGTGCGCGCTTGCATGGCCGAGGTCCATTCGATACCCGGCGGAGCCGAGGTGCTGACCCTCGACGGGCTGGCGGCAAACGGGCATGGCAGGGTCGATCGATTGCACGCGCTGCAGCGAGCATTCATCGAGGAGCAGGCCGCGCAGTGCGGGTTCTGCTCCAACGGCATGATCATGAGCGCACTGGCCTGGCTCAATGGTCGCGGCGCCCGCGGCGAACACGGCGTGCCGAGCGATGAGGAGGTGAAGCACTTCCTGTCAGGCAAGGGGCCCGGTGCGGTGTCGGTCACGCTGTGCCGATGCGGTGCTCATCTGCGCATCGTGCGTGCCATCCAGCGCGCCGCCAAAGACATGCGCCACGGTGACGTCGATCGGGACCGCCGGGGCGACGAAGACGACTCGAATGACGACGACCGGAGTGCAAGGTCCAGGGAGCACTCATGAGCGCCACCCTGATTTCACGGCGCCGCTTCCTGGCTGGAAGCGGTACCTTGACAGTCGGCTTCAGCCTGTCGACCACACTCGCGGGTTTGGCCACTGCGGCGCCGGCTGCCAACGGCTGCTTGGATGTCGATTCCTGGATCGAGATCAGCGGCGGCAATGGCACGCTGGTGACGATCTACGCCGGCAAGGTCGAGCTGGGCACTGGCGTG
>Ga0326726_10002245_pt1 | contig 17795 bp, 16 predicted proteins | sample MHFenrmetagenome_2_FD_207603 | JGI IMG/M metagenome (GOLD analysis project Ga0326726, IMG submission 207603) | Lab enriched peat soil microbial communities from Michigan Hollow, Ithaca, NY, United States - MHF15MN | ecosystem: Environmental > Terrestrial > Soil > Wetlands > Peat | place: USA... | reverse complement strand
TTATAGCTTCGGCTGTCTGGCGCTTCGGGCAGGCTGAATGACCATGCCACGCCAAACCCGTCTGATCGCCCATCACCTCATCCAGACCGCCTTTGCAGCTGTGAGCCGACAAGTCCATGGCAGCCACGGCGTGTCGCCGACGAAACGCGAAAGAAAGCGGAGGGCGAGAATGGGGTCGGCTTAGCATTCCATGCTGCACTGCTTGACGTCGGCCACAACGGAACGGAGCCGAGTTGTTTTGTGGTCAACTTTCCCGGCGATATCGGCCTGCCACGCGCCAATAACCCCATCAAATAATGCCGCTTGTTCAGAGGGCTTCTAGTGCATGGACACACCAAGCGATTTGACCGTATCGGCATTGAGTCGGCCATCTACGGGAAGCGCCTTGTCCTTCTGATAGGCTTTCAATGCTTCGATCGTCTCCGCATCCAGTTTGCCGGTTGTTTTCTTTGGCCCCTCACCTGCCTCCATCAGCGCATTCTGGATTTGCGTGATTTTCTGTGTCGTGGCATCGGCGGGGCATAGAACCTGACGCCATAATTCAGTGGCATCCAAGGGCATTCTGACTCTCACCTGCTCATATTCTGCAGGCACAGGAATGCGTTTCTCCTCCGCCGGGCGCACCATTTTTACAACTTCCCGTTCGCCGTATTCGGCTGGAATCTCGATCTCGCGCGTCGTTTCCGGCGTTTTGAGCACCATATTTTTCACGGTCATGTATTCAGCCGGTATTTCCTCAATTTGTGTAGTGGAGGGGCTGACCAAGACCTCACGGGTTTCGCTGCGGTATTCAGCAGGGACTTCAACCAGGCAGTACATATTTCCTGATATCCCATCGAGTTTCTGAGGTCTTGTGTCAGCTCCAATCTTCCAGGTTGTATACGCAGGCCGGACCAGAACTTGCGTGGATTGTTTCTCATACACGGCAGGCACGTCTATCGTTCGCTTGTCAGCCGGCCGAGCCAGCACTTTTTCATCGACCACTTCATACTTCGCTGGAATGACTTCCAGCTTCCTGGAGGCTTCCTTGATCAACACTTTTTCCTTCACTGTTTCGTACACGGCCGGAATGACCTCTATCCGCTCGTAGGCCGGTTTAAGCTCACGCTTGACCAGTTTCACGCCACATTTCTCGGTCGTCACCCTGACATAGCATTCGCCCGGCTTGGCACCGGGAAAGCTGGGTGCCCGCTTGACCGGTTTTGGCGCAGTCGTATGGACACGCGGCTTTGCTTTGACAGGTACGGTTTTTTTTGCCGCCCCGGTTGAACTGATGGAGGGCAGTTTGCGTTTCTTGTGTACAGCGGCCCTCTTCTTGTCTCCCGGCATGGGTTCAGCCGTGCACATATCCACTATCACCTCTGTGGGTGACGCGGCTGCTGCCGGTTGCTCAGGAACAGCTTCGGCAATCGCAGACAGGTTCATGCAACAAGCCAAAGCGAGAACAACGCGAAAGGTTTCTAAAGCATTACGCATGACAGACCTCCAATTTCCATCCGCTATTTTTCAAAGAGTAGCGTAAAAAGTGGACAAAAATGCTTGCCGGGTCACCCCAGAACGTTGTGCTGCTTCTGGCACCAGAGCGTATCAGGCAGGTAATCGCGTAGTTCCTCTCCGGGATGCACTGGAATATGCATTCGAGTCATGTTCAATCTTCCTCACCGATCCAGACCTTCCAGCAACGCCATCCCCCACGCCACGCCGAAGCCGTTGGTGTCGCTCATCACTGCGCCCAGCCCGCCCTTGCAACTGTGGCCCGACAGGTCCATGTGCAGCCACGGCGTGTCACCGACGAAGCGCGACAGGAAGCGGGTGGCGAGAATGTGATCGGCTTCGCCTTCCATGCTGCACTGCTTGACGTCGGCCACCGTCGAATCGAGGTTGCTGTCGTAGTCCTCTGGATAAGGGAAAACGACGATGCGTTCGCCGCTCAGCGTGGCGGCGCGTGAGGCCAGGTGCGCAAGTGCGCTGGAGGTGGCGAACACGCCGGACATGCGGCTGCCCAGTGCGTAGTGCATGGAACCGGTGAGGGTGGCGAAGTCGGCGATGAGGGCGGGCTTGCCACTGGCCGCCAGTGTCAGCGTGTCGGCCAGCACCATGCGGCCTTCGGCGTCAGTGTGGACGATTTCGATGGTGGTGCCGTTGAGCGCCTTCACCACTTCGTTCTGCCGGTAAGCCTGCGGGCTGATGTGATTTTCTGCGAGTGCGACCCAGCCTTCCAATGCAACCGGCAGCCTGAGTATCGAGGCGGCAGCGAGGATGCCTAGCACCACCGCCGAGCCGTTCATGTCCTCGTGCATGCCCTGCATGTACTTGGCAGGCTTGAGGTTGTGGCCGCCGGTGTCGAAGCAGATGCCCTTGCCGACGAACGCCACTTTCTTCGACTTGGCCTTTGCCCCCTTGTAGCTGATCCGCACGATCGCCGCGTCCCTGGCCGGCGAGCCCTGCGCCACGGCACAGAACGCGCCAGCACCCATCTTCTTCAGCTTGTCGAAACCGTATTCCTCGACCGTCCAGCCGTATTGCCTGGCCAGCGCCTTGATGCGCTTGCGGTAGACCCCGGGGGTCAGTTCATCCGGCCCCTGCACGGTGAGGCTGCGGGTGAGGAGGTTGCCTTCGGCCAGCGCCTGCACGCGAGCGAAGCTGTCGGCGGACTTGTGGCCAAAGAGTTGCACGGCCTTGAGCACCGTATCGGTCTTGGACTTTCTCGACGGCAGCGCCACGGCGTTGACCAGCGCGGTGTACACCGCGGCTTCCGCTGCGCGCGCCTTGAACGCGTCTTCGCCGAACACGGCCAGTGTCAGCGACTTGGGATGCTCGCCCAGCAGCAACGCCAATGCCTTGCGCACCCCTTCGTGGGTCTCGAAGGTGCTGGCGTCGGCCTTGAGCATGGCGTAAACCGCGAGTGTGCCGCCGGGCAATTGCACCGCCACCGACGACTTGGCCAGCGTGTCTAGTTTGAGATCGCGCCGCTTCATCACCGCCTTGAGTTCAGTGCTGCCCGGTACATCGGGCAGGGACTTCGACACCGGCAGCAGCATCAATGCATGGCCCGCCGTTTCCAATGATTTAAGGGTGATTTCCTGTTTGTTTTCAGTGAGTTTAGGCAGCATGTCGGTTCCTTGGGGATGGCGTTTTTCTTGATGGTTGGCGGGGTTTCCCGGATAATTGCGTGCTTTTGATTGTTCCAGCGCATTTTCCGACCCCATCCAATACAGGGTAACCGAATGAAGATTGAAGACAAGAAACGCGTGCTGCGCGAAATGGTGTTGCACCGCCGTTTTGAAGAGCGCTGCTATCAGGCCTATATCGAACGCAAGATCGGCGGCTTCCTCCACCTCTATCCCGGCCAGGAAGCCTGCTGCAACGGCGTGATGGAAGCCGCGCGTCCCGGCCACGATTACATCATCACCGGTTATCGCGACCACGTCCACGCGATCAAATGCGGCGCCGATCCGAAGGAAGTGATGGCCGAGCTGTACGGCAAGGAAACCGGTTCGTCCAAAGGACGCGGCGGGTCGATGCACATTTTCGATACCGCGCATCACTTCATGGGCGGTTACGCGCTGGTCGGCGGACCGTTCCCGCTGGCCGCCGGCATCGCCAAGGCGATCCAGCTCAAAGGCGGCGACGAAATCGCGATCTGCTTCCTCGGCGACGCCGCCAACAACCAGGGCGTGTTCCACGAAACACTGAACATGGCCGCGCTGTGGAAGCTGCCGGTGCTGTTCGTGTGCGAAAACAACCTGTATGGCATTGGCACCTCGATCGAGCGGTCCACCGCCGTGATCCACCAGCACAAGCGCGTCGCCGGCTACAACATCCCGGCCGACGAATGCGACGGCCAGGACATCGAAGTCGTCTACGAACATGCGCGCAAGGCAGTCGACCACGTGCGTTCGGGCAATGGCCCCTACTTCCTGGAACTGATGACCTATCGCTATCGCGGCCATTCAATGTCGGATTCGCGTGGCTACCGCTCGCGCGAGGAAGAAGAACTGTGGAAGCAGCGCGACCCGATTTTCATTCTGCGCGACCGCCTGATCGCCGCCGGCGAGCTGACGCTGGAAGCCTTTGAAGCACTGGAAAAGGAAACCGACGCCTACATCGAAAACGAAGTCATCAAGTTTTCCGAAGACTCGCCCGAACCCAGCGTGGAAGACCTCGAAAAATACGTTTTCGCCGATCGTGAAACCCAGCTCCCCTGGCTCACGGGCAAGGCCGCTTAAAGCCCCGGATTTGATTTGATCACGGCGCTTACGCGACACTGAAATTAAAGGAATAACATGGCAAACATCATGTACTGGGAAGCGATCCAGCGTGCCCACGACGAAGAAATGGCGCGTGACCCGCTGGTCATCTGCATGGGTGAAGACATCGGCGTAGCCGGTGGCACCTACAAGGCGACCAAGGGCCTCTACGAAAAATACGGTCCACTGCGCGTAATGGATACACCGATTTCCGAAGGCGGCTTCACCGGCCTCGGCATCGGCGCCTCCTTCCTTGGCGTGCGCCCCGTCATCGAGATCATGTCGGTCAACTTCGCCTGGCTGGCGATGGATCAGATGTTCAACTCCGCCGCCAAGGTGCGCTACATGTCGGGCGGCCAGCTGACCGCGCCATGCGTGTTCCGCTCCGCCGGCGGCGCTGCGCACCAGCTCGGCGCGCAGCACTCGGCACGGATGGAAAAGGTGTTCATGGGCATCGCCGGCCTGCGCGTGGTCACGCCGTCCAACCCCAAGCAGGCCTACGGCCTGCTGAAGTCCGCGATCCGCTGCGACGACCCGGTGTTCATCAACGAACACGAACTCATGTACAACATGAAGGGCGAAGTGCCGGACGGCGAATACTTCCACCCGCTGGAAGGTTCGGAAATCGCGCGCTCAGGCACCGACGTCACCCTGTTCGGCTACAACATCTCGGTGCACTGGTGCCTCAAGGCCGCCGAAATTCTCGACAAGCAGTACGGCATTTCGGCTGAAGTCGTCGATCTGTATTCGTTGTCCCCGCTGGATCGCGAAGGCATCAGGAAGTCGGTCAGCAAGACCCACCGCGCCGTCATCGCCGAAGAAGACGAAGCGCCGGTCGGCGTCGGCTCCGAGGTCATCGCCATCATCAACGAGGAATGCTTCTTCGAACTGGATGCCGCCCCGGTGCGCGTGCACTCGGCGCTGGTTCCGCAGCCCTACAACCACACGCTGGAAAAAGCGGCGATCCCGGATCACGAGGATGTGGTGAAAGCGGTACTGAAGATGTTCGGTAAAGCGTAAACCCTTTTTTCCGCGAAGGACGCGAAGGGACACGAAGGAAAACTTCTTCCCGTTTTGCATGCTTCGCGTTTCTTCGCGTCCTTCGCGGATGAAAGTTTTTCAGGAATAAACATGTCCCAACATTACGCCATCACGATGCCGCAGCTCTCGGATACCATGACCGAGGGCGTGGTCGTCACCTGGGAAAAGCAGCCCGGCGACAAGGTCGAGCGCGGCGACATCGTCGCCACGGTCGAAACCGACAAGGCCATCATGGACGTCGAAGTGTTCAAGGCCGGTTTTCTGGCCGGGCCGCTGGCCGGCGTCGGGGAAACCATTGCGGTCGGCGCTGCGCTCGGCTACATCACCGACACCGCAGGCGACGTTGCAATCGCTGCTGACGAAGTGGTGGCAGAACAGGCGCAGACCGAAATGATTCCGCATCACGCCGGCACGCCGATCGTGATGCCGCAATTGTCGGACACCATGACCGAGGGCGTGGTCGTCACCTGGGAAAAGCAGCCGGGCGATGCGATCAGGCGTGGCGACATCGTCGCCACGGTGGAAACCGACAAGGCCATCATGGACGTCGAGGTGTTCCAGGAGGGTTTCCTCTCCGGCCCCATCGCCGATGTCGGCAGCGTGGTCGAGGTCGGCCACCCGATGGCATTCATCGTCGACGACGCCACCAAGGCCAACGATACCGGCGTTACCATCAGCGCCGACCACAAGGTCAGGGACACGCACAAGGTCGCTCCCCCGTCAGCTGACAAGCCGGCGCACCTCCCCACCCCCAAGGCCGCGCCCGGGCAGATTTCGGCCAGCGGCAACGTCCCGCCGGTGGCGCGCCCGCAAGGCCGCCAGGCCAGCCCCTATGCGCGCAAGGTAGCCGCACTACTGGGCGTGAATCTCTCCGGCCTGGCCGGCACCGGCCCGTCCGGCGTGATCGTCGCGGCCGACGTGGCACGCGCACGCCCCAGCATGGCGGAGGTCGCCCACTCGCTGCCGCAGGTCGACGTTCCGGGCCAGGGCCGCGCCATGACGTCGATGGAAAAGGCCGTGAGCCACGCGATGACCGCCTCGCTCACCCTGCCGACCTTCAACGTCACGGTGAACATCAATACCGCCGCGCTGACCGCAGCGGCCAAGGCGCAGAAGGTTTCGGTGACGGTGGCGATCGCCAAGGCCTGTTCGGTGGCGATGGCGAAATTCCCGCGCATGAACTGGGCCTACCAGCCGGTCGACAAGCTGGTCGAACGCAGCAACCACGACTTCGGCGTGGCCGTGATGTCGAACGATGGCGGTCTGGTGGTGCCGATCCTGCACGGCATCGAGAAGAAGCCGCTGGAAGCGCTGCAGAGTGACTGGACCGGCTTGGTCGAGCGCGCCCGCGTTCGCAAGCTGGCGCCTTCCGAATACGCCAACCCCACTTTCACGATTTCCAACATGGGCATGCTGGGTGTATCGCACTTCACCGCGATCCCCACCCCCGGCATCGCCGCGATCCTCGCCATTTCAGCGAACGGCCCGCAGGGCACGCCCTTCTCCATCACCGGCGACCATCGCGTGCTGAACGGTGCCGACGTGGCGCTTTATCTGGCGACATTGAAGCAGACCATCGAAACGCCCGAGTCCTGGCTGGGTGCGGGCGGCGCGGTGGCCGAATCCGTAGGCACGGCCGCGACGATCAGCGCACCGGCCTCGCCCATCCCCGAAGGTAACTGGGATTTCCCGGTGGTAGTGGTCGGTGGCGGCCCCGGCGGCGAGGACTGCGCACGCGACCTGGCCGACCACGGCGTCCGTGTGATGATGGTCAACAACGAACCGTTCCCTGGCGGCGAATGCCTGTGGCGCGGCTGCATCCCGTCCAAAGCGTGGCGCGCCGCGGCGGATGTCATTCGCAACCGCGCACACGACGCCGAAATGGGCGTCGACGGCACCCACACCCCCGCGCTCAACTGGGCGCAAGTGGAAAAACATCGCCGCTGGGTGCAAAGCAGTCGCGGCGAGATGGCGCTGAAGGCCGACAAGGGCATGAAGATCGACGTGCGCGAAGGCTTCGGCGAATTCGTCGATGCCCACACGCTGAAAATCACCCCGGTCGAGGGCGAGCCTTACACCGTCAGTTTCGGCGCAGCTGTGATCGCCACCGGCGCCCCCGCCTTCGTGCCGCCGATTCCCGGCGCGCGCGAGAATCTGGCGAGCGGCGGTGTGGTCACCTCCGACACCATCTGGAATCTCGACAGCCCGCCGAAGAAACTCGGCATCGTCGGCGGTGGCGTGATCGGCGTGGAAATGGCGCAGATCTTCCGCGACTTCGGCACCGAGGTGCTGATGCTGGAACGCCATGACCGCATCCTCGCCGAAATCGAGGACGAGATAGCCAGGAGCCTGATCGCCACGCTGGAAAAGGAAATCACCGTCGTCACCGGCGCCGCTATCCACGAAGCAAGCGGTACCCCCGGCGCGATGAAGCTGCGTTACGCGAACAAGGACGGCGTTGAATCCACCTTTGAATGCGACATCGTGCTGATGGCCACCGGCAAGCGACCCGACACCAGCAAGCTCAACCTCGACAAGGTTGGCGTTGAACTCGACGGCGCGGCGATCAAGGTCAACTCACGTGGACAGACCAGCGTGCCGCATATCTATGCGGTGGGCGATGTGATCGGCGGCTACATGCTCGCCCACACCGCCGCCACGCAGGGCCGCGTCGCTGCCGACAACCTGCTCGGCCACGCTTCCGAATACGACCAGGACAAGGATTGCGGCGTGACCTTCTCGCGCCCGCAGGCCGGTTTTGTCGGCTTGTCCGTGGCGCAGGCCAAGGCCAAGGGCATCGACGCGGTAGAAGCCAAGATGCCGATGAGCATCGACGCCAAGGCGATGATCACCGGCGAAACCGAAGGCATGATCAAGCTGGTGGCTGACAAGGCCACGGGACGCATCATCGGCGTGCACTGCCTCGCCGACCACACCGATACCCTGATCGGCATCGGCGTGATGATGGTGGCGGGCGAGATGACACTGATCCAGGTTGCCAAGGCGATCTTCCCGCATCCGACGCAGACCGAGTTGTTCGGCGAACTGGCGCGGCGGTTGCTGAACCGCCTGCGGCGGACGGCGAAGAAATAATCCTTCGCAATCCCCCACAAAAAGGGCCGCAAGTGCGGCCCTTTTATTTTCTCCTAGGGTATTACAGAGCGGAGGCACTATTAGAGGTGTTGCAGGGCAGGCTTGTTGCTCCTGACACCCGATGAAAGGCGGGCCCCGCAGTTTGAATGATAAAAAAGTCCGCCTTCGGGCCGGCCCGTCGAGCATTCATTGTCATGAGTCTGATCCAGGATTGAACTCGACCCGTTGAAACATCACAGCGCGTGTTAAACGTGAACGATCTCAACGCGGAATTGGCTTGTGTTAATGGGCAGAACGCCGGACTGATAAAAACGCTGGCGGATATATCGAAAATGCAAGGTAGTGCACCCAGCGCGAAGTGCTCCACGAAGCAAGCTTGCGGAATTTATCGCGGGTTATTGGGGCATGCCCGCCCGCGGGTTTACGAATCTCTGTTCGCGACCCACTCCGGCCATCCTGCCGCTCATTCAGGGTTGCTGCATCCCCCTGACTCCTGGACAAGCTTGCCGGTAGCCGCATCGTACAGAGGCTGACCGCTCGTATCGGTCTTCACCGTCCCCATAAACATCATGGTTTGGATGCGACCGAAATTCTTGTCCAGTGCAGTGTCCACCTCGCGTTCGGTGAGGCCATCATAAATGGTGACACTGCCGTTGCGTTCCCGCTTCAACTCATGCGGCGAGGGCTGCAACAGGCGCCGTAGCAGCCAGTCGTGCAGATCCTGGTCGGGATCCTGAGTCAGGCCGGTGCCAGGATAGGCAACGGAAAGCACACAGATAACCACAGTCCAAAAAGTCGAAGTAAGTGTGAATCCCATACGCACCTCGCTGAATGGTACGTGAAGACGTCATCACGCCTCTATGTATAGTTGGCGCGTGGGATACGGCTATACAGTTAAAGTTGCTGGAGACGTCAGTGGGTTGTTTAGATGGATTTAGTTTTTTGCGCAGGGCTGAATTCTGCCGTTTGTTCATCGCATCACATTGACGTTTGACGCGTTGCGTCTTTAATAAAGCTTCGGCGCTGGGGATTCGGATTTTTCTTCAGTGAGGCAAGGCTCTTGTTGGCGGGAGAAATGGATGAATGCGACTCGCAGGTTGTTGCTCAAAGCAGCCAGTTCGGCCGGGTTGATCGCATCAGCGGTTGCGGCAGGTTTGCTGAAACCCGGCCATGCTTTGGCGGACTGGGATAGCGCAGCGTTCTCGGCCACCAGGCTGAACGATGCCCTCGCCGCAATTGGCGCGAGCGGCGCGACGACCTCTCTGGACATCGTGGTGAAAACGCCCGACATTGCGGAGAACGGTGCGGTTGTGCCGGTGGAAGTCTTCACCACCCTGTCTGGTGTCGAGTTCATCGCGATTCTGGCCGAGAAAAATCCCACCCCGCTGATCGCCCAATACACCCTGACCGACTTCGACGGCATGCTGTCGACCCGCATCAAGATGCGCGAGACCGCCAAAGTGCGCGCCATCGTCAAGGCCGGGGGCAAACTCTACACAGCTGCACGTGAAGTCAAGATCACTATAGGTGGATGCGGCGGTTGAACTGGCCAACGATCAACCGGAGAAGAAAACATGGCTATCAATATAAAATTGCGCGCCGGCAATGGCGAAATCAAGGCATTGATCTCGCATCCCTCGGAAAACGGCCTGCGCAAGGATCCCAAAACTGGCCAGATCATCCCAGCTCACTTTATCGATAGCATCAAGGTTGCGCTCAACGGCAAAACCGTTCTGGACGGCCAGTGGGGCGGAGGCGTGTCAAAAGATCCATTTATCGCCCTCAGGGTCAAGGGCATGAAAGCAGGCGACACGGTGAACCTGAGCGTCAAGGACAACAAGGGAGATACAGGCAACAGCGAAGCCATTGCCAGTTGATCCGGCCCGGGAATCGCGCTCCGCTTTACAGCGCACAGGCTAAAGAGTTGCTACGGCGACTTCCACAAATGTAGGAGTATGGGCCTGTCATTTGATGGAACGTTGCTGACTGTCACAGACGCTGACGCGTGTGTTGCATCGACCGATTGAAACCGCAGGCCGTAGTCGTTCTTCAGGCCGACGCGCTCGATCTTCCCGATATCCTCGGCGCTCATCGGATTGAAGGTGTCGGAACGGTAGGCCAGCCCGCGCGCGACAGTCGCGCCGTCTGCTGTCTGGTAGCCGCCCACGTCGCGCAGGTTGGGCACGCTGGGGATGCCCAGCGCGATGCCCAGGCTCTGGCCGGGCGTCAGCTGCGGCAATACGCCGCCCGCTGACCCGGCGAGCGCGGGCGGCGCGCTGGCACCGATCGCGGCGGCAAGGAGGACCGATCGAACAAGTTTCATGTCTGTTTACCTCTATTCAGGCTTACAGCGATCCGCCAAGGCGGTGGATCGCTGTCGCAGCCGGCAATCAGCGCGGCATCTGTTTCAGATAAGCCTCCAGCCCGGGTTTCAGGTTGCCCGGCTTGAGCAGGTCTTCCGTCAGCGCCAGCGCCTTTTTCACATCGTCCAGCGACATCTGGTTGGCCAGCACCTGACGGTTCTGCGCTGCCTGGGTCGTGCCCTTGCCCGCGTAGGCCACCGAGACGTTGTAGAGCGCCATGGCCAGCACCTTGTCCTGCGGCACCCCCTTGCCGCCCTGGTAGAGCACGCCCAGGTTGCTCAGCGCATCGATATCGCCCTGCTCGGCAGCCGGACGATACCAGCGCGCCGCCTCGGGATAGTTCGCCGGCATGCCGACGCCGTGCTCATACATCGCGCCGAGGTTGTACTGGGCATCCGTATTGCCCTGTTTCGCCGCCTTCAGATACCAGGCTGCCGCCTGCTTCAGGTCTTTTGTCACCGCAAAGCCGTTTTCGTAGAGCACGCCCATGGCGTATTGGCTGCGTGCATCGCCCTTTTCGGCCAGCGGACGGGTTTCTTGCAGCGCCTTGGCGTAATCGCCCGCCGCGAAAGCCGCGGCGGCTTCATCGAAGCCGGCCAGCGCCGGTTGCACGCTCAGTGCCAGGCTCGAACCGAGCAGCAAGCGGACGGCAGCGTTGCGCGCTGCATGAACAAAGGAGGCGCAAGTCATCTTCATGTGTGCTTTATTTTGCTGCTGCACGTGCCATTTCATTGATGGAAACTCCAAAAAAACGCGGGGCGTTCAATGACGAAACGCCCCGCGTGGTTCAACCAGCCAGCCGAATTACATCGGCCCGGGCTGTGCCCTTGTCAGCGGCTTGCCGTCCATCGCTTCGGATTGCGCGCCCTCGATCTTCTTGATGTCCTCAGGCGACATCTGCGGCCGGTCGATCTTGATCGTCAGCTTGTTGAGCGTGGCGGTCAGCGCGAACGGCGGCTGGTAGTCGGCGTCGTTCACGCCGGTCAGCGTGTCTGAGCCGATGTCGAAGCTTTCGTCCCACTGCAGGATCATCGGCAGCGTGCGCTCCATCCGGATGGTCTGCACCGCTTTGCCATCGACCTTGAGCGTGCCGGTGCCGGGCTTGCCGAGACCGCTCATGTTGTTGAACGCCAGCGTGCCGAGACCCAGACCCTCGTACTTGAAGTCGAACTCAAGCGTGTGCTTGCCGGGTGCGAGCGCTTCGGTGCCTTCCCACTTGATGCGCTTGAGGTCCACCAGGTTCCACAGGAACACCGGCTTGCCCTTGAGCAGGTAGAAGCCGTAGCCGGCGAAGCGCCCGCCGGAAGTCAGGATCATGCCTTCGGCGCCACCTTGCGGTACGTCGATGTCGGCAGTGATGGTGTACGAAGCATCCAGCAGGAACGGTGAGCTGCCCTGCGGCAGTCCGACCATCGGCTGCGTGTAGACGAACTCGGTGCGCCCGGCCGTGATGTTCGGCCGCGGCGCGACGATGCGTGCCGCCACCGAGGCGTCGAGCGGGAGGACCTGGTATTTCTTCGTCTCTGCGACGAACTTCTCGCGCATCTCCTTGACCTTCAGCGGATACTTCGCAGCGAGGTCCTCGGACTGCGTGAAGTCCTTGCTCAGCTGGTAGAGCTGGAACACCTGGTTGTTCAGCGGATCCGGGTTGGCCGGGCCGAAGGCCTCCCACGGCGCGCGGTTGACCTGGGTGCTCAACAGCCAGCCGTCGTCGTACAGCGCCCACTGCCCCATCATCTCGAAATACTGCGTCGTGTGCCGCGAGGGCAGCTTGGCGTTGGCCGCATCGAAGGTGTAGGCAAAGCTGGTGCCTTCGAGCGGCGCCTGCCTGATGCCGTCCACCATCTCGGGCGCCTTGATGCCGGCGGCTTCGAGGATGGTCGGCACGACGTCGATTACATGGATGAACTGCTGGCGCAGGGCGCCCTTGTCCTTGATGCGCGCCGGCCACGACACCACCATGTTCTGGTTGATGCCACCGAGCCGCGAGGCATTTTGCTTGAACCAGTCGAAGGGCGTGTCGAAGGCCCACGACCAGCCGGCCGACATGTGGTTGTAGGTCTGCTCGGTGCCCCAGGCGTCGTACCACTTCATCTGCACGTCGATCGGCATCTCGTTGATGCCATTGAACCACGCCACCTCGTTGGGCGTGCCCAGTGGTCCACCCTCGGCGCTGGTGCCGTTGTCGCCGTTGATGTAGATGATGAGCGTGTTGTCGAGCTTGCCCAGATCCTCGAAGGCCTGGATCACGCGGCCGATCTCGTGGTCGCTGTAGGCGGCAAAGGCGGCGAACACATTCACCTGGCGGATGAACAGCTTCTGCGCCTCCGGGGTCAGTTGATCCCACGGCTTCAGCATCTTGTCCGGCCAGGAGGTCAGTTGCGCATCCTGGGGAATCACGCCGAGCTTCTTCTGGTTCGCGAAGATAGTCTCGCGCAGCTTGTTGTAGCCGCCGTCGAACAGGTGCATGGCCGTGATCTTGTCGACCCACTCCTTGGTCGGATGGTGCGGCGCATGGGTGGCGCCGGGTGCGTACTTGATGAAGATCGGTTTGCTTGGGTTGATCTGGTGCATTCGCGTCATGTAGTCGATGGCGTCATCCGCCATGCCGGTGATCAGGTTCCAGCCCGGTTTGCCGTCGAACGGATAGATCTGGGTGGTGTTGCGGAACAGGTTGGGCTGCCACTGGTTGGAGTCGCCGCCGACGAAGCCGTAGAAGTACTCGAAGCCCATGCCGGTCGGCCACTGGTCGAAGGGGCCGGACTGACTTGCCGCGAAGGCCGGCGTGTTGTGGTCCTTGCCGAACCACGCCGTGTTGTAGCCGTTGTCGAGCAGCATGCGGCCGATGGTGGCCTTGTCCTCGGCGATGATGCTGTTGTAGCCGGGGAAGCCGGTGGACTGCTCGGAGACCACGCCGAAGCCGGCCGAGTGATGGTTGCGCCCGGTGATCAGCGCGGCGCGCGTCGGCGAGCACAGCGCGGTGGAGAAAACCCGGTTGTAACGCAGGCCTTCATTGGCGATGCGGTCCATGGTCGGCGTCGGAATCACGCCGCCGAAGGTGCTCGGCACGCCGAAGCCGGCGTCGTCGGTGATGATCAGCAATACGTTGGGCGCGCCTTTCGGCGGCACGATACGCGGCGCCCACCAGGCCTGGGACTGCAGCGCGCCGTTCTTGATCACGCCGCCGAATTCGGGGTCGGGCGCAGGCAACTGCTTGTTGCTGACGGTGGTGGTGGCGCTGGGCGAACCCAGCGTGCCGGTGACCACCTGGGCCGTCGCCGATCCAGATGCAAGCACCGCGCCGCTCAGGCACAAGAAAATCCGAACTATTCGATTGATGCTGTTCATGCGGTTGTCTCCTTACTGAGGGCCATGCGAATGGTGTCTTCAATGCGGGGCATGTGATTCACCTCAAGGTCATGAATAAACGTGCGGATCAAGGCTGCGCCGTCACGTATACCAGATTGTTGCCCTGGAACACAGCGCGATAGAAGTTGCCTCCGCAGTAGAAGTAGTTGACGTTGCCGACCGGCGTCGAAGTGCATCCGGCGGGGAGGGTCGCGACCACCGTACCCAAAGGTAGCGGTTTGCCAGGCGCTGCTTCAGCGTGCTCAGTCTTGGCCGCAGATGCGGCCGCGGCGCTCGATGCGGCTGCCGCCGATGCCGCCGCGGCCGATGCCGATGCCGCCGATGCCGAAGCTGCTGCACTGTTCGCTGCCGCCGCCTGCTTCTGGGCCGAGGCCGCTTCGGCTGTGGCCGTGGTTGCAACGACGGCACTCCCTACGATCACAGTGCGGCGTGCGGCACGGCGCCAAACGCCAAAAATCGCATGCGCTTCGGGCACCAACTGGACGTACGCGGTCGACAACTGGGTGGGCGAACGGGACGGCACATCGACGAGGAACATCAGAACCAGGGCAATGCCCAGGATTGCAGACTTCAGGATGGGTTTCATGTGTGGTCTCCGGTTGGGCTTACTGTGCAGATGCGCTGCTGGCATCGAGGCGCAGGAAATCGGTCTTTGTCGCGTCCTTCGGCGGCACGAAGCTGAACATGGAATCGGTCAGCTTCGGCGCGACGTTCCAGTTGCTCATCACCACTGTCGTGCTGGGCTGCCCGAAGTGCAGCCTGTCGGTGACGACATACTTGAGCGGCAGCGGATCGCCGGCCTCCGGGACCAGGATCTGGAAGTCGACATCAGGGCGGCTGAAGACGAGGTGATCGCACTTGACCCCGCCGATGACTGCCTTGCCGATGATCATGGCCGAATGCACATGTTCCATCATCAGGGGGAAGGCGTTTCGGTAGAGCAGATCGCTGGCGGGAGCAACCAGGTCGAGGGATTCGCGCGCGAAATCCAGCATTCCCTCGATGCTGCCCGGCGCCGCCACGCTGGCGTAGTAGTTGTGCGATGCGTTGAACAGGGACAGGGTCTTGCCGTCGTAGGAAAAGCTCTGGTCGACGATGTCACCATGCCGCTTTGCGAGCAGCTTGTTGGGCCGCTGCACCGTCAGGCCGTTCGAGTAGTCGAACTGGATCTTCTGCCCGGACACGAGCACCTCCTCGACTGTGTTCTGGGTATGCACGCTGAACTGCTGCAGTGACGCCAGGTAGTCCATCGTGCGTTGCAGGATCTGCACCGCGGCAGGATCGATTGTCTGCGCCCGCGCCTGCGAGGGAATGATTGCCGACAGCATGAGCGTCGCGAGAGCGAACCCTGCTGCAGCCATCCTGTTATTGAATATTGCCATTCTGCTCTCCTGTTGGAAAAATCAATTCACTGCAAACCTGACCCAATCACCGCCAGCCAACCCCGCGCGCGCCAACCCCCACGCCATGAAAACCGGGGCCGACGCCGCCACCCACGCCAATCCAGTCGATGAACACGGCGGTTGCCCCCCCGGCCTTGGGCATCTTGCCTTCGATCAGCTTGTAACGATAGACCATGTCCTTTCCCTCGATGACCGGGTGGCTGATCTCGACCACGGTGAGCGTGTTCTCCGGTTGCCCCGGCTGATAGACCGACAGGGTGGCATTGGGCGGATCGTTGCTGAAATTGTCCGGGCCTTCCGATGCCTTCCATTCGTCCAGATAGGCGGGCATCGTGAGATGCCCGGCGACCCGTACCGGCCGATCCGAGAAATAGAGCGTCTGCTGGCCGACATTGACCAGCCGCAAGGTCTTGTCGTCAGCCTTCAGTTGGTCGGCAGTTTGCACGAACATCAGTTGCACCTTTTGCTGTGGCGGCGTCGCTGCGGGCGTCTTGGGGGCGCTCTGCGCGAGTCCGGCATAAGGCAACGCTATCAGGGCGGCGAGTGCAAACAGGTGTCTTGCACGAATGGGTAGATGGGTCATGTTGATCTCCTTATTCAAGATTCGGGGTCGCGATCGAGACGCCAGACTACTGCTGCAACACGATCTCGCCCGGCCGCCAGGTCTTCGCGAACCACGGTTCGAGCGGGCCGTAGAGGCGAAGGATCGTGTTCCAGCCTTTGCCAGGCGCGGTCTGTATCCAGTTCGGTTCCTTGCCGGCGGGAGATATAGGCCCGAAGTAGACATCCACCGAGCCATCGGCGTTGACGAGGAGTCTTTTGTCCTGGCTGCTGACGCTTGGAAACTGCTGGTCGGTCTGAGGCATCGAACGCGTCTGGTCGCTATACAAAATCACCGACCAGAAGTCCTTCACCGGGATGTTCGGCGGCAAGCGCAGCTTGTAGTTCTTGCCGCCATCGAGCGGGTTGCCGCTGGCATCGCGGGCAGCCCAGGCGTACTGCGAGCCGAGCCCGACCATCTTCTCTTCCATGGCGGGCGTTACCCCGGTCGCCATGAAGTAATAGAAGATGTAACCGTCGAGGTTCAGGACACCCGGCTGCGTCTGGAACTTGTAGCCGCCGATGAAGGGGAGTTGCCAGGCGCTGTTCTCATAGTAGTAGGCGTCCTTGCCGCGTGTACGGAAGGCAATGGCGCGCGCGGTCGCATCGCCGACAGCGGCAGCCTCCGTCAGGATCTTCTTCATCCGCTCGTCGGGCGCAAATGGCTTGCCCTTCTGGATGCCGATGGAGGCGTAGAAGCCGAGCCGGATCTGGTCGAGCGATTCGGTGGGTTCTTCCTGCACCACCTGATCCAGCATCTGCCAGAATGTGTAGTCCGCCGGGGCGACCGTGTTGAATGGCTTGCCCGACATGTCTATGACCTGCATCGGCGGCGGATTGGCGGCCTGGGAAGGCGGGTAGACCCTGGCGTACTTCTTCACATGGTCCGCTGCAGCCTGCCAGTCGCCTTCGACAACGAAGGTGCGCCAGGGGATCCAGATGTTGAACGTCGGGGACTGGACAACCGCGACATAGCCTTCCTGGCATATATCACCCTTGTAGCCGGGCGGCAGGATCAGATACTTGCCGCCCGCGCCCTTGTCCGGCCCGGTGATGCCGAGATCGATGACCCAGCGATACCACATGTCGTTGATTGCGCCCAGCGACTTCGGCGGCACCTCCAGTACCAGCGGCCCCTTGTTGAGATCAAGCCAGGCCCAGCTATAGAGGGTGTTGTCATTCGCCGTCAGGAAGATCGACCGTGAGTCGATGTGGAAGACCGGCACCACCGTGTTCGCCGGCCCCAAGCTCCTGATCGCGTTACGGTTCGCTGCCTGGCTTACCGGCGGCAGCGCCAGCAGATAGGCCTGCACGGCGCGCTGGAAGTCGAGGTTGTCATAGAGCTTGTCGGAGGAGGCCTTATCCGGGAAACCGTCGAAAAAATTGAGCGTGCCGAAGCGCGTCTCGACCTTGTCCGGCGAGGCCACGCCCGGCGGCATCGGTGTGGAATACTTGAATTGCGGATCCGCGGTGGTGCCGCTGAGAGACTGCGCCATCGCGGGCGCGAGCGCACCCGACCCGAATACGATAAAGGCCGCAGCGCACAAAAGGGATGATGCGTGGGCCAGACCGTGAATCTTCTGCATGCTTATCTCCCGCATATGAAAAGAACTTTGAATAGTAGCTATGTGGCCTGTATGCGGCCTTGTAATTTCGGACAATATTGGAATAAAGGG
>Ga0326726_10002244_pt1 | contig 17811 bp, 17 predicted proteins | sample MHFenrmetagenome_2_FD_207603 | JGI IMG/M metagenome (GOLD analysis project Ga0326726, IMG submission 207603) | Lab enriched peat soil microbial communities from Michigan Hollow, Ithaca, NY, United States - MHF15MN | ecosystem: Environmental > Terrestrial > Soil > Wetlands > Peat | place: USA... | reverse complement strand
AGATATATTGAATGGAAAAATTCAATGTAATGGACAAAAAATTCCCAACCCTTTCCTGCCACGAATTATGCAATATCAATACATACATAAATGATATCAACCTTGATTTGTATCATGAACTCTGGCAAAAGGGTAAACGACATCCTTCAGGTTCTTCGGAATTGTTACTATCCTGACATGGATCATTTTTTTGGTATAGTGTAAAGGAGGCCGGTATGTTGAGGTGGGACCAGGTATGAAATTCCAGGCTCTCTGCGGACGTGTACGGCAATATTGCATTTTCGACAACAGATATCCTGAACAGGAAACACGTACAAAATGAATCCACCTGCTGAATTCCGGTCTTTCAGACTTTTAAGGAAAAATCTCGCGAACCGCCCGTATCGGAACCTCGCAGCAATTTTTGCGTATGCGATTATTGCGGCGACGCTCTTTTCATCCCAGTTCCTGATAAACGGTGCGCAGCAGAGCCTGGATGCAGGTATATCCCGCATGGGAGCCGATATCCTTGTTGTTCCTGAAGAGTATACCGCAGCCGGCCAGAATGTTATTCTCATTGGCCAGCCGAACAGTTTTTTCTTCGATGATGCCGGTTTTGAAAAGATCTCCCGGATTCCGGGGGTTGCAAAAGCCAGTCCCCAGATTTACATAGCCACTTTAGTCGCGTCATGCTGTGCCGCTCCAGTCCAGATGATTGCAATAGACCAGGAGCATGACTTTACGGTATCTGCGTGGCTGAAAAACAATCCGGAGGTAATGCTGGGAAAAGACGATATTATCATTGGCAGCTCAATTGTCCAGAATGTCGGTAATGATCTGGCATTTTATGGTCATACCTTCCATGTTGTCGGAGTTCTTGAACGAACCGGTATGGGTATTGATAACTCAGTGTTTACCCGGTTTGAAGATGCGTACGTGATGGCAGATGAATCAGAATTAAAAGCAGTCAAAAAACTGACGATTCCTCCGGGAATGGTTTCGGCAGTGCTCGTCAAAGTTGATCCCGGTGCATCACCTGCTGATGTCGCACGCGAGATACAGGAACAAGTCCCGGGAACTAAAACCATAACACCCAATGGCCTACTCAATGCGGTGAGCGGACAGATAGGGGCTGTCATGCGAATCCTGTACGGAGCTTCGATTGCCGTAACAATTGTTGCCATCCCGCTCCTTGGATTAATTTCAGCCATGGTAGCCCAAGAAAGAATGAAAGAGGTATCCATTCTCCGGGCACTCGGCGCGAGAAAAACTTTTGTGGTGCGCCTCATGCTCGCAGAATCGTTCTCGCTCGCGATCATCGGGGGGCTCGCAGGAATAGCAGCCGCCAGTGGTTTCCTCGTATTCTTCCAGGATTTTATTGCCGTTACACTTAAAATCCCGTTTATCACCCCCTCCCCACAGGCATTGTTTATCGGCGGAGGGAGTGCCCTGCTCCTTTCAATAGGGATCGGCGGGATATCTTCGCTCTATCCTGGAATCCTTATCACCCGTTCGGAGCCGTACGAGACTATCCGTAAAGGAGAATCATGATAAAAATTACCGGTGTGACAAAATCATATAGTACAAGCAGCTCGGAAGTCCGGGCGGTGGATGATGCATATCTTGATGTGAAGCAAGGTGAATTTATCCTGATTTTAGGCAGGTCGGGAAGCGGAAAATCCACATTTCTCGGTATGCTCGCCGGTCTTATCCGTCCGACAAACGGTGTAGTCCGTTTCGAGGAGATGGATATCAGCATTCTCCCCGAGGATCAAATTGCAGGTCTGCGGGCGAAGAAAATCGGATTCGTATTCCAGTTCTCCGGGCTTATCCCAACCATCACCGCTTTGGAGAATGTAATGTTACCCACCCTTTTTTGCCGGGAGGGACCCGGATGCCGGTCACGGGCTGTCGATCTCCTTAAAAAAGTGGGGATGTCGGACCGGGCTGGAGCCTATCCCAGAACACTCTCAAGCGGTGAGATGAAGAGGGTTGCAATCGCCCGGGCATTGATAAACGAGCCGCTCCTCCTGATCGCTGACGAGCCTACGGGTGATTTGGATGTCGACACGGAGTTCGAAATCATGGAATTGTTCAGGCAGCTGAACCATGAAGGGACAACTATCGTGATGGTCACCCATAACCCGGATCTGGTTCCCTACGCAACGCGGACATACACGATGAACAGGGGAAAACTGGCAGAACGTAACGGCCCGGGAGCGTTCGGGACGGGGATGAACGGGCCGGCCTTTCAACAGGAATCATTGGATTTGCCATGAGCAACCGGATGGATTTCCTGACCTTCATAATCGCCAGTATCCGGAATAAACCCGGCCGTAATCTGGCAACCATCTTCTGTTTTGCCTTTATTGCGGCCAATATTTTTTCCGGACAGTTCCTTATGGCAGGTGCAGAAGGAGGTGTCAACCGGGGAATATCCCGGATGGGTGCAGATCAGGTCGTTGTTCCTGCGCAGTATATGGTCTTCTTACAGGGTAGTGGTCCGGACAATACGATGGCGATTATCAAAGTTGAACCCTCTATTTACCGAATGAACAGCACTATTAAGGATACTGTCGGGAAAGTCGGGGGAATTGCGCAGATGAGCCCCCAACTCTATATTACATCCCTGAATACACCCAAATTGTCGTCAGCCCGAGTCGATATCTTCGGAATCGATCCAGTGACGGATTTCACCATCACACCATGGTTGCAACAACCTCTCGATCATCCACTTGAGCCTGGTGAGATTATTGCCGGACATGAAATAAACGGGGATTTATCGTCACAAATTTCAATATCCGGCCATGTGTATACAATCGCCGGCAGGCTTGATCCGACTCAATCCTCAGTAGACAATACGATATTCCTGCGGATGGATGACGCGTACACCCTCGCGGCAATAGAAGGTATCGTCCCCACATCTGCTCCCCGTATCTCTCCGGGAGATGTTAATGCGATACTCATGCGGGATGTTCAGAATGAAAATCCCGATTCGGTTACAGCCCATGTGAGGCGGGAGATTTTGTCGGCTTACCCTTCGAGAAATATCTCTGTCATCGGGAGACATTTTACGCTGGATCCCGTCTCCCAAAATGTTCATGGCATACCAGTTCTCCTCAATATAATCTCAGCATTTGTCGTGCTCGCAGCTCTTCCGCTCATAGCAATTATTGCGGCCATGGTCAGCCACGAGCGCCAGAGAGAGATTGGGCTGCTTATGTCAATGGGTGCGAAAAGAAATGTCATCTTCTTCCTCGTTATTGCAGAATCAATGGTTCTTGCTGTAATCGGAGGAATTGCCGGAATTGGTGCAAGTATAGCTGCCTTTTTCATTCTGAATAAACAGGGCTTTCTCAACAGTGCTCTTCAGGTTACATTCACCACGCCCACACCGGCGGAGATCAGCCTGATGGCCGGATTGGCGTTATTCGTGGTTATTTCTATCGGCAGCATATCTTCGCTCTGGCCGGCATACCAGAGCAGTATGATGAATCCCTACGATGCGATACGGCGTGAATGACTGTAGAAATGAGATCCTAAATATAACATTATTGTAAGCAGGTAGTTTGGATTTGGAAATGTTTCTCGATATCTGCGATATATTCATCAGATCACAATTTTGATAGGGATCCATTAAAGCGCGACGGTTCCTGAATCTTCGGCTCTTTCCATTCCGGGGGAAAATGTCAGAGGGTTGCATTTTGTTCCTTTCAATCAGCGACAAAATAATCGCCAATTTCAAAAAATAGCCCTCCAGGTTCTCCGGAATCTCCGGATTTTTATTGTATAATAAAAGCATATATGTTTTCCCGGTTGATCTCTGAAAACCTGCGGGCCCGTTAAACAGTCCCACAAGGTAGTGCAACACACGAGAATCTTATAACCTGGAATAAGGAAGGATAACTATAAAAAACAATGAACATACAAGAGCAGAAACGACAGGATCTTGGATCTCTGGAAGCTCTTTATGACCCGTGGACGCCCGCCACGCAAGGCGCTGAAGGAAGCAATTCCCATAGCGGAGAAGCGGGGCGAGGTCTGGCCGTACCAGCCAAAGTCCGTGTCACCGTGTGACTTCTCCATCATAAGTTCCGGGCACGTCACTTTTGTCTGCGTGAAGCATATACGGCGGCTCCGTTGCACGACAACCGAACTCTCGCGAAAATTCCCGGAAACGATCATAGCTCTCCGGCTCATTCCCACTTCGCCAGCGATCTCCTGCGAACTCTGGATATGTTCGCCCAAAGGTGCATGGCGATTTTTTCGTACAGGCTATGATTCGGTAACCGAACTTGGCACTGATGGAGAGCCGCTCACTCCCAGCATTGCGGGAACAGTAGTGGTACCAGGAAAGTATCCGGTGCTCTCACATGGATACCCGCCCTAGGTGAGGTCTCCGTCGAGAGGATGATTTCAATCTCGGAGAACCCACCCGTTTTAGACATTAAAGGAGTGTAGGAACTCCACTATCCGGAAAAACCGTTATTTTGGCAAAAAGAACCTGAAATGAGCGTATTTGCCGGAATCGCGATTCTCAGGAACTATCAAAAAGTGTTCTATTCATTGCGAAAGGCGTCCTAAATTTTTAGATTTTTTTGATTCTGGCCCGATTTGACCGGGATCCGGGTAAAATCATGCCCGGAAAAATGCGCTAATGGGCGTTATTAGGAGGCAAATCTCCCAAGAATCCGTATATCCTCTGTGGCGCTTAAGGAAAAAATTGTCCGGAATTTTGGAAACAATGTCCCAATCCGCAATATTCTTCTAGATAGAAACTGACCAGTGTAATTAAGAGGTAGAGAACCGATGCATCGTTATTCGTTGTCCTGTAGCATGGAGGCAGGCGATCTTGAGCCAATTGTCCTTGCAGTCCACGAATTAATTCACCACCTTCCCGTGACAGCAAAATCACTTGAACGGGATGGCATTCGGGTTGAAGACGGGAGGGTTGTCGATCGGCATTACTCCGGTCCTGTTCTCCTCGAAGCGATTGAAAAGAACGTCCTCATTAAGACTACCCCGACAAGCGGGGCGTACAAGGGAGTGCCGGTAACCGTGAGTCCCATCCGGGACAAGGATGGAATTGCTATCGGCGCAATCGGGATTGTGGATATCACCGGTATTTTTGATCTTGCCACCCTGATGGAACACCAGACAGCGATACTCAAGCAGGTATGCGGGAAAGACCCCTGTCCTCTGCCTTCTGAACAGAGTAGTTCAAGGCGGTGAATTCCATGCCGGATTCTGCATTCAAAGTGCTTGAGATTCTCGAACGATCGCAGACCTCTATCTCGGGTGAAGCGATCAGCAACGAACTGGGAATAAGCAGGTCTGCTGTCTGGAAGCACATCAAAGAGCTTCGTGGCATGGGGTACGATATTTTCTCTTCCCAGAAGGAGGGATATAAACTCACACATACAAGCAACAAACTCCTCCCATATGAAGTTCATAAAAAATTAACAACACAGTTCATCGGTAAGAAGATACGATATCTTGACAACACACCCTCGACCATCTGGGTCGGCAAACAGATGTGTTCGGAGGGGGATGTCGGGAAGATGCACGGTATGGTGATCATCGCTGAAGAGCAGACCGGTGGCGTGGGCAGGATGGGAAGGGCGTGGATCTCTCCTGTTGGAGGGATCTGGATCACGATCGTGCTCAAACCCCGTGTGCCTGTCGATCATATTTTCATGATCACGATGGCGGGATCCATTGCCGTTGCCCGGGCTATCCGCAAGGAATTCGATCTCGGTGCCCTGATCAAATGGCCAAACGATATCTTCATTGGCCACAAGAAGGTTGCCGGGCTTCTTCTCGAACTTGCTGCTGAGGCAGATACGGTTCATTATTGCCTGTTGGGCATAGGCATTGATGCGAATGTCCCGATCAGCCAGTTCGCAATGGCAATGCAAAAAGATATCACATCCATCAGTGCTGAAGTCGGCCACGAAGTGGACAGGGCTTCCTTTCTCGCACGCATCCTCAGGGAATTCGAGAACCATTATCTCCTGATCGAGAGCGGCGAATATGAGACAATCATCAGGGAATGGAAAAGTCTCTCCTCTACTCTTGAAAGCCGGGTGCAGATCAGGACGTTGAAAAACAGCTTCGAAGGCGAGGCTATAGACATCGATGAGTTTGGGGCCCTCATCATCCGGAAAGACAATGGCAAACTCGAACGGGTCATCGCCGGAGACTGTTATCATCAGTAAATAAAAGGTACTTTTTTATCGTCAACCATGCAATTTTTTAATGGTTGACGATGTTTGGGGACCTGCAAAAATCAAGAACTATTGCATACTCTGCAGCCTTTATAGGACTTATCAGCCTTGGAGCCTGGGTATCGCTCCCCTTCTTCCCGGTACCCCTTACCCTTCAGACCCTTTTCGTACTGCTCGCCGGTATGATCATGAAACGATTCGCAGTGATCCCGGTATCACTGTATGTTGTTCTTGGTGCTTTGGGTCTCCCTGTGTTTCATGCCGGCGTAGCTGGTTTTGGTATCCTGCTTGGTCCTACGGGCGGGTACCTGCTCGGATTTATCTGCGCAGCACTCGTTGTCGGGCTCGCGTATGAATACACGTCTGCACCAATCCGGATTAGCGGGCTTTTTGCAGGAACCGTTATCATTTATGCCTGTGGCGTAGCCTGGCTGATATATTCTCTGGATACAGGGTTCATACCTGCTGTTATGGCAGGATTAATTCCGTTCATACCTGGCGAGGTGATCAAGATGTACGCTGCATACACGATTGAGAAAAGACTCCCATGATTACCGTAGAATCTCTTCATTGCCGGAATCTGGTGATTGATACACTTTCCATCAAACCCGGCATTACAACAATAATCGGCGCAAACGGTAGCGGGAAAACGACATTCCTCAAGATCTGTGCAGGTATCGAATTGCCGGATCGCGGTTCCGTCAGGATCGATAATCTGGTGCCACGGGAAACCGAAATTGGATGGGTGAACGAGTTTCCTGACCGGAATATCCTGTTCGCAAAAGTCATTGATGAGATCGCGTCCCCGCTTCGCTTCCGCCGCACTATTTCATGTGATACCATTGATGCGAATGTCACGAAGTGTGCGGAGTCCTTTCAGATTGCACATCTCCTTAAGAGAACGGTACGCGAATTATCCGGCGGTGAAAAAGTACTTGTCTCTCTTGCAGCAGCACTGGTTCACCGCCCAAAGGTTCTCCTGCTGGATGAATATGATTCTCATCTTGATGCAGTCCTGTCAGCAAGGGTTAACCAGGTAGTGAGGGCATCCGGGGCAAAGTATGTAATCCGGTGCACCCAGCAGATGGATACAGCTTTGGAGAGCGATCACCTCCTCTTCTTCGATTCGGGCCGGGTTGCCCATGCCGGGACGCCGGACCAGGTCTTTTCTCTCCTCAAAGGTACAGCCTTTTACCCGGTTTTATGGATGTGCGGGGGATGAAAATTACATTTGACCGTGCATATGCCGCCCGTGACCATTGGTCGCTTCTGGCATCTGGCACGTTCAATGAAGGTGTCCACCTTGTCAGTGGTGAAGTAGGGAGTGGTAAGTCAACCCTTGCTCTTATGATGGCGGAGCTGTTTCCCCTTTCAGGTGGCTGTATAAGGAGAGCCGAAATTTCGTCCTCTATGCTCTCTCTCCAGTTTCCGGAACTTCACGTCACCGGTCGTACTGTTGCGGAAGAATGTGCATCCTGGGGAACCTCCGCTGATGATATTCTTGGGCTTACCGGGCTGACGGCGCGAAGAGATGCATCACCATTTTCGCTGAGCAGGGGTGAACTCAAACGCCTTCACATGGCATGCGTGTTTTCAAAAGATTACGACCTCCTGCTGCTTGATGAACCCTTCAGCTCCTTGGACTGCGAGGAAAAAGCAAAACTTTGTGAAGCATTTAAGGGAAAATCCCGTGGTATCACCGTTATTTTTACTCATGAACAGAACATCCTTCCCCGCGTTGACAGGATTTGGGAGATTGCGGATGGGAGACTTTCTGACTGTGGCAGTCCTCCGGATGCTTACGAACACTGGCATAATGTTCCGCCATTGGTAAAAAGACTTACAGCCCTCGGATCAAGACCTGGTAATATTTCCTTAAAAGACCTTCAGGAGGCAGTATGCAGGATCCAAGGATAAGAATTGCAGCTGCGGCAATCCTCTCGATTTCAGCTTTCATAAGTCTTCACGGTGCGGCTTTCGTATTATTCTGGTGGCTCATCTTCACACCGGGCGTCAGCCTTGTAAAGAGGATCCGGCTTGTTTTCCCGTTCCTGATAATGATAGCGTTTTTCAGCCTTGTACTGGAACTTTTCAGCAGGAATGGACTTTCGTATTTTGTACGCATGACCGTGATCGTACTCGTTGGCATGTGGCTCTACAGCGAACAGAAGCCGGGGGAGTTTCTCAGTCTCAGTACCTGGTTTTTCGGTGACAGGGCTGGCTTTGATCTCGGTCTTGTAGCCGAAATGGGAATTCAATCCCTCTCATTCATTTCCGCTGATCTCGATCGGATCCGGATGGCGGAGAAGATCAAAAGGTTGCGATGGGGACTGCACAGCCTCATTCCAGCAGGCATGATACTTGTCCATGGTGCTCTTGCCAGGGCAGAGGATTCAGCGGAGCTGCTTGCAATTCGCGGATACCGGTCAGGCGGGACATTGTGTCCGGAATTTTTGACAGAACCTGGTGATCTTGTGGCAGGGTTAAGTGCCGTTTGTGTGGTATTTTTTGCACTGATGCCAGTGAGTGAATTTTTTATACTTTACCGGTGAAGTTTTGAGAGGCTTACTGTGATCCTACGATAGCCCTGAGGATCCTCATGCGCACTGCTTCTCCTAAAAAAGTCTCCATCACTGATACCACCCTGCGGGACGCCCACCAGTCTCTTATTGCACAACGGCTCCGTACTGAGGATATGCTTCCTCTTGCCCGCGAGATGGATCCATGCGGTTTTTTTTCGGTTGAAGCATGGGGGGGCGCCACGTTTGACACCTGTATCCGGTCTCTTAATGACGACCCGTGGGATCGGCTCAGGTTCTTAAAGGCTGAACTGAAACATACGCCGATCCAGATGCTCCTTCGTGGCCAGAACCTCGTTGGTTATCGCCATTACCCTGATGATGTGGTGGACAGGTTTGTCACTGCCGCCCATGAAAACGGGGTCGATGTTTTTCGCGTATTCGATGCCCTCAACGACATCAGGAATATGAAACGCTCAATGGACCAGATAAAAAACATCGGAGCCCACCTGCAGGGTGCGATCTCCTATACAACGAGTCCGGTTCATTCCACACAGACATTCATTGAGATGGCAAAAGAGCTCTATGCAAATGAATGCGACTCCATCTGCATCAAGGACATGGCCGGGCTCATTATGCCGTGGGCAGCAAGGGAGTTGATCAGCGGTATCAAAAAGGCAGTGGATGTTAAGGTCTGCCTGCACAGTCATTCAACGAGTGGCATCGCCCCGATGAGTTACCAGGCGGCGATAGATGCAGGTGTTGATATTCTCGATACAGCCATGTCTCCGTTTTCCATGGGTACTTCCCAACCCCCGACAGAAAGTATCGTTGCGTCGCTTATCGGCACGCCGAGAGATACGGGTATCGACCTCATTAAACTCCGGGCGGTCCGCAACATCTGCATGCAGATCAGGGAAAAATATGCCGGGTTGCTCAACCCTATATCAGAACGTGTTGACAGTGATGTCCTCCTCTATCAGCTCCCCGGGGGTATGATCTCAAATACCGTTTCACAATTACAGGAACAGGATGCACTGAACCGGTGGGATGATGTACTGGCAGAAATTCCCCGTGTAAGAAAGGACCTCGGCTACCCGCCGCTGGTCACCCCGACCAGCCAGATTGTCGGAATACAGGCTGTGCTCAACGTGCTGGTGAACGGACAGCGCTACCGGAACGTCACAAAGGAAGTTAAAGACTATGTTCATGGGCTGTATGGAAAATCTCCTGGACCGGTAAGTGATGAGATACGAAAACTCATCATTGGTGATGATGAAGTTATTACCGTAAGACCTGCCGATTTACTCGAACCGGTTTATGAAAAAATGAAAAAGGAAGCCGAGACAGCGGGGCTTATCAAGAAGGAAGAAGACATCCTGACATATATCCTTTATCCGGCAATTGCCCCTTCATTCCTTAAGAATGAGCGGTCTGTTGAAGAGATCCCGAAAAAACAATCTATATCGAAACCTGCGACCCAGATACCTGACCAGATGGAAGTTGAGGTGGACGGAGAAGTCTTCTCGGTCCGTATTGTCTCGGTGGGAGGAAGCAAAGTTGAAGTGACTGGGGTGACTCCACAAAAACTCCCACGGGGCGAATTTGCCGGAGGTATCAAGAGCAACATGCAGGGTATGGTGCTCCAAGTACTGGTGAATCGTGGTGCTGCGGTGAAAAAAGGAGACACACTTCTCGTACTCGAGGCCATGAAGATGGAGAACCCCATTCATAGCCCGGTGGATGGTAAAGTCACTGAGATCTTTGTGGATACCGGCGATGTCGTCCAGAATGGAGACGTCCTGCTGGTGGTGCAATGAAATATTTTGATAAACTCCTGATCGCAAACAGGGGTGAGATTGCCATCCGTGTCATGCGGGCTTGTCGCGAGCTCAATATTGAAACGGTGGCGATTTATTCATCGGCTGATAAAAACGCGCTCCATGTAAAATATGCAGACGAGGCGTTTCATGTCGGGGAGGCCCATCCCTCGAAAAGTTATCTCAACATGGAGCGGATCATCGATATCGCTAAAAAGAGCGGGGCGGAAGCAGTCCATCCCGGGTATGGGTTTCTGGCAGAGAACTACCGGTTTGCAAAGATTTGCCTGGATGAAAATGTTATTTTCGTCGGTCCGGGCTGGAAGACGATCAGGGCAATGGGATCAAAAATCGGTAGCAAACGGATGATGAAGGACGCAGGTGTCCCGGTTCTTCCCGGCACTGAAGATGGCATTAAGGATATGGATTATGCAAAAAAAGTTGCCGAAGAGATTGGATACCCTGTGATCGTCAAGGCAAGTGCCGGGGGCGGGGGCATTGGTATGCAGATCGTCAATGATGAGAAGAGTCTCGAAGACGCAATCGCCGCGAGCATGCGTATTGCCCAGTCTGCATTTGGCGATGCAACGGTCTTTATTGAAAAATATCTGGTAATGCCACGGCACATCGAATTCCAGGTGCTCGCGGATGAACATGGTAATGCCGTCCATCTCTATGACCGGGAATGTTCCATCCAGCGCCGGCACCAGAAACTCATCGAAGAAGCTCCTTGTTCCATCATGACTCCTGAGTTACGGGCCAGGATGTCAGATTCAGCCCTGAAAGTTGCCGAAGTTTCAGGATATACCAATGCCGGGTCCGTTGAGTTCCTGTATAGTCAGGATAATTACTATTTTATGGAGATGAACACCCGTCTCCAGGTCGAGCATACCATCACGGAAATTATTACCGGTATTGATATCGTAAAACAACAGATAGCAGTTTCGGCGGGAGAATCTCTTCCATTCGGCCAGGAGGATCTCTCCATCCGTGGTCATGCCATCGAATGCCGGATCAATGCCGAAGACCCTCTCAATAACTTCACAGCCGACCCGGGGAAGATCATACGTTACCGTTCTCCGGGCGGACCCGGAATACGGGTTGACAGTGGTATCCATATGGGGTATACAATTCCCCCGAATTATGATTCGATGATAGCAAAGCTCTGTGCCTGGGACAGCACGAGGGCAGAAGCGATAAAGCGGATGCGGCGTGCAATTTCTGAATACATTATCCTGGGTATAAAAACAACGCTTCCGCTCCATTACGCGATCATGAACAACCAGCAGTTTGTAGCAGGAAATACCCACACCCACTTTTTACAGGAAGAACATATTCTCAATACGCTCGACAGGTACAAACGTGATGAGGAGACCCGGATGCAGACTCTTGCGGGATCCTTTGAGCAGGGAAAAAAAGTTGCCGCAATATCTGCTGCGGTTACTATGTTCCTTCAGGCAAAAAATGACTGATGTTCTGGTAAAACGCCTTATCAGAACCTTTAATAGTTTTTACGGTGTTTTTATTATGCACTTTTGTGCTGCGGTGGCCTAGCCGGTTAGGGCGCCAGACTCATAGGGTTTATGGACGCGTTTATGCGTTTCACGGCTTTGAGAGATCTGGAGATCGGGGGATCGTAACCCTCCCGCAGCATTGTTTTCAGTGCATTTTTCCTTCAGTTTTAGCAATAACGTTCCAGTTTATATCCGGATCGCCATTTCTTCAGAGATTCAGTGGTTTTTTCATTCCACTGACGATATATTTATCTACCCTATCGTCAAACAAAATTACGTAAATTGAGGTGTAAACATGCTGTTGGCAAACGCAGTTGTAGGATTAATCCAGTTACTTATTTCGATTATATTTGCTGTTCTGGCACTGTATATCGGTTTTGCAGTGCTCAGTAAGATCACCAAAGGTATTGACGAGGAAAAAGAACTTGCAAAAGGGAATGCTGCAGTCGGGATTATTGTCGCTTCAGTGTTTGTTGCAATTGCACTGGTGGTCCAGTCCGGGGTGTCTGGGATTTCCGTGGGTATCAACAAAGCACTGAGTGTTGGTATCCTGTCTGTTGACGGTCTGCTCGCTGTCAGCATTGCATTCATCCAGCTTATCCTTGGTATCGTGCTCGCGATCGCAGCAATCTATCTTGCGCTGAACATCCTTGACAAACTGACAAAAGGGGTTGAAGAGTTCGAGGAGATCAAGAAAGGCAATGTCGCAGTCGCACTCGAGATGGGTGGCGTGATCATTGCCGTAGCGGTAATCATCCAGTCAGGTGTGATTGGTATCACCGCAGCCCTGGTATAACATTCAATCTTTTTTCTCGTTTTTGGAAATCCATTACGTACCGTACCGGTTTATCGTGCGAATCAGGTCCGCAAATCCATCCATCTCCAGTGCAAGAACCTGGTTCCGGGTCATACCCATACTGGTCTCGGCATCAGCAGTCAGCATATCCGGGCCGCGGATTATTTCGCGCTCAATGCTATCACGGGAGAGTACTTCCCGGGCTTCTTCGTCATGCACGAATGCCCGGCCAGGGATAATTACGACGGTTTCCAGAACACAGAGATCCAGTTCTCTTACATCATCGATCGTAATCAGGCATGCGATTTCCTTGGTCACCGGCAGTACAGGCACCTGAGAACCGCATGAACTGAGGATATTTTCAATATAGGGAGCAGCGATACTTCCGCTGATAACGGTTGCCCTGCGCTGTACACGGGGGAGTTTTTTTATTAAGTCTGGTTCGTTAAGGAGTGCAAACGGGGATCCAATATCCGGATCCCACAGGGGTGTCCCGGAGATCTTCAGGGTAAACTTTTTGTTAAGATCCGAAATGAGATCACGGAATGATTCCACCGTCTGGACTTTTTGATTATTGATAACAGGTCCGTTGCCTAAAATCAGCCCCTGCTCAGTGGTATTGGCAAACCGCATAAGGATAAGCCCTTTAGCTCCCCGATCCTCAAGCCATTCGCAGGTCTGTTCAAGCACTATGCCATCGTTGACTCCCGGGAGCACCACGGCAGCAGCATATACATCGATGCTATCACAGAGTCTTTCGAGAATGGACAATGAGACCTCTGGGGTCGGATCATGCATGTAACGTTTCCGTAGAGCAGGATCTGTTGCAAAGACCGTAAAAGATAATTCAGAAAGACCGTTGTCGATGAGCAGATCTGCAACGACGGGATCGTCCCAGCCTTTCCCGCTTGTGTACCCGATATGAAGGGGGGCCTCCATGCTACCGAGGAGTTCGATCAACTCGTTGAACCGCGGATAACAGCTGGGATCTCCTCCGCCACTGATAGTGATTCGTTCAAGCTCACCACTCTTGCCCTGCAGGTTTGCAAGAGTCTCGTCTGCGATGGTTTTCAGATCCTTAAAGCCGCTGTATTCTTCCCTGATACCGCGGGTGCAGTAATCACATCCTTTTTTGAACGGCAGGCAGTACCTGCATCCAAGGGGCTGAACACCGCGTACCTTTTTAAAATAACAATATTCGCAGAATCCGCGGCAGTTGATCCCGGGGCTCCCCCCGATATCGACGGTAAGCTGTGCCATCTGTATACATTAGTCGGTTCTTGTTCCTATAATGTATTTGGAAAGTGAGCGGTAATCAGCCCTGCGAGGATTGATTGAGCATCGAATCTGCTCCAGCATCATCTTTTTTACCATCAACTGTCTACCTTATATGGCGCCTCAGTGGCTTAGTTGGCAGAGCGGCTGACTTGTAATCAGCAGGTCCCGTGTTCAAATCACGGCTGAGGCTTACTATTTTTTCAACATCTATTTTTTGAACATCAGCATAGATTCAAATTTTTTAATGGCAAACTATTACCTGTACGTGACTTATCATGGGAAAAAAAGCATTCATCACGGGAATTACAGGGCAGGACGGATCATACCTGGCGGAACTGCTCCTTTCAAAAGGCTACGAAGTCCACGGACTGATACGTCGGTCTTCAACATTCAACACCAGCAGGATCGATTCCATCTATATCGATCCGCATGATACTCATGCCCGGTTATTTTTACATTATGGTGATCTTTCCGATTCAGAGCAGATTTCAAATATCCTGTATAATATCAGGCCTGATGAGATCTATCACCTTGGGGCGCAGAGCCACGTCCGGGTAAGTTTTGATACGCCGGAATACACCGGGAATGTCACTGCACTGGGGACTACGCGGATTCTGGAAGCAGCCCGCCGTAGCAACCACGGGGTGAAATTCTACCAGGCATCATCCAGCGAGATGTTCGGCGCTGCACATCCACCCCAGGGGGAGGATACTGCATTTTATCCCAGGAGTCCCTATGCATGCGCTAAGGTATATTCCTACTGGATGACACGAAATTACCGAGAAGGATATAATTTCTTTGCGTCAAATGGTATTCTGTTCAATCATGAATCGCCCCGCAGGGGGGAGACATTCGTTACCCGCAAAATTACCCGTGCAATTGCACAAATCATTTCGGGAAAGGACAAGTTCCTGTATCTTGGGAATCTCGAAGCAAAACGTGACTGGGGATTTGCTCCGGAATATGTCGAATGCATGTGGCGGATCCTGCAACAGGACAAGCCTGATGATTTTGTTATAGGAACAGGAGAGACTCACTCGGTCCGCGAGTTCCTGCACGAAGCATTTGCCTATGCAGGACTTGACACAGAAAAACACGTAAAAATCGATCCGAAATATTTCCGCCCAACCGAAGTTGATGTACTGATTGCGAATCCGAAAAAATCTGAAAAGATCCTTGGCTGGAAACCTGCAATAAAATTCGGGGATCTGGTAAAGATCATGGTGGATGCTGATATGAAAGCGGCCGGGCTGGAACCGATAGGTGATGCGGACACAATACTCTTGTCAAAATTCCCGGACCGATGGTGGAACGCGGATTGATTCAGGTGACTAAAGCACTTTTGCTTCTTCATGCATACATAGAAAAGGGAGTAATCAATAACTTTGTTTATTACCGGGATATTCCATATCATCTATATCTTCATAAATATTTAGGACATGCCCATGACATTCTGGTCATATAAAAAAATCCTTATCACCGGTGGCGCTGGTTTTTTTGGATCGGCGGTCGTCAACCAGCTTCTCGAAAAGGGTGTCCTCAAAGAAAATATTAGGATCCCCCGCAGCAGGGAGATCGATCTGCGGAAATGGGAGAACTGTCGCAGGGTTGTAGAAGACTGTGACATTGTGATACACCTTGCAGCAAAAGTCGGGGGAATCGGGTATAACCAGAATTACCCGGCACAGCTCTTTTATGATAATGCGATCATGGGCATTCAGGTGATCGAGGCGGCCCGGCAGGAAGAGGTAGAGAAGTGTGTTGTTGTCGGAACTATCTGTGCATACCCGAAATTCACTCCCGTGCCATTCAGGGAAGATAATCTCTGGAACGGATATCCTGAAGAGACTAATGCTCCCTATGGATTAGCAAAAAAAATGCTCCTTGTTCAATCACAGGCATACCGTCAGCAATATGGATTCAATTCAATTTATCTTCTCCCGGTGAACCTGTATGGACCGGGTGATAATTTTAATCCAGAAAGTTCTCATGTCATCCCGGCTCTTATCAAAAAATTCACCGATGCGAAAACAGATCGTAAACCAGAGGTAGAAGTATGGGGGACCGGCTCGGCGTCCCGTGAATTCCTGTATGTCGATGACGCCGCACGGGGTATTATTCTTGCCACGGAGCGATACAATAAACCTGATCCGGTAAACCTGGGAGCCGGTATGGAGATCACAATCCGGGATCTTGTAAGTCTCATCCAGGAGTTGACAGGTTATGTAGGAAATATCCACTGGGATCCATCAAAACCTGATGGCCAGCCGAAACGCAGCCTGGATATCAGCCGGGCAGAAAAGGAGTTCGGGTTCAAGGCAAAGATGCCGTTCCGGGAAGGATTGCAACGGACGATTGAGTGGTATAGGAAGTATTCTGGCGACATTGATAGCATGGGCAGACCCGGAGATCATTGCTAATACCTCGGGTGATAATGATAAACGAAACGAATGCCTTTGCCGAAGTAAAATTAAAATCGGGAAAATCTACATTCTTACGGTCTGAACCCGATGGTCGGAGAAATTGAAGGATTCCGTTGGGCGCTGCCGGGTAGTCCATCGCCAGGTAGCATAATCCTTGTCTCCGTTTGTTTGGTTGCAGTGTCGCTTTTTCCGGATGTTTTACTTCCGAAGGACGGAGCAGTATTATGCGGATATTGTTTAAATTTCTTGATACAAAATTAATGGATAAAACATCAGGACCGATAAAATTGCCATCCGAGTCAGCCAGACCCGGTTAGAAATACAAACATGGCGGACCACAGGAACCCTATCATACGTCTCCATGCGACTTTGGGATTAAACGGGTAAAACACTACCACAGTCACGCGAAAGTCTTGAAAGGTACTGGAATAAGCGGTAAAAAGACCTATGAGACCTGAAATCAAAGATATTACCCATGAGGTGTTCATTCATGGTGCATTTCATCAAAAAAACAGAACGATACGAGAGATTTCCATGAAAATATCAATTATCGGTACGGGGTATATTGGATCCGTAACCGGTGCATGTTTTGCAGACATGGGACACCACGTAATTTTTGTGGGGAGAGATCAAAAGAAACTCAATCTCATATGTACCGGGAAAAGTCCCATATTTGAACCAGGTCTCGATCAGTTACTGGTAAAGAACAGAAAAATGATCGACACAACAACCGATTTACCGGATGCGGTCCAGAGAACCAATCTCACTTTTATCTGTGTCGGAACCCCGCCAAATAAGGACGGGTCGAGCGATCTCAGTCAGGTCAACGAAGTATCAAAGGCAATTGGCAGATCCCTTGATTATCCAGATTCACACTATCATACCATTGTCACAAAGAGCACCGTGCTACCTGGCACGATCGAGGAGATGATTGTACCAATCCTCGAGCGGGAGTCCGGAAAGAAAGCCGGTGTCGATTTCGGCATTGCCTCGAATCCGGAATTCTTAAAGGAAGGAACAGCAGTAGAAGACTTTTTCCACACCGATCGGGTGGTGATTGGAGTACAGGATCCGGTGACACGGGAGGTATTGGAGACATTATATGCCCCCCTCAACGTCCCCATCTTTACGACCACGATCAGGACAGCCGAAATGATCAAATTTGCAAGCAATGCATTCCTCGCAACAAAGATCAGTTTTGCAAACGAGATCGGGAACCTCTGCAAAGCGTCCGGAATCGATAGTTATGAAGTCT
>Ga0326726_10002243_pt1 | contig 17814 bp, 32 predicted proteins | sample MHFenrmetagenome_2_FD_207603 | JGI IMG/M metagenome (GOLD analysis project Ga0326726, IMG submission 207603) | Lab enriched peat soil microbial communities from Michigan Hollow, Ithaca, NY, United States - MHF15MN | ecosystem: Environmental > Terrestrial > Soil > Wetlands > Peat | place: USA... | reverse complement strand
ATCTCGTGGGCGAATTGCACGTCCCGACGGCCGAAGTCGTGGCCGTGCGGATGCGATCCATCGAGAACTTTGCCAACACCTACGGGGGAAACGTCTATCTCGCCATCGGGACGGCGGGCAGTCACGGGGCGATCGTCCGCGAAGCGGATATGCATTCAGCGACGGGGCAGATTGGGTTGACCACCGAGAATTCGGGCGAAGCTGACCCGCGGACCATGGACATCCCGGGGCAAAGCGACCTGTGGGTAACCATACGAATCGCCGGGGTGGAAGCCGATCTCAGCTCGATTACGGCCGGCAAGGTACGTGTAGAGCTGTTCTACGTGGACAAGCTCGCGGCAACGTGACCATGGAAGGGAAACTCTCGCTCAATGTTCTGCTAGGGCTCCTCGGGGCGCGTGGCGCTTCGGCGGGCTTCGAGCGCGTGAGCGAAGATCCGTCGGGAGTTCTCATCCGTCCCGCCGGAACCATCGTGACCACGGGCTCGGCCGCCTGGATCAATCTCGACGGCACCGCGACGGGTTGGATCGCATGGTCAAGCTGCGCCGCTCTCGTGCTGATTCTAACCCAGCTACAGGCCGTGGCAGCGGCGTACACCGACGGCTGGCGTCCACCGGAGCCGTTCTACGACGCCGACTATAACGGCGTGTCCGTGACGGTCAACGGGCTGTCGAGCGCCAAACGCTATCGCTTCAGAATCCAGGGGAACCCCAACACCGTAGAGGAGACCATCAGCGTCACGCCGAACGGCACGGGCGATCTCTATGCAACATGCGTCGGCGAGCTCTCTTGGGGGGATGGCGCCAGGTGGTACATCGCGCAGCCCAAACCTGACAAGGGATTCACTGCCAAAGGAACGATCGAACCACGCACGGGGGGAACGTCGTGCTTCCACGGAGCGTCGTCCAGGCAAGATAGCCTCACGACATACGTGGCCTTTTCGTCGGGCTACACGTCGCGAGATTTCACGACGCTGACGTTCTCGGTCGGGCCGAACCTGACGGCGCGCACTGGGCATCTCACCATCATTGAGGAGTCGCCGTGATCTACGCGGGCAAGCAGTGCGCAGAATCCCGGGCCTTCGCAGACGGCACGGGCACCGGCACCGAATGGCGAACCCCTGGAAATGCCGGCCCGTGGACGGAGCCGCCATGCATCCGCGAGCACGCGACTCGGATTCTGACTCCGGAAGAGATAGCGACCGAGGCCGCGCGACTCGCGGCGTGGGCAAAGGTCCAAGCGCGACTCGCAAAACTCCGGGACCTGCGCGCGAAGATCCGCGCCGGAACCGATACCGCTGCCGATCGTGCCAGGGCGATCCGCCTGCTCATCGGCGTGCTGCTGTCCATTGCCCCGGAGGATGATGAATCATGACGACCAAGCGTCGGTGGCTCTGGGGCCTGCTCATCCTGCTTCTGCTTCTCTGGTATTGGTGGAAGCATCGCCGGCCGACCGTGGAGCCGGAGCCGAAGTTGCCACCGCCAGCCGAGGAGTCGCCGCCGCCGCTCAGCCAGCCGGTCAGCTCCGCGCCCGGGGGCTATGTCACCATGGCGGGCTATGCGCTCAACGATACCTCGGACGCTGCGCTCGACGCTCTGTCGCCCGAGACGATCGCCAAGCTCAACGCCGTCGACTACTACTCCTTCCGGAACCATGGCTATATGGGCGTGGGCCTCTACCAGGCTTGGAAGAACATCCGCCAGAACGCCAGTGACACCGACGAGGTCAAGCACCAGATCCAGGGTGTTCTCCTCGGGTACATCACCAAGGACACCAACTACACCGGCATGTGACCATGGGAGCGCTCGTAGGAAAGGCCTTGGCCAAGCAAATCCCCGACAACGCCACGGGGAACCAGGCCCGTCTCATGTTCGGGCTCTTGACCAGATCTCTTGCGAGCGCCTACGGCACCTTGGCCGAGTACGATTCGTCGGGGATCGCACAGGCAACCGGGCTCGACGCGGGATCTGTGCGAGCTGCCCGCGAGTACCTGGACAGCACGAACAGCATGCTTGGTGACTACTTCCCAGACATGCCGACCAGCGACCAGGTCCTGACCGCCCAGCAACTGGCCGAGCTGCGCACCGCCGTGTCCGGCGCATCGGTTGCAGCCCAGCAGATCGACCAGCTCTTCGGCACGTCCTGGCTCGAAGAGCTCGCGGACGCCATCATCGAAGCCGCCGGAACCATCTCGGCCAAGGTGGCCGCCGCCACCGCCAAGGTCCTTGGCTCGACGATCGGGGCGCTTTGGTGGCTCATCGTCTTGGGCCTCGCCGGGCTCTACGCGTGGCACCGTTGGGGTCATAAGGTGGTCACGTGAATAAGCTCGGCACGTTCTCGACGATTGCGCTGGCGGCGATCCTGGTATTCGTCGCGGCCAACTGGTCGACCATCAAGCTGGCATGGAAGTACCGCGAGCAGCTTGATGCCGTTGCCGCCGTGGCCGGCGATCTGCAAACCATGGGGTTGGTAAAATCATGAGCACGCTCCGTCGCTACTGGTACGTGGTGGCCGCCCTGGCGGTGGTCGGGTATCTCGTCTATCGCCGCCGCAAGGAAGACGAGCGCAACGAGCTTCTGGCCGCCGGCCAGGCCGCCGACGGCATCGGGGCCGGTCTCTCGGCCGCCGTCGTTCACACCAGGTGAAGCATGGAAACCCTCAAGCGCTACTGGCTCTGGATCTTGATCGGTGTCGCGGCCCTGCTCTGGTACCTCTGGCCGGCCCGGCGGGCGCGGGCTGCGGCCACGCAAGCCGCGATCGTGTCCGCGCAAGAGGAGGCCTCGGCAATCGCGGCCGGGATCGCCGTCGGGGCCGCGTCGCGCGCCGCCGATGCCCGTGGCACCGTCGTACGCAACGCCGACTGGGCCGGGGCCGATCTCGAGCATCTCACCAAGCTCGATTGGGATTACTACCCCGGGTGGTACCGCACGGGAGACGGCGGGTACGTGAATTTCGACACCGGCGAAACCTACTCGCCCGGAACCAGCCCGCCGTCATCGGCCAACGCCTATACGCTCGGGATCATGGAACGTCCGGCGCCGAACATCACGGAAGCGACGGGCGCCGCCAACGCGGGCCTGGACAGGGGGTATGAGATCGTATGACCGACACCGAGAAGCTCGCATTTCTGGCCGTGGTGGTCGCGGTGATCTGGCTCTTGCTGCGCGATCGGCATGCCCCGGCCAAGCGTCGCCCGGCGCCGGCGCCGACGTTCGCGCACGGGGGCCTGAAAGGGGGATGCTCATGAGATCCTGGCTGCCCTGGCTGCGCAACAACTGGTATTCCGTGCTTCTGGCCGTCGCCGGTGCCTGGGTACTCTGGCGCGTGGTTCACGGCCGCAGCATCGTCGGCGCCGGCCACATCAGCCCCGAAGACGCTATCGCCGACGGTTGGACGGTCTGGCAGGCTGGCATGACCGGCTGGCTCGAAGATTCCCCCGACGGAACCCAGCACGTCATGCACGACACGGGGTGGACGGGCGATCCGTACACCAAGCGGTGATCTCGTGACCATGACCGAATACACGGATTTACTCAATCGCCTCGACGGCATCCGCCAGCAGAACGTGGACATCAAGATTGCTCAAGCCGCTCTGGCGGCGAAGCTCGAAGAGCACTGCGCGGCCGAGGAAAGGCTACTCAAGCGCCGCCAGCAGATCCCCGCGATCCTCTCCGCGCTGGCGGCATGGGCCGCCGTCCTCGTCGCGTTCCTCTCTCGATACCTACACTGAAAGGGTTCCCATGGTCGAGCTGACTGTCCCCCAAGCCATCCTTGCCGAAAACGAAGCCCTCGCGTCTGCCATCGCGACGGCCGTCACCAAGGCGCTCTTGCGCCATCTTGGGCACGGCCAGAGCGCCACTGCCACCGCTGCCGCGGTGGCCGCGCAGGTTGCGGTGGACGTCGCCGCCGACACGGCGCTCGGCACGGCGATCACCACGTTGAGCAACGTCCAGAGCGCGGCCTACATCGAGGCGTAGTCCTGGCTCGGGCACTGCCCCGCCGCGGCCGGCGACTTGACAGCCACGCGCCAGCGGTCTACCCTCATCCGGGGCACATGGCACCTCGGACCTTCTCCCGTGGCGGCGTGATCTGCGCTGATTTGCGCGGCCACGGTGGTCAGCAGCGCCACTCCCTGCGCCTTCCCGTGGGCTCGGATCCGGTAGAGATCGGCATGGCTCTGGCGCGTGCGATCGATCGCCTACGCATGGCCGCCAGGGTGGGTCAACCCGAGCTGCCGGGGCTCGACGGCGGGGAAGAAGGGATGAAGCTCGCTGCCCTGGTTCTGCGCTACAGAGCCGCCAGGGAAGCGGACGCGGAAACCGACGGCGGGCTCGCGTACATCGACTTTTACTGCAAGCGGATCGCCGAGGCACTGGGGCACCTACCCTTGCGGGCCTTCGCTGCACCCGACGGCGAAGAAGTCCTGCTCCGATACCGAAACCTCATCTGGGAAAAGGGGTTCGCAAACCGGACCTGTAAAAACCTGCTCTCCATGCTCCGCGCGATCTTGCGTTGGGGCCGCTCTGACGGTCGGCGTTTCGCCTGGCCGCTCCCGGAGGACTGGCCGCGCGCTGTACGCAGGGGGCAACTGCTCGGCAATCCGGTCTACGACACGTGGACCGAAGCCGACGTCCGGACGCTGCGCGAGCACTGGCCAGAGGAGCTTGCGCGCACCGGCCGGCTCAACCGCTGGTTTCCCGATCCGGGGCGCCAGGCGGACGTCATCGCCAGACGCAAGCTGTTCATTTCGTGGATGCTCTACACCGGCGCCCATCGTATCGACGGGGCCGTGCGCGGTGCGGCCCTCAACGTGACCTTCGGGCGGTACACGCGCCACAACCAGAAGTCATCGGCCACGATCGAGGACGGGTGTTTCGACATGCCCGAGCGATTGCGTTTGGACTGCGAAGCGGAGCTTGCGCGCCGAGGGCTCGACGCGTTCCCGGAGGACGATCTGCCGACCGGAGGGCCGTGGCCAGAGGCGAACCTTACTCTCTGGATCGCCCAGTGCCGTCTCTGGCCGCATCCTGACGGGACCGGGCCACGTGGGGAGCTGCGATCGGCCCTCCCCAGGTTCTGTTGGATGCTCACCCGACGGACGTGCGTTCGCGAGTACACGATCCGAGGGTGGAGCACCTCGCAGATCGCCGATCTGCTCGGGCATCGCGATGAGCGCATGATCCGCGAGATCTACCGCCAGTGCAGCGAACTGCACCTCGTCTCGCCCGTGCGCGTGCCCTGGACGGTGTCGTCGGGCCCTGGCGGACGGCCCACCGAGCGGGCGAAGGTTCTACGCTTCGGGCAGTAGCGCTCGAGCGCAAGCGCTCGCGTCGGCGCTCGAGCAGCGACGGGACGGCGAAGGGAGTTGACAAACGCCATGGCGCTGTGATATAGGTAGTGTCATGGGAGCAACGGGTATCAGGATCCACTTCGCCGACGGGATGACGCTCAGCTATCCGTGTGCGTCGGTATCCGAGGCAAACCGCGTGCGCCGCGTTCTGCAGGCCTTTCTGCTCGCGCATCCGGATGCGAGCAGGGATCGCGCTGTAGCGCTTGCGAGGCACGCCCAGCAATCGGCCGGTGAGGGCTCTGCCGCCATCATCGCCAGTTTCGAAGCGCCGCAAGGCGCCGAAACTACCAGAAAAAGAGGGGGCGAGCGAGGGGGCGGGGAGCGGTGATTGGCTCAAGGTTGGCTCATTTGGGCCTAGTTATCCACAGCTGCACCTTTGCGCAGTATCGCTAACAGGAGGGAATCATGGACGAAAAAACGCAGCGCACCGCAACTACCAGAAGAGAGGTGACGGCCACGGGTTCGAGTCCCGATGGGGTCACAGGGGGTAAGCCCGCGGAATCACAAGGGGCGGGAGACGGGTGTTCAGGTCCCGCGGGCCCCGTTGGCTCATCGTTGGCTCATCCGGCCCCGAAGCTGGGCGACGAGATCGAGGTGGTGTTCGGCCAGGTGTCCGATGGGGACATCAGGCTAGGGAGGGTGACTGGGAATCCAGATGCAAAGGGATCGTTTCCGGCGGTGGTCGATGGGGAGTGGGAGGGGGTTCTGTCGAACGAGCACGAGGGACAAAGCTGGCGCTGGCCGAAGCGCAAGCAGCGCAAGGCAGGGCTCTGCAAGCGCAGGGGATGCAAGGAGCCCGTCTCCGCGATCTTCGCGACAAAGCGGCTATGCGCTGTGCACGGGGATGCGGACAGGCAGGAAAGGGCGGCATCGGCACAGCCGCCGGCCGGAGCACCGGCCGAGGGACCGCCGGAGGCACCGGTGCGCCAGCGCAAGGCAGGGCTCTGCAAGCGCAGGGGATGCCAGGACGTAGTCGTCGATCTGGCTCTCCGGCTCTGTGCAGATCACCTTCGCGCGCATCTGGCGCTCACCGAAGCGCTTGAAGTGGCTCGCCAAGAGAAAGCGGGAGCGCCAGCGGCCGAGGGGCCGCCGGAGGCATCGCCACTCGAAGTGTACCAGCGGCACATTAGGGAGAATCCAACGATGGCCCCGGCCGAGCACGCCACGAGCATCTGTCGAGCGTTCGGCTGTGATGATCGCGGGAAGCTCCCCTTCGGATACTGCGATCGACATGACTCAGGGCAGCCCGGGGGGCATCGTGGTCTCTGGGAGTGGCATCCACCCGCGCCGCCCGCGCCGCCGGTACCGCCCGCGCCGCCCGCGCCGCCGGTACCGCCCGCGCCGCCCGCGCCGCCGGTACCGCCCGCGCCGCCCGAGGTGGTCACGCCAGAGCCGCCGCTCATGTGCCCCGGTGGCTGCGGGAACGTCCTGGGAGCGCGGGGCATGCTCTGTCCGGAGTGCTCTGCCGCATGGCCGAAGCTAAACGATCTGGTCGAGGTCTGGTGGCAAGATGGCTGGCGACCGGCCGTCGTGGTCACCGACCACGTTTCCCATTCCGAGGGAGTAGGCGAGAACCAGCGAACCGTCCTCGACGGGTTCGGGTTCTTGTTCATCGACAGGGCCTTGAAAACCGGCATAGAGATGCTCTGCGGACCCGTGCGCGGCGACGACTGGCGCCGCCCGAGGAACAGCCTCAACCAAACCCACGGCAAGGGCGGCGTTCCCGCGCTGCCGGCCGTGCCGCTCGCGCCGCCCGCGCCAAGCCTGAGCCATCGTGCCTCGGACATCGCCTCAGGCCGCGCCGAGTGGCTCATCCTGACCACGGAAGGGGACATCGCCGCGATCGGCGTGCGGCGCACCGCCGTCGGTGCCGAGCTGCGGGTCTACGACCACGATGGACTGTCCGGCCTGCACCCCCTCATCGCGTCCGTTCTCGCCCGGGAAACCATCGACTTTCTCAAGGAGGCACTCCGATGAAGCGCTATCTCAAGATCTCCCCGATCCGCGAGCATGCCGGACCTTGCCCCGCCTGTCGCGGACGCGGTCTCATTCCTCGGCTCTGCCACTACGTGGTTTGCCACGTGTGCGCGGGCCGCACGGTTCTGCTCGTGTCGCACCGGCCGGCACCTCCCCCGGCATCGTCCCCCGGGCTCCGGCTGGCCGGTGCGGCTCGGGCTTTGATCCTCGCTCTGGGGATCTTGCTCGCGTCCTGCGCACATCCCCCTTGCCAGTGTGTCTGCGCCCCGGCGGCCGATCCCCGCGTCCGCGATCTCGAGCACGAGGTCGATCGCGCGTGGGCCGAGAACGAGCGCCTTCGCATGCGCATCCGCGCCGAGCACGAAGCCGACCAGGAACGTGCCCCCGAGTGGCACGGGCCCAAGATCGTTCCGGAGGGCAAGCCATGACGGTTCATGAACTGAAGACATGGGCTCCGTACTACCGCCAAGTTGCAACCGGGGAGAAGCCTTTCGAGATACGAAGGAACGATCGGGACTATAGGGCGGGGGACGCTCTCGTGCTGCGAGAATACGAGCCAAAGTCGGGGAGGTACTCCCGAGGATGCCTCATTGTCATCGTCACCTGCCTGGTCGATGCGCATTCTTTGTCGTGGCCATTCCTGCAACCAGGTGTCGTGGTGATGGGGCTGCGTAAATCCACTCTGCGGGAAAAGATGAACGTGATCCGGCTGCTACTTGCTGTCGAGCCATCGTGGAAACCGACGATCCGCGAGACGGTAACCACCGTGGGACTTGCCCCGGGGGCTCGGCCATGAACGATGCCTTCTTTTTCATCCCGGGAACCTTCCGTCTCACCAACGGAATGCTCGACGATCTGCACGCGGCCGGCTTCGCCCGTGGACGCGGGGTTCGTCAGCCACGCGACCGCTACAACGATCACGTCCGGGAGATTCGGAACGCCGCTGCCCTGCACGCTCGCGCCGTCGGGCTCAAGCGATTGGTGGGGATCTGGGATCTGGCGGTCCTGGTCGTGGGGCACGGCCGGCACGATCCGGACGCGTGGATGCTCGCGGGCAAGGCGATCCTGGACGGGCTCGTTCAAGCGCAGATCATCGGCTCCGACCGCAAGCAGATCCGGCTCACTTCGGGAACCGTGCTCAAGTACGGGGGAGAACTCGAGATCTGCAAGGCGCTCAGGCTGCAACCGGGCCGCCCCGGATGCATCGTGCGGCTCATGCCGGCCGAGGCGACGCCGAGGGAGTTCTGACCATGCCCCGCGGAACCCAGGCCAAGCTACCGCACACCCTCCCGACGCCGGCCGCCGCCCGTGCAGCCCTGCGCACCGCCAAGGCCATGTTCATGGAAAAGGCCGAGATCTTGGCGGGGTACGAAGCGGCGGTGAAAAGCGCCAAGGCGGACGCCAAGGCCGCCATGGTCGAGATCGAGGCGGCAGAGCGCGATCTGCTCGACGCCGAGGAGGGCAGCAAGGAAGATCTGGCCGCCAACGCGGCCCTCGTCCAGGCCCTGCGCCATCTGGACAAGGCCGAGACTGCGCTAGACGGAAACAAGCGCAACCTCCCTCATGCGCAAACCGATCTCGCGGACGCGGAAAAGCGGCTGCGAGGCGCTCGGGGAGATCTGCGCGCCATCGCGGAGGGCAGGCGGGCGTGATCCTCTGGGATCCGAACGGTCTGCACGCCAGGGAATGCCCGTGCCTCGAATGTGACATGGGCTACGGCCCGACCGAGCTGCAACGGGCCGCCGCAGATCGGGATCTGCGGGCTCGCGCGTTCGCGTTGAGCTTGCCGGTCCCCAAGAATCGCCGCGAACGCAAGCGCATGGAGGCCGAGGAAGCGCATCGCCGGGCCGTTGCCGAGACGGACAAGCTGGCCGCGAAGCTGGCCGCGGAGGTTCCGCCGCCCATGAGCGAAACCGATCTGGCCGAGCTGGCGCGGGAGCGCCGGGAACTGTTCGGATCACCAAAGAAAGGAACCAAATGCGGAAGACCATGACAGCCGAGAACAATCCCAAGGAAGTGAGAGCCCAGCTTGCCGACTACATCGCCGGCACCGCCCCAGAATGGCTGATTCGAGCGTTGATGATGGGAGCTGGACCCAGCGTCCAGATCCCCGCGTTCATTCAATCCATGTGGAAGGGCATGGAAGAAACCGGGGCAAAGGACTTCTTCCATCTCCTCCAGAAAAAACTGGGGGAAGCCAAGAGGAGATTGCGGGAAGCCGGGCGACGGGCAGGGTAATGGCCGGGGACGCCGCCTATCTGCGGGTGTCGAGCCGGGCGCAGGACCACAAGACACAGAGGCGAGCCATCGAACGAATGGCAGCGGCCCGCGGCTTCGAGATCGCCGAGGACAAGTGGTATCACGAGAAGCGGACGGGCAAGACGCTGGCGCGCCCCGAGCTGGATCGACTGCGCGCCGATGCGCGAGCCGGGCACGTTCGCCGGCTGGTCGTGTTCCGCCTGGATCGGCTCACCCGCTCGGGGATCCGAGATACCTTCGAGCTGGTAGAGGAATTGCGGGGGCATGGCGTCGAGATCGTGAGCGTCGCGGACGGGTTCGATCTGGCTGGGCCGGCGGCCGAGGTCGTTCTCGCAGTGATGGCGTGGGCGGCCAAGATGGAGCGCCTAGCCATCAATGAGCGAATCGCCGCCGCGCGGGAGCGGCTCTCCCAGGAAGGCAAACCGTGGGGAAGGCCGCCGCGCCTTGCTCCGGCCGATCGAGCCAGGGCAAGCGAGCTACGACGCCAGGGCCGGTCTCTACGGGAGATTGCCGTTGCGCTCAAGGTGCCCCGCTCTACCATCGCGCGAGCGCTGTCCCGAAAAGATGGCGCGGCCGAAGCGCCAACCGATGGCGGAAATCCTGGCGATCTTGACGGCAAGCGGGGGCCGTCTCGGTAGTCTACTTTCGGGACGGCCTATGCGGGATTGCGACTGGTGTCATAGGCCCCTGGGGACCGAGCGGAGCACGGCGAGGTTTTGTTCACGGCGCTGCCGTCAAGCGGCTTGGCGCTGCCGCCGCGCGGCGCCGCTGTCGTTGTCGGCCGGCGACCAGCTACGCTTTGCCTATGCCGATCCGCCCTACCTCGGCCTGTCGTCGAAGTACTACCGACGGGAGCCGGATTTTGCCGGCGAGGTGGACCACGGCGGGCTCCTGTCGTCGCTCGAGGAGCGACGCCAGGGCGGAGAGATCGCGGGCTGGGCTCTGTCCGCGTCGTCGACGTCTGTAGCGACGCTCCTGCCTTTGATGCCGGCCGGGACCAAGCTCTGTGTCTGGGTGAAGCTCGTGGGCCCCGGCGACGGCTCAAGGCATGATTTCTGGGAGGCTCTATTCGTCGTGGGCGGCCGTCCGTGGCGCCCGGGGTTTAGCAACGTCCTCCTGGCCGCTCCGGCTCGTGGGGGCCACCATCGACTCGTGGGCCGCAAGCCCCTGCGCTTCTGCGCCTGGCTCTTTGAGGCGCTTGGCATGCTGCCAGGGGATGAGCTGGACGATCTCTTCCCGGGGACCGGCGGCGTCGCTACCGCCTGGGCCGAGTCGTGCCGTCGCGCTGAGCGGCCGCGACGTCGTTGTGAGCTCGAAGCGACGGCGACGCCAGCGAACCCCTGACCCCTACTGCGCCAGCAGGCCGCCAGCTCTGGAAAGCTTGCGCCCCCGCGGCCGGTAGTGCCCGGAGGCATCGAGGCGGCCGGGCCCACGGTCGAAAAACCGAAACCGCCGCGCCACGCGATCCCACCATACTGTCAGATCGCGGCGCTCAAGCTTCCCCCGGGCAGCGGACGCCATCGCCTGATGCGTCGCCTCGACCAGCGTCCGCGCGAACCCGAACCCCACGAGCAGGTTGTCCTTTTGGAACCACTCAAGCTGCGCGGGCTCGCCCGAAAGCTCGTGCACCATGATCCCATCGCGGTAGACGTTCGCGGTAGGGTAGACGGTCAGGATCGCCGTGCAGCCTGCTCGACCAGCAAGCCGGAAGCGGTCGAGCCGGGCTGCGACCTTGCCGCTGTAGCGCTTGCGCATGGCCTCGGAGACTTCGCCAAGGGATCCGAGTCGCTCCTGTTCGTGCGTTAAAAGCTCCATGTGCCAAAGGTAGCACGTTTCTTGAGAATCGTGCTACGCTCCGGAATATGTCGATCTTCGGGCACAGGACGGCAGCGTCGCCGGGCGCACAGGCGGCGCGCATCATCTGCGATGGGTTCGCGACGTTCACGGACGAGCAGAAACGAGTCTTAGCCGAGATCCTGGTGCGCCTGGTGCCGTCGCTTGCGGCGCAGGGAGATCGCGCGGCAGCGCTGCCCCTCGAAACCATCAAGGCAACGCTCTGGAAGGCCGTCAAGGCAGGCTGGACCGGGGTCTTCGGGCTCAAGGACGCGGCCCGGGACTTCTGCGCGGCGCTTGAGACCGGCCCCGAGGCTGCGCCGCTGCGAGAGTTTTGCAGCAAGGTGGCCGCATCCTGTGCGCCGCCGGAGGGATCGCAACCGTGAGCCTGTGCGCCGCCCGTATTCACGAGTGGCCGCACAAGCCCGGCCGCCCGGGTGACAAGTGCAAGCGATGCGGTCACGAGTTCGGCAAGCGCAAGGCGGGCGGAACCCGGCCACCGCCGGTGGCGTCTTCTGCTCATGTGGCGCCACTGGCACCTCATGTGCCCGTGGCAGCGGTCTCGCCCGCCTTGCGCTTGCCGAGCGAAGCTCTCGCCCGTCACTGGAATCTGGCCCCGGCCGGCGGCTCCGATGTCGCGGCCGCGGCAGCGCCGCCGCCGGCACCGGCAGTGCCCGACCAGGCCGCGCCGCCAGCCGAGCCCGAGTGCAGATCGTCGAAAAGCGCGCAGGAGCTGGCCGAAATGTGGGCTCCATGGCTCGCGGATGGCGTGATCGCCGTCGAGAAGTGGATCATCGAGAAGCGCGGCCGAGTACCGCGGGATGTCGCGGACAAGCCCTACAAGGAGCTAACGGAATGCGCAGAGGAGATCTTGCGTCGACTCTTGCCCGACGTGAAGGTGGGCCCGTGGGTGAGGGGAGGGATCGCGGCGGGGTTCTGCTACGCGAGCATGAGGGTGAATGCCGACAAGGCCGTTGCCGATGGGCAACCCTCTGCCGAACCTTCCGCCCCGAGCAAGCCGAGCGGCGAATCGATCCCGATCTCGAACCAACCCTCGAAGACCGACGGCGCTGGAGTCCCTGGTGTTGCACTCGCTGTGGTCAGCGATGCATCGGATTAGCGAGGAACCACCTATGCCACGAATGCAACCGAAGACACCAAAACCGGCGCCACGCACGAAACCAAGCGAGCTACCTTCGCCGCCGCCGGAAAGTCCAGCTCGCGCGGCCACGCAAGCTGACGCGGCCGAGCTGATTCTCGATGGCGTGCCGACCCTTCAACGATCGGTGCGGGTTCTGCTGGTAGGAGCGAGTCAGCGAGGAAAGTCCACGTTCGCGCGGAAGCTCGCCGCCGCCATGGCCGAGCGCGGATGCGGCGTGCTGGTGATCCATGACCAGAAGTTTCCCGATCGGGCGCAGTATGACGGCGCGCTGGTCGCGAGCCTCGCCGAGCTGCGAGCCGCCGTAGTGAAGGGTGAGCCGATCATCGTGTGCCGTGCTCCGGTCACCGCAGAGGAAGCGGCCGGGGTCGTTCGGGACGTCGCCTTGCATGGCGGCGCCGCAACCTTGCTGGTCGATGAGCCGCGTCCGGCCCTCAAGGTCAACCCCGGCACGGGCGAGGTCATCGAGCAGGCCTGGTCAGGCCCAAACCTGCTTTGGATCTGCATTGAGGGGGGCGGTTGCGGGGCTTCGTTCGTTCTGCTGTGCCAGCTCCCGCGCATGATCCCGGGCTCGTTCCTGGACAACGCTACCTGTTACGCGTTCATGGGCACAGGCGGGCGTTCGCTCTCCTACAGCCAGGATCTCAAGCTCGTGCCGCGGGAAGCGGTGGGGGTTCTGCCGGGCTTGGCCGTAGGCCAGCTCTGTGTGTTCCTGCCCGATCGGGATTGGGACGGTCGCGTATTCGGCCCGGCCTAGCCGAACGAATGGCAAGATCTCGAGATCTGCCGGCCGCTGGCGGGTGATTCCCCTGGAGTCGCCAGGGGTTCGGGGCCGAGTGGCAGAATCGGCCTGTGATCCACTCGTTTTCGGCGAGTGACCGGTTAGGCGCATCGCCACCGACGGCCGGAGAAAGTGACCGGAAGCGGGCCGCCATGGTGCCAGCCTGAGATCTGGAATCCCCGCAAAGCGCGGTGAAAGGACTGTGACCATGCCAGATCTAGTTTCGAACGCAACGCAAGCCCCCGGTCGCTTCTGGGCCCTCATCAAGCAGTACTGGATCTTCGCCATCATGGCCCTGATCGCTCTGTTCGTGCTGGCGATGGCCAAGAAAGACACGATCATCGGATGGTTCACGAGCAAGGGGGGCACCACGAGGGGCGATCGGCTGCCGGCGTTCCTGCGCAAATGGTTCGGGCTGGCCGTGGCCTTGCTCGTCGGGACCGGGATCCTGCTCTCCGCGGGTACCGCCAACGCGTCGATCTGCTGTGCCGTCGAGCCGGGCGGGTTCGGTGTCCTGCTCGGGGAGAACTGGCGTCCGCTCGTGCTACTCGGGGCGACGGGGTTCCTGGCGGTCTTTGCCGCTCCGGACGTCCTCGACTGCTACGAAAGCAAGGGCGGCCGGTCGCTGACCGTGACCGATCGTCTGACCGCAACCCGGGACGTGATCCTCGAAGCGAGAACGTCCACGCATTCGGTCTTGTCGACTCCCCAGGGGGCGATGCCGCTCATCGCCACCGATTTGACCGTCGAGCTGGCCACCAAGATCACCCTGGACCACGCGGGGAGCGATCTAGAGGACGACGATCTCGGGCGTCTCTTCGCGTACCTGGTCCTCGATTCGCCGACCATGGGCGCGTTGTCGGACCAGAAGTCGGCGACCGGGCCAATCGTCGATTTGGTCACGCGCTACATCGGCGAAGGCTTCGAGCGATCTGGTGACATGCCCATCGACACGGTCACGGTCCCGGCCGAGTCCACGCATGAAAACACGGTCACGAAGTACCTGGTTTGGCCGTTCATGCAGCGATGGCTCTCCGCGCCCTATTCCACCGCGCCCTGGCTCGGGCTACTGCACAACCTGGCGATTACCGTCGGGCTCGCCCCGGACAACTGCTTCGCCGTCAGCGAGGACGTCGTTTCGGCCGGCGCGACGGTCAGCGGTGATCGGACGCTCAAGGCCTCGATCGCCTACGTGCCGTGCCCGAGCTGGTTCTACCCGCTCGTGGCGCACAACCGCGTAGACAACCCGGCCAGCGGCTCCGACGGGCTGACCTTCCAGCATTTCGGCGCGGCTGGGCCGCGCTGCACCGTGCCCGTGGACTACGTCCACACCCTGGGGCATCTGTCGAGCCTCAAGGGCCTCGGGGGAAACCTGACGTTTGACCACGTGACCGGGATTCTCGCCCCGGATTTCGGGATGGCCGACGTCCGCAACGTCGAGCACCTCATCAAGCAACGTGTCCGCGCCCAGTATCGCGGCCGGGTGTTCGGCGTCAACTACGAGGGCGGAAACCATGCCTTCGGCACCGTCAATCCCACGGGCGGAATGCGTCCCGATGAGCTGCTGTTCCTGCTCTTCATCCAGCCGAGCCTCGGGCAGCGGTTCGACACGTTGCGGACGATGACGGACAAGAGCCAGCTCATGCTCAACTACACGATCGACACCAACCGCACCGGCGCGGACAAGTTCTACATTGGCGCCTTGCGCCGGTGCAGCCAGAGCGTCGTCAAGGAATGGCAGGGCCTCCCGAACAGCCGGCTTCCCGGCTCGGTGGGTTCGGAGCGAAACTTCGCCGCCAAGTAGGCCGACGTGCCCAAGGCTGGCACCATACTGCTCGTCATCGGTGCCGCGGTTGCCGGGCTCCTTGCGTGGGCCTACGTCAAGAGCAAGGAGTCCGGTAACAGCCAGGGGGTCTTTGGCACCATCAAAGGCCTCTGGGGCGGTGCTTCGGATCTGACTCAGTCGGTGACGGAGAAATCGGTAGGTGCCGCGACCACGCTTGGCGGTGGGGTTTCCGCCGCCGCTCGTGGGGCCGGCGGCCTTGTCTCCGATGCTGCGGCCGGGGCGACCGGCATCGTCGCGAGCGTTGCCGAGACCACCAAAAATATCGTGTTCCCCTGGCGGTGGTTCTGATGAGCCAAACCGAAACCATCCTGCTCGTGGCGATCGTCGGCGTCGGATTCCTGGCGCTCTACCTCGCCACGCGCCCCAAGCCCCAAACCGAGGACATCTCATTCGCGCAAGCAACCCAGCTCGCGGCGATCATCGCCGCCATGTGAAAGGCCAAGCCCCATGAACAAAACGTGGAAGTGGATCCTCATTGGCGGCGGGGTTCTGCTGGCGCTCTACCTCATCTTCGCCAAGTCGTCACCGGTCAAGCTGGGCTCGGGCGCTCGGGCCAACACCAGCAGCACGGCGCAGGTGATCGAAGCCTCGGGGCACGCGGCCGGCGGGCTCGCCACGCTCTGGGGTTCGATCTTCGGCAAGGATGGCGAGGACGAGGGCTGACCATGGACGAACGGCCGATCATGGGCTGGGATCTCGGGGCCGGAGGCGGCCGGACGGCCAAGCCGCTGCCCGCCGAGTCCGACGCGATCCGCCTGCTCGAAACTCGCAGCTCTTTCTACTCCGGCGCCGAGGGCACGCGCACGGCAGTACTTGAGATCTGGGGCCTCGATCCGCGCGTGACCGTCGCGCTGCAAATCGCGCGTGTCCGCAGCGCCAGCTTGCCGAGCCCCGAAGGCGGCGATCCGCAGGTCGGCAATCTGAGGGCCGAGATCCACGCGTACCCGCTCACCCGCATCGACGGCCAGGTTCTGCAGGGGCCGGAGATCCCCCCGGAAAACCTGTGGCTCAATGGCGGCGCTCTGAACGATGCCGGAGTCGACGACGGTTGCGAAATCACGTCGGCCATGCACGGCGTACGCGTGGTGGTCATCGCGAGCCGGGCCGGGGAATCGGTTCACGAGATCGCGGCCACCGCGCGGGCTCGGCCGAACGTCTCTTTTGCGTGCCCGGCCCTGGCGCTCGCCATCCGCGACCAGATGGTTCTGACGGTGAAGGGAACGGTCTTTTGAGCACGCTCGGCAAACTCACGGCCTGGATCGGCAAGCATCTGCTGGCTCTGGTCATCGTGGCGGGCCTGGTCTACTGGTTTTTCACGGGCAGCGATCCGATCATGCTGGCCCGTGCTCTGGCCGGCAACGGCAAGAAGCTCACGCGGCACCACGTCGACGCCAGCGGCACCGTGATCGAGTCGCTCGACGATCTGCTCGCCCAAGCATCCCGCGTCCGGGGCAAGCCGGTGTCCGCGGATGCCTACCGGCTGGCATCAGTCAGCGCCTCGGAGCACTGGGACGCGGGGCCGAAGGAAAAATCCTTGATCCAGCGAGTGGTGCTCAACCGTGTCGCCCAGTGGGGGCAGTCCATGGACGAAGCGGTTACCGCCGGCAAGGGGTTCGGCAAGCAGTCCGCCGGCCGGCCGGTGTCGACCGTCAACGGTCCCTGGACCCTCGATCTGGAGCTCGCCGAGTCGAACCTTGCCGGAGAGCTGGACGACGATTCCCGCGGCGCGTGTTTCTTCGTGCATGCGACCGGGTTCCGGAGGATGACCGACTACGAGGCGATCTGTGCGAAGTGGAAAGAGACGCACGGAGTGGTGCCTGGCGACGTCGGCGGGGTTTCAAGCCTGAGAATCTTTGTCCCTGAGCAAAGCGAGGTCACCTCATGAGCCTTCCCCTCGGCGCTGCCCTGCCGCTGCAAATGGTCGACGTCGAGATCTTGCACGCCGATCCGACTACCACCGCCACTGCCGGCAAGCGCGGCGGGTTCGGGTTGTTCGGAGGCAACCTCTACGTGCATCTCACTGCGGCCGAGGACACGAGCTGGCTCAACCTCGGAGCGGGGGACGGTGGTGGTGGGCTCTGGGGCGTCATCCCGTGTGGCGCGCCCGTGGTCGCTGGGCCGGCTGGGGTGCCGCCGACCAACTGCAAGGCTTTCGAGGCGATCGACAACGGGACCGATCCCAATAGCCCCGACATTGTCAGGCCGGAAGGCTCGATCTTGGTGTCGCGAAATGGCCTGAGCGGCTGGATCCGCGCTGCCCAGAATTGGCAACCGCTGGGCGCCGTCGCCTTGCTGGTGCAGTCGGTGACCGAGCTGGCGATCTTGGCCACCATGCAGAACAAGGACGGGGCGCAGACGCGAGTGGTCCGGTGCCAGGAAGTCGTGCTGGACCACTCCGACATCATCGGCGACAACGGAGCTTTGCAGGAGTCCTCAATCCTGCTGGCGGCCATTCCGCCCAACGTCGAGCTGCCCTACAATCTCGTGGGCGAATTGCACGTCCCGACGGCCGAAGTCGTGGCCGTGCGGATGCGATCCATCGAGAACTTTGCCAACACCTACGGGGGAAACGTCTATCTCGCCATCGGGACGGCGGGCAGTCACGAGGC
>Ga0326726_10002242_pt1 | contig 17819 bp, 19 predicted proteins | sample MHFenrmetagenome_2_FD_207603 | JGI IMG/M metagenome (GOLD analysis project Ga0326726, IMG submission 207603) | Lab enriched peat soil microbial communities from Michigan Hollow, Ithaca, NY, United States - MHF15MN | ecosystem: Environmental > Terrestrial > Soil > Wetlands > Peat | place: USA... | reverse complement strand
ACCAATCTTTCTAAGTCTATATTGTGGCCGTCAGTGCTGTTCATAGATACTATGAATAGGCCTATAGATCCTAATATCATGAACAATCCTATTATTGCAGTGAATCCTGCAGGGTTCCCGACCGTGCCGACAACGTTAGCAGTTATTCCAAATTTATCTGTAAATAAGAATATTGTACCTAAGGCAAATGCCGTAGCGCTTGCAGTCAGATTGAAACTTTTGGATTTCATATAATCACCCATTTTTATATTTTTTTACGATCATTTACCTACAATCTTTATCATATCGACCATCCTGTTGCTGTATCCCCATTCATTGTCATACCATCCTATGACCTTCAGGAATGTGCCGTTAATCACCATTGTACTGAGCGCATCGAATATCACTGAATGGCCATTATGCACTATGTCAGCACTCACTATCGGCTCATCGCAATATTCTAAGACATCTTTCAGATGATATCCTGCAGCATTCTTGAATAATGTATTGACCTCTTCTACCGTCACAGGTTTTTTCAATACGCATACGAAATCAGTGACTGAGCCGTCAGGTACCGGAACCCTCAATGCTACTCCATCAAGTTTTCCTTTCAATTCTGGAATCACTTCAGCGACAGTCTTCGCTGCTCCAGTCGTTGTCGGAATAATACTTACTGCAGCGCTTCTTGCTCTCCGTAAATCTTTATGTGGTGCATCAACTAACCTCTGGTCAGCCGTATATGCATGCACTGTCGTCATGAATCCTTGGATAACTCCGAAATTGTCGTTCAAGACCTTTACCATAGGTGCGAGGCAGTTTGTCGTACATGAAGCATTGCTTATGATATTATGCTTATTCTTATCATACATGTGCTCATTCACTCCCTTGACCAATGTTATATCTACACCTTTTGCTGGAGCGCTTATCAAGACCTTCTTTGCTCCGGCCTTTATGTGCTTCATCGCTCCTTCACGATCGGTATATATGCCCGTACTTTCAACAACCACGTCAATATTCAGATCTTTCCATGGAAGCTTTTCAGGATCCTTCTCTGAGAGGACTTTTATGAACTTTCCATTCACGACTAGTCCATCAGATTTTGCCTCTACAGGATATTTCGATTTTCCATGCACAGAATCATATTTTAGCAGATGTGCAAGTGTTGCTGTATCCGTTAAATCATTGACTGCGACCCATTCAATGTTTGGGTCAAGAATCCCCGCCTGCAAGACTTGTCTGCCGATGCGGCCAAAACCATTAATAGCGACTCGAATCATATTATTCACCCTCATATTTTTTACCAAGATATAGTTGGATTATGTTGATTTATAAATATTGTGCAGGAAGTTTACCAGAATTTATGTACTATGATGTTTTGTCAGTACTTAAAGTCACTTCCTCTTATTCTCTTTGAATATCTCGTTCGTCTTCTTCCAGACCTCATCGTATGATGTCAGGCCTTTCTTTATCAGGATTTCCATTATGGCATCGACTTGTGCACGTGTAAGCGCGAGTTTGTATGTATTTATCATCAATAGTTCACGCAGTTCATCCCTTGAGAGGCTTATGGTCTCTCTCTCAACCTTCCTCTTATTAGAACCAGATGCTTTTTTAGGCATAACCATAAATAGTTCGAGAAGTTTAAAAATTTTGTTCCTTTTCCTTGATTTCTGTTTCTCCGCTCAATATCCCTTCGGTAAGATCGTCCTTGAGTTCTACCTGCTTATCCATAAGTTTCCCTAAATCTGTCTTTATCTTGCTCATTATCTCTGCATTCGTCAGATTCACTGAACTGATGTTCTTCTCTAATTTTTCTATGTTCGTATTGTGATACTTCAGTTTATCTTCTGTAGCATTTATCCAATACTGCTGTTCTGACATGTTGAGTGATGCACTGTTATGCGTTATCTTTGTCTGTGCACGCTGCTTCTGATCTTCAAGTTTCAATATTTTTGATTGTATCTCTTTAAGATATTCAAGCGTGAGATAATCTATGGCTTCCATGCAATGCTCTTTCTTCCTGTCTTTTAGGTCTAACTCGTTATGTTCTATGGCGTTCTTGATGTCTCTGAGTATCACTACTATGTCCAGGTTTGTATCGGCTAGTATTGCATCCCTTATATTTTCCATGTATAGTTTTGTAATCTTCTTGTCTGGATACATATAATAATACTTCTTTAATGCAGTGTCTAATGTTGAGAACTTTCCGCTCAATTCAGTGGTTATGTCTTTTATCTCATTTTCTGCTGCGCCTTTCTCTTGACGGAATGATTCCAATGCCCTGTAGTCTGTACCGCTGGTTATTGTCTTTATCCTTTCATTCAATCTGTCTAGCTTTTCTTGGTGTGTGCGCATCTCGGACCTTTCTGTCTCTATCTGTTCTTTGAAACTTTTAATCTTCAAGACATTATCTATGAACATCTTTATGTCTTTCTGTATGTCTTTAAGGTATATTATACCGTTCCTTTCCAACAATACACGTATATCTATTATTTGCTCTTCAAGATCGTGCAATGCCTTATTGGTGTCCTTCACTTCATTTGCGAAAAAATGCTGCAGTACGAATATGTTCTTTTGTATCTCCCTGTTCAGTTGTTCCATGTCTTGTGAGAATTTGATGCAATAATCATGCGTATCAAGATAGTTTTTCGGTATGTCTATGTTTGTTACCAGATGAGATATCTTTTTTATATAATTTTCCCTGTTGCCTTCCATTATCTGTATTTCTCTCTCAGGTATGTTGAGATTCATCAGTTTTGATTTATGCAGGTCCCTTAATGTCAATAGGACGTCCTCTTTCCTATGATTTATCTCTACAATCTTTTCGTTGATGTTCTTGTTTATGTATCCTAGCTTGTCCCGCAATATAAAATTCATATGTTTGTCTATCTTTGAGAGGAGTATCTCTTCACCTTCTTCAATTTCTGATTCTTTCTTGAATCCGTTGGTCTTCCTGAACTTATCGAATAATTTTTTGAGCATGAAGTCATAATATGCTGGTAATTTAAATGCTTTACTAATAACTGTTTCACTGATACCATTTTATAGGAGAAAAAATGTCCTGTTTGAGTCATGTACCTTTTCTCATGCTTTTGTTTTCCGATATAAATTTATAAATCCTTAATTCTTCATATTCTTATGGCGTATAAAGATAAGGCTTTTGCTCAGCGGAAGATCGCTTCAGAGAGGATTGCTAAATTGTTTGCACAAGCTGAAGATTCTTTTAGAGAGCATCCCGAACTTAGTAAGAGATATGTCGTCCTTGCAAGGAAACTATCTACCCGATATAAGATAAAATTCTCTTCCTTGCAGAAAAAATGTTTCTGTAAAGGCTGCAATACATATTTGAAGAATGGATTCAATTCTAGGGTCAGGATCGTGAAAGGAAAGATTGTTCAGACATGTCTTGAATGTAAGCATGTCAAACGGACTGTATACAAGAAATAATTCTCAAAGTATTTTTTACTTTAGAGTAACAACAAAATCGAAACATTTATAAACTTACGTTTTTAACATAATTCCAGAATAATTATACATTTAGAAATTGTTTAGGAGTTAAAATGTCCTATTTGGTAAAATTACTTAAAAAGATAGAAAATGAGAATGTCAATACGAGCGAATATCTGAATGAGTACTATCTAAAAAAATTTGCATTCAGCAAGGGCTCAAACGAAGAGACCCGTTTATGGCTGGATAATGCTAAGCAAAATCAAAATTTGAAAATGTTTATAGGAGGATATGGTGATGCTGACAGTGAAAATGGAGCAGGGCATACTAGGTTAGTGCAAAATGCAGAATATTGGCTACATCTATTCGCTATTCAATCTAACGTGAAACTGACTAAGCCCATAAGCTTAAACACGTATTCATTTGGTGCACCATCAGACAATTTGCAAGCGATGGAGAATTATCTTATAGAGCACTGTGTTGATGATGCATCAGCAGGCTATCCAACACCGCATATACCTGGCGATATCTCAAATATCTTTACGTCAAAACATATCATATATAAGAAGGTAAATTTATTGATTGGCGAGAACAACTCGAAAAATGCTTCCGATAATGGTCCTAATAGATTTCTCGTCACAACGGGAAAGGAACTGATATCGAATGTCCATAAGAAAGGAGTGTCATATTATGGAGATATCACACTTCATGTCAATGCACCGATGGTGCTCGGAAACAATTGTTTAGTGCAGAGGGATTATAAAATCAAGGAACCGTTGCGGACTGATAAGGTATTGTTCAGCAGATCTCTTGCAGGAAGCGGCCTGAGATGCTATATGGATAAACGAATAGACATACTGTCAAATTTTGTGGATGGATCAAAGATAGCTTATGACTCAAAGAATTGGCTGCTATTAGTAGGCAACGTATAATTCAATTATCTAAATTATGTTTAAAAAAATTGTTGGGGGATAAAATGGAAGAAGAAAGCTACTCGGAGAAAGATTTCGAATATGATGAAGTCAGGGGAGCACATGGAAGGAAGCCTAAGATGGCTATCCTGAACAAGACGAAACTCTCAAAGTATGAGATGGACGACCTGTTCACCTCAGAAGAGACTGCAGAAGCAGGAACGGATGAATAAGAATGACACAATTAGCCGATATAAGACAAGCATTAATGATAAATCCTGATGTAGTTATAGCAAGAATATTCGAAAATACTAATTATCTGCGTAATATATCGTCAGGAGTGGTTTCCAATCATGCTTGGCATCACATTGTCGATTTTCTTGTAACGCCAAGAGAAGGAATATATACTGCGAGTTCTCTCCAGACTTTTATGGATAATCTACTCCCTAAAAAGATATTAGTCGACTATAAATCTAATTTTTATACTGATGAAGGTTATCTCCACTTTGGGATGCTACGCTTCCATGAGAATTTTGGACAAGAGAAGATAACGCGAGTCTGTACTTTATCTGATGAAGAATTGTTCAATAATTTCGGGTTCGTTGATGGACAGCAGATAATAGAAAAATCTTCGTATTATATTAGAGATATATATGTGAGACCGTTTCCATGTGAGTCTTACGTGAAGAAGATTAAAAGTATAGGCTTTTTTTCTGCGGAACAGGTTAAATTAGAAGATCTCAAGAAATATCAATCCAGTTCTTTCCAAAAATGATGGAGGAACACAAGAGTTTGCTTCTTTCATTTTTCTATAAATATCAAAAATCTGCGTATTTTTGAGTTTTGAAAATCCAAAGATTTTCATAAACAGCAAAATCACTGATTTTGCGTTTTGAAAATTTTTCAAATTTTCATAAACCTTAAAAACCATCGATAATTCCGTAGTCTAATGCGTAAGGTGTTAGGAGCGGGTGCAGAGGCCACAATATATCTAGATGGCAAATCTGTAGATAAGGAGCGTTCTAGGAAGAATTATAGGCATGAAGATATTGATTCTGTTCTCAGGAAAAATAGGACGAGGAAGGAGGCCAAGATACTGAGATCTTTAGAGCATTCTGGATTCGTCCCGAAACTGATAGAACAGAAGGATCATGATATAATCATGGAATATGTTGATGGTATTCAGTTGAAGAAGCTTCTTGACAAGGATCCGAAACTTGCGGCACTAATCGGAAAAAATCTTACATATATGCATGATAAGAACATCATCCATGGAGACCTCACTACAAGCAACATGATTCTGACAGGCAAAAGAAAATCTCAGAGATTATTCTTCATAGATTTCGGACTAAGCTATAACAGTACACGAATCGAGGATAAAGCTGTCGATATACATCTGTTCAAGCAAGCATTGGAGAGCAAGCATTTCAAGATTAATGATAAAGCATATAAATACTTCTTGAAGGAGTATAATCCTAAAGATAAGAAAGATATATTGACACGTCTAGAGATTGTCGAGCAGCGTGGAAGATATAAGGAGAAGACATGAAAAAATCATTATTTTCATTGATGGCCATTGTTTTATCGTTCATATTATTTTTACCGCTAGGTTATGCTTCTACATCTGGACATATAGGCCTGTTGACCGTATCAGAATCTGTAAATAATACTGAATATGGCGGGACAGCCGATCTGTACCTCGTTCTCAAGCCGGGGAACGGGAGGATATTCATAGATTCATTCCCGTTGTCAAAGATCGATACGCAGATAACCATGAGGTTCGCTTCAGAAGTCGCATGCGATTTATTAGAGAAGGATTGTTCAAATTATGATTTCTTCTATACCATAACAGCAGCCAGTGCAATCGTCGGAGGGCCAAGTGCGGGCGCAGCTGCGACAGTCCTGACAATAGCTCTATTGGACAATCAGGCACTATATAATGATACGATAATGACTGGTACGATTAATAGTGGAAATCTTATAGGACCTGTTGCTGGAGTCCCTGCAAAGGCTATTGCGGCGCAGAATGCCGGATATAAGCGCGTCCTTATCCCAAGATGGGATGTCGCTAACAACACTCCTGATGGGAATTTATCTATACAAGTCATACCGATATCTACATTGGAAGAGGCGCTCTACTATTTTACTGGAAAGAATTATTCCAAGAGCCAGACTTTGGATGGAAATTTTTCATATTCTGAGGAATATAGCAGGATAATGCGTCAAGTAACCATAGATTTATGTACAAAATATGGCAGGATATCTGATGATAGCCTGATACTCCCAAACCTGACAAACTATGGCATCAATGTTTCCAATTCTTCCCAAGATAATTTTGTATTGGCACAAGATGCAATCAGGAGCGGCGCATATTATAGTGCTGCAAGCTTCTGTTTTGGCGGCAATGTGAAGATCAAGAATGCATTGATGAAGAACTTCACGAATTCTGAATTGCAGATTGATTATGCAAAACTTTTGAGCAACATCACAGAATTCAGGAATAAGCTTGAATCGAACTCAAATTCTTTATCTACAATCTCACAATTGGAAACATATATGATTGTTGCCGAAAGGCTATCTGAGGCCAAGAGTATCCTGTCCGAGATGAATCCTGAAAACATTTCTGCATACCAATTGGCATATGCCTATGAGAGATTCAATACGGCCATCATATGGTCGAGATTTTATGAATTGCCGGGGCAGAAGTTTATGATGGATAAAGAGCTTTTGCGGATTGTATGCGCTAAGAAACTCGCTGAGGCCGAAGAAAGGTTGAATTATCTGGAACTATATTATCCTAAGGTTGAAATCCGTGAAGAATTGAGGACGGCATATGATTATTATAAGGAGGAAGATTATGCATTGTGCATATTCACCTCATCTAAGATAAAGGCTGACTCTGATATAGTGCTGAGTGCCATTTTTGTTCCTGAAGAGGACCTGGACAGATTGTTTGATGAGAAGATTAATGCTGCACAGAGGGTCATTTCTAAGCAGGCGCATGCGAATATTTTTCCGATACTTGGATACAGCTATTTCGAATATGCTAACACTTTGAAGGATACTGATACGTATTCTTCCCTTTTATATGCTGAATATTCTTTGGAGATGAGCAATATTGACATGTATTTTAAGAAGCGTGAGCCATTGAGTATTGAGATCACTCCAGGTTATGATCTCTCTTCGGTTATCACACCAGCATTCACATCCGGATTCTTTATAGGCGTACTGCTTACTTTGTCTGCTTTATTGTTGATATTAAAGTTCAATAAGGTTAATTCTAAGAAGAGAAAGAGATAGTCTTGAAGAATTTTTTTCTTATAGTATATATAGTGCATTTAGGATATGATTGAACCCTGGAAGTCCTCTGCATTGCTGCAGAGTGTCTTCCCGGGAAAAAGAGGTGAGCATCATACTGACATCACGAGGTGTATTACTTCTAGAATGGACCACCTCGATTATTTCCCACAACAATGATTAGATATCATACAGATATTTAAAGGTTTCTATTGTAACCATTTCAAAATGATAAAAATTCTTAAAAATATCGTCACCGTTTGTGGACGAAAACAGTAAAATGTATAAATTTTCAGTATAACCTAACATTATGCATAAGAATGATTCCAAAGAGAAGAAGATCGAGAAGCATAAGAAATCGCATCATTCTTTAGGAGAATTCTATACTGAAGAGCAGATGCAGGAAGAACAGAAAGAGAAACATCGTAAGACCATACAGGACACTGAGATGGAAATATTCGAGCACTTAAAGAACCATACGAAAAAGATTCTGAAGAAACCGTAAGATTTATGGTATGACAACAATAATGCTTATAAAATACGCTTCTATACCAATCCTATGCGCATATACCTATTGATTGTGATGTTGTTAATACTGCCGTTCACTTATGCCTGGACTTCTTATACACATATTTGGATATGTGATAAGGCAGGACTTTCAGAATTGGATTGTGCTGCTGCAGACACTCCAGTTATGCAATCAAAATATAAGGATGCAAGTTTTAGGAATCATCATTGCACAGACAATTCTCCAGATTGTAGCGCGAGAGAGGTTGCAGATAAATTTCTTTCAATGAACACCACAGAGACGAGAGGATTGGCTGCACATCTATACGCTGATAGCATGGTCCCGGTGCATTGGTATAGTACGGATTATGATACGTGCCATAAGATATTTGAAGACAAGGTCGAAGAGAAGCTGCGGAATTCTGAGGATATCAATTATAAGATGTTCGGGAAAGAGTACGACTTCTCATCATGGAATTTTTCGATGCAATGTGTTGCTAAGTATGGGAAAGAGAATAGGACAGTCGACTTATATGTGGATAATACCTACATGGTTTCTGTCGCGAGATATGTCTCTGAGAAGATGGATTCCACACCTATGGTAAAGGAGGTCAAGGATTATGATGTGACACCAATAGTTGTTTTGCTGATTATTCTAGTCATACTAGTACTTTTATTATTTCTTTATGTCGGGATGAAAGATAAGTCTAAAAGAAAATAAAATCAAATAGTTTAACTGTTTCTACTTCTCTTCCCGAATGTCGCTGCAACAAGCAATGGAAAAACGAGGCTTGCTTCCGCACGGACTTTGACATTCGGGGCATTCACTTTCAGCTTGGCCCATGTGATGGCTTCCTGCTGATTGCCACCAGAGTCTGATGCATCATACTCTTGTGCCGTCGTGATATATACAGCATAGTCCAATCCTTCCCTGAATATGTTTGCATTAAGGACATAATGTTTTGATACCCCTCCACCTAATATTATCGCTCCTGTCTTCTCAGAGTTCAGTGCGATGTTCACAATCTTGTCATGGTCTCCCAATATATCCATGTAGTAATCTTTTCTCTTCTGCTTCTGGAAATGGAACAGGTCTCCAATACTCCCATCGGTCAATGCCGGGCAGAATACAGGAATCCCGTTCTTTGTAGCCCAATACAGTATCGAATCTTCATGATTCTCCTCTTTCGCAACTTCTTTCCCTAATTCATATATGAATTCTGACGGCGTGAATGGTTTGTTGCGTGATTTCTGCTCCGTATATATCCTATCGAACAATGGCTGCATGAATTTCTCAAAATATAGGTACCTATCGAATGGCGCAAAGATATTCCCTATCCTTCCTACACCTTTGTCATATAGTGCTCTCCCTGATATGTCGAATGTCCCGATGACAAAAGGTTTGAGTGTCTTTATTATATCTTCCTCAACTCCACCAGCACTCATCGATAAGACATGGATATATTTGTGCTTGACTAGGAATTTTATTATCTCTCTATTGCCTGAGCTTACCATGTTTGATGTGCATGAGAGGAATATGGTTGCATTATCTTCATGCATCTGATTGACTATGTCTATGGCCATCCCTAGATGTGTCGCCTGTATCCCCATATGCTTGAATGAATTCATGAATTCGTCAAAATCGAATTCTTTCTCGAAATCATATCCCCTGACTTCTGGGAATCCCTCCATGGTATCATATCTTCGCATGTGTTGCGTCTGCTCTTGATATTCTGAATCGTCAAAAATCCCTGATTTTTGATCGTGCTCAGAAAATGAATTTTCTGACATTTCAAATTTTTCTTTCATATTAAGTTTCCTCCGAAATAGTATATTATAAGATAATCGTATAAAATAACAATTAAGACAATGTAGAACAATCTATCTAGAACCTGAAATGCTTGTATGTTCCGTAGACAAACAATTTATGCATAGAAGAGAGGAGTGATACAGGATTTATAAATGTAATTCTATCTTACACCTAGCAATCCTAATGATACTAACAGTATTGTTATGCCTGCAAGCATCGTCAATCCCGCAAATAGGTACAAATATGTAGTATCCATTATCTCAAAGGACAGGTTTATCATATTAAACTTTTGTAGGAAGAATAATGCGCTAAACAATACGCACAATACTCCCGTCAGCATCGCTAATGGGTCGCTCTTACTGTTTACGTTTGAAAGTATGCCTACCATACTTTAACTCTGGCATTTTATTATTTAAAGCTTTTTATTTATATCTCTAGATTAAACATAAGATTTATAAAAAAAGTTGTTATCCCATATCATATAGTATTCATATAGTATTGTGAGGGATTATTATGGCAATGGTAGGATTTTCATTTACAAAACTTAATGCTGAACGTAAGCAGTCAACAGGTGCATCTCTGAATATTGAGAGTAATGCTGGTGTGACTAATGTTATAGAGATTCCGACTGTCGATTCGAAGAAGGCATTATTGAAGTTCGAATTCGTGTTCACAGTAAAATATGAGCCTAATGCCGGCAAGATAGAGTTGGGTGGAGAAGTTGTAGAGATTTATGATAAGGATTTCGGTACGAAAGTCATGGAGCATTGGAATAAGGAAAAGAAAGTCCTTACTGAAGCGATGAAGGAGATATTCAATAACATCTTATCAAGATCTAACGTTGAGGCAATCATGATAAGTAGGGATTTGGGACTTCCAAGCCCTATACAGATGCCTAGGTTAGATGTCAAGCCAAGAGATAAGTCAAAGGTCGATTCAAAATCCGAGCCAAAGACAGATTCTAAAGCCGAAAAGGCCAAGAAATAGGCTTATTTCCTTTTTATTCCTTTTACATATCCGTCATGTAAAAACCATAACATTTATATTCTATAATAGTGTTTTTGGCTTTATCAGAGGGGTTTATTTTAATCATACTTATTGAGGTGGTTTTATGGCTGTTCCTGAGGTTAAACTTAAGGTCGCTGAAGCGATACAGGATGATGTAACCAAAGGTATTGTTAGGGTAGATTCTGGATACATGAAACAGATAGGTGTAAGGTCTGGAGACATTGTTGAGATACAGGGCGGTAGAAAGACTGTTGCAATCGTTGACAGGGCATATCCTGGCGATATCGGATTGAATATAATAAGGATGGATGGTCTGATAAGGAGGAACAGCAAGACAGGAATCGGCGAAGTTGTATCAGTAAGGAAAGCAGATGTCAAAGAGGCCAAAAGGGTCACGATTGCACCAGCAAAAGAGGGTATATTAATAAGGGCCAATCCTATAATATTCAAGCAAGGACTTCTAGGGAGAGCTGTTGTTAAAGGTGATATTGTCTCATTAGGTGGCACTAGGACCAGGAGGAGTGCGATGTCTCAGAGTCCATTCTTTGATGACATCTTCAATATTGTCGGTGATGAGACCATGATGGGATTCGGGCTTGGAGACTTGAAGTTCATGATTGTCGATGTGAGTCCCGCAAAAGAGGCTGTGATAATAACTGATTCTACTGAAGTGGTATTCAATCCTGAAGCGATTCCAGAAATAAAAGAGGATAAGATGCCGGACGTATCATATGAAGATATCGGAGGATTGGATGAAGAGTTGAAGAAAGTCCGCGAGATGGTGGAACTTCCGTTGAAGCATCCAGAGATATTTGAGAGACTCGGGATTGAGCCGCCTAAAGGTGTATTATTGCATGGTCCGCCAGGAACCGGTAAGACATTGCTTGCTAAGGCTGTCGCTAATGAGACGCAGTCAAACTTTGTATTGATCAATGGTCCAGAGATCATGTCAAAATTTTATGGACAGTCTGAAGAGAACCTCAGAAAGAAATTTGAGGATGCAGAGAAGAATGCTCCATCGATAATATTCATAGATGAGATTGATGCTATAGCTTCAAAACGTGAAGAGACGCATGGAGAAGTCGAGAAGCGCGTGGTCGCACAGCTGCTTGCGATAATGGATGGTATAAAGTCTCGAGGTAAAGTTGTAGTGATTGCAGCATCAAACATCCCAAATACACTTGATCCGGCATTGCGCAGGCCTGGAAGATTCGACAGAGAGATTGAGATAGGTGTGCCATCGAAGACAGGAAGATTATCTGTGATGAAAATACATACTAGGAATATGCCTTTGATTGGGTCATTTCATAATGATGTTGCATTGAAGACACTGATAGATGTCGTAGAGGAAAAATCCAAAGATTCAAAATATAGGCGCGGGTCGAAGAATGATATTGAAAGATTGAAGAAATTCTTGGAATCGAGCGATAAGACTGAAAGGTTGATTAATGAGTTGAAAGCTATAGAGAACAGCAATGAGATATGGGACAGTCATGAGCCTAAAATAAAATTCTTAGACATTGCAAACAAAAAATTGGATGATGAGATAGCTTCAATAATATCATTATTGTTTGATTCCGGCATATTGACCAAACAGTTATATTCTGAATTGCGCAGGAAGGGCGTCCCTAAGGATCTGGATGAGATTGCAGAGATCACTTACGGATTCGTCGGTGCAGACTTGGCAGCGCTTTGCAGAGAATCGGCGATGGTCGTGTTAAGAAAAGTCATTTCAGACTTGAACCTCCAGAGCAGTGATGCATTGTCTGAAGAGATACTTGAAAAATTGATTATCACAAAGGATGATTTCATGCATGCACTCAAGACTGTCAGGCCGAGTGCTTTGAGAGAGGTATTGATCGAGAAGCCGACCACTAAATGGGAAGATGTTGGTGGATTAGAGGAGGCCAAGCAGGAATTGAGGGAGGCCGTAGAGTGGCCGTTACAGAATAGTGTAGCATTCGATAGGTTAGGTATAAAGCCTCCAACAGGAGTCTTGCTTTATGGTCCTCCGGGCACTGGTAAGACTATGCTTGCCAAGGCAGTTGCTAATGAGAGCAAGGCAAACTTTATCTTGGTCAATGGTCCGGAGCTGATGAGCAAATGGGTCGGAGAATCAGAGAAGGCAGTCAGAAAGATATTTGAGAAAGCAAGACAGACAAGTCCTAGCATAATATTTTTTGATGAGATTGATAGCTTGGTCCCTAAGAGGGGAGTATTCCAGGATTCTAGCGGCGTATCAGAAAAGGTCGTCAACCAATTATTGACAGAGATGAATGGTCTCCAGGAGATGAAAGATGTTGTGGTCATTGGTGCAACGAATAGGCCCGATTTGCTTGACAGCGCATTGTTGAGACCGGGAAGATTCGATAGGATAGTGCTGGTTACTATGCCTGATGCCAAATCTCGTAGAGAAATATTTAAGCTACATACTAGAAAGATGCCCTTGGCCAAGGATGTCAAGCTCGATGAATTGGTTCCGAAGACCGACGGATATGTGGGTGCGGATATTGAATCTATATGTCGAGAGGCCGCGATGCTTGCATTGAGGGAAGACATGACTGCACGTGATGTCAAGATGAAATATTTCCTTGAAGCGTTGAAGAAAGTGAAGCCATCGGCATCCAAGGATATCGAGGCGATGTATCAGCAGTTCAATGAACAGTTCCGTAAGACTCGTGCTGAAGAGATGAAGGATAAACCCGTATATTATGGATAGATGTAGATACAATGAAACACGTCAAACTATCTTTGGAGAACGAGCATCTTGAAGGGATTCTTGTAAAGGAAGATGATAAGCACCTAGTTCTTAAACTTTCAAGCGGTTATAACATCGGGATAAAAAAGAGCAAGATATTGAAGATTGAAGATATCCATTCTCATAAGGAACTCGTCAAAGAACAGGATGCTGAGAAGGCTCATGAAAAGATTGTGCATGGTGAAGGACTTCCAAAAATATTGATTCTACACACCGGTGGAACGATTGCCAGTAAGGTAGATTATCAGACTGGAGCCGTGACCCCAAAGTTTACACCTGAAGAATTGAACAGTATGTTTCCAGAGATAAAGGATTTGGCGAAGATCGAGAGCAGGCTTTTTAGGAATATGGCTTCTGATGATATGCGATTCGCACATTATAATCTCTTAGCTAAAGAGGTCGAGAAGGAATTGCACGAACATAAAGATTTGAGGGGCATTATCATCACTCATGGCACTGATACATTGCATTATACTGCATCAGCGTTGAGTTTCATGTTCGAACATCTGCCTGTCCCGATTGTATTGGTCGGTTCTCAGAGGAGTTCTGATCGCGGTAGTAGTGATGCTGCGATGAATCTGATAAGTGCGGTAGCATTCATCGTGAATACAAGCCTTAAAGGCGTATTTGTCTGCATGCATGAGTCTATGAATGATGATGCATGCATAATATTGAATGGTATTAATTCTAGGAAGATGCACAGTTCTAGAAGGGACGCGTTCAAGCAGATAAACAGTTCACCTATCGCTAGGATAGACTATACAAGTAAGACTGTCGAATATTTGAGCGATTATCCTGAATCGTCATTGAACACGCCCGGCCAATTGAAGATTCATCCATTTGATGAAAACCTGAAGATTGGGATAGTTAAGAGTCATCCTAACATGTTTGCTGAAGAATTATCGCATTTAATGGATTTTGATGGATTGATACTTGAAGGCACGGGTCTAGGGCATTTTCCTATAAATGAAGATGATGAATATACTAAAGGACATGAAAAGATAAAGGATGCACTCAAAGGATTGTGCAAGAGGATTCCTGTTGTGATGAGTCTCCAAACCATTTATGGTTCGGTAAACATGAATGTTTATAGTCCAGGACGCGAAATGGTTGCGATTGGAGTCATAGGAAACTATTCTACGTTGACACCGGAAACATCATTCATAAAATTGGCATGGTTGCTCAGTCAGAAACTCGATCCTAAAGAATATTTCATGAAAGATTTTAGGGGAGAATTCTCTGTCAAGAGTGTAGAATGAATTCAACATATCTAAAGATTCTTGCTGTATTATTGCTGATTATTGGTGAATCTCTATCTATATATGCAGAGATGGTCTCTGCGCGAAGTGTCAATCTTTCAAAGAATCCGCTATTATTTGTGTTTCTGAAAATGTTTTTGATGATGACTGTCGCCGGCGGATTTTTGCTGTTAGGCTACATTCTTGGTTTCGGAGCATTCAAGAATATATGGATTGTTAGTGTCGCATCAATAACGTCTATATTGGTCGTTGAACCGATACTTGCGTGGACTATGTTTAGGCAAATACCTACAATTGGAGCAATCATTGGCCTAGCATTGGGTGTTATAGGATTTGTCGTAGCGATGATATTCTAATCATAATCTATTTAAACGATAATCTGTTCTTATAATCATGGTTTTAGATTATTCGAAAATCGGATTGAAGGCTGGTTTAGAGATACATCAGCAGCTTGAAGGCAAGAAGTTATTCTGTAATTGTCCTACACTGCTTAGGGATGATGCTCCTGATAAGACTGTCAAAAGGATTCTTAGGGCTTCCGCCGGAGAGACTGGCGATGTCGATGTTGCTGCTTCAGCGGAGATGGAGAAAGGCAAATACTTTATTTATGAATATTATGATGATACTACGTGCCTTGTTGAGTTGGACGAATGTCCGCCTTATGCCATGAATAATGATGCATTGAATGTCGTCCTACAATTTGCATTAATGACCGACTGTGAGATTGTTGATCAAGTTCATGTCATGAGAAAGACTGTTGTTGATGGTTCTAACACTACTGGATTCCAAAGGACGTCACTTGTGGCACGGAATGGTATGATTAATGTCGAACTTTCTGATAATACACAATTGCCGGTTCATATAGATACAGTATGTATCGAGGAAGAGGCTGCAAAAATCATCCAGAAGAATAAGGATTATGATACTTATCGTCTTGACCGTTTAGGGATGCCGCTCATTGAAGTGGCTACCGGTCCAGATATGCATACGCCCAAGGAAGTCAAAGAGGTTGCCGCATTTATCGGAATGTTGCTTAGAAGCACCGGCAAAGTCAAGAGAGGCATAGGAACAATCAGACAGGATGTGAATGTTTCAATAGCTGGAGGCGCTAGAGCAGAAATCAAAGGTGTACAAGATTTAAGGATGATTGATACTATTGTAGAGCTCGAAGCATTAAGACAACTGAACATGTTAAGATTAAGAGAGGAAATGTTAGCAAAAGGCATCACATCCAATCTTCTAAATGATGAGGTCAAAGATTTTACTGAAGATTTTAAGGATGCGCAGCTATCTAAAGGTTTCATAAAATCAGGCATGGATGCTGGACTGAAAATGTATGGTAAATCTTATGCATTATTCAGAGGGTTCTTCGGATATGAAATCAATCCTAACCGCAGGTTTGGGACGGAATTGAGCGATAAGATAAAAGTCTTAGGATTGAATGGATTGATACATACGGATGAGAGTCTAGAGAGGTATGGTATAAGTGAAGTCGTGAAACATGTCTATCATAAATTAGGATTAGGTTTTGAAGATGGGATGATATTCATACTAGGACCTGAAGATAAATGCTTGTTGGCATTCAAGAAGATTGATGAAGCAATAATCTATCTATTAGAGAGCGGATTATCTAAGGAAGTCAGGAATGCAAAAGAGGATGGGACATCACAGTTCATGCGTCCGATGCCTGGAAGTTCTAGGATGTATCCAGAGACAGACATTCCCACTGTGCATCCAATATTTGAAGGCATAGAAAAACCGGAATTGATTAAGGATAAGACAGAGAGATTTGTTAAAGAGTATGGATTGCCAAAGCAGGTAGCTAAAGAATTAGTTTTCGAGCCAAACTTCGAATTGTTCGTAAAGAAATATCCGCAAGTGAAGGCAATGACGATTGCCGAAGCATTGGATAGTATGTTGAAAGAGATAAAGACCAGATATAATATTGATATAACTCCAAGCGATTCACAATATGAACAGATATTCTCTAAATTGAATTCTGGAGATATTGCAAAAGAGGCAGTGTTCGAGATACTGCTAGCAATCGGGAAGGGAGAGCAGGATAAGACCATAGATTTCACAAAATATCAGACGAGCGAAGATGAATTGATAGAGTTCATAACAAAGACAATTGCAGAGAAGCCAAACCTGAACGAGAACGCACTCATGGGCCTAGTCATGAAAGAGTATCGCGGAAAATATTCCGGCCAGAAGATACTCGAACTGATCAAGAAGTATAAGGGAGAATGAAGATGACAGATAAAGTTGTGTGTAGAAAGCCTCATGTTACTGCGGGAGCTATAGTACTTAAAGATAAAAAGGTCTTGATGGGCAAACGTAAAGGAGGTTTGGGTGATGGAACTTGGGGATTTCCCGGTGGAAGATTGGAATTTGGTGAAGATATAATTGATTGTGTTCATCGCGAGGTTATGGAAGAGGTAGGTATAAGGATTAAGAATCTGAGATTTGGAACATTTACTAACGATTATTTCCAGAAGGAAGGTTTACATTATGTGAGCATATATTTTGTTGCGGATTATGATTCTGGAAATGTAAAGGTTATGGAACCTGATAAATGTTCAGAATGGCGATGGGTCGAGTGGGATAAGATGCCTAGGCCATTATTCTTACATGCACAGAATCTTTTGAAGCAGAAATTTGACCTGTTCAAAGTATAGATTTTTTGTTTTCTTCTTATATCATAAACTATTTAAACTATCTTACTGATGAAACGTCATGAGTTTCGCTTTGAGGAAATATCACATTACGACCCTTACGACGAATCTTTACGCGACAGCAATCGCATTATTCTTCATGAAATCTTATGCAAATAACGGCAAATC
>Ga0326726_10002241_pt1 | contig 17819 bp, 14 predicted proteins | sample MHFenrmetagenome_2_FD_207603 | JGI IMG/M metagenome (GOLD analysis project Ga0326726, IMG submission 207603) | Lab enriched peat soil microbial communities from Michigan Hollow, Ithaca, NY, United States - MHF15MN | ecosystem: Environmental > Terrestrial > Soil > Wetlands > Peat | place: USA... | reverse complement strand
CCAGGTGCTGCGCTGGAGCCTGAAGGCGCTGCTCTGCGGCCGCTGCGACGAGTGGCAGCGCTTCGACGAACTGTTCGACGCGTGGTTCCTTCCGGCCAACAAATGGCAGCGCCCCGAGAAGCGCGCGGCCGACGGCGTGGTGCCCGCCGGCGAACAGCAATTCGGCGCGAGCGAGAACAACAACGCCACGCAGGAAGAGAACACGCCGCGGCGCCGCGAAGCGGCGAGCCGCGAGGAAGTGTTGAGTTCGGCCGACTTTCGCGCGCTGACCGAGCGCGAACACACGCTCGACATCGAAGCGCTGATGCGCCGCTTCGCGCGCCAACTGAAGATGATCCGCCTGCGCCGCGAGGTGCGCGCCCGTCACGGCCGCCGTCTCGACCTGCCGGGCACGATCCGGCGCAGCGTGGCAACCGGCGGCACGCCCGTGCATCTCTCCTGGCGCAATCGCCGCCGCGTGCGGCCGCGCCTGGTGCTGCTGATCGACGTCAGCCGCTCGATGGCGCTCTACAGTTTCTTCTACCTGCGCCTCGCGCGCGCGCTCAGTGCGGAGCTGACGGATATACAAAGCTTCATCTTCCACACGCGCGTCACGGCGGTTTCGCAAGCGCTGCAGGATCCGGATCCGTGGCGCGCGCAGGAGCGCCTGCACTTCATCGCGCAGGGCTGGGGCGGCGGCACGCGCATCGGCGACAGCCTCGCGCAGTTCAATCGCGAGTACGCGCCGCGTATCGTGCATTCGCGCACCGCGATCGTGATCATCAGTGACGGCTACGATACCGGCGAACCGGAACGTCTTGCGCAGGCGCTCGCGCAGCTGCGCCGCCGCGCGCGCCGAATCGTCTGGCTCAATCCACTGTGCAACCGGCCGGGTTATGCGCCGGTCAGCCAGGGCATGCAGGCCGCGTTGCCGCATCTCGACCTGCTTGCGCCCGGCGCAGATCTCGACAGCATCAAGGCAGTGCTGCCCGATCTCATCGAGGCACTGCGTTAGGAGGACAAGATGGGTTGCCTGCTCAAGGCCAATGGCCTCTACAGCCGGACGACGATCGGCGCCGTGTTGCTCGCTGCCGGCGCCGGCGCACGACTCGGCGGACGGCCCAAGGCGCTGCTCGAACTGGGCGGCGTGCCGCTCATCATGCGCCAGTTGATTGCGCTCTCGGGTGCGGGTGTCGATGAGGTCGTTGTCGTGCTCGGCCACCATGCCGATGCGATCGAACCCGCCATCAGCCAGTTGCCGATCACCATCGTGCGCAACCCGTCGCCCGACGATGGCCAGGTTTCGTCGGTACGCATCGGCCTGCGCGCGCTTTCGCCGCGGCTCGACGCGTTGATGGTCGCGCTGGCGGACCAGCCGCTCATCAACGAGCAGGACATCACCACATTGATCGGCGCGTTCAAGAAGCGCGGCGACGCGGCGATGGTGGTGCCGCGCGTGAAGAGCGAAGGCGGCGAAACACTGCCCGGCAATCCGGTGATCTTCGACGCCGCGTTGCGTGACGAATGGCTGGCCGGCAGCGCCGACCTCGCGTGCCGCAAGTGGCGCCAGGCGAACCCCGAACGCGTGCGCTTCTTCGATACCGACAATCGCCGCTACCGCGTCGACATCGACACGCCGGAAGACCTGCAGCACTTTGCCGCGACCACCGGTCATACCTTGTTCTGGCCCGCGCCATTCGCGCACGAGACGACGGCGTGAACAACCCGGCCGTCTCCGGTCTGCTGCGCCTGACGCTCGCGCGCGCCTGCGCGTGGGCGCTGCTGATCACGGGCTGGATCGGCATCGGCAGTCTTGCGCTGCGCCTGGCGCCGACCGTGACGACCGGCTTCGCGCTGGTCGCGCTCTGGTTGTTCGCGCTCGGTGCTGCCGCAACGGTTGCAACGCGCGGCGGTCTGCCGCGCCGGGTGCGCGCGCTTGCGCTCGTCGCCGGCGCGATCTTCACCGGCGGCGGGTTGCTCGCGACTCAACACAACGCGGATCTGCCCGCGCTCGGCGCGGCGCTGCTCGGCTGGGCGGCGTTGACAGCACTCGCGTCGGGTGTTGTCCGGGGATTGCGCCAGTCGCAGCCCGTACCGCCGGGACCGCCCATCGTCGCGGCGAGTCTCGGGGCGCTGAGCGCAGGCCTCGTGCTCGGCGATGTCGGCGACCTCACGACGCTCGCGGTGCGGCTTGCGGGTTTCGTCGGCGCAGTGGTTCTTGTGCTGCTTGTCCTGCAACGGCGCATCGATGCGAAGCCGCGCGCGCCGGGCTGCCGCGCCGGCCTCTTCGATTGCTCGTTGCCTGCATGGCCCGCCGGTGCGTGGCGCGACACGGCGCAATGGCCGACGTTGCTCGCGGGCCTGGCGATGCTCCCGATGATGGCGGCGCTGCCGCTGATGGCGGACTGGTGTCGTGCGCTGGCCTTCCCGCCGCAGGCGATGGTTCTGCTGCACCTTGCCGCGATGTTCGGTCCGGCGTTGCTGCTGCGCCGCTCGATCGCCCACTGGTCGTTGCGCACGCTCTCGACGGTGTGTGCCGTGTTGCTGATTCTGGGTGCGGCCTGCGCGATCTGGGCCGCGGCCCCGTTCGACCTGCTCGGCCTCGCGGTCGCGCATGGTGCGGCGTGGGGACTTGCATGGGCCGGGCAGTTGTGGGCGCCCGCGCGCCGCGGGCAGCAGGGCGCGTCACCGTTGCGAGCCGCGGCGGGATATGCGTTGTTGACGCTCGCGTTCGGATTGATCGTTCAACAAGCCGGCGCGCGTGGCGTGGCCGATGTGCATGCGGCGCTCGGAATCGCCGCGGCGCTTGCGTGGGTGATCGGTGAATTCGTGAAGGTGTGGTCGAGAGAGACGGTAACGCGGCGGCGTGTGCCGTAGGAATCGTCTGCCGGTGCGGCCCGTCCCTAACCCTCCCCGGCAGGCGGGCGAGGGCAGGGATGGGGCCGACGTGGCAAGCCCCCCGGTTCTACTTCTTCGCAAACATGAAGTACGTGCGCGACGGATCGTTGACGTGCGCGTAGATCGAACGCGACCACGGCGTGCCGAACTCGTTCTCGCCGCAATCGTCACCGTAGGCCGTCGATGCAACGCGTGTCACCGCGTCGAGCATGGCGCTGTCGAACGGCTGCACTTCGGAGAAACCGAGCTTGCGCTTGATGGCGTTGTTGGGGACCATGGTCACGCCGTCGCTGTCGAGCCGGTACTTGTCGAAGTACTGCTGCTGCGGAATCATCGGAATGCCCTGTGCGTCGAGGAACGCCTTCAGCGTGTCGTCCTTGAACGGGAACGGCATCCCGGTCCAGAAGTTGTTGAAGAGGCCGTCCCAGTGGTTCGGGATGTACACCTTGGGCTTGATGACCGGCACGATGAGCTGCGCGATCGCAAGCCCGCCGGTGCCGATCCACGCGTCGACGCTCTTCAGTCCTGCGTCCGCCATCGCCGCCTTCAGGTTGTTGAGGGGCGCGCCGTAGTTGACGCCGTCGACGATGATGTCCTGGTCGAGGTCGAACGCGCTGGCGGAGTTCTGCACGAAGAAACTGAGCCGCTTGCCGGCGCGGTCGATCGTGAAGAGGAACGCGCGGCCGCCGCCACCGTTCGGATAGTCCTCGCCGACACCTGCGCGCAAGCCACCCGTCACCGGGTCGGGCGTCGGCGGGCCGCTCAGTTCACGCGCGAAGTGCTGGATCGGATTGGTGTTGTTGCCGCTGTGATTGAAGCGCACGACGCGCATCGTCACGCCTTTCCCGAGCCGCAGTGCTTCGCCGCCGTTGACCACCTTGCAGTGACTGCGCGGCACGCCTTGCGCTTGCGCCTGGTAGCAGGTGGACAGCCCGCCGATGATCGGCGCGCCGGTGAGCTTCGACCACGTGGGCGTGTCCCACGTGTGATCGAAGTGGCTGTGGCCGGCGAGCACGTAGTCGAGCCGGCCATGATGCGGAAGCGCGTCGATCACGCGGGCGACGTTGCCGACTTCAACCGTGCGCGGCCCGATCGTGAATGCGAACTGGTCGGCGGGGAATTGCGGAGACGGCACGAAGTACGGCGCGCCCGGTACGCGGCTGATGTAGCCGTCCATCACGATGCGCAGGTCGCCGATCTTGAAGTACCAGTTGGCGATCGACATCCAGGTGAGCTCGACGTCGTTCGGGCCGCCGTTTTCGTCGTCCCTGTCGTCGTGGCCGCCGGCACGTACGCCGGCGGCTACAGCGAGCATCGTCGCAAGAACCAACAGCAATCGCAGTTGTTTCACGGTGTCTCCTTTTCTCGTCGAAAATCGCCGGGCGTCGAAACAACCTGTGCACATCCGGGAGCGCGATTCTCGACACGACGCGAACCCGGCCGCAAGACCAAGAACGCGCTTGCGGCGGGCACAGCACCGTGCGCTTGACGCAAAACGTCGACGAAGTACGGATCGATCCGTCTTTCTTGAAAGGCCGCGCTGCTTCGCGCGCCGACGAAACGCGTTTCGCCTGAGCGCGCCTTCGCTAGGCCGGCGCCGCGCGTGCGCCGATGGCGGAGCGGCGCGTATGCTGGCCGCCCGACGTGAGATGCCTGAGGACCCGACGATGACCACTCGACGCACGCGCCGAGAAGCTTTGCTGGCCCTGGGGGCGATGGCCGCCGCGGCGGGAGGCCTCACGGGCTGCGCGACCGAAGAGCCGGTGCCCGTCAAGTGGTCCACCGGCACCGATCGTCCAAAGACGAAAGCGCCGGCGAACGCAGCCGATTGCCATCACCACATCTACGACCGGCGTTTTCCGACGGCGGCGAATGCAACGCTGAAACCCGGTGACGCGCTGGTGGCCGACTATCGCGCGCTGCAGCGGCGCATCGGCACCACGCGCAACGTCATCGTGCAGCCTTCGACCTACGGCATCGACAACCGCTTGTTGATGGAGTCGCTCGCGGCGTTCGGCAAGAATGCGCGCGGCGTCGCGGTGGTCAACACCGAAGTGACCGATGCCGAACTCAAGCAACTGCACGAGGCCGGCGTGCGCGGGATCCGCTTCAACCTCGCGCCGCCTGGAACCACCACGCTCGACATGGTGCGCCCGCTCGCGCAGCGCATCGCGGCGATGGGCTGGCACGTGCAGGTCAACGCGCCGGCTGCGGCGCTGCTCGAGGCGAAGCCGACCTGGAGCGATCTGCCGTGCCCCGTCGTGTTCGATCACCTCGCGCGCGTGCTCCAGCCGGGCAAGCTCGACGAGGCGACGTTCGCGATGGTGCGCGACCTGGTTCAGCGCGACAGGGCGTGGGTCAAGCTCTCCGGCTTCTATCTCGATTCGAAGTTCCGCTCGCCTACCTACGCGGACAGCGTGCGCGTCGCGAGCATCTATGCGGGCGAGGCGCCGGAGCGTGTGGTGTGGGGCAGCGACTGGCCGCATCCGACCGAGCAGGCGAGCAAGATCATCCCCGACGATGCGCTGCTCTTCGACCTGCTTGCGGAGGCGGTGCCGAACGAGGGCATGCGCACGCGCGTGCTCGTCGACAACCCGGCGCGGCTTTATCAGTTCGGCTAGCGCGCGCCGGCGCGCTCACTATTGCCTCGCCGTGGCTCCGCGGCGACGCAGCGTCTTGCTCTCAGGGAGGGCTTCGCGTGAATCAAATCGCGCGCCGCTGAAGATCGCCATGACGAGGAGACGCCCGAGTTGCCAATCCGCTGGAACGTCAACGCCTACTGCGCTTGCTTCGCGGTGGCGCAATTCGCCATGAATGCGATGCCGCTCCCGAGCGTCGCGCGCCACGCCTCGAGTCGCTGAGGGTCCCGCTCGTAGTCGGCGAGCGTCTGCATGAACGCTTCGAGGAAGAGTTCGTAGTGGCGAGCCTCGAGCCCGAGCTGCGCGTGCCGTGCGGCCAGTTCTTCGAGCTGGTGCTTCGCCGTCGCGGAGTCCGCGCGAAACTCGAGCAGCCAATAGATCGCGAGGTTCAGGACGCGGTACTGCCGCTCCATGTCGAGCGATTCGAACCGGGCCTCCATGGCCGGGTCGCTGGCGAAAAGATTGTGATAGAACTTGCCGAAGAACTCGCGTTCGCCTCTCCTGCCGCTCGCTGCGAGGAGTTGCAGGTATCCCGACGTCGCCTTCCTGCGCTCCAGGTCCTTCGGCGACTCGGCGACCTCGATCTCGCGCAGGCGCTCCACGACTTCCGTCATCGAGGGCCAACGTTCCTCGGGATCGATACGCAGCATCCGCCGCAGAAGGCCGGCGAATTCGGGCGAGCGCTCGGCCCACCGGTGGCGTCCCGACTCGAGCCCGGTGAACAGTTGTTCCTTGAACGCCAGGTCGCACGGGTGCATCACACGCCGGAGCGGCTCGCCGCTCAGCAATTCAATCGCCAGCAGGGCCAGCGAATACTGATCGGTCGCCGGCGTGGCAGGGTTGCCGTAGAAGCGTTCCGGCGTCATGTACGTCAGTGACTCGCGGTCCACCGCGAAACTTCCCGTGATCTGGCCCTGCTCGCGCAGCACGTTGGAAAAATTGACCGCCGACATCCGCGCCGCACCGGAGGGCTGGATCAGGATGTCCGACGGACATATCTCGCCGCGCCGCCACTGCAGTTGGTGGAGCTCTTCGATCGCAGTGGCGAGGTCGAGAAGAATCGATTTGGCGAGCGCAAGCGGCACGCCCTGCGGATAACGCCGCAGGAAGTCGTTCATCCGCTCGCCGCGAACGAGTTCGGACACCAGGAATTCGGGCGATTCGTTCATCGCACAATCGAAGATCCGGATGAAGGCCGCGCTTCGCAGCGTGAGCGCGCGCTCGACGCGTTCCGTGAACTCCTTGCGCGCCCACTCGTCGACCTCGGAGGCGACGAAGACCTTGATGGCCACCTCCTGCTTGGGCTGCTCGCGCTCGGCGCGGTACAGGACGGAGAACTTGCCCGCCGAGATTTCCTGCTTGAGAGCGTATTTCCGGCCGAGTTGCTCCTGGACCTGCGCACTCAACCGCTCCTTGCGATCCTTGCTGATCGGCGCCGCAACCGCGAACTTGTCGACGATTGCCAGGCAGATCTCCTGGATCGCCCGCTTCTGCTCGGCTTCCGCGAGACCGTCGAGCGGGTTCTGCGGATCCCAGCACGCCTGGATGCCCACGAGGTCCGAATACTTGAACAGGGACGCGGAGACCGGCACCCAGTGAATGGAAACGGCACGTGCCGCGGCTGCATCGAGAAGCCGCTGCAACTCGACGGTGTTGATGTAGCTCGATGCGAGAAAGTTGGGCGTGACGAGCAGGAGCCCGATTCGGGCTTGATCGAGGGCGGTCTCGATCCCACGCGACCAGCTCTCACCGACCGGTATGAGGTGATCGGTCCAGACCTTGATGATGCCGCGCTCACAAGCGGGGGCAAGCATGAGGGTGAAGGCATCGCACCACACCTTGTCCTCGTGGGCATAGCTCACGAAGACGTGGTTGCGTTCCCCTTCGCTCATTTCTGCCTTGTCGACGACCCTGCCGGGGACGTGAGACGGAGAGGAGTTGTAGTCAAAGGCTCGAACAATGTCCATCTGTAGATTCACGCGGTGCAGCGGTGTCGCCGCGTTGGCGCGATGGGCCATCCAGGTGCCGACGGCCCTTGCGCACCGACCGTGTCCCGTGCTCTATTCGACAATGGAGGAACCGCCCGCATGAAACGCGCCGACTACATCGCCCCGATCGACGCTCGCGACCCGGCTTACATCGAGAATCCCTACCCCTTTTTCGAACGGATTCGCGCCGCCGGTCCGATCCATCGCGACTCGCTCGGCATCTGGTGGGTGACCGGCCACGCGGACGTGAAGGCGCTTCTGCTCGACAAGCAGCGCATCAGCCGGGATCCGCGCAACTGGCAACTCTATTCGCAGATCCGTCCGTACCTGGCTGACAGCGTGCTCGAGCGCACCCTCGAGCAGTGGTTGCTCTCGCTCGACCCGCCTGCGCATACACGCCTGCGCGCGCTGGTGCAGAAGGCGTTCACGGCAAGCGCCGCGCTGGCGCTGCGCGAGCGCATCGAGGCGCTGACGGACGACTTGATCGACGGCCTGCGCGGCCGATCGTCGTTCGACCTGATGGCGTCCTTCGCGCAGCCGCTGCCGGTGCGCGTGATCTGCGATCTGCTCGGCCTGCCTGTTGGCGACTACGCCACCACCAAGCAATGGTCGGATCTTCTCGTGTGGGTGCTCGAACCATCGGCGCCGTGGGCGATGAAGCGCGAGGCGGATCGCGCGTGCACCGAGATGCTGGCGTACTTGCGTGGACAGGTTGCGGCGGCACGCGCAGCGCCGCGCGACGACCTGCTGCACGAACTCATCGAAGCGCAGGAGAAACACGAGCGCCTGAGCGAGGACGAACTGCTCGCCAATCTCGTGCTGCTCTTTATCGCCGGCCACGAGACGACGACCAACCTGATCGGCAACGGGATGCTCGCGTTGCTGCGCAACCCCGGGCAACTGGCACTTTTGCGGGCCGATCCCTCGCTGATCGACACCGCGATCGACGAGCTGCTGCGCTACGACGGTCCGGTCACGCTGCTGCCGCGCGTGACGGCGCAGCCGATCGAGATCGGGGGCAAGACGGTGAAGCCGGGCGAACTGCTGCACCTCGTGATGGGCGCCGCGCACCGCGACCCGGCGGTGTTCAAGGATCCGGGCCGGCTCGACGTGACGCGTTCGCCGAATCCGCATCTCGCGTTCGGCGCCGGCCTGCACTACTGCGTCGGTGCGCCGCTCGCGCGCATCGAGGCGGCCGTTGCGCTGCGCGCGTTGCTGCGTGCGTTTCCGTCGCTCCAGGTTGCCGAGGATGGCGTGCAGTGGCGCACGCTCACGACGCTGCGCGGGCTGCAGCGTTTCGAGCTTGAAGTCGCTTAGCGAACGGTCGTTCCCAGGCGCGGCGTCATCGCATCCGTTCTGCCGCGTCGTCGCCGGCTCAGTTGGCGAGCTTCGCTTCCTTGAGCGCCTCGTCGGTTGCCTGCTTGATCTTCGGAAGCAGGCTGCGCAACTGGATCTGGGCGAGGTTCATCGACTTCTGCATGACGATGGGCATCTTGTTGGTGAACGCCTGCCCCACGGGCGAGCCGTAGAAGGCGATCAGGCCGTCGATCTCCTCCTGCTCGAACGTCTCCTGGTAGAGCTGAACATAGAGCGGCTTCATTGCCGCCCAGGTGAACTCGGTGCGCATGACGGCAACGAACTTGGCCGGCACGAGCTCGATGGCGCGCTTCTGCTCCGCCGAGAGGGGTTTGTCGCCGACCGCCTGCATCATGGCCTGACGCATGATCTGCTCGATGCTTCCGTACATCGATTCCATGACGGACTCGGTCTTCGTGAGCGCGAGCAGCCGGTCGATCGACTCGGTGCTTGGCGGCGCTGCGTTGGCCTGTCCCAGAGAAAGCGCAAGCATGGCCGCGGCGAGAAGTTTGCGCATGGTGAGCTCCCCGAAAGAGGTTTGCTGATTGTGATCGTCCGGTACGGCATCGGTGTACTGAAGATTCACGGAACGTCATCCGTGGCGGTCTGAGCGATCGCCGGTGCGCAGAACGCACACAGCAGGTGAAGCGTGACCGCTGATCGCGTCAACCGGTGACTCGACGCCGCTCGGCGGATCTGCGCTGCGTTCGACATACGTCATTGAATCACGGGCAACACGGATTGTCCGTGGCGCAGCGCGCTTGCGGAACCGACTCGTTCGGGCTGCTATCGCCAATCGCGCGGTCTTGATGGCGACGTTCTTGTCATGCCCCTGAAGCGGCGATTCGCGGTGCCCTGGCCGCGCTGAGACTGACCGGTTCCTTCGCGCAATCTGTGCGCGAGGAGCGCAGCGGCTTCCGATGCACCGGGTGCGCAGAATACGAGGATGTGATCGAGTTCGCCCGTCACACGATGGGCGTCTGCCTTCAGCGTGCCGGCGAGTCTACGACGCGCGATCCTCTCCCCGAGCGGGGAGAGGATCGGCAGGTGTGCACGGGACTAGCGCGCGTTCAGCATCTGATTGATGCCATCGACCCAGGGCGGCGGGGGCGGCGGCGGGAACGAGGGCAACTTGTGCGGGACCGTGCCGCACCAGCCGTCGTCCGAGAGCGTCGGCGCCTGCAGCGACACGCCGGCGAAATGCGCGAGTGTCGAGAGCACCGGCGGGGGTGGCGGCGGATTCCCGCCGGGGATCTTGTGCGGGACGACGGTGCCGCAATCATCGATTGCGGTGGTCAACATGCTGTGACCGGCCGACGCGGCCGCGAAGAGCGCCGTGCTCGCGTGCGTCGCGGCGGAGAATGCTGGGATGGACATGATGGACTCCGGGGGTTAGGGGCCGCGGACACCGTGTCCGCGTTTTGCCATTGCATCCCTGCACGTCGTTCGCGCCAAGACAGGTCGTCTCCCATTCGCAGTGGTCCTAGCTGGTGGCGCTACTGCTCGTGCTCGGCGGCGCTCGCGGCGCTCTTCATCGCGCGCCAGCTCCCTTCGGCGCTTTGCGCCGTATATGCTCGCCGCACCGCGGGCCGGCATGGACGCATCCGTTTGTTCTTCCTGCAACCACGATGAGCCCGACCCTGCACTTCGACGGCACCGTGCTGCCGGCCGCCACGTTCCACGACCGCTGCGTCGCCTCCGCTGCGGCCTTGCTCGAGCTTGGTCTCGGCCCGGGCGATTGCGCTGCGCTGATGTGCCACAACGAGCCCGTGCTGCTCGAGCTGATGCTTGCGGCGCGCTCGATCGGCGTCGACTACTGCATGATCAATTGGCACTTCAAGTCGGCCGAAGTGCGGCACATCCTGAGCGACAGTGAAGCCCCGGTCCTGGTCGTGCACGCCAACCTGCTGCCGCAGATGCACGACGGTGTGCCCGCCGGCGTGCGCGTGTTCGTTGCGCAGCCTCTGGAGGGCACGCGCCGCGCCTTTGCGATCGACGAAACCGCCCTCGCTGCAGCCGCGGGCTTGGAGACGTGGGCGTTTTTCCGCGAAACACGGCGCCGTCCTGCGCCGGCGCCGCAGCGTCCCGGCAGCATGCGGGTCTACACGTCCGGCACGACCGGCCTGCCCAAGGGCGTGCGCCGCCAACCGCCGACACCCGAGCAGGTGCAGCGCGTCGCAGAGATGTGTGCCACGGCGCTCGGCATGGAGCGCGGCATGCGCGCGCTGATGTGCGCGCCGATGTATCACTCGGCGCCGGCGGGCTACGTGGTACAGGCGGCCCTGCAGGACGCCGACCTCTGGATCGAGCCGCGCTTCGATGCCGAAGCGATCCTGCGTCTCATCGACGCCGAGCGCATCTCGCACCTGTACATGGTGCCGACGATGATGCGCCGCCTCCTGCAACTTGCACCGGACGTGCGCGCGCGCTACGACCTGAGTTCGGTGCGCTTCTCCGCGAGCACGGGTGCGCCCTGCGACGTGCTGACGAAGCAGCGCATGATCGAGTGGTGGGGGCCGGTGTTCCATGAGGCCTATGCGGCGAGCGAGCTCGGTTACATCACCCACCTCGACAGCCACGAGGCGTTGCGCAAGCCCGGCTCGGCGGGCAGGGCGCTGGCCGGCGCAACCGTGAAGGTGCTCGCGGAAGACGGCGAGGCGCTGGCACCGGGGCGCGTCGGCTTGATCTATGCGCGGCATTCGGGCGTCACCGACTTCACCTACACGCACAACCCCGAAGCGCGCCGGCGTCTCGAACGAGACGGCCTGTGGACCCTGGGCGACATGGGCTATCTCGACGAGGACGGCTACCTGTTCATCGTCGATCGCAGCACTGACATGGTCATCTCGGGCGGGGTCAACATCTATCCGGCCGAGATCGAGGCGGTACTGCTCACCATGCCCGGCATCGCCGACTGTGCGGTCTTCGGCGTGCCGGACGACGACTACGGTGAGTCGCTTCTTGCAGCCGTGCAGACCACGGAGGGCGCGTTGGTGAGCGCTGAGGCGGTGCAGGTCTGGCTGCGTGATCACCTCGCCAACTACAAGGTGCCGCGCCGCGTCGTCTTTCACGCGCACTTGCCGCGCGAAGAGACCGGGAAGATCTTCAAACGCAAGCTGCGCGAGCCTTACTGGGCAGGGCGGGACCGGCGCGTGTGACCTGCCGCGCGTCGACATGTGAATATTCCCGAACTGTCAGGTTCACCCGCTGCGCTGCGATAAGGGACAGGTAGCCACCTGTCGCAAGCGCCGTCGCGCGCCCATTCATGACGTGGCTCAACTTCCGGAGCCGTCATGCAACGCGCAGTCAGCAGTTCAAGCTTTTCGTTCGACCCTACCTATGCGGCGCTCGCGCTGACGACGTTGCTCTGGTCGAGCAACTTCATCATCGGGCGTGCGATCCGCGACGACGTGTCGCCGTCGTCGCTCAACTTCCTGCGCTGGGCGATGGCGTTGGTGATCCTGGTCCCGTTCACGCTGCGGGATTTGCGCACCCATCGCGCGGCGCTCGTGCGCAACTGGAAACTGATCGCGCTGCTCGGCGTAAGCGGCATCGCCGCGTTCCAGACACTCACGTATTTCGCGTTGACGCTGACGACGGCGCTCAACACGATCCTGCTGCTCTCGCTCGCGCCGCTCGTCATCGTCGTCCTGTCATGGATTGCGCTCGGCGAACGCGTGACGCGCACGCAGGCGGTCGGCCTCGTGGCATCGCTGGCCGGGGCCGTGATCCTGATCCTGCACGGCGACGTCGCCACACTCGCCGACCTGCGCTTCAACGCCGGTGACCTGTGGATGCTTCTCGCGGTTCTCATCTGGGCGGTGTACTCGGTGCTGCTGCGACGTCGTCCCGCCGATGTGCCGCCGCTTGCGTTGCACACCACGTCGGTCGCGGCGGGCACGTTGGCGATGCTGCCGTCGTTCGGGTGGCAGGCCATGCATGGAAGCGGTTTCCCGCTCACGCTCAAGGCGTGGCTCGGGATCGCATTCGTGGCGGTCTTCTCGTCGGCTCTCGCGCATGGCTTGTGGGTGCGCGGCGTGGCGACGATCGGCGCGAACCGTGCAAGCGTCTTCATTCATCTGATGCCGCTCTTCGGCGGAGCGCTCGCGATCGCGTTCCTCGGCGAACAACTCGCCGTCTACCACGCCGTGGGTGCGGCGATCGTGCTGGGCGGCGTCGTGCTTACGAATCGAAAGTAGACCCGCGCAGTTCCCCACTCCCGTGCGGGAGGGGGACAGGGGAGAGGAGGTCGTCGCCGTCGTCTTGAATATTCACGCCGGCGTCGCCTTTCGGTTCCACTCCACGATTACAGCCGTAGTTGGCTGCAACAACGCGCCGCAATCAAAGCTGAGGAGCGAGACCATGTTCTCCGTTCGCCCGACCAGTGCCGGAACCACGAGCCAGCCGGCCGCAGCGCCGGTCGAAAACAACGCATCGACCGATGCCAATGAGGTCGAACATACCGCTACAGGGCCAGGCGTCGCGGCCGACCCGGTCGCCCGGTTCGTCTCGAACAACGGCCTGCATCCCATGCTGCAACCCACGAGCGGCGCGCCGACCGCGCGCGGGAGCGCCGGCGGCGTTTCTCGTGACGGATCAGGAAGAGAGGACCCGACGCTGCTCGAAGCGAAGAAACAGGCTCCCGCCGCTTCGCGGAACACCGCGACGAAGTGCACGGCCATCGCACCGAAGTCCTACGACGTAGCGAGCACCTCGCAGGCGGAAATCGACGCACTCAAGAACGCCACGTGCGGCACGGCTGACGAACTGGACAAACTGCATCGCCTTGGCCATACGATCGAGAACGCAAAGGCCGCGTACGCCGACCTGCTGAATGCGAAGCCGCCCGTGAAGATCTTCGTGACCACCAGTGCCGGCAACGGCGGCCAGCCGGTGATGATCGTGACAGGGCCGAAGTTCGATCCTTCGAAGGCGAAGACGGTCTACACGCACTATCACGGCGACCACGCGACCGTTGCGGATCCGCTCGGCTCGAAGGCTGGCCAGAACGCGCGCATCCGCGCAGTCATCACCAACGAAGACACGCAGGCGGTGTTCGTGCTGCCCGAGGCGCAGAACACCACGTGGTCGGTCGATTCGCCCCAGAACGACAAGTGGCAGCGCGGCGTGAGCTGGAGCAACGTGAGTGACGAGGTCAAGACCACCGACGACGCGCTCGCCGCTGCCGGCCTCACGCTCGACAAGAAGCAGGACAAGACCGTGGTGTCGATGCACTCCGGCGGCGGCATGGCGCTTGTCCACCTGATGTGGGCCGACGCGAAGGGCAACAACCTGCGCGCGGACCGGCTGGAGCTGTATGACTGCGTCTACCACTTCAACACCGGCGTCAAGGGCAAGACGATCGACGCGGAGAACTACATCCGCGATTGGGGCAAGACGTCGAACGGCAAGGCCTGCGAGCAAGTCATCTTCTACCGCGCAGGCAACGCCAATCCCGCGCAGCTCGCGAAGGTCATCACGGAGGGGTTCCCGACGCCGAAGGGCGGCAAGGACCGGTTCCGGATGTTCGACATGCACGACGAAAGGAAGCTGGTCGACGCAAACGGCAAGATCGACGACGCCCTCGATCCCGAGGCCAAGGACGCCGACGGCAAGAACTTCCCGCAGACCATCGAGACGCAGGATGCAAAGGGACACAAGGTCACCACGAAGTTCGCGCGCAACTTCAACCTTGACTCGCACTACCGCACGGTCGGCGAGTTTCTCGGCTCGAAGCCGCGGCCGTAACACGCTGCGCCGCCGGATCTATCGCGATCGGCGGTGGATCTGTCGAAGTAACGCGGCTAGCGTCAAGTCGCTTCGGTTCGCGCCACGCGGGCGTACAACTCGCTCGCACGCTGCGTGACCGGCCCCGGCGTTCCGCTGCCGATCGCGCGGCCATCGACCCGCGTGACCGGCGTCACGCCGCCGAGCGTTCCGGTGACGAACGCTTCGTCGGCTGAATACACCTGCGCAAGCGTGAAGTCACACTCGCGCGCCACGCCGCCCGCTGCACGCCACGCGCGCAGCACGGTGCCCTGCGTGATGCCGTTGAACGAATACGCGCCCGTCGACGTCCACAGTTCGCCGTTGCGCGCGATGAAGAAGTTGGTCGAGTTGCAGCCCGCGACGAAGCCGCGCGGGTCGAGCATCAGCGCCTCGTCGGCGCCGGCGTTGATCGCCTGGATGAGTGCCTGGATGAGATTGAGGCGGCTGTGTGAGTTGAGCCGGAGATCGAACACGTCCGGCGTGCTGGTGCGGAACGTCGAGGTGAAAAGCGAAAGGCCACGCGCCTTCACCTCCGGCCGCGGCGCCTTGTACTCGGCGACGATGACGATGGTCGCGCCGCCGATCACGAAGCGCGGATCCTGGTTCGGCGTGCTGCGCACGCCGCGCGTGACCATGAGGCGGATGTGCACGCCGTCGGTCATGTTGTTCTTCGCGAGCGTGGCATGAATCGCCGCCGTCAATTGCCCGCGCGTGAGCCCGATGTCGAGCGCGATCGAGCGCGCGCCTTGGTACAGGCGATCGAAATGGCGGTCGAGACTGACGAGCTTCCCGTCGATCAACCGCAACCCTTCCCACACGCCGTCGCCGAGCACGAAGCCGCTGTCGAAGATCGACACGCGCGCTTCGTTGCGCGGCACGAAGTCGCCGTTGACGTAGACCAGCACGGCGTCGTTACGTGGGTCGGCGACGTAGCCCTGGGCGCTCTGGTTGGTCGAAGTCATCGAATCCTCGGTGCACGCGCTAGAAATCGAACTCCCGGTGCCGCGCCAGGAACGCCTGCGTCTTCGGCTGACGCGGATTCTTCAGCATCTCGTCCGGGGTGCCTTGCTCGTGAATCACGCCATCCGCGATGAACACCACCCGGCTCGCCACGTGATACGCAAAGCCGATCTCGTGCGTCACCAGCAACATCGTGCGCCCTTCCTCGGCGAGAGCGCGAATCACCCGTAGCACTTCGCCGACCAGCTCCGGGTCGAGCGCGGAGGTGGGCTCGTCGAACAACAGCACCTCGGGCTCCATCGCCAGCGCGCGTGCAATCGCCACGCGCTGCTTCTGCCCGCCGGACAGTCGCGCGGGATATTGATCAGCCTTGTCGGCCAGCCCGACACGCTCCAACTCGCGCATCGCCTGCGCGTTTGCCTGCCCCACCGGCACGCGCTTCACGGTGCGCAGGCCTTCCATCACGTTCTCGACCGCCGTTTTGTGCGGGAACAGGTTGAACTGCTGGAACACCATGCCGACGCGCTGGCGCACGCGCGTGAGCTCGGCTTCGTCGTAACGCCGCGCGCCGCCCGTTTCGCGCCCGATCGGCTGCCCATCGAGTTCGATCAAACCCGCGCTCGGAATCTCCATGAAGTTGAGACACCGCAACAGCGTGCTCTTGCCCGACCCCGACGCACCGAGGATCGCGATGCGATCGCCCCTGGCAACCTCGAGATCGATGCCGCGCAACACTTCGTTGTCGCCGAAGCGCTTGCGCAGCCCCATGACCTCGAGCAGCGCCATCAGTCCGCCCGCCTCATGCGCCGTTCGAGCGCATACGTCGCCTGCACCAGCGGCAACAAGAACAGGAAGAAAACCAGCGCAATCACCGTATACGTCTCGATCGGATTGAAATTCAGCGAAGCCAGCAACTTCCCCTGCTGCAACAACTCCACATACGCCACCGCCGAAGCCAGCGTCGACATCTTGAAAATTTCGATCCCGCGATTCGTCAGCGCCGGCACCATGCGCTTCACCGCTTGCGGGAGGATCACACGCCGCATCGCCTGCGCCGGCGTCATGCCGAGCGCCCGCGCGGCTTCCCACTGCCCGGGCTCGATCGACTGTATTCCGCCGCGATAGATCTCCGCCGCAAACGCCGCCGAGTTCAACGAGATGCCCAGCGCCGCCGCGGCGAGCGGCGAGATCTCGACGGGCAGCAGGATCGGCAGCGCAAAGAAGAACCACAGGATCTGCACCAGCACCGGCGTGTTGCGGAAGAACTCGACGAAGGCGGAGGCCGGCCAGTAGAACACCCGCCGCTTCGAATACCGCCCGAGCCCGACCAACAGTCCCAGGCTCAACGCCACCACCGTGCAGATCACGAACAACCGCAACGTGCCCACCGCCCCGACGAGCAGCACGTCGTAGTTCTCGAACACGCTGGCGAAATTCCACCGGTACATCTACCGCTCCACCCCACGCACGCTCACCCCTCTCCCCTCGAGGCAGACGGGCAGGGGGAGAGGGGGCGCAAAGGCAAATCCAACCATCACCGCACGGTCCCCTCACCACTAACCGCCAGCTTCCGCTCCACCCGATGCACCACCAAACTCCCCGCAAGAATCACCACGAAATAGATCAACGCCGCCACCGTAAACACCTCCAACGGCCGAAACGTCTTCTGCGCCACCTCGTTCGCCTGGAACAAGAGATCCGCATACGAAATCGTCGCGACCAGCGTCGTGGTCTTCAACAACTCGATCGCCCGCTCGAGGAACGCCGGGATCATCCGCTTCACCGCCTGGGGCAGGACGATGCGCGCGAGCGTCTGGCGCCGATCCATGCCGAGCGCGCGCGCCGCCTCCCATTGCCCCCGCTCGACGGAGACGATGCCCGCGCGAAACACCTCGGCGAAGAACGCGCTCGACTGGATCGAGAACGTGAGCACCGCCGCCATGTACGGCGTCATCTCGATGTGAACCAGGATCGGCAGCGCGAAGAAGAACCAGAAAAGCTGAACCAGCGGCGGCGTGGTGCGGAAGAACTCGATCACGAATCCCGCCGGCCAGCGCAGCGCCGGCCGCGACGAGAGCCGCATCAGTGCGAGCAGGAGGCCGAGCGGAACGCCGAACGCAAGTGCGGCGCCGGTGATCGCAAGCGTGTGGGCGAGGCCGGTCGCGAGCAGGTCCGCATTGGCCCAGACCGGGCCGAAGTCCCAGCGGTACACGCTGCGCGCGCCGTGTCT
>Ga0326726_10002240_pt1 | contig 17821 bp, 17 predicted proteins | sample MHFenrmetagenome_2_FD_207603 | JGI IMG/M metagenome (GOLD analysis project Ga0326726, IMG submission 207603) | Lab enriched peat soil microbial communities from Michigan Hollow, Ithaca, NY, United States - MHF15MN | ecosystem: Environmental > Terrestrial > Soil > Wetlands > Peat | place: USA... | reverse complement strand
TGCGTGGAGTGCGGACCCTGGGAAGCAGCGCCCAGTACTGGCAAAAGTGGGTGTCAGCAACTTTTCTGAGAACCTATCTGGAAGTCTCGGGCAATGCGATCTACATTCCCAACGAGCAAGAAGATCGGGCGCTTTTGCTGGATCTCTATCTCCTGGACAAGGCGGTCTATGAGCTCGGATATGAACTCAATAACCGGCCGTTCTGGGTGCGGATTCCGCTCGACGGCATTTCCCAACTTCTTCAGGATTCCATGTAGAGCTGCTAATTGCTCAATACCCGCGGCCTACGAAACTCAGCGCAAGAGCCTAGACTTATGCCGGCCCGCTCTTCGCCTTCCCAAACGCTTTCTGAATAAGCGTATAGCGGGCAGCACCCATGATACCGCAATCGTCATTCAGCACGACTTTCACCGGCATGTCCTCAAGCAATCCCCGCATGCGTCCCTTGCTCAGGAACGACTCCACAAAGGCCGGATCCTGCATCTTGCTCAGGTTTCTCGCGGCAATGATGCCGCAGATGAAAATCCCACCCGTGGACATGAAGGTCAAGGCGCAGTCCCCAGTTTTGGCCCCGTACAGGCTGACAAAAATAGAAAAAGTCTGCTCACAAATCGGGGTTTTTTTTTCCTGCGCTACCTGCGATATCAGGGCTGGCGCGTCATGCGTCTTGTCCATCTGTTCTTTCAACCACGCCGGTTCCTCAGCCTTCCTGGTGTCGCGAAGAAAGTCATAGATGTTCTTGATTCCCGGACCGGAGAGAACACGCTCGCTGCTCACGTGGCCGAACTTTTTGAGGATATAGCGGAACAGTTCGACTTCCAGATCGTTCCTGGGCGCGAAGTCGGTGTGTCCGCCTTCGCAGGCAAAAGGATGATGCCGGAAACCGTCCCAATAGAGGCCGGCCACACCCAGTCCGGTCCGCGCCGAGATGACTGCGCGATTTCCTTCCGCGTCATCCGCGCCCGCCCTCAGGGTCACCAGGTCCTTTGACTCCAGAGCATCAACCCCATACGCATAAGCCTCAAGATCGTTGATCAGCCCTACCGAAGGCAGCTTGAGTTGCGCCGCCAGTTCTCGTGAATCAATGGTCCAGGGAAGATTCGAAATCTTGCTGCGTCCGCCACGCACCGGGCCGGCCACGCCAAAGCATGCGCTGTGCACCGGAATTCCTTCCGTCTTGACAAACTCAGCGACCACCTCGGCCAGGCCGCTGCGCTCCTGACTGGGGTACGTCTTTTCCACCACACACTTCAGCTTGGTGCCTTCCGTTTCGAAGGCAGCCAGTCGGGTGCGGGTCCCGCCAATGTCGCCTGCAAGAATCATGGTTCGATTTTCCTCCACTGCCGGCCGTCACGGGCCAGCAATTCGTCGGAATCCGCCGGGCCCCATGTGCCCGAGGGATAGTTAGGAAATCTGCGCGGGGGCAGGGCCTGCCATACATCCAGAATCGGGTCCACAATACTCCATCCCGCCTCCACCATGTCGGCGCGCTGAAAAAGAGTTGCGTCCCCGATCATGCACTCATAAATCAGAACTTCGTAGCCGGTGTACGCGTCCGCGCCAAAGTATTTGGTGTACTCAAAGCTCATGTCCACCGATCCCACCCGCAGCACCGGGCCCGGAACCTTGGCCCCGAAACTTAGCGATATCCCTTCCACCGGCTGAATCTGCATGACCAGCTGGTTGCTGTGCTTGTGCACCGGAGAGTTGCGAAAAATCTCGAATGGAGTGCGCTTGAACTGAATCGTGATTTCGGTGTGACGCTGCGCCAGGCGTTTCCCCGTGCGGATATAGAACGGCACGCCCGCCCATCTCCAGTTATCGATATTCAGCTTCAAGGCCAGAAAAGTCTCGGTCTTTGATTCGGGAGCCACCCCGGGTTCGGTGCGGTACGCCGCCACTCTTTCTCCTGCGATCACTCCTTCGCCATATTGCCCACGCACGCTGGAGTGAAGCACATCCTCCGAATCCAGGGGCTGTACCGCCCGCAGGATCTTCGCCTGCTCGTTGCGGACCGCATCTGCCTGAAACGACACCGGCGGCTCCATCGCCGTCAGGCTCAGCAGCTGCATGATGTGGTTAGGGACCATGTCGCGCAGCGTACCTGCCGTGTCAAAGTATCCGCCGCGCAGTTCAACTCCGACGGTTTCCGCGTTCGTGATCTGTACATGGTCGATGTAGCGACGGTTCCAGATAGGCTCGAAGATGGCGTTGTCGAAACGAAACACCATGATGTTCTGCACCGTCTCCTTGCCCAGGTAATGATCGATGCGGTAAATCTGATTTTCCGCCAACACCGCTTTGACATCGCGGTTCAAGGCTTTGGCAGAGTCGAGATCGTGCCCGAAAGGCTTTTCAATCACCACTCGCCGCCAGCATCCATCTTTCTGGCTGGACAGTTCCGCCTTGCCCAATTGCTGAACGATTGTGGCAAAGAACTTTGGCGCCGTGGCCAGATAGAAGAGATAGTTGGCCTGGGTGCCGTGCTCCCGATCTACGCCGGCCAGTTGCGCGGCCAGAGTCGAATACGTGGCTGGATCGGCGAATTCGCCGCGTTGATAGTAGAGTCGCTGGGTGAACCACTTCCAGGCCTCCGTGCCGCGGTCCTCGGGCTGCAGAAAGCCCGTTACCTGGTCGCGAAATTGCTCGCGGCTCAAATCGTCGAAGGCCACGCCGACCACGGCAAAATTCTTGGGCAGCAGCTTGGCTTTCACCAGATTATAGAGGGCCGGTACCAGCTTGCGCTTGGTCAGGTCACCCGACGCTCCGAAAAGCACCATCACGCACGGACCAGCAGCCTTGCCAATCTGTTCGTGCTCCTCTTGCCCATGCACCGTTGCTGCCGTCGCCATTTTGCCTTGTTCCCGATCCTCGATGGTGGGTTTCTCTCTCCGGCATTGTAGGACAGTGCTGGCGCATATTCATAATTCTGGAGCTACTGAGCAGCCAACGGTTTGAAATTCCTGCCTGCAAGGGGTCGCGCTGAGCCTGCGAAGCATCCGAAGTGGGGCGCATCCGTAGCGATCCAGCTCGGTGATTGTAGGGAAGAAATCAGACCAGCCCGGGAGTGAGCCGATGGCAACCACCTTTCACAGGAGAAACTGAACGGGCCTGGCTCAGTCGCTGTTCCGACGACCGAACGGTCATCCCAACCTTCACTATCGATTCGCGCTCCGTCCGGTATAATCCAAATCCGCTTGGGTATTTGCGAAGTAAAAGGGGTGGAATGAGAGTTCGGCCCGGTGTGGAGCTGGCGGGCCTCAGCGATGTCGGCTGCCAGCGAGAAAACAACGAAGACCGCTATTCCTATTGGGAACCGGCCGGCGACTCGGAGTTCCTGCGCAAGGGCCGACTGGCCATTGTGGCCGATGGCATGGGCGGATACGAAGGCGGCCAGGAAGCCAGCCGCATTGCGGTCGAGGTCATCGAAGAAGTCTATGCCAGTGCGTTCGATGGCGACCCGCGCTCCTGGCTTCTGCAAGGCTTTCAGACGGCGCACCATAGGATCCAGGATTACGCCGCCAAATATCCCGACCTCCAGGGTATGGGGACTACCTGCACCGCCATGGCCCTGCTCGACCACCAGCTTTATTTCGCGCACGTTGGAGACAGCCGGTTGTATCTGCTGCGCGGTCCTTCCATCTCACGTCTTACCCACGATCACTCCTACGTCAGCCGACTGGTTCAGAACGGTGTCCTCCGCGCCGAGGAGGCCGAATCCCATCCTCAGCGCCATATCCTCACCGCTGCGCTGGGAGCGGGTAATAACGTCACTCCCGATTCTCCGGCCCAACCTGTCGCTCTCGAAGCAGGGGACGTGCTGGTCCTCTGCACCGACGGTCTGTGGAGTCTGCTCAGCGAAGCCGAGATTCAAAGCGCAGTCGTCGGAAAAACGGCGGCTGAAATCTGCGATACCCTGGTCCACACCGCACGAAAACGCGGCGGCCCGGACAACATCACAGTCCAGGTCGTGCGCATAAACTGATCGCTCAGCGCGCAGTCAAATGGAGGACGGGAGTCTCGCCCGTCTCGCCGTCCAGCCGGGCGGGGACCCCGGCCTCCAAAGACGAAGCAATAAACCCTACCAACCCGATAGGGTTTTATGGCATCATAGAGCAGCATGAAAATCTCCCAGAAAGGCCTCTATGCCCTGCAGGCCATGATGATGTTGGCCCGCCATTACAACCAGGGGGCCATCCGCATCCGCGACATCGCTTATGAAGAGGTTCTCCCCGAAAAATTTCTGGAACTCATTCTTCTGGAATTGAAGAATGCCCGCATCGTGGAGAGCGTGCGCGGCGCCAAGGGTGGATATCAGCTGCGCCGGCCTCCTTCTGAAATTCGTCTCAGCGAGATCATTCGACTGATTGACGGTCCACTGGCGCCTTTCGGCGATGCCGAGCAGCTCCGCAGTTTGATTAATAGCGACCTCGAGCACCGCTCGCTCTACCAGGTTTTTATGGAGGTCCGCAACGCCGCGGCCAAGATCCTGGAGCACACTACCCTGGCCGATATTGTCGACCCGAAGTTTGTCAAAGCGGGCAAACGCTTGGGAAAGAAGACCAACGATGATCCGAGAGTGTTACCCATGGTGGTTCCCGGAAATCCGCGTAGAAGAGAAGATTGAGTTGTTGTATCGGTCTCATTGAGCGTTGACCATGGATCGCACCATGGAACGCGTGGAGGAACTGGTTCTTGAGTGAAGACGCCAAGCTGATCCGTCCCCGTGACGCTGCAAAGGTGCTCGGCATCAGTTATTCCACGCTGAAGCGATGGATCCATACCCGCAAGCTTCTCACCGTCAAAACCCAGGGCGGACATCACCGGATTCCCGAACGTGAGTTGGACAAACATCTTCACTTTGCAGAAAGGCGCCTGCCGGTTCCACAGCGTCGCGCTCAGTTCCGGCAAATCAGCGCCCGCAACCAGTTGGTAGGGCGCATCCTCGACATCAAGATCGACGGAATCATGGCACAAATCACCTTGTCGATTGGCGGACAGCGGATCACCTCGGTGATCACCTCGGACGCCGTTCGCGAACTGCGTCTGCAAAAAGGGCAATTGGCCGCTGCTCTTATTAAATCGACTGAAGTCATGATCCTGCGAGTACAGAGGCCCTGACATGGAAACCCTGACCTTCCGCTGTTGTTGAAACCGCTCCGTTCCGCCCCACATTGAGCTGATTCAATTCGATTTGACAGGTCACTTAAATCTAATTTAAACCAGCTTACCTGATACGGATAGCCATTCTTTTAGAGGAGTATTGAGACCATGAATTTCACGCGGCTGGTTCTGGCAGTCATTCTGATGTGGGGGTTTGGTGGCCGGTTTTGCGCTGCACAGGAGATCACCGTTGCCGCCGCTGCCGACCTTCAGTTTGCATTCCACGATGTAGGCGAGCGTTTCGAGAAAGCTACCGGTAAGCAGGTGAAGCTGATCTTCGGTTCTTCCGGCAACTTCTTCGCCCAGCTGCAAAACGGCGCTCCGTTTGATGTGTTCTTCTCGGCCGACATTGACTACCCGAGGCGGCTGGAGACGGCTGGCCTGGCCGAACCGGGCACTCTTTACTGCTATGCTACGGGAAAAATTGTCCTCTGGGCCCCCTCGCAATCGAAGCTCGATCTCGGCCAAGGCCTGCGCGTTCTGCTCGATCCGGGTATTCACAAGATCGCCATTGCAAACCCCGCCCATGCGCCCTATGGAAGGGCCGCGGTCGCAGCCCTTCGCCACGAAGACCTCTACGACCAGGTTTCCCCGAAGTTCGTTCTGGGAGAGAACATCTCGCAAACCGCTACGTTTGTTGTCTCCGGCAGCGCTGACGTTGGAATCCTGGCTCTTTCTCTGGCGTTGGCTCCTTCCATGAAGGACCAGGGCAGGTACGTGGAAATTCCCGCAGAAGACTATCCCGCCATCGAGCAGGGGGCTGTGATCTTAAAGTCTTCGCCTCATAAGGACATTGCTCGTCAATTCGTAGAGTTCGTAAAGACACCGCCGATTCAGGATTTGTTGCGCAGTTATGGGTTCACCGTTCCGGCGGCCCCAGCCCTGGCCGGCAAAGCTCAAGCAGAAAAACTCAACCAAAGAGAGAAACAATGAGACGGTTCTTGTGGTTCAGCACATTCATTCTGTTGATCAGTGGGGCCGCGGCGCAGACCGGCGGAAGTTCCAAGGCCGGTCCCCCGAAGGCCATCTCGAAGAAGCCCTCGGCTTCGGCACGCGTTACCACCCAGGAAGTGCAGGAGCTGCGCGACGCCCTGGCAGCGCAGCAGAGGCAGTCGGAGGAGCAGCGCCTACAGCTAGAGCAGCTGAAGTCCCAGCTGCAACAACTCCTCGATGCGACGCAGCAGGCCAACGCCACCGCGCAAAAAGTCCAGGGTAGCGCTGAGCAGGCGCAGGCCACGGCCGCGCAAGCCCAGCAGTCGGCCGCCGAGGCCCAACGCCAGGCCGATCAGGTTTCCAGCAGCGTCACCGAGGCAAGAACCGCACTTGCGCTAGTGGACAAGCAGTCCAAGGATGAGAACAAGAAGCTGAGCGCGTTGCAGGATATCATGGGACGCTTCCGCTTCACCGGCGATGTTCGCGTTCGGGGCGAAGACTTTTTCCAGGACTGCTCCGCTTGCGTTACCCGCAATCGCGCACGTATTCGGCTCCGCTTCGGCGTCGAAGGCAAGCTGACCGAGGACTTTACCGGCGGCTTCCTGCTGGCTTCAGGTTCGTTGGGCGACTCCAATAGCACCAATGAAACCCTGACCAATTTCTTCACTCGCAAAACCATCGGCATCGACCGCGCCTTCGTGACCTATCAGCCCGTCGCCGCAAAGTGGATCAGCCTCACCGGAGGCAAATTTGCGTTTACCTGGCAACGCACCCCGATGACCTTCGATTCGGACCTGAATCCTGAGGGCTTCACCGAAAAATTCTCGTTCGATCTGAAGAGCCCGGTGCTCAAAAACTTCACCGTCCAGGGCATCCAGTTGCTCTATAACGAAAACTCCAAGGGCGACGACTCGTTCGCCGTGGGTGGCCAGGTGTCGAGCAAGCTGGACCTTGGTTTCATGAACAGCACTGCGTCGTTCAGCCTTCTCGACTGGAGATTCCCGGACGCCATCCTTAACGCCTCCGCCTTCGCCGTCCAGGCATCGCCCGGCGAGGGGCCCGGATGCGCTACCGGCTCCGGCTTGCCCACCACGGCACCCTGCGTTTACGGACCTCAAGGCTTTACCAACGCCACCTTCACGGATGCGGCTGGCAAGATTCATTTCCTCTCCGGATTCCTGTATGCCGACTTTATTCTGAACAACCAGATCAAGACGGGCTGGAGCCGTTTTCCCATCAACCTGCTGCTGGAATACGAAAGCAATCTGAACGCAGCCGACCATCCGCTGGACTCGCAGGGAAACGTCCTCGCCGGTCTCGGCAAGCAGTCGCACGCCTACCAGGTCGACTTCAGTCTGGGGCAGCTGAAGAATAGGAATGACATACAAATTGGCTATGCCTGGTCCCGCCAGGAGCAGGATTCTGCCATCTCGTCCTTCCTGGAAAGCGAAAACCGCGCCCCTTCGAACCTCCTGCAAAACCGGATCTCCGCTCTGTGGAAGGTGCGGTCCAATACCGTCGGCAGTTACACCTTGTGGATCGGCCGTACTCTGAACAGTAGCCTGCAACACGCAATTCTGGCACCCGGAGTTACTGCCAGCGAGCAGGAGCCGTATCTCAAACGCATGCAGTTTGATGTGATCTACTTCTTCTGAAGTCGCACTGGCGAATGGCTTACAATCAGACCGTCGGTCGGTTTTTCTCTACCGGCCGACGGATCTGACTTGCCTGAAGCCGCATTCGACTCTGTTTCTCGAGGAAAATGTTGAAAACGATTACACGGAGAGGCTTTCTGACAGGAATTTCCGGCGGGATCGCGGCAGCCGCCCTGGTGCCGCGTTTCACATGGGCGGCCGAGCGTGGTGTGGAGGTCCCGGGCAAAGCTGGCATGATTGTGCGCTCGGCCCGCTTTCTCGATCTCGAGATGCCTGCGGAGTTTTTCAGTTCGTGGATCACTCCCGTGCCTCATTTCTTCGTGCGCAACCACATGCACGAGCCCAGCACGTTCGACGCCGACAACTGGAAGCTGAGCATCAGCGGGGAAGTGGAACGTCCGCTGAGCATAAGCCTGCGCGAGTTGGCGAAAGTGGATGCTCACACCATCACCAACACGCTGGAGTGCGCGGGAAATGGGCGGGGCTTCCAGCAACCCAAAGTTCCGGGTGTCCAGTGGCAGCGCGGCGCGGTGGGCACGGCACGTTTCACCGGCCCGCGCTTGCGCGACATCCTGCAGCGTGCAGGAATAAAGGCGAGTGGCAAGCACGTAATGTTTCGCGGCCTCGATGAAGTTCCTGGCAAGGTCCCGCCGTTCATTCGCAGCATCCCGATCGAGAAAGCGACCGATGCAGATACACTGATCGCCACCCATATGAACGGAGCTGTCCTGGCCCGGCATCATGGCTTTCCTGCGCGCGCTCTGGTGCCGGGATGGATTGGCGCCGCCTCCTGCAAGTGGCTGACCGAGATCAAGGTCTTGGACCAGGAATTTGACGGCAACTTCATGAAGCCGGGATACCGCATGCCCAATCAGTTGATTTCTCCGGGTGGCGAAGTGAATCCCGCGGATACCCACGCCATTACTTCTCTGGGCGTGAAATCCGTCATTGCCCAGCCCGGCGATGGTTCTTCCGTGAGCTCCCGTCCGCTGAGGATTCACGGGGCGGCGTGGGCAGGCGAAGCCGCTGTCGCGCGTCTCGAAATTTCTACAGACGGTGGAACGACTTGGCGCGACGCGCGCCTCGGCAGCCAGCAGGCGCGCTATGCCTGGCGGCTTTGGGATCATGTTTGGCGGCCTCAAGAGCCCGGTGAGTATACGATCATGTGCCGCGCCACTGACGACCAAGGACGCACCCAACCCCAGAGTGCCGCCTGGAATCCTAGTGGATATCTCTACAACGCAGTCGATCAGGTGAGAATTCATGTCCTCGCGTAACCGATTCCGGCCACGCGCCTGGGCCAGTGCTGTCGTGTGGCTGGCTTCTTCAACCTTGCTGCAGGCCCAGTCTCCCGAGCTGCCGACCGGCCCGGTTCAGGCCAAGGTACGCACTGCCTGTACGGAGTGCCACGATTCGCACATCATCGTGCAGCAGCGGTTGAGCAACAAAGCCTGGTCTCGGGAAGTTGACAAGATGATCAAGTGGGGCGCGGTGGTGGACTCCGTTGACCGCAATGCCTTCATTGACTATTTGAGTGTCAACTTTCCTCCGGATAAGGCTCCCGAGCCAGGCGAGAGGGCTGGACCCGGCAAGAAGAAATGAAAACTTTCTGCCCGGCGATGTGACTTCAAGATCCTGCGCTGCCGTCTGCTAAACTGCCAGAGATTCGTGCACACTCCGTCCTGAACTGACGTAAAACGCTCTGCCGAAAAAGAGGCACTATTGAACGTTCTAGTGGTGGGAGGCGCAGGATACATCGGTAGTCACGCCGCACTGGCACTCAAGCGCCACGGCTACGAACCCGTCATCTATGACAATCTGGGTGCCGGCCACGCCGTCCTTGCCCAGGGCTTCGAGCTGATTGTGGGAGACATTTCGGACGCGGGCAAGCTGGCCCCGATCCTGGGCCGCGTTGATGCCGTCATGCACTTTGCCGCCCACGCCTACGTGGGCGAATCGGTGATCAACCCCCGAAAATATTTTCAGAACAACGTGCTCGATGGAGTCACCTTGCTGAACGCGGTACTCGACTCCAAAGTCCGCAAATTTATCTTTTCCTCCAGCTGCGCCGTGTACGGTGTCCCGGCAAAAGTGCCCATGACCGAAGACTTGCCGCGCGTCCCGGTCAATCCCTATGGCGTCACCAAGTTGATTTTCGAGCAGGCCCTCGAGGCTTACGGCCCCGCTTACGGCCTGGGCTACATGAATCTTCGTTACTTCAACGCGGCCGGGGCGGATGAATCCGGAACCATCGGCGAAATGCACACTCCTGAGACTCACCTCATACCCTCGGCTTTTGAGGCTATCCGCGGTCAGCGGCCAGCACTTGAGGTTTTCGGCGACAAATACCCCACTCCCGATGGCACCTGTGTGCGGGATTACATCCACGTAACCGATCTGGCCGAGGCGCACGTGCTGGCACTGGAGTATCTGGCAGGCGGGATCTCGCAGGCGGTCAATCTGGGAACTGGCCACGGCCATTCCGTTCGCGAGATTCTTTCCGCTATCAAGCGGGTGACCGGACGCGAGGTGCCCAGCCGCATGGCGCCGCCCCGCGCCGGAGACCCTCCGGAACTGGTCGCCGATCCGACCCGCGCAGAACACCTGCTGCATTGGAAAGCCAAGCGGTCGCTTGACGAAATCGTGGCCACGGCGTGGAAATGGGACGAACGTATGCGGATGGCGAAGAAGTGATCGTAGCGGGTGATCGCAAGCAGAAAGAGCAAAGCGCTATCGACCCAGCGTCCAGGAGGCAGAAGGGCGCTACGATAGCGCTGCCTGTAATTGGCCCGAACTGAGGAAAGTCTAGGCAGAAGACTGCACCAATCCCAGTGCATAGTCAGGTACTCAAGACCGGCCGCAAGGGTTTTTGTGGCCCAGGCCTCATCTATCGGTTAAAGATTTCAGCCGTTTAGCCGCATTGCTTAATGCAGTTTCTAACCCCTGCAGATGCCGTTCCTCGGTCAGATAACTGATCACCATCATGCGCAGCACGCTCTGTCCCCGGACTTTCGTCTCCGAGATCCAGCGGCTCCCGTCGCGCGTAACTTCTTTGACGATAGCGTCGTGCTCGGCAGCCAGTGGCCGTGCCCTGTTCGAATTAAGCCGGAACGTGACGATCGGAAGCATCGGCGCCACGGCCAGCTCGAAATCTTCCGAAGCCGTGACCCATTCGGCAAAGCTCTTCGCCAGTCCTAGTTGGCGATCGATCAGGTCCTCATACGCCTGCCGCCCGTGTACCCGCAGGGTCAGCCAGAGTTTCAGGGAGTTCATGCGCCGCGTCCACTGCGTGCTGATGCGCGAATTGTCCGGCAACTGCGCCCCCGCCGCCTTCGGCATGTAAGGCGCGGCCACGGAAAACGCGCGCTCCAGAATCTCGGGACGGCTGGTCAGGATTACGCCGGCGGCAAACGGCATAGCCAGCCACTTGTGAGGATCGATGGTAAGCGAATCGGCCCGCTCGATGCCTTTCACCAGGTCGCGATGCCGATTGGAGAAGATCGCCACACCGCCGTAAGCGCCATCCACGTGCAACCACAACTGCTGCTCCCGGCACACTTCCGAGATGGCCATCAGATCATCCACGGTCCCGGAGTTCGTAGTTCCCGCAGTCGCCACTACGCAGAACGGCTTTCGCCCTGCAGCACGGTCGTCCGCTATCGCTTGCTCCAATTTTTGCGGATCGAGTTGCGCAGCCTCGTTCACCACAATCCGTCGCAGGGCCTTGCGTCCAATTCCCAACAGCCCAGCAGACTTGTCGAGCGAATGATGTGATTCCGCCGAAGCGTAGCAAACGGGCTGGCCGCCGATCGAAACTACGCCTTCTTCAATCACGTCGGGAAACTTGTACGCCAGCGCGAGAGCCAGCCCGCTGAAGTTGGCTTCGTTGCCTCCGCTGGTGAAAGTTCCGTTGAACTCGCCGGGCCAGCCCACACGCTCGCCGATCCAACGTACGGTCTCGAGTTCGATCTTCGACGCCAGTTGGGAACGCGCCAGGGTAGCAAGTTGTGGATTGAGCCCCGCCACCAACGCTTCGCCCAACACCCCCATATAAGTGGGTGTCGGGTTCATCAACCCGAAATAGTTAGCGCTGGGCACGTGGAAGCCTTTCTCCACCATCTCGCGATAGAGCTCGTCCAGCACTTTTTCTGCGTCCTGGCCGGTCTCCGGAAGCGCGTGGTGAAGCGGTCCATAGCACCGCTGCTCCAGCGGAAGCTGTACCGGACGATCCGGCAGGGAAGAATAGAAGGAGTCAATCTGGTCAATCAGGCGGTAACCCAGCCGCCGCCGGGTCTCGGAGTCGAAGTCGAAGCGCATACGCATTCGATTCTAGACGCAACGCGATGGACGTAGGAGACGAAAGAATTCTTCCCACGGTGATGGAAAATAACACTCAAGACAATTGTTATCGCGGCGGGGCGAAAAAACCTCGGCCATGAGGTGCGAGCTGGAAGGTTCAGGCGCCGAATCTCTCAGCCGCCCGAGCCCTCGCCTTGGCCGCCTCTTCCTCCCGGTTCTTCGCGGGTGCGGTCGTTTCGAGCGAATGCAGAAGACGAGTCGAGATGCCGGCGATTTCCTCGATTGCATCCAGGAACGCGGCTTCATTGGCCTTCGAAGGCTTGTTGAAGCCAGTGATCTTTCTCACGAACTGGAGCGAAGCCGCCCGGACCTCCTCGTCAGTCACAGGCGGATCGAAATTAAAAAGGGTCTTGATATTCCTGCACATCGTATGACCTCAAGGTACGACCTCAAGATATCGTAACTCCGCAGCAGACTATCCACGTCGCAAAAAACATGACTCGCCTATAATGCGGGCACCTGGGAGCGAAAGGAGTGATTTCAATTGGGATCGACAAGAATTTATCCGCATACTCCGGGCGTGCTGGCTGTAGCTGCGTTATCCCTGGCGACGCTTGCGGTGTGTAACCAATCATTCGCGCAAGGCGTTGCCATGGGCATTTGCAAACCGATCAGCCAGCGGACAGAGGACTTGGGATGTTGGATCATGGCCGATCAGCCCATCGGAGCGCTCACAAAATCACAAGTGTTCTGGCATCTGGACGTCTATCCGACGCGCGCGGCAGCGGAGACAGTCAGGGGACCACGAGGCACCGTCCTGGAGTCGCTGGGAAAGGTGTGGCTGTTGACCATCGAAGAGGCGGGATGGCAGTCGCCCAACGGACAGCGCATCGCCAGCATCGGTCCCCTTCCGATCACCGCTGGTGAAAAGTATTCGGCACAGTATATGGAAGCGATTTTGAATCCTGGCATGACCTCATCGATCCACTCCCATGCGGGTCCGGAAGCCTGGTACACGCTGGCAGGAGAAACCTGTTTGGAGACCCCACAAGGCAAGTACGTTGGACGGCCGGGTGGAGAACCGGTAATTGTGTCCGGCGATTTGCCGATGCACCTTACAGCCACTGGCACCGAACAGCGTCGAGCGCTGGTGCTCATCCTTCACGAATCGTCGAAGCCTCCAACCACCCTCGTGCACGATTGGACGCCGAAAGGGCTGTGTGGGAAATGAAGGTTGGTGCCCCATCCTTATCTCCGCATGGTTTTCCCACCTCCAACCATCGGCAACGTCGAGTAAAGGCGCGGGTGCCCCATTCATTTCGCGCTTTTTGCGAAATGAGTGGGTTCGTTCCGTCCAACCGTCCGTAGATCGCGCACGCATGCAAGTAACGTGCGTGGCATCAATCGCGGAGACGGCGGCAGATCTACTTGACTCCCTTCTCCGGATCCCAGGAGCCTTGCAGCTTGCGAATATAAATGATCTGCCCGATGTGGTAGGCGTTGTGCGTGCCGATGTGCGCGATGATGGAATACCACGACTCTAGTTTCTTGTCATCCGATACTTCGACGGCCTTTTCCCAGTCCGTGAGCACCTGGTCGAGCTGCTGCACCGTGGCCGCCCACTTCTTGCTGTCGAAGTTGTTGAAGGTTTCGTTATTGTCCCCGCTGAACTTCACCGGAGGCTCGCCCTTGAACTTGGCCAGTTCCTCCTGGTTCCAGAACACGAGATGATTGGCCAGTTGTCCAATGGAGTGATTTCCTTTGCCGTCCTGCCAGCTGGCCTGCTCCGGCGTAAGCCCTTCTACCGCCGTATTCGCGGGCACAAACCACTCTTTCTGGTTGTGGGTGGTTCGCAGTTGTTCCAGCAAAATGCCCTTGAGCGTGGGCGCCTTTTTCTGATCTTGCGCCGAAGCGTTAAACGAAAGAGAAAGAACTAGACAAATAAAGAGTAGTTTCATAGTCGAATGGTCCTCCTCGCCGGTTAGACGTTTCCTGCCCCGTATCGGCTAGCAGTGTACTTAGATTTCGCGCCTTCTGCGAAAGAGTAGGGTGTGATGCCTCCACGTCGCCTTTGTGAGCCGAGTCTTACCGCTCCGTGTTCTCGGTGTCCTCTGTGGTTAAGGTTTTCTCCGGCCGGAGCAAGGGAAACAAAATCACATCTCGAATGGTGTGCGAGTCCGTCAGCAGCATGGCCAACCGGTCCACGCCTACGCCCACTCCGCCGGCCGGCGGCATGCCATACGATAGCGCGCGGATGTAGTCCTCATCCATCTGATGGGCTTCCTCGTCGCCGCGTTCTCTTTCCTGCAATTGCTGCTCGAAGCGCCGGCGCTGGTCCTCGGGATCGTTCAATTCGCTGAAGCCGTTGGCAATCTCCATCTTGCCGGCAAAGATTTCCCAGCGCTCGGTCCAGTCGGGTTCGTCCGGCTTCTGCTTGGACAGCGGTGACACCGCAGTCGGGAACTCGTAAATGATGGTCGGCTGGACCAGGTGCTCTTCCGCTGCGGCGTCGAACAAAGCCGCGATGGTTTTTCCCGCTGGCTCTTGGGGATCGTAAGCCGCATGCGCGTGCGCCGAGTTGAAGCGCTTCACCAGACTCTCCACCCCTTCGGGCGACCCGAACTCCGACATCTGCGGCTTCGCGCCGGCTGCCACCGGCCAGTACTGAATGATAGCGTCACGCATGGTCATTCTCCGCCAGTTCGATCCGGCCCAATCAATCTCATCCTCGCCCCATTTGGTCTTGGTCCCGCCAGTGACGTCTTTCGCGGCCTGCTCAATCATTTGCTGGGTCAGGTCCATTACGCCGCGATAGTCGGTATACGCCTGGTAGAACTCGAGCATGGTGAACTCAGGATTCCACCGCCACCCCAGCCCCTCGTTGCGAAAGTTGCGATTGATTTCGTACACCCGGTCAAATCCGCCCACGGTCAGTCGCTTCAAATACAACTCCGGCGCGATGCGCAGAAAGAGTTTCATGTCGAGAGTGTTGTGGTGGGTGACAAACGGCCGCGCCACGGCCCCGCCCGCGATGGGCTGCATCATCGGCGTTTCTACCTCGACAAATCCCCGGCTGTCCATGAAGCGCCGGAGCGATTGCACCAGCTTGCTGCGCTTGATAAACACCTCGCGCACCTCGGGATTCATCACCAGATCGACGTACCGTTGCCGGTAGCGCAGCTCAACGTCGGTCAGGCCGTGCCACTTCTCCGGCAAGGGCAACAGATCCTTCGACAGAAACGTTATTTCTTCCACGTGCACGGAGAGCTCCCCGGTGCGCGTGCGAAACAGATATCCGCTGGCTCCGATGTGGTCGCCCAGGTCCAGTAGCTTGTACAGCTCGAATCCCTTTTCCCCTACCGCATCCTTCTTGACGTATATCTGCAGTCTCTGGCCCTCCTGCTGGAGGTGCGCGAACCCGGCCTTCCCCATCAGCCGGATGGCCATGATGCGCCCCGCAACTCGTACGTTGACTCGGGGGTTCTCCAGTTGCTCGCCAGTTTTCTCCGAGTACTCCGCCAGAATCTGCGGAATCGTGTGGGTGGATTCGTACTTGCGGGGATAGACCTGCTGACCCAAAGCTTCAATCTGCTTCAGCTTCTCCCGCCGCAGTTCGTAAATCTTCTCGTCGAGTGCCAATGGTTTCCTTGTTCAGCGATCGCCAGTAAGTGAGCACACTGCGGGCGCAAACAGTGAACTGCGATTATAAACAAGCGGGAGAGAGAGTACTTGCAAGTCCTGGAAATAGCGGGAAATGAGTTTGGGACCATTCTTCCAGTGCCCGAGTCATCCTGAGGGACTTCGGTCCCGAAAGGATTTGGCGAGCCGTCACATTGCGGCCGGCCCTCAAACAGTTCATGCCAGATCCTTGGCAAGCTAGGGATGACACCTTGCACAAAAGTCGAAGCGGTATCCCGCCTCACACTTTCAACAGTTCGAGATAAATCGCCATGCCAACCACCGCATCGACACCCATGACGTCCAGGCGGTCAACCTCTTCCTGTGTCCTGATGCCGCCGGCCACAATCAGTCTCTTTGCGGTCACGCTGCGTAGTTCAGAAACCACATCGAGCGGCATACCCAGCAGTAGTCCTTCCGTATCAATATGGGTATAGAGAAAGCCGCCGCACCAGGCCTCGAGCGCGAGCACCATTTGCACCGCGGAGATTTCTGTGAGCTGCCGCCACCCCCGAATTGCAACTCTGCCGCCCTTCGAATCCACCGCGAAGATTAGCTTGTCTGCGCCCAGCCCGCCCGCGAGCTGCTTGGCAAATGCAGTTTGAATAGCTCCATCCTTTATCAGAGACGATCCGATGATCACCCGTAATGCGCCGTCAGCCAGCATCTCCTGAGCGCGCTCCGCCGTGCGAATTCCGCCGCCCACCTGGCACGGCAGCCGCCGCAACAGAGACCGCACCAGATGCCGGTTGTTCCCCTGCCCAATCGCTGCATCGAGATCAATGATCTGCACCAGCGGATACTTGGCAAAACGCTCCAGCCATGGTTCGAAGTCATCGAACTCCAGGGCCTTCTTTTCTCCCTGCACCAGCTGAACGATCTTGCCTCCCATCAGATCAATCGAAGGAATCAGCATGGCCACCTCATGGGGATTCCGGCGTTTTGCAACTCCTGCTTGAGGTCGCCAATCGGCGTAATCCCCAGGTGGAAGATGGACGCGGCCAGCGCCGCATCCGCGCGCCCGTCACGGAAAACGTCCACAAAGTGTTCCGCCGCTCCCGCTCCTCCAGAAGCAATCACAGGGACGTTGACCGCACCCACGACCGCTCGCGTCAGCTCGCAATCGAAACCGTCGCGCATTCCGTCGCGGTCAATCGAGGTAAGCAGAATTTCTCCCGCTCCACACTGTTCCGCCTCCCTGGCCCATTCGACCACATCGCGCCCGGTGGGATGCCGCCCTCCCGTCGTTTTCACCCCGAAATGCATTTCGTTGCCGTTGCCAACACGCAGAGCATCAATGGCCACAATCACCGCCTGCGAGCCATAGCGGTGCGCAATCCTGCCAATCAACGCAGGATCTGCCAGCGCCGCAGAATTGACCGTGACCTTGTCCGCGCCGGCATCAAACACGGCTGCGGCATCGTCGAGCGAGCGGATGCCTCCTCCAACCGTGAACGGAATAAACAACTGACCTGCTGTCCGGCGCACCACGTCGAGCAGGGTAGAGCGATTCTCGTAGGTCGCAGAGATATCCAGCAGAACAACCTCGTCGGCTCCCGCTCGCCCATGGGCCAGGGCCAGTTCTGCGGGATCGCCGGCGTCGCGCAAGTCGGAAAATTGCACTCCTTTCACCACGCGTCCCGCATCCACGTCCAGACAGGCGATAATGCGCTTGGTCAACATGACTATCTAAAAATTCCTACAGTTCACAAAAATTACGCAGAAGCTGAAGCCCTGTCGTCCCTGATTTCTCAGGGTGAAACTGAACTCCAAAAAGCTGTCCGCGCTCCACTACGGCGGAAAATGGCCCGCCATACTCGCACTTGCCCACGGTAGCTTCGACCACCGGCGCCCGATAGGAATGGGTGAAATATACGAACGAATCCTGAGGAAGTGCGCGCAGCAAACGTGAGGCTCCGGTGACCCACAACTGGTTCCAGCCCACATGCGGTGATTTCACCGCCGCCGGAAACTTCTCGCACTCCCCCGCGAACAGGCCCAGCCCGCGAAGTTGCGGCGCCTCCCGGCTCGACTCAAACATCCACTGCATGCCCAGACAAATGCCGAGCAGAGGAACCTGCCCGTCGATCGCT
>Ga0326726_10002239_pt1 | contig 17822 bp, 20 predicted proteins | sample MHFenrmetagenome_2_FD_207603 | JGI IMG/M metagenome (GOLD analysis project Ga0326726, IMG submission 207603) | Lab enriched peat soil microbial communities from Michigan Hollow, Ithaca, NY, United States - MHF15MN | ecosystem: Environmental > Terrestrial > Soil > Wetlands > Peat | place: USA... | reverse complement strand
CGTGAATCCGCGGCAGCCGATTGCGCCCGCACTGCTCGCAGGCCGCGATCGCGACGCCGAGCCAGTGCTCGCGCTTGCGCTCCGCCTGGCTGCCGTTGAGCCGGACGACGCTGCGCTCGGTCAGCACGGGTACGATCTCGGCGACGCCGAGCTCGGTCGCTTTCTGCACCACCCAGTCCATGCGCTCACCGCGCGATATTCCCTGCACCAGGGTGAGATGCAAGGGCGACTCGCGGTCGACTTCGCAGCATTCACCAGTCTGCACCCGCACTACGATGCCGCGGGCATCGACGATCTTTGCCGGGTACTCCTTGCCCTCGCCGTCGAACAGCGTCAGCTCGTCTCCAGGGCCGAGCCGCAGCACGCGGCTCACATGCGCCGCGGCCGATTCGCTCAGGCTCACGATCGCACCCGGGTGCAGCGGCCGGAGGCAATGGATGCGGATTATGCGCACGTGGCGAGCTCGATGCCCTCGCGGGCGACTGCAACCATGAGCCGGATCTCCTCATCGCTGATCACGTAAGGCGGCATGAAGTACACGACGTTGCCGAGCGGGCGCAGCAGTACGCCGCGCTCCAGGCCGTGACGATACACGAGCAGTCCACGCCGCTCGCGCCAGTCGTACGGCTCGCGGCGGATCTTGTCGCGTACCAGCTCAATGGCGACGATCATGCCGTGCTGGCGCACCTCGGCCACGTGCGGATGATCACTGAGGTCGCGCGCGAGGCCGCCCGTCAGCTGCGAGCGATGGTGGTTGGCTCGGATCACGTCGTCACGCGCGAACAGCTCGAGGCTTGCGAGCGCGGCGGCACACGCGAGCGGGTTGCCGGTATAGCTGTGCGAATGCAGGAACGCGGTGAGGCGCGTGTACTCATCGTAGAACGCCTGGTAGATCGGTTCGGTCGTGAGCACGGCCGACAAGGGCAGGTAACCGCCTGTCAGGCCCTTGGAGAGACACATGAGATCGGGGCGAATGCGCGCCTGCTCGCAGGCGAACATCGTTCCGGTGCGCCCGAAGCCGACCGCGATCTCGTCCGCGATCAGCAGCACGCCGTGGCGGTCGCAAGACGCGCGCAGCAGCTCCAGGTACACCGGGTGATACATGCGCATGCTGCCCGCGCATTGCACCAGCGGCTCCACGATGACGGCCGCGACTTCGGCGGCGTGCCGCGCCAGGGTTTCCTCCATGAGCGCGAACTTGCGCCGCGAATGCGCTTCCCAGCTCTCTCCGGCCTCGCGCTCGAAGCAGTCGGGCGAGGGCACGGTGATGACATCCATGAGCAGCGGCTGGTAGATCGACTTGTAGAGCTCGACGTTGCCGACCGCGAGCGCGCCCAGGGTTTCGCCGTGATAGCTGTTGCTGAGTGTGACGAAACGGTGCTTGGCAGTCTTCCCGAGATTGCGCCAGTAGTGGAAGCTCATCTTGACCGCGACCTCCACCGCCGCGGAACCGTTGTCGGCATAGAAACAACGCGTGAGGCCCGCCGGGGCGAGACGCGTGAGCCGCTCGGCGAGCTCGACCGCGGGCGCGTGAGTGAAGCCGGCGAGCAGGGTGTGCTCGAGGGCTTCGAGCTGCGCAGCGATACGCGCGTTGATGAACGCATTGGAATGCCCGAACAGGTTCACCCACCAGGAGCTGATCGCATCGAGATAGCGGTGTCCGGCGTAATCCTCGAGCCAAACTCCTGCGCCGCGCCGGATCGGAATCATCGGCAGCGACTCGTGGTCGCGCATCTGACTGCAGGGGTGCCAGACGACCGCGAGATCGCGACGCGCAAGAGCAGAGTTGTCGACGGGTAGCTGACTCATGGCGGGGAGACCGGGGGCTGCATTCTGTCACAGGCACAGCGCGGGCGCCGTTTCTGGCATGATCCGCACCGAATCAGGCCAGGGCGGGAGCGGATGGTCAGACGCAGGCGCAGCGAAACAGGTGCGACGGATTCGCCGGTCGATATCGCTACGGGCCGGCTGCGCGCGGCACGGCGCGTCGACTCGCCGAACTGCGATGCGCGCCCGCCCGGTGTGCGCACCGAACTCATCGTCATTCACGGCATCAGCCTTCCACCCGGCGAGTTTGGCGGCCCGTGGATTGACCGCTTGTTCACCAATTCGCTGCCGCCGGAGGAGCATCCCTATTTCGCCGAGATCGCGGACCGGTGCGTTTCGGCACACCTGCTGATCGATCGGCGGGGGCACATCACACAGTATGTCCCCTTCCATCTGCGCGCCTGGCACGCCGGTGAGTCGAGTTATGCAGGGCGCACGGCCTGTAATGATTTCTCGATCGGGATCGAGCTCGAGGGGACCGACTCCACGCCCTACGAGGACGCGCAGTACGTGGCATTGGCGCGGGTCATCTGCATGCTGGTCGAGTCCTACCCGGATCTGCATCCGGCGCGGCTCGCAGGGCACAGCGACATTGCGCCGGGCCGCAAGACCGATCCGGGTCCGAGCTTCGACTGGCCGCGCCTCAAGACCCTGATCACGCTCGAGCAGAGCTCGAGCCCCGGGTACTGAGCCCGCACATGACACTGCTCGCCCTGCTGTTGGGACTGCTGCTCGAACGCGCCGCGACGCAGCTCCTGCACCTGCGCGAACCACGCTGGTTCGATGGCTATCTCGACTGGGCCCTCACGCGCTTTCGCGGCCTGCATGGCGGCGCCGCGCTCGTGATGACCATCCTGCTGGTGGTGCTGCCGGTGCTGCCGGTTGCGCTGGTGGCGTGGATCTTTCGCGAAGTGCTGCTCGGCATTCTCTTCGTCGGCTTCGGCGCGCTGGTGCTGGTGTTCTCGCTCGGGCCACGCGATCTGAAGACCGAAGTGGACGAGTATCTGGAGGCCATCGAGGCCGGCGACCGCGAGCGAGCCGCGCGCGTCGCCCGGGAGATTGCCGAGCACGATGCCGCGCAGCGCACCGCGGACAGCGCTGGCACGCTCGTCGAGGCGATCTTCGTGCAGACCAACAACCGGGCGTTCGGCGTATTTTTCTGGTTCATGGTGGCGGGACCCGCCGGCGCCTGGGCGTTTCGCGTCAGCGATCTCATGCGGCGGCGCGCGGTGTTCGAGTATCGCGGCCGCGCCCAGACCTCGGGCGAAATACCGGAGTTCGTGCACGCGCTGCAGGCCATCCACGGCGTGCTGGCCTGGGTGCCGGCGCGCCTGCTCGCCATCGGATACGCGTTGGCCGGAGACTTTGCGCGCGCCCGCAGTGCCTGGCGGTACGTCATGCGCGCGACCGCCGCGCCATTCTTCGAGGCCAATGATGAGTTGCTCGCCAGCGTCGGGCGGGCCGCGGTAGATGACGAGGAGTCTGCCGTGGGCGACGTCCAGCCGCTGCCTGAGGCTGCTGAGATCAGGGCGTGCATGCGACTGGTGAATCGCGCGCTGCTCATCTGGCTGGTGTTCGTCGCCGCGCTGGTGCTCATCGGCTGGGTGCGTTGATGCAGGGCCGGGTGCTCACGGGCGGCGCGCTGCTGCTGGGACTTGCGCTCTGTTGTGCGCCGGCGGCGCCAGGCGCGGCCGCTCCGGCCCAGCGCATCGTGAGCCTGGCACCGAACCTTACCGAGCTGGTGTATAGCGCCGGTGCCGGGGATCGCATGGTCGGAGCGGACGCCTATAGCGATTTTCCGGCCGCGGCGCGCACGCTGCCGCGTGTTGGCGATGCGTTTCAGGTTGACTATGAGCGAGTGCTGGCGCTGCATCCGGATCTGGTCCTGGTGTGGGATACGGGCACGCCGGAGCCGGTGATCGAAAAGCTCAAGCGCCTGAACCTGCACGTAGAGCGCATCAATACGTCAAAGCTTGGGGACATCGCGGCCGCCATCGAGCACATCGGCGCGCTCGCGGGGACCGAGGCACAGGCCGCACGGGCGGCCACACAATTCACCGCGGCGATCGAGGAGTTGCGACGCGAGCATGCCCACGACGGAGCGGTGTCAGTGTTCTTCCAGATCTCCGCCGTGCCGCTCTTTACCGTCAATGGCGAACATCTGATCAGCGACATCCTTGGCGTCTGTGGCGCTCACAACATCTTCGCCGACCTCAAACAGCTGGCTCCACCGGTGAGCGTGGAAGCCGTGCTCCAGCGCAACCCGCAAGTCATCATGGCCGGCAACGACAGCGACCAGGCGGACGATCCGCTCGCGCGCTGGCGCCGCTGGCCGCAGCTCGCTGCCGTGCGCCATGACAATCTCTACCTCGTCAGTGCGGACCGGATCGCCCGATCGACCACGCGGGTCGCCGCGGGCACGAAAGAAGTGTGTGATCTGCTTGCCGAGGCGCGCGCGCATCTCGCGGCGGCAGCAGCCAGAGCACCATGAAGCAACCGCAATCGAGCCCGCAGGGCGAACACAGCGCAGCGCGCCTCGAAACGCCGCCGCCTGAAAGCGTGCCTGCCGATCGACGCCGCCCTCACCCCATGCCCATCGCGCGGCGCCTGCTGATGCTGCTCATCGTGCTGGGTGTGCTGGGTGCATTCGCGCTGCTCATCTGGCTCGCGGTGCAGATCCGCGCCGTGACGGAAGACTCGCACATTGCGACTGCGGACGACGTGCACCGCGCAGCGCGGCTGTTGCGAATACTGGCCTGGATCCTCAGCGCTTCAATCGTGGCGGCGGCAACCTGGATTGGTCACTTCGCGTGGCGCATCCGCCGCAACGAAGTGTATCCGCCCCCAGGCTCACGTCATCTGCATGTGCGCCGGATCCTGCGAGGAGAGGAGGCCCGACGCGTCGCCAATGTCTGCATGGCATTCGCTGTGGTGCTGCTCCTCTGCGGATTCGGATTGGCGCCATTGGTCACGCACGTGCTGGAGTCGATCGGCTTTCGGTAGTGCCAATTCGCTGTGCACGAGAGCACGTTGGCGTCAGAAAACGTGACAGAGGACCACCAGAACCCCGCGATCGCGGCTAGACTGTGCCTCACCGGACCGGCGAGCGACGGCACACCTTGAGCCAGATCGAAACACTCATCCGCCACGAAAACGAGCACACGGCGCTCAAGTTCCGGCCCACGCTCTATCTGCGACACGAATACGATCAGCTGCTGCGAGACATCGTTGCTCTTGCCAACGCCGACGTGCGCGGTGAACGGATCATCGTTCTCGGTGTCGATGCGCTTGGGGGAAATCGCACCCTGATCGGCGTCCCGCGTGAGATGTCCGTTGTCCACGGTACCTTTGAAGGCCTGGTACAAAAACACATCGAGCCGCCCCTGCGGGTGCGGTACGGGACCTGCGAAATGGACGGTCTTATTTTCGGCGTGTTGAGCATCACGGGTTGCACCAACCAACCCTATCTCGTGAGCAATCCGCTCGCGCCCGCTCTTCGCCGCGGGGAAGGTTGGATCCGGCGGGGTGTTGAGCAACTGCCACTTGGGCGCGCCGACCTCGACCGCATGTATGCCAGCAGGTTGGAGGATGGCGTGTTTCGCGGCGGCATCAAGGTCGGTTTCAAGGGCCCGAAGCTCGTGTCGAGCCTCGTGTTACGTGCGATCGATGCGTACGAGCCGCCATCCGCGCAGGCCGCTGCCAAGCTGAAGGCAGCGATCGAAGCGCACACGGAACTGGAGCGCACCAAGTTCCTCAGCACCCGGATCATGCGACTGACGCATCTGCGCCTGTTTGGTCACGAGGCGCCTTATCGATCGAAGTCGCTCGAACAGCTAAGACTCGATCTGGAGCACGTCTTGGACGAATACCGCGAGGAGGACGGCTACTACCGATTCGAAGAGCTCGGGCATCGCGTCAATTTCACCCTGATCAATCGAGGTACGGAGCCGGTCGCCGACGCATCAGTGAGCATTGAGCTGCCGAATGGCGCCGGCATCGAGGTCGCCCCGCGCATCTTCATGTCCCGCCCAACCGGGGAGAAGAGCGCGCCAACTGCAGCCACTGGTCAGTCGACGGCCGACTACCCCTCGGTGACCGTCACCGAAAAGACCATCACCATTGCGCGGAACCTGGGCGCCGTTGCCTGTGACTCGCCGGTCGATCTGCTGCGCGAGCCACTACGTATGGTAATCACTGAGCGCGCGATCGGTCGCCGGCTGCCGGTGAGGGTCACGGTCCACGGTCGCAACTTGCCCGCGCCGATTGTGGTGACGCTGTGCATTGAAGGTGCTGCCCACAGGGAGCGGCAGCAGGAGGACAAAGCCGCGACCAAGGTCAAAGGCTAGGGAGCGGGCCGCGGGCCTTGAGGTCAGGCGTCCAGTCGCCTCATCGCGTCGACTTCGCGGGCCCCTCCCGCAGGCGGCTGCGGTCCCAAAGCACCTCGGCGCCGCGCTCGTGACGGGCCAGCACTCGCGCTACTACGAATAGCAAGTCCGAGAGGCGATTGAGGTAGCGCATGACCTCGGGCGCGACCGTTTCCTTGCGTGCCAGCGTCCAGCAGCGGCGCTCGGCACGGCGGCACACGGCGCGCGCGAGATGACAGGTACCGGCGGCGGGGCCGCCGCCCGGCAGGATGAATTCCTTCAGGCGTGGCAGCTTGGCATTGAATCCATCGAGTGTGCGCTCGAGTCGCTCGACCTGCGCATCGGTGATGGCGCGATGACCCGGAATGCACAACTCGCCGCCGAGATCGAACAGGTCGTGCTGTACTTCCGTCAGGCAATCGCGCACGCGCTTCGGGATTCGCCGTGTGGCGAGCACGACACCAAGTGCGCTGTTGAGCTCATCGACTGTGCCGTAGGCCTCGACCCGCGGCGAGTCCTTGACCGTGCGCGTGCCATCGCCCAGGCCGGTGGTGCCATCATCGCCCGTGCGCGTGTAGATCTTGCTGAGTCGATGGCCCATGCGGTCAAGTTACCTCACCGGAATTGATAGCGCGTCGCGACGAACAGGCTCCGTCCGGCGGTATTGTAGGTGTTCGCAAGCTCGTAGTGCTCGTCGAGCGCATTCTCGAGCCGCACCTGCATCGACCAGGCCGGCGAGAGAGCGAAACGCCCATAAAGATTGAGCAACGTGTAGGGTTCCAGGCGCGCGCCGCCAACATCCTCGCGCGCGCCGGTCATGAGCACATCCAGACCGAGCTCGTGCCGGCCGAAAGCCTTGACCATCGACACCGTACCGCTGCGCTTCGCACGCCGCAGGAGCAGCTCGTCCGTCGTGAGATCGCGTGGGTCCTGCGCAATGGCCTCGGCCCGCAAGGTCCAGTCTGCCGCGCGGATCCGATAGGCAAGCTCAACACCCTTGATGCGCGCGCGCGCGATGTTCTCGTTCTGCCCCGCGAACGTGATCGGGTCGGTCACGACGAACTCGATCAGATCATCAATGTCGTTGCGAAACGCGTTCAAGGTGACGAGTTGATCGTCTCCGATCGGCTGATGCACACCGATCTCGAGGTTGCGTGAAGTCTCGGGGTTGAGACCGGGATTGCCGCCGAAGCCGAAGCGGTCGGTGCTGTCCGGCGCGCGAAACGCACTGCCGGCCGCAAGGATCAGGCGCGTGCGCGTGGCGAAATCGATGCCATATTCCGCGTTCCACGTGGTCTCACCGCCGAAGGTCTCGTGATCCGTGTATGCCAGCGCGAGCAGCAGGTGGTTACGGCCGAACGCGATGCGATCCTGCACGTAGCCCATGTTGACCCAGGTGTCCTCGTCGAAGCCCGCGCCGAACACTAGTGAATCGGCGTTTTCGCGGCTGAGCAGCACACCGGCCGTGACCAGCTGGTTCGCGCCGAGTTGCAGGTCGTTCTGCCAGTCGAGCGCGTTGCGGCGAGTACGGGCGCGATCGGGTGACTGGTTCTGCTCGATGTCATCCTCGATGCGGCTCAGCGTAAGACGCGATTTCCAGGCTTCGGTGCCGAACGCCACGTCCACCGCCGCGCTGCCCGTGGTGAAATCCTGGCTCACCGGTGTGAGAAAGAAATCGAGATATTCGGTAGTTCCCTGCGAGTACCAGACGCGTGCCCCGAGCTCGGCCGCGCCCAGCGAGGTTCGGCCCCGGAGCGAAAAGGTCCTGTTCTCGACGCCACTGTCGGTGCTGCTCTCGGAACGTGCCGGAAAGCCGTCGGTATCGAGCCAGGTGCCCGAGAAGCCGAGTTCGCTGCGCTCGCTCCCATATCCGGCGCTGAAGCTGGCCTGGCGGGTGTCGTAGCGCCCATATCCGGCACTCGCCTCGAAGCCGCTCTGCGCGTACTTGCGCGTGATGATGTTAATGACTCCGCCGATGGCATCCGTGCCATAGAGTGTCGAACGCGGTCCCTTCACGATCTCGATGTGATCGACGACGTCGGGCGCAACGTTCTGGATCTGCGCGCCGCCGATGGTCCCCGGGTTGATGCGCACGCCGTCGACCAGCACGGTGGCGTGATTGCTGTCCGTGCCGCGGATGAAGACCGTAGTCGTCTGGCCCGGCCCGCCGTTGCGCGCGATGTCGATGCCGGCGTGAAATTGCAGCAACTCCGAGACATCGGGCGCGAGCGAGCGCTGCAGGTCATCGCGCGTAATGACGATGATGGGAGCCAGCACGTCATCGATGGCAGTCTCCGTGCGCGTGGCGGTGACGACGGTCTCGCCGAGCGGTGGGCTGGTTTCGGCGGCCAGGACGGGAACGGTGACGGCAGCAACCGCGGCTGCGACAGACAGGCGAAGGATCGACACGGTCCGACTCCCCCATGCACGCCCGCATGGTGTTGAGGTACGAGGACCAGCCGGCGGGGAGAGGATCGGGTGTTAGCCCAAAGCAATCGCCCACCGCGAAGCTGGTTGCGGCTGTCAGATCGGTCTCCGGGCTTACGAGTCGGCTCAGCAGCCGGCCGGCATCGCCTTCCCACGCGTTTGAGAGGAACTCTCGCGGCGCAGTGGCGTCAGGATGCCGTCATCACTCGATCACCGTTGCGGGGGCAGCGCCGGAATTGTCGCCTGCGACTCACCGGCTTCCCATGCACCTGACAGTGGAGCGGCAGGGTAGGGAGCAGGTATGCCAGTGTCAAGGGATGAGCGTGCCGGGCGCCTCGCCGGGTATGCTCGCCTCGGTCACGCGCGACCCGGTTGCGCACCGCGAGGAGTAACGACGATGCATCACCCCGTGACCGAGCGATCGCTGTGCGCGGCGCGCTGATCGGCTGCGTGTTGCTGGTGGCCTGCAGTGGCAGCGGTGAGGGTCCGACACCGTACACACCGGGCCTGGGCGAGATCATGACGCTTACGCAGATGCGTCACGCGAAGCTGTGGTACGCGGGCGAGGCAGGCAACTGGGAACTCGCCGCGTACGAGCTCGACGAGCTCGGCGAAGGCTTCGCGGATGCGCGCACGTACCACCCGACGCATAAGGATGCGCCCCAGCCTCTGGCCCTGGTCCTACCGACCATGGTGGATGCACCCCTCGCTGCGCTGCGCATCGCCGTCGACCGGCAAGACAGGGTCGCGTTCGACGCTGCATTCGATGCGCTCACCGACGGTTGCAACGCGTGCCATCGCACGATGAAGTTCGGCTTCAACGTGGTGCAGCGGCCGCGCACGAATGCTTTCCCGAACCAGGATTTTGCCCCGGCGACACGAGGCCCACCTGTGCCATGAACGCGCCCGCGCGCGAGGTCTTGACGACGTTCCTGCGGCTCGGGCTGAGTTCGTTCGGCGGTCCGCTCGCACACACGGGCTACTTTCACCGCGAATTCGTCACGCGGCGGCGTTGGCTCGAGGAAAGCACCTTCGCGCAGCTGCTGGCGTTGAGTCAGTTTCTTCCAGGTCCCGCCAGCAGCCAGCTCGGCTTCAGCATCGGCCTGTTGCGCGCGGGCTGGGCGGGCGCGCTGCTGGCATTCGTCGGCTTCACGCTGCCTTCGGCACTCATCATGAGTACTTTCGTGTTGCTGCGTCCGCAGCTGCCCGGCCCGCTGGGGGCGGCTGCAATGCACGGTCTCGGTCTCGTTGCGGTAGCGGCTGTCGCCTACGGCGTGTTCGCGATGGCACAGCGCCTGTGCACGGATACGCGACGTAGTGCGATTGCACTGGCAGCCGCGATCCTCATCGTACTGGGCCACGGCACCTGGATGCAGATCACCGCGATTCTTTTCGGTGCGCTCGCCGGCATCGTGCTCTGTCGCGATGCTCACCTCGACGTCGCGGCGCGATTTCAATTGCGCTACGGCGCGCGGCTGGGCTGGAGCCTGCTGGTTGCATTCGCCGCCTTGCTGGTCGTGCTGCCGGCCATCGCCGCCGGGCATGGAGGACTCTGGGCCGTCGCCGCCGCGTTCTACCGCGCAGGTGCGTTCGTCTTCGGTGGTGGTCACGTCGTGTTGCCGCTGCTCGAGCAAAGCGTGGTGGCTCCTGGATGGGTCTCGCACGAAGACTTTCTGGCGGGCTACGGAGCCGCTCAGGCGGTGCCGGGGCCGATGTTCACGCTCGCCGCCTACCTGGGCGCGATTCTTCCGGGTGACATGGGCGGGTCGGCAGGCGCGCTGTGCGCCCTAATCAGCATTTTTCTGCCCGGACTCCTGCTCGTCGCGGGCGTGCTGCCTGTGTGGCGTACGCTGGGCGCGCGTCCGCTCGCGGCGGGCGCCATTGCCGGGGTGAACGCCGCAGTCGTCGGGCTGCTCGCCGCAGCGCTTTACAGCCCGGTCGGCGTCAGCGCTATTCATGCGCCCGTCGACGTTGCAATTGTCATCGTCGCCTTGTGGTTGCTACGCACGACGGCGCTCTCGACATTGCTCGCGGTCGGCTGGTGCGTCGCGGCCAGCATCGCGTGGGTTGCCTGGGCCGGTCGACTCGCCGCTTGTATAGAGGCCTCTCAAGTTTGAGCAAGTCCGAGCCGGATCATCAGCCGACCGCGGCCGAGCCGGCGCGCCTGGTGTGAGACCTCGAATAAATAGCTAAGCGCATCGGCGCTGCTTGCCTCGCGGCGGGCGTGGATCTGCAGCGTCTGCGGCAGCTCGTCCAGACGTTCGATGTCGAGCTCGCAATCGCGCACGGACGCGAGCACGCCCGGGCGTGTCGCGGTGGGTGACGTCGAGGCGAGCGCGGCATGGAGCGCGGCGGCCTGGGCTGCATATTCGATGAGGTGCACGGCCGCGAGGGCCCCACCGCGCCGCAGCGGGTTTCCCGGATCACGATGGCTGTCGGACGCGCAATGGATTTCATTTTCATCCCAGCTCAAGGCGCGATCGATGAGGCACATGGCGCCGGCGTGGGGCACGAGCTCGAGGATTTCGGCGCGGCTGATCACAGCGCCTCCACCTGGATGCCGATGCAGCGCTCGTTGCATGCGCGTACGCCGACGATGTCCGAGCGCCTTGCTGCCAGCATTCGCAGCAGTGGCAACGCCCGTGTCGCCGGATTCGCGAGCCGCAAGGCCTCGAGTCCAGGATCGTCCATCCCGAGCTCGGAGGCCGCATCGCACAGCGAGAGGCGGGCGAGAGAGCGCTCGGTGCGCGCGCGAGCTAGCACGAGCGCGACTGCCGCGGCGTGCGAGACGGGCCGCTTGGCATAAAGCGGCGGGGGAGGCGGGACATCGTAGAGCACGAGCAGCACGTCGGTGTCATCAGTGCTGAGCAGCGCCAGCGCTTCGCGCAGGCCGGCCGCAAGGTTGAAGTCGTAAGCTGACACCGCGGTCGATGCACCGCGCGCGCCCGTGCCGATGCTCCAGTAGCCCGAAGCCGCATTGTGCACCGAGTTGTGAAAGTCGGTCGGTGAGACGCCACGTGCAGGTTCCGCGAGCGCTAACGAGATACGGTGAATCATCTCGATGTCTGCATCGGAGGATGCAAAGACCGAGGCGAGCGCCGCCGGCGCAATTCCCGACGCCGTCGCCGCGTCCTCGGCAGCTCGCAGCGCCAACCGTACGCCGAGCGGTGCGCGACGGCGTTCGTTGGCCGGCAGGAGCTGCGACTGGAAAGGAGCGAGCGGGGCAGTCACGTAGCGCGCCGCGCCGGTGAGTGTGGGTTGTGCCTCATGCCATGACGGCAAACCGGGTGCGATCAAGCCGACGCCCTCGACGAACGCCGCGCTCACGCGGCGCCTCCGAAGACGAGCGAACAGTTGCTGCCGCCGAAACCAAACGAATTGCTAAGCGCGCGGTTCACCCGCGCGCGTCGGCTTGCGAGCAGCACGTTACCCTCGATGACCGGATCCTTCGCGCGCGTGTTGAGGCTGCGCGGGAGCAATCCCTCCGCTATGCAAATGAGCGTGATGGCCGCCTCGAGAATTCCCGCCGCGCCGAGCGCATGGCCGGTCCATCCCTTGGTAGAGCTCTGCGGTATGTCGGCGCCGAACACCTCGCGCACCGCGCGGTCTTCCGCGAGGTCGTTGGCAGGCGTGGCGGTGCCATGCAGGTTGATGTAGTCGACCTGATGCGGCGCGAGACCGGCACGGCGCAGGGCCGCGCGCATCGCCGCACAGGCACCGCGCCCCTCCGGGTCGGGCGCGGACATGTGGAACGCATCGCTGCTCTCTCCGTAGCCGAGCAGCATGAGCTCGCCTGCGCCCGACTCGAGCAGGGCAAAACCCGCCGCCTCGCCGATCGATATGCCATTGCGGGCGACGTCTGCCGGCCGGCAGGGTTCACTCGACACGAGCTGCAGCGAGTTGAAGCCGTACAGCGTCGTGAGGCACAGACTGTCGACGCCGCCCACGACCGCCGCGTCACAGTAACCGGCGGCCATGGCACGCCGCGCTGAGGCAAACACCTTGGCGCTCGAGGAGCACGCAGTCGAGATCGCGAGCGTGGGGCCCTCGAGTGCAAGGCTGAGCCGCACGAAATCGGCTGCACTGAAGATATTCTGTGTGTAACGGTGCTCGAACCAGTCGGGCAGCCGGTTGGCTGCGCGATCGCGGGTGCGGTAGGCGAGCTCCGTCTGCTGTACCCCCGAGGTGCTGGTGCCGATGAACACGCCGATGCGTGCCCCGCCGAGCCGCGTGCGGCAGCCCTCGACTGCACTGCGAAAATCGTCCTGCGCCAGTGCAAGCTGCGAGAGCCGGTTGTTGCGGCAGTCCCAGCGCGCGAGCTCGCCAGCGAGTGGCGTTTCAAGTCCCGCGACCTGGCCTACATAGGTCTGCAGCGCGCAGTTCTCGATGGTCTGGGGCCGCAGGCCGGAGCGCTCGCCGCACAGCGCATCGAAGTGCGCGCCTCGCCCGAGACCGAGCGCCGAGGTCACAGTGCAGGCGCTAATGCGCAGCGGTTCCATCGCTCGCTGCCTGCGCATCGACCCAGTAGGGGTGGAAGTTGAACCAGTTGTAGGGTGCGGCGCGCATCTGTTGCTCGAGCCGCGCGGCATAACGCTGCGCGCACTGCTGCAGGACCTCCTCGCGCCGTTCCCGCGGCAGTTCGATCCGCTGCTCGAAGAGCTCCAGCCGACATTCGTACCGGCTCCCACCGCGGTAGATCCCGAAGCCGAGCACCACCGGCACGCCGAGCATGCCGGCGATGATCCAGGGTCCCGCCGGTACGCGCACGGAACCGCCCAGCAAGCGCACCACGAGCGCGCGCTCATCGGCGCGGGCACGATCGGCCATCATGCCGACGATGTTGCCTGCCTCGAGAGCGCGCTTGATGTCGAGCACGAGCTCCGGGCCTCGCCGCGAGGCGTCGATGATGCGCCCGGCCAGCGTTGGGTTGAGCTTCTCGAGCAGGCCCATCGCCATGCGTCCCACCTGCCGGTCGAGCACGATGCTGATCGGCGCCTCGTCGCGACGCATACCCTTAATGCGCAGCGCCTCGAAGCTGCCGAAGTGCGCGACGAGCAGCAGGCTCCCCCGGCTGCTCTTGATGGCGCGCAGAGCATCTTCCGGCACTTGTGCATCGATCTGCAGCTGCGCCCCGTCCTCCCTGAGAAGGTAGACGCGATCGATGCTGACCACGGCAAAGGTGTAGAAGTGGCGCAGGATCTCGGCGGCGCGCGGCCTGCGTCCGAGGACGCGCCCGAGGTAGTCCTTCGATGCACGACGCGCGTCCCGGCCAGTGCAGTAGAAATAGAAAACGATCGGCCACAGCACCAGTCGCGTGATCGGTCGGCCGAGCAGCAGGGTCGCGTTGACCAGCAGGTTAATCATCAAGGGCGTGCTGCGCTCGGGGTAGCTGTCCCACGAAGGCAGCCCACCCGGGTCGTGGCGCACGGGTTTCATCGCTGTGACTCGGTGTTGTCCTGCCGCAGCGTGACCGTGCCCGCAGCAACCACTGTCTTTCCCGAGCGGCACCGAAAGTGCACCGATGCGGTGTCGATCGTGTCGAGCTCGATGGTCAGTACAGCGCCGGGTCGGAGCGGGGAGAGGAACTTCACGGCGTCGAAGCGCCGCGGCCACCGTCTCGCACCGGCACGCCGCACGATCTCCTCGATCACGCGCTCGAGAATCACCACCCCGGGCACGAGCGGATCGCCGGGAAAGTGCCCGGCGAAGAAGGGCTCGCCGGCGTCGATCACTATGCGGGCCGTATCAGCCACGCTCGGCTCCGAGGGCAGCGAGCAGTGCCATGCGCGGTAACTTCCCGGTGTCGTTGCGCGGCAGGCGTTCAACGAGGACCAGCGGTCGCGGTACCAGCACCGGGTCGAGCTGTTGCGCCAGCGCAGACAGGATGTCTTCGCGACTGATGCCAGGCGCCACCGCCAGCGCTGCCGGCCGCGCGTCGGGGCGCGGAACGAAAACAATCGCGTCGGCGACTCCGGGGATGGCGAGCAGGCGTCGGGTCAGCTCGGCGAGCGAGGTGCGTTTGCCAGCGACCTTCACCAGGTCCGCGTCGCGCCCGATGAGCCGGAACTTCTGCGGGCTCTCCAGCTCCAGGAAATCGGGCAGGGGCACAGGCTGCGGCAGATGCGCGCCGTGATACACCGCGCCGGTCGCCGTGGGCTCGGCCCAGGCACCGGGGTAGGCGAGCCAGTGATCCGACTCGACCGTGCGACGCGAGGCCATGCTCCCGGCCTCGGTACAACCATAGATCTCGAACACGCGCGTATTCCAACGCCTTTCCGCAGCGGCTGCGAGCTCGCGATCGAGTGGTGCAGTGGCGGAGATGATGAGCTCGAGCGGTGCGAACGCAATGTCGGTGGCGATGCAGGCGCGCAGATGTGCGGGCGTTGTGATGAGCACGCGTGGGGCTGGGACCGCGGCCAGCTCCGCAGCCACGTCCGCGGGAAAGAGCGGACGGCCGTCACTCACCGCGCTGGCGCTCAACAGAGTCAGCGTCACGGTGGTCTCGAAGCCGTACATGTGCTGGGGCGGTACCGTCGCCACGAGGTTGAACTGTCGCGCGCCCGGCAGAAAGCGCTCGTGGGCGAGCCGTGCCGTCGCGAGCAGCGTAGGCCAGTCCTTTTCGTGGGCGGTCGGCTGGCCGGTCGTGCCTGAAGTAAAGGCGATGATCACGGTCCCCGACCCCGCGATGGTGAGCGGTGACGCCGCGCCAGCGTTGCCCGTCACAGCGTCGACCAGCTCGTCGGTCAGGAGGTAGTGATCCGGGTACAGGTCCTGGATTTCGCGCACGGCGAGCGGCGCGCGGCTCGTAGGCAGCAAGGTGACCTGCTCGCGCCCCGCGGCGGCCAGGAAGCCAGCGAGAAAATTGCCGCGGCCGTCGCAGAGATTGATCGCGTAGCGCGCACGCGGCAGTGCGCGCGCCAGGGCGCTTGCCCGGGCACCGAGCTCGGCCGCGGTCTCACCGCGACCACCGCGCCAGATCACCACCTCCCCGGGGGCATGCTCACGCAGCAGCGCCACGGCGGGAGCCGCGTTCATGAGGATCGCAGCCGCGCGGGCTTGAGCTGGCGCAGGTAGGCGAAGAATCCCGGGTGCTCGAGGTGGCGGAAACGCCAGCGCCGCCACGCGTATTCGCCGGCGAAGACCACACCGATCAGGAGGTAATGCAGGAAATTGGTGGCGAGCGACCAGATTTCGGGGCTTGCGAAGAGCGCCAACAGGATGGCGGACAGAGTGAGGATCACGAACACTGCGACCCAGAGTACCGTCACCTGGCGCGTGTAAGTGACCAGCTCCGGCGGCAATGAGCCGCGCGCCATGAGAGCGAAGCGCTCTACCATCGGCTGCTGGCCGGAGCGTAGCGAGGCGCCAAACACAATGAGCAGCGACAACGGGATTGCGATCGGTGGCAGGAGCAGCACCCAGTGCGTGCCCTGCCAGCGCACGATCAGCACGCTCGCGACCAGGCAGGCGCTGAGGGCGACCCAGGCCCAGGTGCGTCGGGCGCGCAACGACGGATAAAGCGGCAGTGCGCTGAGTGCTGCGAGGGCGGCCCACTGGAGCCACGGCAGCGGCCACAGTACGGCCAGGTGCACCAGCACGGGATAGGCCAAGGCGAGAGCCAGCATCCTTGAATCAACTGTCGTTACGGCGGGTGAGGATGTGAGCCGTGAGCTCCCTCAGCGAGGCGAATGCCGACCTGGTACCGGGATCCTCGGAGCGCAGCTCAACGCCGTAGTGCCTTTGAATCGTGAGCGCAATCTCCAGCGCATCGATCGAGTCGAGTCCCAGGCTTCCGTGCTCGAAGCCGAACAGCGGGGCTGTTGGCGAGATTTGCGCCGGCAACACATCCTGCAGGTTGAGTGCTTCGACCAGCAGCGCGGCCAGCACCGCTTCGTCAGCGGTCTGCGCTGTGACGGTCGAAGAATCTGACACTTTCGTCACCGTGAAGCCGATTGCAGATGCGTTAAGCTAATTGTATGGGGTGACCCGGCCGATGGAAACGCGATTACGGACGTGGCTCGATCGAGGCTCGCGCCGTTGCGGCACGGGCCTGTCGTTCGTGGTCTTCGGCCTCGGCGGCACCGTACTCAGTGTGACCCTGTTTCCCATCCTCCGGCTGATTTCACCGAACCGGGCGGTCGCGCAGCGGCGCATCAATGGTGCCATGCGCCGCGTGATGGGCCTGTTCATCTGGTTCATGCGCACTCTCGGCCTGTTCACCTACGAGCTGCACGGCCTCGAGCGGCTGGCCCGACCGGGCCAGCTCATCGTCGCTAATCACCCGACCCTGATCGACGTGGTGTTCATGCTGTGGCTGACGCCCGAAGTCGGTTGCGTCGTGAAGCGTGCGCTCTGGCGCAACCCGGCGCTGCGCTGGCCGGTGATCTGGGCCGGGTACATTCCGAATACCGAGGGCGCACAGCTGGTTCAGGATTGTGCGCAACTCCTCGCTGGGGGGCGTTCCTTGCTGGTATTCCCCGAAGGCACTCGCACGGTGCCGGGGCGACCCCTGGCCCTCAAGCGGGGCGCTGCCCAGGTCGCGCTCGCCTCACGTGCCGACGTCCTGCCGGTCACCATCGTGTGCGACGTGCCTTTCCTCACCAAGGGCTCGCACTGGTACCGGGTTCCGCCGCGGCGCCCCCACTTTGTGATCACCGTCGGCCAACCGATCCCGGCGCATCGCTACTCTGTGGGCGGAGTGCCCAATGCGCTCGCCGCGCGCCGGCTGACGGCGCAACTGAGCGCCCATTTCACGCGCGGTATCGAAGCCGTGATGCGGGCGCAGCCGGATGTGACCGCCACGAATCCGCCCGAGATACAGTCCGCCAGCTTATAATGCGCGTGTCGATGCATAGCGAAGAAGAGGTATTCGGGCAGGTCAAGCGGGTGCTCGCCGAGCTGTTCGAGCTGCCACCTGAGAGGATCGTGCCGGACGCCAATCTGTACACGGACCTCGACATCGACAGCCTCGACGCCATCGACCTGATCCTGGAGCTCAAGCAGATTACCGGGCGCAAGGTGCAACCGGAGCAGTTTCGTCACGTGCGCACCGTGGGCGACGTCGTTGCCGCCGTGCGCGAGCTGATGCGCAACGAGACCGCGGCGTGACCGCGGCGCCAACACAACCCGTAGTCCTGAACATGCGTACGCGCCCGTCCGGGGTCGCGCTCGAGCTGCGCGTTCCGGCGACGCTCAGCTGGTTTC
>Ga0326726_10002238_pt1 | contig 17825 bp, 11 predicted proteins | sample MHFenrmetagenome_2_FD_207603 | JGI IMG/M metagenome (GOLD analysis project Ga0326726, IMG submission 207603) | Lab enriched peat soil microbial communities from Michigan Hollow, Ithaca, NY, United States - MHF15MN | ecosystem: Environmental > Terrestrial > Soil > Wetlands > Peat | place: USA... | reverse complement strand
AGGTCGACATTCAGAATCCCTCGGGCCGCAGCCTGTTCAGCGTGACGTGGGTGCCCGGGCGCCGCCAGTTTGCGTACCGCCTCGGGTTCAGCGGTCAGAATCTACTTTCCTTCTCGGATCGAAGCGGCGTTTACGTCCGGGACCTGGACCTTTCTCCCTTCGGCGTTACGGACCTCGATGGGCTGGTCTTCTTCCCCGCGGGCCCGGGCGATCCCAATCCCGCCGGCAACCTCGCCGTGACGGACAACGCGAGCAAGCGAGTGATCTTCATTGACGTGGACGCGACGTCGGTTCTCGGCGAGATGGACTTCAGCAGGTCGAGTGCGCTGAACATGGTGCGAATGCGTCTCGGGTACATCAGCAACGGTCAGCTCGCAGGCTCTTTCGTCGGCATCGATGACGTCGACAGCGAAATCGTCATCTTCCGCCGCTGAGTGAGCTCACGGTCGTCAGGGTCGGTGACCCGGCGGCGCCCGGGGGGCGTTGCCGGGTCTCACCCTGGCGGCGGTCGCCGCGCGCGGGGCCAGGATCCGGCGGAAGGCAAAGAAGAAGGGCCGCGCGTCGGGCAGCTTCGCGAAGAGCCGCTGGCGGTACCGGTCGAGGACGGTAGTCCCATGGGAAACGAGTCTCACGCCGAATCGGGGGCTCTCCCACGCCGGATGGTGCGGTCTACGCCTGCGGATTTGGCTGCGGTTTCTGGAAACCCATCCTTGAGAGAGGACCTGCTGTAGCGCCCCCGGAGGTTTTCCAGCCTAGAATCTGCTCGATTCCGTGACGCTCTCCGCCGGCTCTCGGCTCGGTCCTTATGAAGTCCTCGCTCCCCTCGGTGCGGGCGGGATGGGGGAGGTGTACCGGGCGCGGGACACGCGGCTCTCGCGCGAGGTGGCGATCAAGGTGCTACCGGCCGAGCTGGCGTCGGACCCATCGCGACTGAAGCGGTTCGAGAAAGAGGCCCGGTCGGCCTCGGGTCTGAACCATCCCAACATCGTGACGGTTTACGACATCGGGTCGGAAGGCGGCACGTCCTACATCGCGATGGAAAAGGTGGAGGGGGAGACGCTGCGCAAGGTGCTCGTCGGCGGCGCACTCCCGATCAGAAAGCTCATTCCGATCGCGACACAGATCGCCGAAGGGCTGGCGAAGGCGCACGAGGCCGGAATCGTCCATCGGGACTTGAAGCCCGAGAATGTGATGGTGACGAGGGACGGGCTCGTCAAGATCCTGGACTTCGGGCTGGCCAAGCCGACGCACGTGGGCAGTGGAAGCGACGAGGGGTCGCACCTGCCGACGCAGACGCAGACGAGCCCGGGGATGATCGTCGGAACGGTCGGTTACATGTCGCCGGAGCAGGCGAGCGGGGAAGCGGTGGATTTCCGGTCCGACCAGTTCGCGTTCGGATCGATCCTGTACGAGCTGGCAACGGGCAAGCGCGCATTCCTGAAGAAGACCGGCGTGGACACGCTCGGCGCGATCCTGAACGAGGAGCCAGCTCCCATAGCCTCCATCAACCCGCGAGTTCCGGCGCCGCTGCGCTGGATCGCGGAGCGCTGTCTGGCAAAGGACCCCGACGCTCGCTATGCCTCGACCAGAGACCTCGCGCGCGAGCTGGCGACGGTCGGAGGGCACCTCTCGGAGGTCAGTTCGGGAGCGACGCCCGCCGTCGGTCCGCGGCGCCGAGCGGGTCTGAGGCTCGTCATCGCCGTCGCAGCCCTCGTCGCGGCGAGCCTCTTGGCCGGCAGGTTGCTATGGAAAACGCCCCTGCCTTCCCTGCCCACCTTCCAGCGGCTCACCTTCGGCCTGGGCTTCGTGGACGCGGCGCGCTTCTCGCCCGACGGCCGGACGATCGTCTACAGCGCCCGATGGGACGGCGGGCCTCCGCACATCTCTCTGACGCGGCCGGAAGCGCCGGAGTCCCAGAGACTCGATTTGCCCGACGCAAGCCTCCTGTCCGTCTCCTCGAGAGGGGAACTTGCGATCGTGGCCGGAAAGGCTTCGCTCGCTTCGGGCTGGTGGTTCGCGGAGGGGACCCTGGCAACCGTTCCGCTCGCGGGAGGAACGCCCCGGGAAATCGCCGAAGGCATCCGCTTCGCCGATTGGGCTCCCGACGAGAAGGGGCTGCTGATCATCCGTGGAGGCCGGATGGAGTTTCCCGTGGGTCACCTCATCCACGAGGGTCCGGCGGTTCTTCCTCGCTTCTCTCCCTCCGGTGAGAGGGTGGCCTTCGTAGAAGGAAATCGCGTCCACGTGATCGACCGGGCGGGCAAGGAGCTCGTCGCCTCCAGCAAGGGGGACGGTCCCTGGGCTGTCCGCGGTCTGGCGTGGAAGCCCTCCGGCGAGGAGATCTGGTTCAGCGACGGCGGCTCCATTCGCGCCATCAGCCTCGCCGGCAAGGAACGCGAGTTGTTCCGGCAGCCTCGTGGCGTGACGCTGGAGGACATCTCGCGGGACGGCCGAATTCTGCTCGGATTCCGCCATGGGCGGCACGAGGTTTGGGTCGGCTCCTTTGGCGAGCCCCGGGAGAGAAACCTGACGGTCTTCGGCGGTGCCAACGTGATGGGCATTTCGGCGGACGGCACGATGCTGCTCGACAACGAGAACGGCGCTTTCTATCTTCTCAGGACCGACGGCTCCCCTCCCAAGAAGCTCGGCGAGGGTTTCGCGTCGGAGCTTTCTCCCGATGGGAAGTGGGTCGCCGTCGTTCGCCCCGGGCCGCCCGCGCAGCTGGTGCTCGTCCCCACGGGCGCCGGCGAGGAGAAGATCCTCGAAAGCGGTGCCATCGAGGAATACGACGGGCTCGATGTTCGCTGGTCCGGAGATGGGCGCAGGCTCCTCTTCGGCGCGCGAGCTAAGGGCAGCCGCGTCGAGTTGTGGGTCCAGGACGTCGCCGGCGGCGGGCCGCGCGGGCTGACACCCGAGGGCCTGGCGACTCAGAGCGCGTCGATTTCGCCCGACGGTCGCTTCGTTCTCGTCGAAGAGGATGGCTATTGGATCTACCCCGTCGAAGGAGGGCCGAAGCGCCCGGTTTCGGGATTGCGGAAGGGCGTCGACTTCGTCTGGCGCAACTGGAGCGCCGACGGACGCTTCGTCTATGCCTGGGATCCGACGCGGCTGCCCTTTGTCGTCTCCCGCGTGGAGCTCACGACCGGTCGGCGAGAGCCGTGGAAGACGATCATGCCGCAGGATCCCGCCGGCATAGATGAGGGCGATCTCGTCCTCACGCCCGACGGGAAGTCCTACGCCTACAACTGCAGCCGAGATCTCTCGGACCTGTTTCTGGTGGAAGGGTTGCGGTAGGACCCTCGCCGTCCGGAGTCGCTGGTGTTCGGTTCCTGTCAAGTTCCCGGCGATTGCCTGCTTTTTCGCCGCCTCCAGGCGGTTTTCTTGACTCGGGTCGGGGGCGGACACAAAATTCCAAGAACAATCCAGACCGGACAAGCGCCATGCCGACGTTCCGCCTGGCAGGTTTTTGGGAAGCGAAGAAGTGATGCGCGTTTTGCACAGAGTCCTCGGACTTGCCGGGGTCGCTGTCTTCCTCTTGATGTCCCGGGCGCGTCCCATGCGCGGCCAGACGACGGGATCGATCGTCGGCCGCGTGCTCGACGTTACCGGGGCTGCCCTGCCCGGCGTGACGGTCGAAGCCACGAGTGAAAGACTGCAGGGAGCGCGGATCATAGTCACGGATGCCGGCGGACGGTATCGATTTCCGGCGGTCCCGCCGGGAGAATATCGGGTCAAGGGCGGCCTGCCCGGCTTCCTCCCGGTGGAGACGGCCACGACCGTTTCGCTCGATGCCACGGCGACCGTGGACCTGACACTCCGGTTGTCGACGCAGGCACAGGTCGTGGTTTCCGGCGAGGCGCCCGTGGTCGACACGACCTCGACGACCACGGGCACGAGCTACTCGGGCCAGCTGTACTCGAGTCTTCCCGTCGGCCGCAACTACGCCTCGATCGTGCGACTGAATCCAGGTGTGTCCTCCGACCTCGGCCTGACCCACGGCCGCGTTCTCCCGCTGGCGATCGACGGCGCGACGTCCGCCGAGAACCTCTGGCTGATCGAAGGCATCAACACGACGGACATCGTTTACGGAACCCAGGGAAAGCTCCTGAGCGAGGAGTTCGTCCAGGAGGTGCAGTTCAAGACCGGCGGCTACCAGGCCGAGTACGGCGGCGCCCTCGGCGGAGTGATCAACGTCGCGACGAAATCGGGAGGCAACGCGTTCCACGGGGGGGCTTTCGTCTTCTACGACTCCGGATCGACGCGCGCCGAGCCCGTGCCCTACACGCCCGAGGTGGATTTTTCGCGAAACGACGTGCTGGTGACACCGGGGAACAACTTCGACTTCGGCGCGGATCTCGGCGGGTTCCTGGTGAAGGACCGGGTGTGGTTCTACGGTCTCTACGACCGGGTGAATACCCCGTCGACGATCACCGATCGCCAGGATCCGGCCAATCCCGCCGCCTTCCCGCTCGACACGACCACGTCCTTGTATGGAGGCAAGCTGACGGTCAACGTCTCGAGCTCGACGACGTTCGTCGGAACCGTCTTTTCCGATCCGACGTCGGCCTCGGGCGCCGCCTGCGGCGACCCGATCAGCAGCAACGATCCGGGGACCTGGCAATGCAAGCGGAGTTACGGCGGTCTCGACGGCGCTCTGCGTCTGGATCAGCTCATCGGGCCTCAGGTCTTCGCGACACTGCAAGCGGCGGAGCACCGGGACAGCTTCGGTCTCGAGGCCACCGGGGCGGGGGCAGCCGTCCAGTTCGCGGACGCCACGTGCGATGGGGGAACACCGGAGGTCCCGTGCTTTCGGGACAACCCGCCGGAAGTCTCCGGCGGTCTCGGTTTGATCAACGGTTCGACGGACAATGCCCGGTCCAAGCGCGTTCAGTACGGGGGGAGCGCGACCTTCTACGCGGGCAATCACGAGGTCAAGGCGGGCGGCGAGTACCAGCAGGTGGAACAGGACGCTCTCAGCTACTACACGAGCGGCCAGGCGGTGACTCTCCAGAACGAATACGGCCAGGACTACTATCGCCACGATTTCTTCGCCCGAAGCCGGACCGATCTGACGCCCGTCGCCGCTCCACAGGCGCCCCGGGGACAGCGGCTGAGCTTCTACGGCCAGGATTCCTTTCGCGTCGCCCCCAACCTGACCATCAACGCGGGGATTCGCTTTGACCAGCAGACTTTTCGGGACACCGTCGGAAACACCGTCCTGGAGACGTCGAACGAGTGGCAGCCGCGCCTGGGGGTCGTTTGGGATCCCTGGAAAGACGGAAGGACGCGAGCCTACGCGTCGGTGGGGCGCTTCTACTACGCGCTCCCTCTGGACTTCGCCAAATCCTTCGGCATTCCGACCATCAACGTGTCGACGTTCAACTTCGATCCCGTGGATACGGCCCAGGTCTCGGGCGTCATCCACCACGAGACTCCGGAGCTCTCGGGGAACGACTACTCGACTCCGGTGGATGCCGGGCTGAAGGGGATCTACCAGGACGAGCTGACCGTGGGCTTCGAGCGCGCGCTGACGCCGACACTTTCGGTCGGGATCAAGGGCACCTATCGCAGCCTCGGCCGAACGATCGAGGACCGATGCGACCTCGACCCGGCGGGAAACAACGGCAGCAACTGCGCCATCGCGAACCCGGGCTCCTCAGGCCGATACGCGCGTGGCGACATCCCAACCTGCAACGGCCTCGACGACCCGTACAACGCCTGCTCCCAGACGGGCGCCGTGATGGCGGCCGCCAAGCGCATCTATCGCGGGATCGAGATCCTCGCCCGGCAAACCGTCGGCGACCGGCTCTTCGTACAGGCGTCGTACGTGTACTCCTCCCTGCGCGGCAACTACGAGGGGGTCGTCAGCGAGTACGGCCAGACCGCCCCGGGAACGCTCGCGGACTTCGACTACCCGGCCTTCAGCCGTAACAACTACGGCGTGCTGACCGGCGATCACCCGCAGTCCGCGCGTTTGGATTTGACCTACACGTTCCCCTTCAAGGCATTCGTTGGGCTCGACGCATACGTGCAGTCCGGCAGCCCGACGAACAGGATCGGGTTCGCGCATCAAAACCTGCCCTTTACCGTGCCGGTCTATCTCGTACCTCGAGGCTCGCAGGGGCGTCTGCCCACCCTCTGGGAGGCCGACCTGACGGCCGGCTACCCGGTCGCGATCGGGCCAGTGACCGCCACGCCGCAGATCTATCTGTTCAACCTGTTCAACAACCAGATCGTGACGTACCGGTGGACGACCTACCGAAGCGCGAATCCTCCCGGTTATCCCGATACGATCTACGATCCCCTGGCGCCACCCGAATACCAGGGTCGCAACTGGCAGAAGGTCGTCAGCCGGCAGGATCCCCGCCTGTTTCGGGCTTCGCTGCGCGTCTCGTTCTGACCTCACGGGAGCAGATCCTCGGTGGTGCGATCGGGTCCGGCTTGACTCTCTGGTTATGGCGCCATATTATGGCTGTGCATGAAAGCCTCGGCCATGAAGCGAACGACGATCATGCTCCCCGACGACCTGCGCCGCCGTGCTCTCTCGCGCGCCCGTCAGCGAGGGGTCTCCCTCGGGGAGCTGATCCGGGATTCGCTCGATGCGGCGCTGCCTTCCGCACCGCACGAGGCCGGGCCGGATCCGCTCTTCGACGACGTCGTCTTCGACGGGCCCGCGCCCAGGGATTCGTCGGCGAATCACGACAAATACCTCTACGACGACGGAGAGTGATTTTCGTCGACACGGGCGCGTTCATCGCCCGCTACCTCCGCGCGGACGGCCATCACCGCAAGGCGCGGAAAGCCTGGGTGGAGATCGAACGCGGCAACGCTCGCTGCTTCACGAGTAGTTTCGTGCTCGACGAGACGTTCACGTTGCTCGGCCGGCGGTCGTCCTATGGCTTTGCCGCGGAGCGGGCCCGTGCGCTTCTGGGTTCCGCTGCGCTGACGGTCCTGCGGCCCGACGCCGACGACGAGATCCGGGCCGTCGACCTCTTCGACAAGTTTGCCGACCAGGAGCTGAGCTTCACGGACGCCCTTTCCTTCGTCTTGATGCGCCGCCATCGGCTGAGCCGCGTCTTCACCTTTGACCGGCACTTCGCCCGAGCGGGTTTCGAGATCGTGCCCAAGGGCTGAGAGCCGGCCGGAGTCGCTCTTGTTCTAGCGCCGCGCGCGGACGAGGATCCGCCGGAACGTGAAGAAAAACGGCCGGTCGTCGGGGACCATCGCGAAGAGCGCCTCGCGATAGCGGTCGACGAAACGCGGATACAGCTCGGCGGGAAGGCTGCGGCGGTATTCGGACAGCAGCGACCCCTCGACCCATTTCACGATGCCCTCGCGCGACGCGAGGCGATGGCCGTAGACCTGCAGCCGGACGGTCTGCTCCTCGTAGCCCAGCCGGTCGAGGATCGCGGCGTAGGCCTCCGGCGCGAGGACGTTGCGGGGATGGGCCGATCCGGCCAGGGCGCTCGCGAACGGTTCGTCCGCGGCGACGAATTCGGCGGCGCGATGCGAGGCGTGCTCGAAGTTGTCGGGAACCTGGAAGGCGATCTGGCCTCCGGGCTTGACGGCCCGGGTCAGGCGTTCGAGGAGGGCAGGATGGTCCGGGAGCCAGTGGTATGCCGCGTTCGAGAAGACGAGGTCGTACGGTCCGGGCGGCGCGAAGGCCGCGATGTCGCCGGGCTCGAAACGCAGACCGTCCCCGGCGAGCGGCGTGGCTTTCGAGAGCATGGCCTCCGAGGCATCGAGGCCGAGAGTCTCGGCGGCCTGCGTACGGCGGTGGAGCTCGCGAGTGAGCTCGCCCGTCCCGCAGCCGAGATCCACCGCCCGGCCCCCCGGAATCGGCGTCACGAGATCGAGCAGGTCGAAGAAGGGGCGGCTGCGCTCGGCGGCGAATCGCGCGTAGGTGTCGGGCTGCCAGGGGTCCGTGGTCAATAGACGACCTTCTCCAGGAACAGCCCCGACGGCGGGGCGGTCCATTTCGCGGGAGCGCTCGACTTCTCGCGGAGCAGCTTTTCGATGCCGGCCGCATCGAGGTTTCCGCGTCCGACCTCGACGAGCGTCCCGGCCAGCCGCCGGACCATCTTCCAGAGGAAGTGCGAGGCGGTGATGCGGAAGTGGATCTCCTGGCCGACCTCGACGACCTCGCACTTCTCGACGACCACGAGGGTCGATTCCTGGCCCTCCGGGTTCTCGCAGAACGACGCGAAGTCGTGACGGCCCTCGAAGAGTTTCGCCGCACGGCGCATGGCGGCGGCGTCCAGTGGGTCCTTGACCCACCAGACGAAGGGTTTCTCGAAAGCGGTGCGGCGGCGGGAGACACGGTAGAAGTAGGTCCTGCTCTTCGCATCGTGCCTGGCGTGGAAGCGGGGAGGCGCCTTCTCGACAGCGAGGACGTTGATGTCGGCGGGAAGCCGCTCGTTCAGGCCCCAGGCGATCTCGCTCTCGGGCATCGCCTTGTGAGCCTTCAGGTGCGCCACCTGGGCGAGCGCGTGGACGCCCGCGTCGGTACGTCCCGCGGCCCCGCAGGCCACGTCGGCGCCGAGGAGCTCGTGGGCCGCGCGCAGCAGCATCCCCTGCACCGTGCGGTCGGTGTTCTTCTGCGACTGCCAGCCGCGGTAGCGGGTCCCGTCGTATTCGAGCGTGACCTTCCAGGTCGGCACGGGCGAAGTCTACCGGGAGTTCGCGGGCCGCGGTTGCGGCTTACTCTCGCCGCCTAGCGGCTCAGGGCGATCCTGATCCCCATGACATCGTCTGCGTCTCCATCCCCGTCGTAATTGACGTTCACCGTCGCCAGAAGCTGGATCTGATTGGGGGACACCACGCCTCCGGTAATTCTCCCGGGCCCGTTCAGGCTGTCGAGCGAGCCAAAGATGGCTCCGCTCCGGATCAGGCCGTGGAGCATGAAGGTGCCACAGGGGGTCTCGAACTGTCCTGTGAGGCTACCGCCGGTCTCCACGAGGGCCACCGTGATCGACGCGCTGCCTTCACAGGTGTCAAAGCCAAAGGGCAGGTTTCGGTCGTGGAGGAACGAGATCGTTCCATGCCAATTGCCGCTCAGGCCCTCGGGTGGCGGCGGAGGAGTGTCGGAGAAATCCCCGGTATCCGCCCAGCTTGCGAGCTGTCCGTCCGGGTTGTCCCAGGCCATCGTCAGGCCCGTTTGAGTGTCGGTGACCGTCAGCGTGTACTTCACGTTCGAGAGCGCCGCGGCGAAGATCCAGAAATGACCGTTGATCGGTCGGCCGTCGAGAACCTTGACCGCCAGCTCGACGTTCGCGTCGTCGAAGAACCAGAAATACCCCGTATCGTTCGAGATCAGAACAGCAGTGCCGTGACCGATGCCGCCCTGACTCGGAACGTCCCAGTCGACCGTTACCTGGAAGCGCGACCCGGCCAGGCACAGCGTCGCGCCTCCGGGAGCGCAGGGGGCCGCCGTTTTGGGGTCGACCCGCGTAGTCTGCGAGAGACCCTCGAACAGCGCGTACAGCTCGCGGCTCGATCGCGTTTCGAGGGTCTTCTCATCGGCTTCGGCCGGTGCCGTCGCGGTGCCGGGGGCGTTCGTGAAGGCGGACGTGTCGGCGACGGAGGCGAGCGAACCGCTTTGGTTGTCGTACGTCTTGAGGCGGCCGGTCTCCAGGTCGATGACGGTGATCGTGTACTCGACGTCCGAGAGTCCGGCGTAGAAGACCCAGTAGCTTCCATTCACGCCGGTGCCATCCAGGACTTTCACGACGAGCTCGATGTTGGAGTCATGGAAGAACCAGAACAGCCCCGTGTCGCCGCTCAGGGGCACGGAGGTCCCTTGTCCGCTGCGTCCTTGATCCGGGACTCGCCAGGAAACAGCCACCGAGAAGCGGCCGTCGTTCAGGCAAAGAGTCGTCGCAGTACCGGAGCATCTGCTCGAAAGGTCGGGATTCAGCGCGCGCTCTGCGTCCTCGGCGACGGCGGTCGACCGGAAAAGGAAGACGCCCGTCGTCAGCGCGAGGAGAACGACGCCCGGGCTCCTTTTCCAACCCACCAGGACCGCCTGAGCGAGCTGAGGGAGGATTTCGCGTATGACCGGGCCGCGCCCGTCCGTGCGTCCTGAACCGTGCGCCAGGATCTGGAAGAATGGTCTGAGGTTCGGCATGACCTGGCTCCTTTGTCTGCGCTTGGCCATCCAGGCTGTACGACCCGCGCGATAATCACAGTCCCTCTGTAGTGGAGTCCAAGTCGTCGGAAAAGTCCGGGGAACTTCCGGCTTTTCTCCTGGAGCGAAAAGTGCGAATCAGTCTGCCCGCGCGTCGTCGCGCGATTCCTCCTCCCGAGCGCGGGCAGCGAGACACGGTCGTCGGCGGCGTGCGCTGGCGCTCGCGCGAGACGGAGGGCCGCGGCGATCCCGTCGTCTTCGTCCACGGGTTGCTCGCCTCCTCTGCGACGTGGGAAGACGCCCTCGAACCGGCGTCGGCGGGGCGGCCGGGGATCGCCGTGGACCTGCCGGGATTCGGGTGTTCGGATCGGCCGTGGCCGTTCGACTACTCGGTGGACGGTCAGGCGCAGGGCCTGGTGGATTTTCTCGACGCCCGAGGCATCGAGCGCGCGGTCCTCGTCGGCAATTCGCTCGGCGGCGCGGCCGTCATGCGCGTCGCCGCGGAGCATCCGGAGCGCGTCGCGGCACTCGTCCTCGTGGACGCCGCGACGTCCGAGGCGCCGATCGTCTGGCCGGTCCGGGTCATGCGGTCGCCCCTTCTCGGCGAGCTTTCGCTCTCGCTCGCCGCGCGGCCGTTCGTCGCCTATGGCCTGCGCCGGTGGCTCTTCGCCGACTCCGGCCGCGTGACGAGCCACGCCATCGACGACGCGTGGTTCCCTCTCACGATCCCGGGCACGCGGCGTGCCGCACTGGCTGCGATCCGCTCGGACCCGCGCCGGTACGTCGGCCTCGAGGATCGCCTTCGGGTCCCGACGCTCATCGTTTGGGGCGGGAAGGACCGGCTGATCCCGGTCTCGGAGGGCGAGCGCCTCGCGGCGCGGATTCCGGGCGCGCGGCTGGTCGTCCTTCCCGACGCCGGCCACCTTCCCCAGCGGGAGCTTCCGGAAGCGTTCGCCCGCGTGGTCGCCGGCTTCGTGTCGAGGCACTGACGAGCCCCGGCCTCCTCACCGGCCGCAGCGCTCGATGACCTTCTGGGTGATGGTGCCGGGAGAGGGCGGGCTCTCGCGCAGCCCGAGCGTGTGGAGGGTCTCGTGGATGACGATGCTGGCGGTGTACCCGGAGTTCGCGCGCTGCCAGTAGGAGAATTGGCTCCAGCACACGTGGACGGCGCGGCTGCCGGGAGTCGTCCACGCTAGAACGCGCTCGCTCTCGCACGGCTCGGTCCTGGAGCCGTCGTAGAAGAGGACGAGGCCGAGGTAGGCGGGCAGGCTCTGGCCGGTCGAGCGCAGCGCGTCGTCGAGCCGCCGGCCCGAGCCGTCGGAGAAGTCGGTCAGGACTTCCTGGCAGCGGCTGTCGGAGAGCCGGCGCGCGGCCTCTTCGAGCGACTCCTGCATTCCGTTTCCGAGCTTTGCGTCCACGAAAAAGGGAATCGCGAGGGTCGGGGCTCCGGCGGTGGGAAGCGAATTCGTGGACTCGGCGATCGCCGCAGCCGACGCGAGAACCCACGTCGCGGCCGCGAGCGCGAAGAGCCCGCGCGTTCTCGCTGCGGGGCTTTCGGGCGGCGCGTCCATCGGGACTCTCCCGCGTCGGAGAACGCCAGACCGGGAATTCCCGGTGCGTCTCCTTCGCTATCCCTGACGATCGCGCCCGGGGCGCCACGAGGTCTTGAGGGTTCACTTCGGATTTCTTGGCTTTTTCGTGAGGGCCAGAGATGCGCATCCGATTCGGCGAGTGCACTTTTGACGCGGTCCGACGCGAGATCCGGCGAGGCGCCGGGATCGTGCACCTCTCGCCGCGAGCGTTCGACCTTCTGCTGCTCCTCGTCGAGCGGCGGCCGCGGGCGCTCTCGAAGGACGAGTTGCTGCGCGTCCTCTGGCCCGACGCCTTCGTCACCGAAGCGAGCCTGGCGGGCCTCGTGTCCGAGATCCGGCGCGAGCTCTGCGACGACGCCCGCGAGCCGCGGTACCTCCGAACGGTGCACGGCTTCGGCTATGCGTTCTCGGACGGAACGGTCCGCGCCGCGGACGAAGACGGCGTTTTCCGGCTCGTCTGGGGACTGCGCGAGGTCTCGCTCGCGGAGGGGGAGAATCTGCTCGGCCGCGACCCGGCTGCGGCGGTGCCGATCGACGACGCCACGGTGTCCCGGCACCACGCGCGCATCGTGATCCACGCGGGGGACGCCGTCCTGGAGGACCTCGGCAGCAAGAACGGCACCTGGCTGGGCGGCTCCCGGATCGCATCCTCCGTGCCCCTGGCGGACGGCGACGAGATCCGGGTCGGCCCCGCCGCGCTGACGTTTCGCTCGTTCACCTCCGGCGGCTCGACCGCGACCGTTCTGGACTGAAGGTCCTTCGTCCCTGCCCGGCGGCCGTCGGACGGCGGGATCCGCACCTCCGTCACGTTCGGCGGAACTCTCGCCGCTGCGCAACGTATCTTGATCATGGCTCGGGGTCCGTCTTGAGCTCTATGCACATCTCCGCAGGCAGCCGGCTCGGGCAGTACGAAATCGTGGCCCGGCTGGGGGCCGGCGGCATGGGAGAGGTCTACCGGGCGCGGGACACGCGGCTCGGGCGCGACGTCGCGGTCAAGGCGCTGTCGGCCGAGCTCTCGCTCGACCCGGCGCGGCTCTCGCGCTTCGAGACCGAAGCCCGCTCGGCCTCGGCGCTGAACCACCCGAACATCGTGACGATTCACGAAGTCGGCCGGGACGCCGCCACGCCCTTCATCGTCATGGAGCTGGTCGAGGGGCGCACGCTGCGGGACATCCTTTATACGGGTGCCCTCCCGGTGCGCCGGGCGCTGAACCTCTCGGCGCAACTGGCCGACGCCCTGGCCCGCGCCCACGAGGCGGGCATCGTGCACCGGGACCTGAAGCCCGAGAACATCATGGTCACCCGGGACGGTTTCGTGAAGGTCCTCGACTTCGGGCTCGCAAAGATCGAGCCGCGCGGAGACGGAAATGGCGCGGGCCGCGAGAACCTGACGCTGACCGAGGACGGGACGCGGGAAGGTGCGGTCGTCGGCACGGCGGGATACATGTCGCCCGAGCAGGCGAGCGGTCAGCCGGTCGACTTCCGGTCGGACCAGTTCGCGTTCGGTGCCCTCGTCTACGAGCTTCTGTCCGGAAAGCGGGCGTTCCAGCGACCGACGCGCGCCGAGTCGCTCGTGGCGATCATTCGGGAAGACCCGGAGCCTCTCTCGACGCTCTGCCCGCGGATCCCCGTGCCGCTCCTGTGGATCGTCGAGCGCTGCATGGCGAAGCTTCCCGAGGAGCGCTACGCCTCGACGCGGGACCTCGCGCGGGACCTGAAGAGCGTGAGCGACCACTTCTCGCAGATCGACAGTGGCGCCGACGGGGCGCCGCTCCTGTTGAAGGCCGAGCCGCGCAAGCCGCGCCGCTGGCTCTCCGGCTCCGTGGCGCTCGCCTTCGCGGCGCTCGTCGCGTCGGCCTACCTTCTCGGGACGAGCGCGCGCGCCCCGGCCCTGCCGTCCTATCACCGGCTGACGTTTCGAGACGGAACCGTCTGGTCCGCGCGCTTTGCCCCGGACGGCCGGACCGTCGTGTACGGCGCCGCCTGGAACGGCGGCCCGATCCGGGCGTACTCGACCCGACCGGAGAATCCCGAGTCGGCCGAGCTGCCCCTGCCGCCGGCCAACGTGCTCGCGGCCTCGGCCTCGGGCGAGCTCGCGATCCTGCTCGGCGCCCGTCCTGGCGGACCTTTCTCGACGACCGGAACGCTCGCGCGCTCGTCGCTGGCGGGCGGCGGGCCGCGCGAGGTGCTCGAGGCCGTGCAGGGCGCTGATTTCGCGCCCGACGGCGCGAGCCTCGCCGTCCTGAGGACGGCGAACGGCCGCCATCGCCTCGAGTTTCCCCCGGGGCGGGTCCTCTACGAGACGGCGTCCGGGTATCTGAGTCACGTTCGGGTCTCGCCATCGGGCGAGCTCGTCGCTTTTCTCGAGCACCCGATGCGCGGCGACGACGCGGGTCTTTTGGCGGTCGTCGACCGCGAGGGCCACAAGCGCGTGCTCTCGGCCGGCTGGATCACGGCGCGCGGGCTCGCGTGGTCTCCCGACGGCGGCGAGGTGTGGATCACGGCGGCCGCGGCGGGCGGTTCGCGGGCCCTGCACGCGGTGACGCTGTCGGGTCATCGGCGTCTCGTGACCCGGGTCCCGGGGTCCCTGACCCTCCATGACATCTCGCGCGAGGGCCGGGTGTTGCTTTCCCAGGAACATTCGCGCGAGGGCATGGTGGGGCTGTCGCCGGGCGAATTGAAGGAGCGCGACCTGTCGTGGCACGACTGGTCCCGCCCCGTGGACCTGACGGCCGACGGGACGACCCTGCTCTTCGACGAGACGGGGGAAGGCGGCGGCGCCGCGTTTGCCGTCTACGTGCGCAAGACCGACGAGTCGCCTGCCGTGCGAATCGGGGAAGGCCATGCGCTCGCGCTGTCACCGGACGGGCGGTGGGCACTCTCCACGCCCCAGACGACTCCGGCCGAGCTCGTCCTGCTGCCGACGGGCGCGGGCGAGCCTCGACGCATTGCGACCGGCGCCTTCGTCCACATCCAGCGCGCGGCATGGCTGCCCGGCGCCGAGCGCGTGGTTCTCGCGGCGAGCGAGGCCGAGCGCGGCACGCGGCTCTACGTTCAGCCGGCCTCGGGCGGCGCGCCTCGGGCGATCACGCCCGAAGGCATCGGGCCCGACTGGGCGGTGTCTCCGGATGGGGGAGGCGTGGCCGCGATCGGCCCGGACCGGAGCCTGCTCCTGTACCCGATCGAGCCTGGAGAGCCGACGCCGATCGCGGGGGTCGCGCCGGGAGACGCGCCGATTCGCTTCTCGCCCGACGGCCGAGCGCTCTACGTGCGCGGGCGCGGCGACGGGCCGGTTTCGTCGATCGCCCGGATCGATCTCGCCTCGGGCGAGCGCGCTGCCTGGAAGGACATCGCCCCGGCCGACGGCGCCGGCATCGCGGGCGTCCCGCGGGTCTTCCTCTCGGCCGACGGCGAGTCGTACGTGTATTCGTACGCCCGGCTTCTCGACGAGCTCTTCCTCGTCGACGGCCTTCGCTGAAGCCCCCTCGGCGGCCCCTGGGGTCGGGTCTGGCGGTAGGATGTCCGCAGGCTCAATGTCCCTCGCTGCAGGCACCCGTCTCGGACCCTACGAGATCGTCGCCCCGCTCGGCGCGGGCGGGATGGGGGAGGTCTACCGGGCGCGGGACACGCGGCTCTCCCGCGAGGTGGCGATCAAGGTGCTGCCGGCCGGCCTGGCGTCGGATCCGGAGCGGCTCAAGCGTTTCGAGAAGGAGGCGCGGTCGGCCTCGGCCTTGAATCATTCCAACATCGTCACGATTTACGACGTCGGATCCGAGGGTGGCGTCTCCTACATTGCGATGGAGCTGGTCCGGGGCGAGCCGCTGCGAGCGCGTCTGCTGCACGGAGTCCTGCCGGTCCGGGAAATTCTGCGAATCGGCGTGCAGATTGCCGAGGGACTTTCGGAGGCGCACGCCTCGGGCATCGTGCATCGCGATCTCAAGCCCGAAAACGTGATGCTCTCCGAGCAGGGTCACGTCAAGATCCTGGACTTCGGCCTCGCGAAGCTGACGCAGCCGGAGGGCAGCGGCGGTGAAGCGACGCACGCGCCGACCGTGTCGGGGGCCACGGAGCCTGGGATCGTCATGGGAACAGCGGGCTACATGTCGCCGGAGCAGGCGCTCGGAAAGAACGTCGACTTCCGGTCGGACCAGTTCGCCCTGGGATCGATCCTCTACGAGATGGCGACCGGGCGGCGCGCGTTCCAGCGCGACTCGACTCCACAGACGCTCACGGCCATCATCCAGGAGGAGCCGGAGCCGATTGCGGCCGCCAACGACAAGTTCCCCGCCCCCGCGCGCTGGATCGTGGAGCGATGCCTCGCCAAGGAACCCCGCAACCGCTATGCCTCGACTGAGGACCTGGCCCGCGATCTCGCGACCCTGCGCGATCACTTATCGGAGGCGACGAGCACGATTGCGGGGCCCGCGGCATTGCCCCCGCCCGTCCGACGGCGCGGGTGGGTCGGCGCCGCGGTCGCCGCCGCGATTCTCGTCGCCCTCGGATTCGCGGCGTGGCGACTGCGCAGCCGCGACTATTTCTGGAAGAATCCGCTCGCCGGCGCGCAATTCACACGGCTGACGGACTGGGAGGGGTCGGAGCTCGATGCCGCGATCTCCGCCGATGGCAAGTTCGTGGCCTTCCTCGCCGATCGCGACGGCCCCTTCGATGGCTGGGTCACCCAGGTGGGAAGCGGGGAAGTCAGGAACCTGAGCGGAGGCAAGGTTCCGGACCTGCTCAACGACCGGATTCGAAACATCGGATTTTCGGAAGACGCGGCCCATGTGTGGGTACGGGTCCCTCAGAAGGTCAGCCCCGCCGGCGCCCTGACGGAGAGTGTGTGGAGCGCGCCCACGATGGGCGGGGCCCTGCAGCCTTTTCTCGGAAGAGCGACCCTGGCGGTTAGCTCGCCCGACCGGGACCGGATCGTGTACCACACGTCCGAAGCTGGAGACCCGCTCTTCGTCGCTGACCGCAACGGCGCCAACCCGAAACAGATCTTCGTCGGGAAGCCTGGAATCCACAATCATTACTCCACGTGGTCGCCCGACGGGCGTTTCATCTACTTCGTCTCCGGCATTACCGACGTTTTCGACATGGACCTGTGGCGCATTCCGGCCGTGGGAGGCGCGCCCGAGCGACTCACGAATCTCCACGCTCGAGTGGCCTATCCGACGTTCCTGAACCAGAGCAGTCTGCTGTACACCGCCTACACGGCGTCCGGGGCCGGCCTCTATGCCATGGACGTCGAGCGGAGGATCTCGCACCTGGTGAGCTTCGGGCTCGAAGAGTACCTCTCGGTCTCCGCCAGCGCGGACGGGCGCCGCCTGGTCGCCACCGTCGCGAATCCGTCGCGGAACCTGTGGACCGTGCCGCTCTCGGACCACGTCGCCGAGGAGCCCGAGGTCGGTCGTTTTCGCCTGCCCGCCGGGCGCGCGGCCGCTCCCCGGTTCGGGCCGGACTACGTCCTCTACCTGTCATCCAAGGGCGCGGCCGACGGCCTCTGGAAGCTCAAGGACGGTCTGGCCACCGAATTGTGGAGGCCGGCCGATGGCGCCGTGATTGCGGCGCCGGCAATCTCTCCCGACGGCGCCGAGATCGCGTTCGTCGTTCGAGGCGAGGGGCGGTCCCAGCTCCATGTGATGGCGGCCGACGGCACCAATGCGCGCCCGATTGCGTTGTCGCTCGACGTGCGGGACGCGCCGTCCTGGTCTCCCGACGGCAAGTCGATCGCCATCTCGGGCGTCGAGGCGAGTGGGCAGGCGACTCCGCTCCTCAAGGTATCCCTGGACGGGCGGCCACCGGTGCGCCTCGTCGACGGGATCACCCAGAGCCCCACCTGGTCGCCCGACGGACGAATCATCGTTTATTCGGAGTCCCACGGAGGACCGGTCCGCCAGGTCAAAGCCGTCACGCCCGACGGCCAGCCGGTCCCGGTCCCCGAGGTGTGGGTGCGGTTTGGAGCCAACAACTACCGCTTTCTGCGCGACGGGAAGGCGCTCGTCGTCCTTCAGGGCGACTTCCGGCATCAGGACTTCTGGCTCATCGATCTCGCCACGGGTCGCCGCAGGCAGCTGACGAACCTGAAGCCGGGATTCGAGACCCGCGGC
>Ga0326726_10002237_pt1 | contig 17831 bp, 7 predicted proteins | sample MHFenrmetagenome_2_FD_207603 | JGI IMG/M metagenome (GOLD analysis project Ga0326726, IMG submission 207603) | Lab enriched peat soil microbial communities from Michigan Hollow, Ithaca, NY, United States - MHF15MN | ecosystem: Environmental > Terrestrial > Soil > Wetlands > Peat | place: USA... | reverse complement strand
GTACTTTTATCAAAAAAGAATTGAGACCATGAAAACACATCTGTTTCTGATTTTTGCATTTGTGCTGCTGACTACTTCTGTTTCCGCCCAGGACAACAAAGCATCAACATCGCTGACAGCAGCAATTTATGAAGAAGAAGTAACAGGCAACCTCGATAAGGCTGTTGAACTCTATCTGGACATTCTGAAGAAATTTCCGGATGACCGCCCGGTGGCCGCCAAAGCCCTGTATCATCTGGGATTGGTAAATGAAAAAATGGGTAGACAAAAAGCCAGTGAGTATTTCACACGGCTTGTCAAAACCTATCCTGATCAGACCGAGATGGTAGCTCTGGCAAAAGCAAAGCTGTCAACGCTGGCAGGGGCAACTAGTGGTTTGGGAAGTACGATCCTGGCTGTACGGAGGATCTGGTCAGGTGCTGATGTAACTGGTAAGGTGTCGCCCGATGGTCGCTTCGTGTCGTTCACAGACTGGGAGACAGGTGACATAGCTATACGTGACCTTGCAACTGGTCAAAACCGGAGATTAACCGACAGTAAGAGTCCTGACGCGACCATCGAGTACTCCGTACCCTCTCCCGACTGTAAAAGTGTCGCGTATTTTTGGGCAGAGAATGACTCGTACGATCTTCGCGTCGTAGGTCTCGATGGTTCAAAGCCAAGGATTCTGAAGACCGCTGGCAATGGAATTCTTTATTACATTCCATTGGCGTGGTCGCCAGACAACAGAAACCTGCTAACAGAATTCATAAAAACCGACGGAAGCCGTGACATGATGCTGGTAGCCGTCGCTGACGGTTCGGCAAAGCTGCTGAAAACGACTGGGAAAGACCTTTCTCCGGGTGGGGAATTCTCGCCCGACGGACGATACATTGCGTGGTCGACTAAAGAGGGTATCTCATTGTTCGAACTCCAGACAGGAACTGAATCTCTGCTCATTTCGGATCAATCAAACCACAGTGTCCTTGGCTGGGCTCCTGACGGTAAATACGTTATGTTCTCAAGCGAGCGGTCAGGATCGTCTGATGCATGGCTGGTCGCAGTGGATGGCGGAAAGGCACAGAGCGAACCAATATTTGTAAAGAAAGACTGGGGCTTTCAGCCGATGGGTTTAACACGCTCGGGTGCATTTTATTACGCGGTTAACAACAACGTATGGGATGTCAAGATTGCCGAATTAAATCCGGCCGGAGGAAAATCTGTTTCTCCACCGCAGTCTGCATTCAGACATGGTAATATACGTGGTCCTGACTGGTCTCCTGACGGACGTTTTCTTGCAGGTATTGCCTCCAGCGAACCTAGCCAAAGTGTGATCATCCGCTCAATGGATACAGGTGAGGAACGTGAGCTTAGTACGGGCGGATGGATAATCGGGATGGGTAGTCTGCGTTGGACTCCGGACGGGAAAGCTGTCGCAGCACCGGCATCTGAAGCCGGGAAAGGCGAATACTTTATAACAATTGATGTACAAACAGGACAGGTAACGTCCCTGATGCCACTTCCGGCTTTAGGAGGCTGGCCACGCTTCGGATTTTCCCGGGATGGTAACATTATTTACTACCACAAGCCAGATCCTTCAGATGCAAGAAGATCACAACTTGTGGCACACGATCTGAGGTCTGGCCGGGAGACAATAGTTAATCAGGATCAAGGGGTATTTGGGAGCCAGATATCGCCCGATGGTCAGAAACTTTTAATCAGTAAAAGCATAGAGAATGGTAAGTCTCAGGAGCTTCTAATCATGCCGGCCTCTGGAGGAGATCCCAGTGAGTTAGTTAAAGTTGACGGTGAGAAAGAAGTCCCATTTTGGGGAAACGCAACTTGGACACCAGACAGTCGCTATATTGTATTTCTAAAAGGTGTCAAAGAAGAAGCACAAATTCCATATAAGGACATACAATGGCAGCTGTGGCGGGTCTCAACTGAAGGAGGAGAAGCACAGCCACTCGGGTTGAAGTTCACCGGTCAATTAGTAGGTCCGCTGCAACTGCACCCCGATGGCCGCCATGTGATTATAGGCGATGTAAGAGTTAACCTGGAGGTCTGGGTCATGGAGAACTTTCTACCGAAATAAAAGATTCATAACTATAGCTTTCTCAGTGGTATAATTATTAAAAAATAATCCAAATCATGAAAACACATCTATTCCTAATTATTGCTTTTTTGTTGGTGACTAGCTCCGTTTCTGCCCAGGACAACAAGGCATCGGTGGCACTTGCAGCAGCAATTTATGAGGAAGAAGTAACAGGCAGTCTCGATAAAGCTGTTGAATTCTACCTGGAAATTCTGAAAAAATATCCCAATGACCGCCCGGTGGCAGCCAAAACTCTGTATCATCTGGGATTGGTAAATGAAAAAATGGGCAAACAAAAAGCCAGTGAGTATTTCACCCGTCTGGTCAATACCTATCCTGATCAAGCCGAGATGGTAGCCCTGGCAAAAGCAAAACTGACGGCATTGGGCATCATACCCGCTGCCAGGAGCACCGAGGTCTCCATGCGCCAGATTTGGGTTGCGGGCAAGGACATGCCGATCTGCATCTCGCCTGATGGCCGGTATGTTGTTTTTGGGGTCTACGATAGCGGCAATCTTTGGCTTCGCGATCTCCAGTCTGGCGAGCAAAGGCAAATCACTCATGAGGGTTCGAGAATGGAATCGATGTTTACTACCGGTATAGCGGCGATCTCACCGGACGGGAAGTGGATCGTCTATAGTTGGCAGAACAAGAGTTTCGGGGAGCTTCGCCTTTCAAAGCTCGATGGATCATCAATGCGAATTCTCCATAATGGTCAGGACGGTCGGAGCATGTACGTTACATCTTCGGCCTGGATGCCGGATGGCCTCCAAATTCTGGCTATTTCATTCGAAAAAATGGTTTACCGGCCTTACATTATTTCTCTGCAGGACGGTTCTGTTCGCGATATCAGACAGCCCGAGCCGGGAAGCGTGATTTGGGGATACCCATCTCCTGATGGAAGGCGCATTGCTTACAGCCTGAATGAAGATATTTTCATCCACAATACAGCGACTGAGCTGGACTCGGTTATCATTAAGACCCCCTCTGCCGATGGCATGGTTGGATGGACCCCTGATGGATCTGGTATTATGTTTGTAAGCAATCGGTCGGGATCACGCGATCTTTACCTGATGGGGATCCAGAATGGACGTCCCCGTGGAGAGCCGCAATTACTGCGTAGGGACCTCGGCGACCCCATGTATCTCTATGTGACTAACGACGGACGGCTATTCCAGATAGAGAACAAAGGAACTTGGGATTCGTACACTGTCCCGGTGGACAAGCAAACCGGGAAGCTGACCGGCACACCCTCGCTGGTAGACCCGGGTTATTCCAAGACAAATTTTCCTGCATGGTCCCCTGACGGGAAGCTGCTTTACTATTCGAGGTACAAAATGACAGAAGGTAATCGCTCCCTGGTGTTGGTCATCCGTTCGGAGGAAACCGGTCAGACGCGTGAGATCACTCCAAATCCGGAACTCCCTTTCTGGCACACTCCAATCTTATCACCGGATGGTAGCCAATTTTTAGTCACAGGGGCAGACCAGAACGGGAATAGTGGCGTTTTCACAATCAATTCGGAGAGCGGTGCAGTCAGCCAACTTTTAGGAAATTCTTCGGCAAATGATGCGGTAGACCCAAATCCGAACTGGTCCCCTGACGGCAAAGTAATCTTCTATATGATTCGGTCACCTGAAAAAAGAGAAGAATTAATTATCAGGCGTAAGGACATTACCACAGGCGAGGAAAAGGACGTCCACAGAGGCATTCCCTACAACCAAATTAAGATCTCCCCTGATGGAACCCGGTTTGTCTATTTCATGAATGATAAACCCTCCAAATCATATGTGCTTGGTATCCTGGATATTCAATCAGGTAAGGATCTGGAGTTGTGGCGCGTCCCTGTAGCCGAATATCCTGGAGGCATTGATGGCATCACATGGGCTCCTGACGGAAAATACGTGCTGGTATCCATAAGCCAAAAGATGGGCAACGAACTTTGGCGTGTCCCGGCAACAACCGGCCCCGCCGAAAAACTCTACTTTTTCCCTGAGTCGACCTGGGGAATCGTTATGCACCCAAGCGGCAAACGAATAGCATTCGCGCAAAGCCGTATAAATTTCGAGCTTTGGGTGATGGAGAACTTTTTACCGAAATAATTAAAGGCTCAGAGGCACAACGGCTCAAAGGCGTAAAGGTCAAAACATTTTAGACAAGTGTATTTTGTATCACGTCATTCCTTCAGTGAATTAAACCTGTATCCAATATCTCTCACACTTTCAATATATTTAGGCTTTGACTGATTTTCCTCAAGCTTTTTTCTGAGATCAAGTATAAAATTATCAATAGTCCTGGTTGTGGGTAAAGCTTCGTAGCCCCAGACTTCATTCAGAAGATCATGCCGATGAACAGCTTCCCCTTCGTGCTGGATAAAATATTTCATTATTGCAAATTCTTTACTTGACATCTGTATTTCCTTATTATCCCGGAAAGCCTTAAATTTTTTAAAATCTAATTTTATGCTACCAAAGTGATATTCGTCCGGGATATCAGGACCGGTGGCCGTTCTTCTGATAACAGCCCTGATGCGAGCCATCAGCTCAGGAATACTAAATGGTTTTGTAACATAATCATCTGCTCCGATATCGAGCCCCGAAACCTTATCCATTTCAGATCCGCGGGCAGTGATCATGATTATAGGCAGTTCAGGCTTTTCTTTTTTCACCTTCCTGCATATTTCGTACCCATTCATGCCCGGCAGCATAATATCAAGCAGTATCAGGTCTGTTTTTTTCTCAAGGGCCAGCTTCAAACCTATTTCACCGTTTGTCTCAGATTGGACTGCATAACCTTCGAATTCCAGGTTATCTTTCAATCCCCTGAGAATACTAATATCATCTTCGATTACCAGTATTGTTTTCACTTTTTCTAGCCTGCTGATTTAACACTATAACAAATTTACTTCCTTTTCCGATTTCGCTGATAACTGATATGGTACCACGGTGAGCCTCAATAATTTCTTTTACAACTGTTAATCCAAGTCCTGTTCCGCTGATACCTTCCTTTTGCTCAATCCGGTAAAATTGTTCGAAGATCCGGGATAATTTATCTTCAGGAATACCAATTCCATGGTCTTCAATTTCAATACACACTTGATCGGACTTTCTGAACAAACGGATAAAGACTTTTTTTGTATCAGTTGAATATTTGATTGCATTGCTAAGCAGATTACTAATTGCCTGCTTCATTTTTTCGAGGTCAACTTCAACATAAATGTTTTCATCAAGCTCAGTAACAACCTCAAATTGTTCTTTCTCAAACCAGTAATCCATCTCATGGATTGCTGCATTCAGGATTGAGGCCAGATTTGAATTGACAAAATGATATTCTGGTTTACCCTTTTCCATTTTTGAAAATTCCAGGATATTATTGATCATCCTCTTAAGCCGGTCGGTCTCATTGACTACTACCGATAAATACTCCTTCTGAACAGAATCTGAAATCACTCTTCCCATCATCAGCGATTCAGCATACATGCGTATGGATGTAAGAGGCGTTTTTAACTCATGGGTTACATTCGAAATAAAATCGGACCTTAAACGTGCCAGGTGTTTTTCCCTTGCGATATCTCTTAAAATCAATACAACACCCAGGCACATTGCAACCAGAAGCAATACAGAAGCAATCCCGTATATCCAGCCCCTTCGTTTTATCAGATCTTTTATCAGGTTTTCGTCCCTTGGTTTAACTTCTATCACTTGATCCGGAAACAAAGGATTCAGTTGTGAAGTATAAATAAGATTGTCCCTGGATGAATTTAAACTATATGTTGTTGGAAATTCAATTTTGTAATCAAAACTAAAATCAGATTGAAGATCCGTTCTTAAGATTGTATCAAAGAGTATTTTACGATCTATTAAAAAACCTGCCGCATTTTCATAATTATTATTAATCAGAAAAAACTCCTGATTGTTTCCTGAAATCGCATTTACAACTTTAAAATCATTTCCTGCAGCTGGATAATTGTCCGGATTTTCTTTTTTCACCAGCTCTGACAACTCATCTCCATATTTAATGGTGAATTGAACCTGCTTATTTATGCTTTCTATCAGTTTGTTAACGTTTGATGATCTTTCCTTGTTGCTAAAAGTGATCTCCTTTAGCCAGTCTGTAACAAGGATTAACAATTCTTCCGTACTAAAATTTAGTGGGATTGATCCGGATTCCATTTTTCCCAAGCAAAATCCAACTACCGATAATGTCTTTTCAGCATTGTTCTCACTTGTAATTTTTAAAAGTTGGGGTAAAGCATAATATGGATAAGGAAGTCCGTTCTCATCTCTTGCCGTAAAATATTCTGAAATAATTGAAGTGTAATAGAATGTTGCGTCTTCAACATCGTACAGTTTTCCTGAAATCCGGCCCAATGCGTTCAATGCCTTAACCGAATCACTTTCACCGGTTGAAAGCCTCAGGCATAACAAATAATTGTTTTTTGCTTTTTCAGGTTTTTTTTCAGCAAATTCAGCTTCTTCTCCGGTTCTGAAAGCTGATCTGAACCTGCCTGAAAACTTTGCTTCGACTGGATTTTCGGTTATCCCGATGAAATTTGGATAAAGAAACTGGCCGTCGTTTCTCAGAATGAATGGTTGAATAATAAAATCATGATCGGAGGCTCTTTTTATAAGCGAGTCTTTAATTAATCCGGACAGATTTATTTCATTTTCGAAACCTGCAGTTACTTTGTCTATTTTGTTTTGTATTGCAGCTGAAAAGCTGGCTGAAAGTTCCTTCTGTTCCTCAAGGATCCTTTTTTCTGTAAGCTTTTTAAGATTTGAAATATTATTGATACTGAAATATGTTAATACACTTCCTGAGAGGATAACGGCAAAAATAAAAATTATTGTAAGCCTCGAAGCAGGTTTTAATTTATTGGTCATTCGTGTTTTTCTGTTCATTTTTTTTGTAAAAGCTTTTCAAGCGGCAGAAAATTCTCCATTAACCAGAATTCAGCATTGCCGCCCTTCATGCCGAAGAAAACAAACTGTTTGCCATCAGAAGACCAGTCGAGATGCCATATATCAACGTCAACCAGGCTTGTTTTAATATCTTCTGTTTTCCCGTCAGCAACATTCATTATCTTAATAACATTATCACCATTAAAAGCTATTCGTCTGCTGTCGGGTGACCAGGCAAGCTCTATGTTCACATTTGCTTGCGGCACTTCCCCTACAATTCTTGTTGTGCCATCCTCCATATTAATCACATTCATGAGTTTGGCTTGTGGAGCTCCTTCTGCTGCTTCTTTTTCCCTTGTCAGATAAGCTATCATTTTCCCGTCAGGTGACCATACAGCTGAGTTAATATATTTGTCTGTTTCAGGGATTAGCATCTCCGGTTCTCCGCCGGAGGAGCTTACTGAAAAAATGCTTGATTTGTCATATAGTTCAGGACCATCCTTCAGGCTAGTTCGTATGAATGCAACCTTTTTGCCGTCAGGAGACCAGCTTGGGCACATATCGGCATACTGGCCCTGTGTAGAGGTGATCTGTTCTGCCACTTTCCCGTCAAGAGATATTTTCCATATTTTGCTGTTTGGCCATTCACCTACTCCGGATGTATCAGCGGAAGTGTAGGCTGCCGTTACGATCATTTTCCCGTCAGGAGATATCCTGTTTCCGCTTTGATAGGGTAACTGCCTGATAGTCTTCCCAAAAAACTCCCCCGGCATTGGTTGTGCGGTTCCTCCACTAGCTGATACAACTGAAAGTGCAATTTTGTCAAATCTATTTGCTCCTTCCCGTGGTGGTTCAACATAGAAAATCTGTTTCCCGTCATGCGACCACCGCGGCTGAAAAGCATAACAGTCAGCAGAGACAATCGCTGCCTGCCCTCCTTCTGCCGGCAATGTGAAAAGTGAGAACTCTCTTTCAGAAATATTTAATAATCCAAGCTTATTGTCAGGTGTCCATCCTGCCAATAGAATGATCTCTCCTTTTCCTTCAGGAACATCTATTATTGTGACCTTGTCTGAGATATCGCGGTTATACTTAACTTCAACAATGTTAACCTGTTTCTTCTTTGTGTCATCAATAAAGGCGATCATACTGCCATCAGGTGACCATACCGGGCTGGCAGCCTTACCTGCATCTGCCAGAAAAAGTGGTGTACCTCCGTTGGTAGCAACGATCCATAAACCTAACTCACTCTCCCCTCTGCCAAGGTCTTTATCCTGTACAAAGGCGATCATTTTTCCGTCCGGAGAAAAGGAGGGTCCTCTTGCCTGCATCTCCACAAGTCTTTTTGGCAAGCCCCCGTCTACCTGTGTCAGATATATATGCTGCTCATTATTTTCAACTGAGGTATGTGCAAGTGTTTTCCCGTCGGGTGATAAACTGATCATGTAATTCACAACACGTGTATCGCGATAGTTCTCAATCACTTTCTTTGGCTTGCCGCCACCCGAGGGTATAACGAAAATGCCCTGATTATACTTTTCTGCTTCAGGTTTATCCTTGGAACCCATATCATTGAAGGCGATCCATTTCCCGTCACCCGACCAGGCCAGTCCTGTCCATTCCACTTCTACATCGCCTGTATTAATCTGGACCGGGTTACCCGGGAAATCAGGACCGACATTGCCTGTAAGCGGTGTTAACCATAATTTTTTGTCAGCTACATGAGCAAGGGCCTTGCCGTCCGGTGATAGTCTTACCCCTGGTAAAAGTCTTGTAGGGATTTTGATTTTAGTAAATTTGGGTATAAGAGATACCTCCGAAACTTTATCGGTGACTTGTACCAGCCTGGAAAGCCTTTCTCTGGCAAATGAGACTTCATTTTTTTGTGCAGGGTAATTATTAACCAGGCGCTGATATGCTTTTACAGCCTCCTGCATTCCCAGCTTTTCATAACACATTCCGATATGCAGCAGTGCTTTTGCCTGCAGTGACTGATCGGCTTTGGAGTTATCTGCAACCTTACTGTAGTTGTCAATTGCATCCTGCAGTGCGCCTTCTCCTTCTTCTTTTACCAGACCTTTCTGAAATAATTGTTCCGGAGTCTGAGCTACTGAATTATTAGTGCTTCCAATAGCAAGAATAATGGCGAGAATGACAGAAATCAAGATTGGTTTCATTTTTTGGTCCTCCTTTTAATTTTATTACAAATTTATGGCGACCATAAATGCCTGTTGTCACGAAAAGGTATAAGTTATGTAAAAATTGTGTCACAGCAAAAATAAAATCTTTGTCCTTAAGTCTTGCTCGTTCCACTCTCTGTCCTGAGGCCTTCAGGTCTTGAATCGCGGAGCGATTCCACTAATTTTAGTACGATGATTTACATGTATGACATGAACCACGGAGTGGTTCTACATTTTATTCTTCCAGTTTTTTCAGAACCTCCTCGAAATCAGCTTCCCATAAAGAACCCTCAGGACGAACCTTCAGGATTTCATAAGTCTGGTATGAAAGCATTTTTCCATCGGGAGACCAGCTCAGAGAATATTTATTATCATTGATATTTTCCTCACCTAATCTGGTAATTTTTCCGGTTTCCATGGAATAGACTATTATAAAAGCTTTTTCATTGTTACTGAAATATCCGATTAGAGCAAGATTTTTGTCATCTCTGCTGAAACCAGAAAGGTCCACTTCATCTATTCCCAACTCTTTGATATTTACAAGCTGTCTCATAAGTTTTCCATCCGGTGAAATAATTTCCAGTTCATTCTCTGAGATGATTGCCAGGCTTTTACTATCGTATGACCATGTTGCTGCATCACATTTATTATAAATCATTTTGGTATCTCCGCCATTTGATGGTATTATACAAAGAGTACTGGTTAAATTGTCCGGAATAAAATAAGAAATCATTTTCCCGTTGGGTGAAAAAGCAATTCCCTGTTCAGGTACCGGTGTATCTGTAAGTTTTTTTAAATTTCCATCCTGCAGGGTACAAATCCATATGTCACCTTCATGAATTACAGCCACTTTTGTCGCATCCTGTGACCATGAGATAGACCCACTCATAACTCCTCCTGACCATCCTTCAAAAATCCTGCGGGCTGGTCCTGTTGTCGTGGCTTCAGTTAATGAGAATGGTGCAACAAAAATATCTCTTTTGCGGTCTTCTCTTAAAGTTGTGAACAGGAGCTTTGTTAAATCTGGTGAGGTGCCAATCGAATATGGCTTTACATTCATTTCGACATTAATGGTTACTTTAACAGGATCTCCTCCTCCTAACCTTATTATTTCAATAGTTCTATCTCCATGATCATTCTCACTGTTAACTAATATAGTTCTGTTATCGTTCGACCAGCGGGAATCATATGAGGGTTGAGCAAATTCGGGAGTGAAGGGAAGCCCTCCCAAGCTTGAAACAACTTCTGTTTTCCACTTCAAATCATAAGATGGCTGATAAAAGAACATTTTCTTTCCATCCGGCGAAAAAGCAGCAAAAACGCCGACCTCTTTTGGAGGTTCAACTTTTATGTTTTTATCCTGATCAGGGGAATAAAGATGATTATTTCCATTACCGGTGTGAAACATCCATTTGCTGTCCTTAGACCAGAAAAAGGGTACACCACCATTCCTGACAATCATTCTTGTTTCTTTACCATCTTGTGATGCCAGCCAAACATTCCTTTCTTTTCCCATGCTAAGATAGGCTATCGATCTTCCATCCTGTGACCAGGATGGACCAAACTCCATTTCAGAGGAATTGGTAACAGGCATTAAATTTCCATTTTCAAGTTCACAAGTCCAGATATCTCCTGTGACCGTCTTATCAAATCTTGCAAATGCAAATTTTTTACTGTCGGGTGACCAGCTGACAATAGGAAGAAATCTGTAATATCCTTCAACCAGTTTTACGGGTTTTCCCGAAGATTTTCCGGTTTCAGGTGAAACAGGTACAATCCAGATAGCACTGTCTGCATAAAATGCAGCCTTTTTCATATCCGGAGCATATACTGTGCGGGCAGAATTCATTGTAACAAGATCAAAGGCATCACTTCCATCAACAGGAATAATTTTATTATCGGAGGTGATAAACCGGCAATCCGGTGACAGGTTAAATCCTCCTGTCGTGTAAGTTATCAGATCATTTTTCCCGGTAAAAGTTTTGATTTTTTTATATGTAATACCAGTTTTTGGATCAACAACAGTATTTTCATTCTGCGGATTATTTATTACACGGTTCTTGTCGTTCGCCATTGCATTTTGAACCTGTGCAACCATTAGTTCAGTAACCGGTGATATACTGCTTTTAGGATTCTCCTCGATCAGCTTTGTAAATGTCGCTAAGGCTGCATCATATTTTCCTGCCCTGTACCACGACTGACCAATGCAATACTGTGCATTAAGCGCTAACTGTGTATTAGGTCCTGACCTGACAGCATTTTCATATTCCTTTATTGCTGATTCATAATCCCACTTTTTAAAAAGTTCATTCCCACTTTTGAAATGCTGTTCAGCTTTGGCAATGAGTTCTGAACTATAGGCATCAAGACGGGAAATCCGGTCCCGTGCCATTGCTACTTTATCTGCCTGCTCCGAGTATTTACTTATCACATCCCTGAAGGTCTGCCTTGCCTGGTCCAGTCCCAGCTTTTCATAGCACATCCCAAGGTGCAGCATTGCTTCTGCACAAACCTCCCTGTTATCAGGAAACTTGTTCAGGATCAACTGGTAAGTTTTTATGGCATTATCCAGGTCCCCCTTTACCTCTTCGAGCTGAATAGCTTTTGGAAGAAGTTCTTCCACTGTTTGGGCAAAAGAATTATAGCTTCCCAATACCAGACCGATAGCTATGATCGTTGTCAGTTTTTTACCGTTTTTCATAATTACCTCCTCTTTTTGATGTCAGATTTATTTTCATCTGAAAGGTAAACCAGGAGTTGTGAATAATTGTTACCAGGATGTAAAAGGACGTAAAACATTGTAACTGTAACTTTCAGAGGAACTTGTATCCTATGCCATGAACCGTTACAATCAGTTTTGGCTCTTCCGGATTATCCTCAATCTTATGTCGCAGTTTTGCAATATGGGCATCGACAGTTCGGGTGTCAGGGTATGAATCATAACCCCAGATCTGTTTTAAAAGCTCTTCACGGGTGACAATTTCTCCCTGCCTTTCAATGAAGCACCTGAGCAGCTCATACTCGCGTGGGGATAGTTTGAGTGGTCTGCCTTTCTTCCGGGCAAAGTATTTTTTAAAGTTGATTTCAAGGTCACCAAACCGATGAATTTCCTGTAGCCCGGAGCCTGATGCCACTCGTCTGAAAAGAGCATTTATGCGTGCGAGAAGTTCAAGGACACTGAAGGGTTTAGTTATGTAATCATCAGCCCCGAGCTCCAATCCTGTTACGATCTCTGCTTCCTGGCTTTTTGCAGTTAGCATGATGATCGGAAGATCAGGAATTTCCTTTTTCAGGAGCTTGCATACCTCGTAGCCGTTAAGCTTTGGCAGCATAAGGTCCAGGATCACCAGGTCGGGCTTTTCAGTTAGTGCCTTCTGATAACCTGTCTCGCCATCATATGCAGCAACAACAATGTAATCCCGTGCCTCAAGGTTGAATTTCAGGCCTGTGACCATGTCTTGTTCGTCTTCTACAATTAAGATCTTTTTCATTCATATTCTTTATTTTTGACCCCCTTTCTTATTTCCCCCAAGGGAGGGCCGAGCGTCAAAAAATAGCCCGGTGGGCTATTTTAACGACGGAGCCAGCCTGCAGGGGAGCTCCTTCCCCCCCTCGCCTTCGCGAAGCCGCTTCGGCGGAGCAAGGCTGGGGGAAGGTTGGGAAGGGGGTCTTTTTTAATATCTGTTATTGGCAGTATGACCGTAAACCTGCTCCCTTTGCCAACCTCACTTTCGACCTCTATTGTTCCGCCATGTGCTTCAATTATATGCTTTGCAAGCGTCAACCCCAATCCACTGCCTCTCGTTTCCTTTGACCTGGCAGTTGAGACCCGGTAGAATTTATCAAAGATTCTTTTTGACTCCTCTTTTGATATCCCCACTCCGTGATCCGTAACCGAAATCAAAGCTGAACTCAAATCTTTCTGAACTTTGACCAGGATATATTTATCTTCATCGGAATACTTAACTGCATTGTTCAGTAAATTCAGCAATACCTGTGAGATTGCATCTTTATCAATTCTTATGGTCACTGGTTCATCAGGCAGCTCACTTTCAATCTTGAATCCGCTGTCGTTTAACTGGAATTTATATGCTTCCAGTGAGCTCCTTACAACCTCAACAAGATCGGTCTCCCGGAAGTTATATTCTTTAACTCCTGCATCCATCCTTGAAAAATCAAGCACATTATTGATGAGATGTGTAAGTCTTTCACTTTCTTTTCTTATGATGCCGTAGAATTTCTGTTTGTCTTTTTCCTCGGTAACAATTCCTGAATCGAGTGTTTCACCAAACATTCGGATAAGAGCGAGAGGAGTCTTTAACTCGTGTGACACATTCGAAACAAATTCTGATTTCATTCTTGAAATCTCTGACTCGTGAATTACAGCACGTACCATCAGAATGATTCCAAAAAGCATTACAACTATGATTCCCACAAAAAGTATCAAGTAGAGTAATTTCTCCTTTCCTGTAAGCTGTTCGATCGATTTTCCATCAGGATCAAACAGAGCCACCTTCCAGCCGGTTAGCTGCTGAGAGAAATTTTCAGCCACAAGATATCTTGACGCAGGAATGTTACGCTGAAGATACAGTACAATGTCATTTTCGCCGAGAATACCAACAAATACATCTTTGCCAAGTTCCACTGAAGCCAAAACTTTGGGAAACAAATCTGAAAGAATAAGATCTTTTTTGAACTGATACGCCAGTGCCAGTAACCTGGACTGCTGAAATGCTGCCGGGAGCTTAAAGAAACTGAATTGAAATGTTGAATCATTCACCTCCCTCGAAATGTTGTGCAATTGTAATTCAGAAGGAAATTCCTGACGGAGTTCAGTCTCTATTTCAGGTAATATATTTTTATTAATGAATTCGATAAATCTGATTTGTTCAAGGAGTCTTCTTTCCCTGATCAGTAAACTATCAATAGTTCTTTCATTAGGATTGACAATACTGACTGAAACTTCAGGATTTCGTATTTTTTCACTGGCATTCTTCAGATAGTAGAGGTATTCACCACCTGCAAGGTCCCATGGTTGGTCAAGCAAACGCATATAGAGTTCAAGTATGGAATTATATTGTTCTTTATCAGCCATCAGGGCTTCATAGCTGTCGGAAATCTGAAAGAGAGCAACTATCGACGCAGGGATATTTCCAATAGTTATTTCATCATTTTCCAGGTCAAGGATCTTTTTATATTCGTTAATCGCTTTTCTATTTTCTCCCAATTTAAAATAGCAGCGCCCAATCCGCGACAGGAGTAAAACACGTTCCCGGGAAGATGCTGATGATGCCAGAGCTTGTCTGTAAAGTGTGATTGATTCAATGTAGTCTTTCCTTATTAATTCGGCTTTTTCCGCCATATTAAAACTGGCTTCTGCATTCTTATTTAATGAGGGCAGGGGTTCTTTAAATTTGTTCCATCCAAACGAAACTGAAGAAGAGATCAATCCTCTATCAGTGCTAACCAAAACCAGATGTTTGAAAGCCGGATTTTCTGATTCCATATTCCGGAGCCATACTTTAAGGCTGGCAGATTTATCAGATTCAGGGATCAGTTCGATGACATTGTTCATGAGGTTTGTTTCAAGCCTGGAGACTTCGTTTTCCAGCTTATCACGCACTAAATCAACAGTACCACTGTACTTTGTTCTGAGGTTTTCTGCTTTTTGCCTGATTGACTGCAGACTCAGATAACTGATAATGGCACCCGGTACCAAAATTAAAATAAAAGCAACAAATAGGATTTTAGTTCTCGGGACAATATGTTTAAGAAAATTAAGCATATCACAATTTATTAATTTCCTGAGTTAAAATCAATTAATAAATTGTAAAAAGATGTAAAACAATGTTGTGAAATGTTGCCACAGGTTAGGATGAAGAATGGTGGAACCGCTCTGCGGTTACGATTTAAGGGTAAATCTGATGAATCTATAATATTAAGGCAGCTTTTCAAGTTTTTCAAGCTCCTGAACCAGGTTTTCTATTACCCTGAGCTCTGATACCCTTTCCTGAATCGAGAATGCTACCTGGTTTCCATCAGGATGTATATCATAAATCTCCATTCTGTTCTCCGAGCTCCATACTTTCTCAGGATTCCCACCTTCCGCTGGAACACGCCATAAGTTACTTTTGGTACCTTCAGGTAGCTCAACGAAGTAAATATATTTACCATCAGGAGAATATTTAACCCAGCCAATACTTTTTGATTCCTGGGCAGTACACACTGCTTTTTCTTTTCCTCCTTCTGCAGGTATCGTAAAGAGGTGGCTTTTATGATCACCAGGGTACTCCAATCCAAAAAGCAGGTTTTTACCATCCGGGGAAAGATCCAGAACGTACGGTGTGAAATCAGAGTTCTGATATAGTATCATATCCTCACCTGTTTCGAGGTTATGTTTTACAAGTCTGTCTTTGTAAAACAGGTAATAAAAACTTCTCCCATCCTGAGACCACTCAAGATATGAAAGGGGACTTGAGTCATCCTCCGGAATGTTGTATTTGTAGTCGGAAAGAAGGAAAATCTTATTAGTCTGACCCGTTTTAACATTGACTGTAAAGACACCTCCTTTATAGCCTTCTGACTCTTTTTTATTATTTTCCCATCCAAAAACAAGGATAGAATTTCCATCGGGTGACCATTTAAATGCATATGGATCCAGAAAGTTATTTGAAGGATCTTGTTCTTTACCTGTTTTTAAATCACGGACAACAAAGCGGATGCGATTTGCTCGTTCATTGTCAAGGCTCATATAAACCAGATGTTGTCCGTCTGGAGACCATGTCAGTCCAAAATTTGAACCTTTAATGGATTTGCCTGATCCCAATTCAATCGCACCTTTTTCAGGATTGAAAGGGGCAATGTATGAGTTAAAATTACGTCTTACAAAGCCAAAATAACATTTACCATTTTGAGTAAATCCCACTGGTGATACATCACCAATATCTGCATATATCCGTTCCGGCAGTCCGGTTGGTTTTCCATCGTCAAGTTTTATTGCCCACAGATCCCATGTTCCTGAACGGTCGCTCACAAACAGGAACTCCTTTCTTCCGGGCACCCAGCCAAGAACCTTGTCATTGGCAGGATGTCTGATCAAAGGAATATCCTTATCTCCTTCTGCTGACAATAAGTTTATATCGGAATTTCCATTGTCGGCATCATTAGCAAAACTATATGCGATATATTTTTCGTCCGGAGAACAGGCTAATTGGAGATTTTGCCACTTTTCAAATGATTTTATAATCTTTGGTGTTTTATCTGGAATTTTAAAGGAGACAATCTGGATAATGTTCCTTTCAGGGAAATACCTGGTAGCGACAAGCTGCTTATCCGAAAGCCATGCGGCAGGATAGACTTCCTCACCCAGCTGACTGTATATATTATTCATTGAAAGATTTTCAACATCCACGATTATTAAATCGGTTGTATTATATGGTTTATTCCATGAAGATGCGATCAGTCTGCCGTTTTTGGATATTGCCGTTCCTAATGCAAAATATTCTGTATCACCACCCACGGAAGCTTTATTTGTCAGTTTCTTTTTTTCTCCTGTGATCAGATCCTGGATAGCTACATCTCCTTCGCCCCAATCTACATAAGAGCGAAATCGCCCATCATAAGAGACTGTCCCCAGATCATCTAACAGAGGTTCCTTCCATATTTGTTTGATCCTGATTCCTTCTGATTCCGACAATTTCTCTTTTTCATCTTTTTGTGCAAGTTTTTCAAGCGGCAGGAAATTTTCCATCAGCCAAAGTTCATTGTCTCCCCCGGCATAAGCAGTAAAGGCTATCTTTTTCCCATCGGGAGACCAGCCAAGCTTTGTCGCATGTCCTGTTACCCCGGTTTTTACTTCTTTTAATTTTCCTGAGTCATTTGTATATATCCAGATTTTACCTTTGTCGGTATAAGCTAATTCCTTACCATCCGGCGACCAGGCTAATTCATGCTGGCTGTTCGCAGAATCTATATCTGTAAAAAATCGTGATTCACCACCCTCAACCGGAATAAATCGAATTGAATTGTCATTTGAGAAAAAAGCAATAGTTTTTCCATCAGGGGCCCAATCAATAGGAGCCCAGGCAACACTATCTGCTTCAGCAGTAATTTGTTTGAGATTGTCACCTTCTTTTGAAATAGTAAAAATATGCATTATATGTTTCCCGTTTTTAATCTCCGGGCGAATGAATGCAATGGAATTTCCATCAGGTGACCAGCAGGGGAAACGATCTTGGAGTTCAGCGGCTATAGTTGTCAGCTGTTTTGGTTTGCCTCCCTCTACCGGAATTGTGAAAATGTCTACTTCCCACCGTTTTTCACCATCTTTATTAAAATGTTTCGCACCTGAGAATACAATTTTTTTTCCATCAGGAGAGATATCATTTCCACTACCAGGGACAGCAGTGTAAATATTAAATTCTGATTGGATAGGTATTGAATCTACAACACCACCTCCCGATGGAACATAAGCTATCTTTCCACGATCTCCTCTGAAGAATATTTTTTTCCCGTCCGGACTCCATTTGGGATAATCAGTCCACCCCTGTGGGGTGACCTGGGTTGCAATACCTCCTGAAGAATTCACGGTATAAATAATTTCATATTCAGGATTCATAAGTTGAACTCCTATTTTATTATCCGAAGTCCATCCAGCTACTTCATGATAAGATGAAA
>Ga0326726_10002236_pt1 | contig 17849 bp, 18 predicted proteins | sample MHFenrmetagenome_2_FD_207603 | JGI IMG/M metagenome (GOLD analysis project Ga0326726, IMG submission 207603) | Lab enriched peat soil microbial communities from Michigan Hollow, Ithaca, NY, United States - MHF15MN | ecosystem: Environmental > Terrestrial > Soil > Wetlands > Peat | place: USA... | reverse complement strand
AGGCGATCAAGGGTCACTTCTCGCCGGCGTCGCCACAATATCCCGCTTCCGAGGCCAATGGCGTGGTTCACAACTTCAACAAGCTCACGCCTGCCGACAAACAGGCGATTCTGGACTTCCTCCGTTCCTTGTAGCGATGCGGATACACAGCCGCCTCTTGCGAACGTAGGAGGCGGTTGATTCTGGAGAGCCTATGGCTGCGATTCCAATTTTGAAGTGCAGTGAAACGGCTTGCAGGCCGCGATTCCCGCGACTTCTAGGCCGGGCCACGCTGGTCGCGATCGCCTGGCTGACAAGTCTAGAGTCGGGGTCGGCACAGTCTGTCGACGAATTCCATCGAACTCTGGCGGTGTCAGCCGCTGAACCTGTCACTCTCGATATTGAAGTTGCCAGAGGAGACGTGCAAGTGCTCTATAGCCGGGAGGGACAGGTTTCGATCGCGGGATACGCGCACGCTTCCAGTGCCGCCTCGAATCACGATTTCTTTAAGGCAGTCCTGACCATCGAGCAGAACGGAAATCACCTCAGGATCTGCCATGTTTCCAATCCCGCATATCCGGAAGAGGGGATCAGCGTTCTGTACAGAATCGATGTTCCGTATCGCACCGAAGTGACTGCGAAAGTCACCTATGGCACGCAGACCCTGAGCGGAATCATGGGGCCCGTGAAAATCGTAACGCGCAAGGGCGATATCAAGGCTTCGTATGTATCGAAGGGCTTGCAAGCTGAGATTGAGAGCGGGAATTTGGATCTCGAGGTAATCGGGGAGCACGTCCAAGCCAAGACCGTTACCGGCAACATATCTTGCCGGCGCCTGGCCCAAGGCATCAGTGCGGAGACGGGAGATGGCAACATTACTCTCATGGTCGTTGGTCCGTCCACGGCGATCGTGAAAAGCGGGACTGGAAGAATAGAGGCTGGCGGTGTCAGAGGCACGTTGATTGCTTCGACGTATGCCGGCGATGTGCACATCAAAGCCGTACCGCACGACGATTGGCAGTTGAGCTCCAGTTCGGGAAACATTCGCCTCGAACTTCCACCAGCAGCCCGGTTCGAACTGGACGCCTCAACCAACTCTGGTGAGTTTCAGGTCAATCGTGACGACGTTGAAACGCCACACTCTGACGCGCGTCACCTTTACCAGAAGGTCAACGGCGGTGGCCGGCACATTCAGGCACACTCCGGGAACGGCAGAATCGTGATCGGATGATGACCAAAGTTGTTCGCAAACGGTGAGGTGATTTATGGCAACCAATCAAGCATTCGCGCCCGTGACGGCACCCAATCTCTCTTTCAGCCTGATTCGCGTGCTCTCGCTGCCGTGGCTGGATCGCACCATCGCAGCGATCGCCTGCGTGCCGCTGGTGTACCTGGCCTACTACCGTTATGAGCACTGGCATCACGGATTCCCATTGATCGTGGCGGCGCTCAACGTTCTGATTCTGGTCGTGACTATGGTTATTCGTCGACCACCAAGACGAGTTACGCCTAATCCCTGGTATTGGCTGCTTGCCTTTGTCGCCACCTACTGGCAAATTCTCGTGCTCAGCCTCTTGCAGCAGGGGCGGCCACTGGCCGCTAATTGGATCTCTGACGCGATCGCGGCCCTGAGCCTGCTGATCGTCATCTGGGCGCGCGTCAGCCTGGGACGCAACATCGGGTTCGTGCCGGCTCAGCGCGAGTTGGTCAGCAGCGGGGCGTATGCCTACATGCGCCATCCGGTATACACCGGTGGCCTGCTCTCGGCGGTCGCTTTCCTGCTGCGCGCCTACAGCCCGCAGAATGCGTTGTTATTGGCTCTGGGTGCGTTCTGGTTCATTCCGGTCAAGAGTCTGGTCGAGGAAAACTTCCTGCGCGCCGACCCCCAGTATGCGCAATACATGCGCAAAGTGCGCACTCGCTGGATTCCGTTCGTTATTTGAGGCCACCTGAACTTGAAATCATGAATTGAGGAGGATCGACAATGAGAGTCCGCATTGCTGTTTTTCTCACCCTGCTCTTGCTGCTGATGCAGACGTATCCAGCGATGGCTAGCTGGGGTTCGTTTGTTTCACTGGGAGCGACGACCGTGAATTCGGACGTATCCTGCGCCCCCACCACTGGTGGTCAATCAGTGTGCGCGGCCAGTGGTTTCAGCAACACGCTACTCGTGAACCACTTCGACGGGTCGGTATGGTCCGGCTGGACCAAGCTGGCGGGAGCTATCTCTTCCGCGCCGAGTTGTGTGAATGACGGTAACGGCCACGTCATTTGTGTAGCGCGCGCTTCGAACGGTGGCATGGTGGCCACCACCTTCAATGGCACGGCGTGGAGTAAGGAGGTCAAAGTGAAGGGATCGCTCGCGTCGGCGTTGAGTTGTGCGTCGCTCGGTGGTGGCCGTGTGCTCTGTGCCGCACGCAGCGCCTCCGGTGGGCTCACCTCCAGTGTGTTCAATGGAAGTGCGTGGAGCAACTTTGACAGCCAGGCTGCCACGGCAACCTCAGGTCCAGGTTGTGGCAGCGACGATGGCGGGCGGGCGATTTGCGCCATGCGCGACGACACCGGGAAGATTATCGTCAATCGCTACAACGGTACCGCCTGGGACGGTTTCATCAACATTGCAGGACTGGCGAGCGGCGAACCGGTGTGCGGAAATTTCGGCATAAGTGGCGAAGCCGTGTGCTTTGCGCGCGGATCCGAGCTCGCCCTGTGGGGCACTCGCTTTACGGGAGGCGCATGGAGCCCGGCGCAGTGGACCGGGTGGGGCTCGCTCGGAGGAGCGCTTTTTTCGAAGGGCGGTTGCTCCGTGCTGAGCAGCGGCCAGTTGATTTGTGGCGCTGTTTCGCTGACGGATAGCGCGCTCTACGTCAATGAATTCAACGGCAGCACCTGGCTTGGATTCGCAAAGCTTGGCCAGACCGTAGTCGGCAACCCTAACTGCACGAACCTCAGCAGCGGCAGAGTGCTTTGCACTGTGGTCGGCGTAAACAACAAAGTTGTCGGCATCGTAGGGCCATAGTTCCTGAACGCGCGCGGCCAGATCCGCAGGAGGGCTCATGCCACTCCAAAACCCACTCGACGTGAGCGCGGACCGCAGAATCGCCTGGCGGTGGCGCTTCCGGCTATGGAACGATCTTTCGGCTGGATCCCAGCGGCAAGGAAACCGTCTTGTATAGCTTCTCCGGCGGGGTCGATGGTGCAGGCCCTGAGGCCGGCTTGGTGCGGGACGCTTCCGGCAACCTCTACGGCACGACCTCCAGCGGAGGAACGCCTTGCTTTGAAAAAATGGCGGAGAGAGTGGGATTCGAACCCACGTTACCCTTTCGAGTAAACACGCTTTCCAAGCGTGCGCCTTCAGCCACTCGGCCATCTCTCCGGCGCCGTGCGAAGCGGCTCGATTGATTTTAGCAGCTTGGTGCGCAGCCGATGCCGGCGGAGACGAGGCTTGCCTCGCCTCTACCGCAGGCTACGTGGTTCACTGAGAACTGCGAACCGGGAACTGAAGAACCTAGTCTTCTCCCAACTGTTGCGCCAGGTAATTCTCGTAGGTCATCTCTTCGATGGCGTGCAGCTGCCCTTCCAGGTAGTCGATGTGGTGCTCTTCATCCACCAGGATCTTCTCGAGCAGCTCGCGGGAGCCGTTGTCGCCGACTGCGACGCAGGCCTTGATCCCGTCATTCAACCGCTTTACGGCGGTATATTCCAGTTGCAGATCGTTCTCCAGTTGCTGTTTGAGAGTGTGCCCGATGTTGATCTTGAAATAGTCGCTCATGTTGGGAGCACCATCGAGCAGCAGGATGCGCTCCATCAGGATTTCCGCGTGCTGCATCTCTTCGATCGATTCCTTGCGCGTGATCTTGGCTGTCTTCTTGTAGCCCCAGTTCTCGCACATCTCGGCGTGCAGGAAATACTGGTTGATGGCCGTCAGCTCCGCCTTGAGCACTTCATTCAGGATGGCAATAACTTTCGCGTCGCCTTTCACGGTTCGCCTCTCGATAAAGAAGGAGTATTCGCAGTTCGTCGGTCTTGGGCAGCTCCGAGCTACGAGCCACGAGCTTCGAGCCACCGGGGATAAGAGTTCAACCGGGGCTGACTCGTCCGCGAGAGCTCGCAGCCCGGAGCTCGTAGCTCGAAGCCGCAGTGCGCGACAAGAGATTGTACTAGAAAGAAGGAATCAGGAATTGGATCCGGAAGCGGCGGCGCTGGCGGCCTCGCTGGCGGTTCCATTGGTCGGCTCGGCCGGCTTGGGCGGGGCCTCGCCGTGTACCACACGATGATTCAGGCAATAGAGCGCCAGCTCCAGACGGTCGGCGACGCCCAGTTTGTCATAAACCTTGCGCAGATAATTCTTGACCACCTGCTCGGTCGTTCCCACGCGCAGAGCGATTTCCTTGTTCTTCATGCCCTGGGTCACGCAGGAAACGATGAGCGACTCCTTGGGGGTGAGCTGCACTTTGGGACGCGACCCGGCGGGGCGCAAGCCCTGCGTGCGATAGGCTTCGAGCACCCACGCGATCGCCCGGCTCTCCAGCCAGGGCTCGCCGGCAGCGACTTTCCGCAGGCAATCCACCAGCATCTCCGGCTCCACTTCGCGGGAAACGATGCCGTGCGCGCCGCGCCGGAACAGTTCCAGCGTCAACTCCTGGTCCGGTTCCTGCAACACCACCACCAGGCGGCACTTCACGTTTTGGCGCAGGAGATCGGAAACGGCGTCGGGCGGGTTGGGCGTCAGGGCTGCTTCGAAAATCAGAATGTCGGCAGAAAATTTCTGAATGGCGGTGATGGTCTGGGGCAGCGTCTCGGCCTGTCCAACCACGCGGATGTCATCTTCGAGCGCGAAGATCTTGCGCAGCCCCGCCCGAAAGATCGCCTGGCTATCCGCCACAATAATGCGGATCGTGCCTTTGCCGTCATCCGGCTGCAAGCCTTCGATTGGCTCTACGCTAACAGGAGTGCTTCCCATCGGTCCCCTTGGTTCCTACTTGCGCTCGAACCGGTACTCGTCGATGACCACGCCGACACCGCGCCGGCCACCGTCCTGAAAACTGCGGACCACGCGCCCCCGGCAGTCCACCTGAACATCAGATTCGGCGCCGACCACGTCGGCGGGCAGGGAGATGGTGAAGTCCACCGCTGAGCCTACCGGCACGTCGGCATCCATCCGGAAAAGAACTCCGTTCGCCGAGATGTTTTGCGTCTCGGCGATCCTCCCGCTCGCTCCCGATTTCAACGCCACCGGCAGCTTGATGGGAAAACGCGCCGCGCCCTGCACATCGGTGTATCCTTTGCGGCTTTTGCCGACTTCCCCCACGATTTCTTTGCCTGCGTTAGACACGGTTGCGAGAACCTTCCTCTCTGTTGCCCACTCCACCGCCAACTCAGGCGGTGTGCACATTTCAGGGCGAGATTACACCCCCGCATCTGACTCGCAAAGTTACGGAAGTCATGGAACGGAAGCGGCGAAGTGTCCGTGGTACAGGGACTTAGGGGCGATACCAAAGTCGTTGTATCGGCCATCACAGCGAGTTACTGGCAATACAGTACATTCCACACTGAAGCATTCAGCACTCAGCATTCAGCATTCAGTCTCCGAGAGGTCTTTGGGAGCTCTGGATTGGAGGTATCAGATGAAGAACTTCCGCGACTTGCTCGTCTGGCAGAAGGCACACCAACTTACATTGGCCAGCTATCGGGATACGGTGAGATTTCCCCGAGAAGAGATTTACGGCCTGACCAGCCAGATTCGGAGATGCTCGGCCTCTATAGCCGCAAACATTGCGGAGGGTTGCGGCAAGCGGGGCAACAATGAGTTCCAGCGATTTCTCCACATCGCAACCGGATCCGCCAGCGAACTTGAGTATCACTTCCTGCTTGCCAGAGATCTAGGCTTTCTTGCTAACGAAGACTATGGAAGGCTCGAGCGTTCGGTCACGGAGGTCAAGAAGATGCTCGCCGGACTCGTCAAGAAGATCGAAGCAGACCGTCTGACTACCGAGAGTTGAATGCCGAGTGCTGATGGCTGAATGCTGATTGCTGAATGCCTACCGCAGCCCCGGCGCCGCGATTGCTAACGGAACTCTCTTCTGCGAAACGTCCATGACAAAGCGGCCGCTGTGGAGATGATCTTCACCATCATCGCCATCGCCTGGCCCCGTCCATAGGCTGCCGATCTCTACTTTCTTTGTCCCTGGTCCGGCCATCTTGGTGGGCGTGCGCCGCTGCTTGTCAACGTATGCCTTGATGACCTGTGTCGCCAGCCGCGCTGCCAGTTTTCCGTGCTCGCCGCCTTCGAACAACACGCACACGATGATGTCCGGATTGCGACGCGGGGCGAATCCCACGAACCAGCCGTTTTGCGCAAAATCTTCATCGTTCTTATGCTTCGCGCGCAGAGCCAGCGAAACGATCTGCGCCGACCCGGTCTTGCCCGCGATATCGATTCCGGGCACGTGCGCCGACGGAGCGGTGCCTTCCGGCAGCACCACTCGCGCCAACGAGTCGGTGATCAAATTCCAACCGTTCGAGTCGATTGGAATGTTCTTCACTTCCGTGTAGCGCTGAATCTCGACGAAGCTCTCGGGCAATCCGGTCGGATTGACGACGTGGGGCACAACCAGTCGGCCATCCATCGAAACGGCGGCCACGGCGCGCATCAATTGCACGGGCGTGATGGCAATCGCACCCTGGCCGATACCTACCGAAATCGTTTCTCCGGCAAACCATTTCTGCTTGAAGTTGCGGATCTTCCATTCTTCGGAAGGCATCACGCCGCTCACTTCATTGGGCAGATCGATCCCGGTCTTTTGCCCCAAGCCCAGAGCGGTCGCATATTTTGCGATGCGGTCGATGCCAAGTTTTTCCGCCAGGGTGTAGAAAAAGACGTCGCAGGACTGATAGATCGCTTTTCCAATATCGACCGGCCCGTGCCCGTTCTTCACCCAGCATCCGAATCGCCGCCCGTAGAAGGTGGCGCCGCCATTGCAGTTCACGTGGAGTGTCTGGGCAATCCCTTCCTGCCAACCGGCCACGGACATTATCACCTTGAATGTCGAACCGGGCGCCAGTTGCGCCTGGATCGCTTTATTCAGCAGCGGCTTGTCGGGGTCGTTGACCAGCTTCGACCACTCTTCTTTCGAAATTTTCACCGCAAAATGATTGGGATCGAAGGTCGGCCGGCTCACCATCGCCAGAATTTCTCCGGTGCGCGGATCCATGGCCACGATCGCCCCGTTCTTCCCTTCCAGCGCCTGCTCCGCCGCAATCTGCAAGTCGAGGTCCACGGACAGCTTCAACTGCTTGCCCGGCTCTGCTGGAGTCTCATCCAGGCGGCTCACTTCGCGGCCGCGGCTATCGACGACGGCGCGTCGCGATCCGTTCTTCCCCATCAGGAGATTGTTGTACTGCTTCTCTACGCCGCTCACGCCCACGACATCTCCGGGGCTATAGAGCTCGAACTGCGGCTGGTTGAGCATGTCTTCGCTGACTTCGCCCACATAGCCGATCAGGTGTGCCATGAAACCATTGCGCGGATACAAGCGCCGGTGCGCCATGATGGTGTCGAGTTCCGGCAGCTCGTTCTTGTGCGACTCGATGAACGCCAGCTCGTCGGGCGTGATGTCTTCCTTCAGGAAAATCGGCTGATAACGCGGCATGGCAGCGAAGTGCCGCACACGTTGCCGCACTTCTTCCGCAGTGAGATGCAGACCCTGCGCAATGAGGTCGGCGTCCGCGTTCAGGTCGCGGGAGGAATCGCGCAACAGCAGCGCCGAGAACGACGGATAGTTGTCAACAATGACGCGCCCTTCGCGATCGAGAATCCTTCCTCGTGGAGCCAGAATCGGAACGTTGCGGATACGATTCATCTCCGCCAGCAAGGAATACTTGTCGTTCTGCATGACCTGAAGGCGCCACAATCCATAGGCCAGCACGAGAAAGACAAACAGGATGAGGTACTGCACGGCGGTGAGCCGGGTGGCGGAGACTTTTTCTTCGCGGCCGAACATCAATCCTCAGATCCCAGGCGCGCGCGGCCCTGTCGGCAGCGAGCGAAACCGATTGTTCCCGGAGGGTTAACTGCATTGTAACGCGGTTCTCGGCCTGTCCGAAATATTGCAACGATAACGAAAGTTTGCGACTCCAATCACTTACGGCCGGGAAGCGGCTGCGCCCTCTCGGCCATGTCCGACGGTGGATTGCCACGGCTGTTCGCGCGGGCAACAATTAAGGCAAGACTCACGTCTTACCAAGAGGACGAAATGCGGATTCGCTCCTTCATCATCGCCTACGCGCTCGTGCTGGCTATTTTGCTGTTCGCGGACCGCCGTCCCGGGCCGACGCAGCAGAATCGCTATTCGCACGTGGTCGACCTGACGGGAGCGCCCGCCCTTCATCCCTCCGCAGGCTTGCCGTCGGGTGCAACCCGCATCATCGCCCCGGCCGCGCTGATTCCCGGCACCTGGTCGGCCTGGCAGATTCCCGCAGAACGCCTGATTGCGCCCCTGGTGGTCATGGATCTGAAGACGTTCCCCGATCAAACGTCGCAGATCACTCTGGAGGAAATCGCCGAGTGGGAATCGCGTCACAACGTCATTCCGCAGGGAGCCGTGGTCGCGATCCGCCGGGTGAGCACGACACGTGCGACCGCGGAAGCGTCGCTGCCCATCACCGCCGACGCCGCCCAGTTTCTGATGGATGCCCGCTCCGTTCTCGGCTTCGCGGTCGAATCCTCTGCGGACCTGACTTCTGATCGCGCACTCGCCCGCCAACTCGCGCTTCACGGAAACTACGTCGTGGATGGCGCAACCCGCTTCTCTTCTCTGCCTGAAACCGGCTCGCTCGTAATCGTCGCCCCCATGAAGAACAAGACCGCGGGCGAGGCACCGGTTCGTATCCTGGCCATGGTGCGGTAGAGCAGTCGCTAGTGGCTGGTCGCTAGGCGCTAGTCTGCATAGAGCCGGGCAGCACAACACATTTGAGGTCTGTTTCTGATTCAATAACTAGCGGGCTAGCGACTTTTTCTGCACCGCCTCTCGCTGAGGAATCATCTACTTTCGCGGAGGCGACTTGATGAGCGACCCACGCTACCCGATCGGTAAATTCTCTTTCGACGGCCCCTTGAACTCAGAACAGAGGCAGCAGTGCCTCAACGATATCGAGCAGACTCCCGCCCGCCTGCGCGCGGCCGTCCGCGGGCTTTCGGATTCGCAGTTGAACACGCCCTACCGTGAAGGTGGATGGACGGTGCGTCAGCTCGCCCATCACGTGCCGGACAGCCACCTGAACGCCTACATCCGCTTCAAGCTGGCGTTGACCGAGGATGATCCGACCATTAAACCCTACATGGAAGACCGCTGGGCGGAATTGCCGGAATCAAAGCAGGCTCCGATCGAAATCTCCCTCGCTCTGCTCGATTCTCTGCATCAGCGCTGGACCCTGGTACTAAGGAATATCAAGGACGCGGACTGGAAGCGTACCTTCCGCCATCCCGAGATGGGCCCAATGACCTTGGAGAAGACTCTCGCACTCTATTCCTGGCACGGACGCCATCACGTGGCGCATGTCACGACGCTGCGGGAGAAAATGGGATGGTAGGAAAGGGCTGCGAGCTGCGAGCTTCGGGCTACGAGCAATCTTAGTCGACGAGTTCCCTCACGATCACGCTGGCACCCTGGGGTTGCTCGCAGCTCGAAGCTCGTAGCCCGTAGCTTCCCTTAGTTGCTGGTAGCGCGAAGCCTGCTACGTGAGGCCTACCTCCCACAGCAGATAGCTCATCGCCTCGCGTATGACCGCGACGAATCTTTGCCACAAAGATCGTGGTCGAGACTCCGGACGAGGCGCCACTTCCGCCTGCACACCCTCATGTTCGAGCAAGGCGCGGATGCGAAACACGTGGTAGGCGTCGCTCACCGCGATGCAGGTATGCATGCCGTTGGCGCGCATGATGTTGGCAACGCGCGCTGCCGATTGCGCCGTGTCTGAACCCTGCGTCTCGGCGATCAGATCTTTTTCCGGAATACCACGACGCGAAAGGTGGTCGCGTCCCACGCCTCCCTCGCTAAAGTCGGGATCCTGGCCCGCGCCCCCGGTGGTAATCACCACCGGAGCCATGCCTTTCTGAAACAAATCAAAAGCATGATCCAGCCGGGCTTTGTACACGGGTGAAGGACGTCCGGCATACTCGGCGGCGCCGAAGACGACGATGGCATCAGCCGGATGCGCCGGTGCTTCGCCGGCGGCGTGGGTGATGCGGAATCCCGTTACGCCCAGAAACAGCACAAAGGCGCCCGCCGTAGCCAGCAAGAGGAGCAGCCCGGCACGCCGCGGTGAGAATTTTTTTTCGTCCGGTGAGATGCGGTCGTCCAACATCGCTCAGGAGAGAGCTTCCACAATATCTTTCGCGGGAATAGCGCCTTCCCGCAGGATCTGCCACGAGTCGTCGTTATTGAAGTGCACAATCGTGGACAAGGCCGTCCGCGGCGACGCTCCTCCGTCCACGATGAGTGAGATACGATCCTGCAACTGCTCGCGGACCTGCTCCGCGGTGGAGCATTCCGCGGCCCCGCTCAGGTTCGCGGAAGTGGCGGTGATCGGAATTTTGGCCGCCCGCACGACTGCCAGCGGAATCTCGGCCGCTGGTACGCGCAGCGCCACGTTTCCGGTGTTCGCCGTCACCTTGAGCGGGAGGTGCGATGCCGCCGGCACAATCATGGTCAGCGGCCCCGGCCAGAAGCGCCGCGCCAGAAGGTGGAAATCATCGGGCAGGGGCCCCGCAAATTCCTCCGCCTGGTCCACGTTTTCGATCAGCAGCGAGAGCGGTTTGTGCCGCGACCGCGACTTAATCTCATAGACCCGTTCCACCGCGCGCAAATTAAATGGATCCGCCGCCAGCCCGTAAAAGGTGTCGGTGGGCATGCCCAGGACCTTCCCGGCCTGAATCTGTTCGGCCGCGTACTTGACGAGCGTTGCTTCCGGCTTGTCGGCGTGAATTTTCAGGATCTCCGCACGCACTCGGTTCCCTTCCTGGTTGTGGGGGTAGACAGTGCAATGTACCATAGTCTGCCGCCGAACCGAACCCGATTCGACCTCAAAGCACGTATTATCCTGATCTTGGATCGAACCCATGAAGCAGGACGCGAAATCCGCCCCTGACCTCGCTGACCGGCCCGGGCTGCGGCGCGTTGCCGGCCGGCACAACCCGCGTCTGAAGGAACTGCGCCAGGCGTTCCGCCGGGGCGAACTGACGCCCCAGGGCGAATGCGCCATCGAAGGAGTCAAACTGGTAGAGGAAGCCATTCGCAGCGGCCAGCGGCTGGGTGGAGTGTTCTTCAGTGATTCGGCACGAGCTTTGGCTGAAAAGCTCCTGCCCCAGATCAATGCCCGCGTGGAGACTCTGCTTCTGCCCGATTCGCTCTTCAACTCGATCGTCCCCAGCGACGCTCCTCAGGGCGTAGCCGCGCTGGTCCGGCTTCGCGCCGTCTCGGCGGAGCACCTACTGGAACGCGGCAACCTCGGGCCCATTGTCGTGGCCGCTGGCCTTCAGGACCCGGGAAACCTGGGGACGATTCTGCGCTCAGCCGAAGCCTTCGGCGCGGCGGGAGTTTTTCTGACGGAAGGAACCGCGAGTCCGTACAACGCGAAAGTCCTGCGCGGTTCGACAGGATCCATTTTTCGCCTGCCCGTGGTGCAGATCACCTCGGGCGGACTGCTGCCACTCCTGCGCCAGCGCGGTGTGCGCCTGGTTGCGACGTCTTCGCACAAGGGAACTCCGCTGCCCCAGGCCAACTGGAATCTGCCGCTGGCCATCTTCATCGGCAACGAAGGTGCGGGGCTGTCCCGCGAACTTCTGCATCAAATGGACGAGACGCTCGTGATCCCGCAGGCGGCGCAAGTCGAGTCGCTGAACGCCGGCGTGGCGGCCAGCATTGTCTTGTATGAAGTCGCGAGGCAGCGGAGATGAATAATTTGTAATTGGTAATTGGTAATTTGCGATTTCAAACCGGTGAGTCTGTTCCAGCCCATTCCGAATCAGGATTCTTCCGCAGCCGGGGCTCGCCCGTTGGCCGACCGCATGCGTCCGCGCACGCTCGACGAGTTTGTTGGCCAAGAACACCTCGTCGGTCCCGGCAAACCGCTGCGCGTGCAGATCGAGCGGGACGACCCTGGTTCGATGATCTTCTGGGGCCCGCCCGGCACCGGCAAAACCACGCTCGCCAAAATCATCGCCAACGTCACCAAAGCAGAGTTCATCGAGTTCTCGGCAGTGCTCGCGGGCATCAAGGAGATCAAGCAAGTGATGGCCGATGCCGACCGCGCCCGCCAGTACGGCACGCGCACCATCGTGTTCGTGGACGAGATTCACCGCTTCAACAAGGCCCAGCAGGACGCCTTCCTGCCGCACGTTGAAAAAGGCAGCATTCGCCTGATCGGCGCGACCACCGAAAATCCGTCCTTTGAAATCATCTCGGCACTTCTCTCGCGCGCGCGGGTATACGTGCTCAAGCAACTCGCCGAAGATCAGATCGTGGTTCTTCTCCACCGAGCACTCAGCGACGCCGAACGCGGCCTTGGCTCATTGCGGCTCGAAGCTTCCGAAGAGGCGCTGCGGAAGATTGCCGCGTACTCCAGCGGAGACGCCCGCAGCGCCTACAACGTGCTGGAAGTCGCCAGCTCACTGGCGCAACAGGTGAAGACGACCAAGATCACCGACGAGATGATCCAGGAGGCCGTCCAGAAGCGCGTTCTGCTCTACGACAAAGCCGGCGAAGAGCATTACAACCTGATCTCAGCGCTGCACAAGTCGGTTCGTAACAGCGACCCCGACGCCGCCCTCTACTGGCTGGCCCGCATGCTCGAAGCCGGAGAAGACCCGCTTTACATCGCGCGCCGCGTGGTGCGTATGGCAGTCGAAGACATCGGCCTGGCGGAGCCTAACGCTCTCAGCCTCTGCATGGCGGCTCGTGACGCCGTGGACTTCATCGGCATGCCCGAAGGCAATCTCGCACTCGCCCAGGCTGTCGTCTATCTTTCACTCGCGCCCAAATCCAATGCGCTTTACACCGCCTACGCCGCCGTGCAGGAAGATGTCGAACGCACCGCCGCCGAACCTGTCCCGCTTCATCTGCGCAATACCCCCACCGGCCTGATGAAAGGCCTGGGCTACGGCAAGGACTACCAGTACGCCCACGATGTGGAGGGCAAAGTAGCCGCCATGCAATCCCTCCCCGACAGCCTGCGCAATCGTACCTATTACCAGCCCACCAGCGAGGGCATGGAGAAGCGGATCCGAGAGCGGCTCGAAGAGATCAAAAAGCTTCAGCAGGCCAGGCCCAATCGAACAAAAAGAGAATCGGCGGACTGATTCCGCGAATCTTATACATAGTTTCACCCTGCCGGGAGGTTTGGTCGTGGCTACCAGTCCGCGAACGAATTTCGAGTTCCCTGCTCTGGTTTCCCCTGAGAGTTCGAGCTTCCGAGTTGCGGAGTTGGTGCGCCTGCAGAAGTTCGCACAGCGGATCACTTCCAGCCTGGATCTGGACGAGATCGTCCAGCGAATTACTGACGAAGTAGCTGCCTCGCTCGGTTGTGTCGAGATCAACATTTACCTTCACGACCAGCCGAACAGCGAATTGGTTCTCACCGGCACTCGCGGCTGCTCGGTGCACGGCAAAGGGCATCGGCTGAAGTTTGGCACCGAGGGAATGGTGGGACACGTAGCCGCCACTCGCCAGATGCACTACGCCCCGGACGTAAATCGCGATCCTTATTACACGGCTTGCGAACCGGATACGCAATCGGAAGTGGCTATCCCGCTCCATGTCGAGGGCGATCTGATTGGCGTCTTCACTGCTTCGCATTGCGAACTCGATGCCTTCTCGGAAGCGCAATTGCGACTGCTGCAAGGCCTCTGTTCGCACCTGGCTGTGGCTGTGCAAAACGCACGCCGCTTCCACGACGAGCGCGACCAGCGCCAACGGATGACCCGTGAAGCCGAAGAAGCACGCTCGATCCAACAGGCTCTCCTGCCGCGCAGCTCTCCGCTGATTCCGGGCTTCCGCGTGTCGGGACTTTCAATTCCCGCGGGTGCGATCGGCGGCGACTGGTACGACTTCATCCCGCTCTCCGACGGCCGATGGGGTCTGGTTCTCGCCGATGTTTCCGGCAAAGGCACTGCTGCGGCCTTGCTCATGTCCGCGACCCGCGGTATGTTGCGATCGCTCGCGCAAACCGCCACCGGACCAGGCGAGGTCCTCACCCGCCTCAACAAGTTGATGGTGGAAGACTTCCCATGCGGACGTTTCGTGACCATGGTGTACGCGGAGTTTGATCCCTCAACCCGCAAGCTGCGCGTGGCCAGCGCCGGCCACCTGCCGCCGCTGCTGGTTGAGCCGGACGGCCATCGCTGGATCGCCACCGAACACGGCCTCCCGCTTGGGATCGCCACCAGCAAGTATTCTGAGACCGAAGTCATGCTCAATCCGGGCGCGCGCCTTGCCATGTATTCTGATGGCATCACCGAAGCCGCCCTCGATTCCGGCGAAGAATTTGGCTCGGAGCGGCTGCTGGCGCAACTGCAGTCGGCTGACGTCACTCCAGAGAACTTGTTGGGAGATGTCAGCAAGTTTGTAAACGGCACGGGACTGCGGGATGATGCCACGGTGATATTGGTTTCGGGAAACAGCCCGGGGCGGCCGCCTGGCTTCGATGACACGACAGCGATGTAACAGCTCTTCCACTAATTGCAGGATTCTTGAGAAACCCTCCGAGCATGGGCATGATGGCGCGTGTTCCGCGCTGGACTCCTCCCCTAGAGGGTTAAACCGACGAGCCCTATCCAAACCTTGCCCGGTGCTCCTTCAGAACGCAGCGGTCCATGACCACGAACATCCCGGCCCTTCGAGCTTTTTCCGCAGCGCGTTCGTTGATGACGTCTTCCTGGAGCCAGATCGCGGGAATCTTCAACTGGATCGCCTGAGCTACAATTTCATCCACATACTCCGGGCGCCGGAACACATCCACCAGATCAATCTTCTCCGGCACATCAAGCAGCGAAGGATAAGAAGTCTCACCCAGCGCTTCCGTGATCTGCGGATTCACGGGGATAATCTTGTATCCCTGCGACTGCATATACGCTGATACGCCGTGACTGGGCCGCAGGGGGCTGTCCGACAGCCCTACCACCGCGATCGTCTTGACCCGCGACAGCAGTTCGTAGATAGGATCGGATTGCTTCAAGTTACTCTTTCTGCAGCGAGTCGCGAGAAGCGTGTAGCGAGTCTAAGGCCACCGAAACGCTACGCAGCGCAGCAACTCTCGTGACCTGACACTACTCGCCGCTCGCCAGTCGCTACTCTTTCTTCTTCTCAGACTTCTGCTTATACATCCGCAGCGCCAGCTTGCGAATCGTATCCGAAACTTCTTTGTTCCCCGACAGATTCTTCAGATCGTGAATCAAGAGATTCTTCATCAAGCCCAGCGAGAGATCGAGCGGAGTGCGCGGATTGTAGACCAGGTTGCGGGTAATGGCGTAATTCTTCGCGAAGCGCCGCTTCAACGGGATGGCTCGCAGGACGGATTCCAGGACGTTTTTCTGCAAGGCGATATTCTCCACTTCGCCTTCCGAAATCTTCGGTGAATCGAGCACGGCCAGGGCCACCAGTTTCGTGCCGTCGCGGATCAGGATCGAACGCTCTTCCTTGCTGCCACGCATGGCTAGCGCGATTCGTCCCTTGATGTCGAGCTTGGCAATCTTCTGTAGCGTGCTGTCCCGTCTCTCCTCTCCCGGCGGATGCCCCGGTTTCTTGGCCGTCTTGATTCCCGCGGCAGCGGGTCGCGCCGCCGGCTTGGCTTCATGATGTTCGGCCGAAGCCAGCTCCGCCGTGACGAGCGGTTCCACACCGGCAGTGCTCTCGCTGCCCATTCCTTCGTGGAGCGCGCGAACGGGCTCGAACGGTTTGTCGGCCGCCGTCGCCAATTCCGCCGCGTTTTCCTGTAAATAGTGCGCAATCGCTTGCGCCAACACCTCATCGTCGAGAGTCTGTGGCTCCTCGTTGGAAGGGTGCCCAGGTACTTCTTCCGCTCCTGTTTCCGATTCTCCTACGGTCGCCGCATCGTGCTCATGGGTGGCCGTCACCTCTTGCGCAGGAAGGACTGCCGGCTCGGCCGGGTTGCTGAGTTCCGCCAGTTCATTCGCCCGCAGCCGCGGATTGGACCGCAGTGCCTCCAGCAGGGCGGGCACACTTCGCACTCGCGGACTGACCAGCATCGCCTCGACGACCGCGCGTGAGCCCGAGGATGCAAGCTCGGCCAGTTCCTCTTCCCCAACCGAGGGATTCTCCAGTAAAGCGGGCAGCAGCACGGGCCGAAGATTCTTCGGCGAGATCAGATATCCCAGGACCTCGTGGCTGGTGGCCGGATCGGCGGCCACGCCCGCGGATGCTTTCTCGTCCCATCCCGCCAGGGTCATGCGAGCCTGCTCACCAAACACCTTGTTGTGCAGCGCCAGATGCACCAGGATCTCCATCATCTCGCCCGACTGCACCGCCAGAGCTCCGCGCGCTGCCGCCTGCATCATCTGGGATGACATTTGTGACTTACGGACTAGATCAATCATCCGGTGCTGCATGATTCATCTCCCTCGCTTCAATCCCTGAACCCGGCCGGCAGGTCCCTTGAGCGCTGCGGGTCGCGGTTTGACGCCCACCATCTTTTCCAGTTCCCGGAGGGCAATGGCCAGCTCCCGCGTAATCCGATTCGTGTTCCGCCGCTGAAATTCATCGCTCAACGCGCGGTAGTACCAAAGCGTCCCTTCCCGCCCGCCGCTGAACCGCTTCCAGATTGATTCCCCATCCTGCCGGTAATCGGCCAGCACGGTACGAACGTTGTGGAGCTTGTCGGACGCCGAAACCAGCCGCGTTTCGTCGTCTTCGTGCTTCAGCCTCTGCAGGTACTCGTTCTTGCGTACCGCCCATTCCAGTTTCGGATTGCTGAACGAGTCGGTGCAGCCCTCGACGATCCTCGCCACCCGCGCCCCAAACATCCGGCGCACTTCGCGCAGCGTCGGCCTGCCGCCGCAATCCTCCACCACGTCGTGCAGCAAAGCGGCGATGGCCATGTCCTCATCGCCACCGCCCTCCAGCACCAGCGACGTCACTGCCATCAGATGCGAAAGATACGGCACGGCTGACTGCTTCCGCGTCTGCCCGTCGTGCTTCTTCGCCGCGTAGCGAAAGGCGCGCTGCAGCCGGGGTCCAAGGTCCGGAGGTTGTGCGCCCGCCCGGCTCACGATTTTTTCTCTCCCCGGCGCATCCGGAGATAGGCCTGCATGAACGGCCGCAAATCCCCGTCCAGCACGCGATCCACGTCGCCGACTTCGAGTTTGGTGCGGTGATCCTTGATCAACCGGTAGGGTTGCAGCACGTACGAGCGAATCTGCGATCCGAAATCGATATCGAGCTTGGAGTCCTCGATCTGCCTGGTCACCTCGCGCTTCTTCTCCATCTCGAATTCGTAGAGTTTCGAGCGCAGCATGCTCATCGCCTTTTCTTTGTTCTTGTGCTGGGAGCGCTCATTCTGACAACTGGCCACGAGCCCGGTGGGCAGATGCGTGATCCGCACCGCCGAATCGGTCGTGTTCACATGCTGTCCACCCTTGCCGCTGGAGCGGTAGGTATCGATGCGAAGGTCTTCCGGCGTGATGACAACCTCAATGCTTTCGTCAATTTCCGGCGAGACAAACACGCTGGCGAACGAGGTGTGGCGGCGCTTGGCCTGATCGAACGGGGAAATCCGCACCAGCCGGTGCACGCCAATCTCGCTGGTCAGGTAGCCGAAGGCATACTCGCCGTTGACGGCGAATGTCGCCGACTTGATGC
>Ga0326726_10002235_pt1 | contig 17854 bp, 16 predicted proteins | sample MHFenrmetagenome_2_FD_207603 | JGI IMG/M metagenome (GOLD analysis project Ga0326726, IMG submission 207603) | Lab enriched peat soil microbial communities from Michigan Hollow, Ithaca, NY, United States - MHF15MN | ecosystem: Environmental > Terrestrial > Soil > Wetlands > Peat | place: USA... | reverse complement strand
GTCCCAACGGCGAGTCGCCACCACCCCATGACAGCGTGAGCGTCGTGGGTTGGCCGGATGAACCATCCCCGGGTATGGGACTGGTTGGCCCGTTGAGTGTCTTGTCGCAATTTCCCGTCAACCAGCAAAAGCACCCATTCATCATGAGTGCCAGCGACAGAAGTACGACGACCAATGTGAGCCTAGGCAGTTTCATCGGCAGGCTTTCCCACCGGTCATTACCGGTGGCCAAGACTTCTATTCCAGGCCAACAGGACCTTTTTGGGGTTAATTCTGCTGGAGTGACGCTTCCCCGGCGAAGACCACCCTGTCCTGGCGACCGACACGGACAATAAGGGCACCGTTCTCGTCGATGGCGACCGCCTTCCCGCGGATGGTCTCACGGCCGAGAACCACACTGACCTCGCGGCCCAAAAGCAGCGAACGGCGGCGGTAATCGTCCAAATACGGGGCGATCCCCTCTCGGCGGAAGCCGCGATACAGTCTTTCGAAGGCGGCCAAGAAGACTCGAAAAAAAGCCACGCGCTCAACGGGATGCCCGGCCGCCATGGCCAATGAGCCTGCGGTTCTTCTTAGTTCCGGCGGAAAGTCCTCAAGTTGGTGAGAGACATTGATGCCCATCCCGCAAATCGCATATCGCAGCCGATCCTTCTCAGTGGACAATTCGCTGAGAACGCCGAGGATCTTTCGTCCCGCAATCAAGCCATCGTTGGGCCACTTCAGATCCACTTCGAGCCCGAGTTCCGACGCAGCGATCTCGGCGAAGGCCAGTGCTGCCAGGAGCGAGAGCCCGTACGCCCGCGGAAGCGGCAGTTGCGGGCGGAGGATCACGGAAGACCAGATTCCTAGGCCTTGAGCGGAATGCCAGCCGCGGCCGAGTCTCCCGCGCCCCTCGACTTGTTCTTCTGCGACGACGAGGGTGCCCTCCGGCGCACCCGAATCCGCCAATTCGGCGGCACGTGTGTTGGTCGAGCCGACCCGCTTATAGCAATGCAGGTGGCGCCCGAACACCCGCGTCTTCAGCCCGGACAAAATTTCCGTGTCGATCATGCGGTCGGGAGCCGCCGTGAGGTGCACATGCTCGCGGGCATCGACGGTGAAGCAATATCCCAGCGACCGAAGGTCGTCGAGTGCATGGCTGACACGCGCTCGCGACAGTCCCAATGTGCTCGCCAATTCGCCTGGCGGCCAACCGCTGGTCAAGCGGCGTGTTCGCAGCAAGTCAACCAAATCGTTGAGAATCGGATCCATGCGTACCGATCAACGTCCTGTCTTGACCTGTGCAGCCCATTGCAGGGAGAAGTCGACGGCGGGTGCGGAATGGGTGATTCGTCCCACCGAGACATAGTCAACCCCAGTGCGGGCAAAAGCGGCGATGTTGCGCTCGCCAATGCTCCCCGACGCTTCGCAGATGACATGAGTCTCTTCTCGCCGCTCGAAATCCCGTATGAACTTGACGGCTCGCTGCAAATGAATGGCGGTGAAATTGTCCAACAATAACCAGCGCACGCCGCCGCGGAGGGCGCCCTCGATCTCAGGCATGGTCGCGACTTCGCAAATGAGCCGATGCCTGCCTTGGCCACGGCGAGCCCCTGCGACCGCACCGGCCAAGTCTCCGAGCGCGGCGATGTGGTTGTCCTTGATCATCAGCGCGTCGAAAAGCCCGATGCGGTGATTACACGCGCCTCCGAGCCGCGCCGCCCGTTTCTCCAACATGCGCAATCCCGGCAGCGTCTTGCGTGTGTCCAAGAGGCGGGTTCGTCCTCCGCGCGGCAGTTTGCTCACGAGGCGGTGCGTGGCGGTTGCGATCCCGGAGAGATGCGCAATGAAGTTGATGGCCGAACGTTCGGCCGACAAAATCGCCGCGGACTTCGCGCGTACGGTGGCAACGATCTCACCGGGCTTGAAGATCGCGCCATCACGGAAACGCCAACTGATCTTGGCATTCCGATCCAGCAAGCGGAAGCAGGCCGCGAACGCATCGGCGCCGGCCAGCACACCGGATTGCTTGGCCAACAGGTGCGCTTGTCCGCGTTGGCCGCGCAGATCGAGCGCCTCGCAAGTCAGATCCCCTGTGCCGATGTCCTCGCGCAACGCCTCGCGCACTGACCGCGTCAATGCGAGTCGGTAGTCATTCGCGGAAATTGGGAATATCGTTTGATTTCGTTTCATCAGAGGCCGGGGTAAGGGGTTCCGAGCGCCCAACCCGGGAAGGCATCGGCACTAGCCGAATCTCTTAAGGCGTCTTGATAGAGTCCGACCGACGCGATCATGGCCGCGTTGTCCGCGCACCAATCCGGCGGTGGCACCACCGCCCGGCGACCCGTCCGCTCCGCCCACGCTGTAACCTGCGCACGCAACCGACGGTTCCGTGCCACGCCACCGGCGAGTCCCACGGTCGCGATCTTCAACTCGTCCGCCGCACGGGCGAGCGTGGACGTGAGGCTTTCCATGACTGCGCTCTCGAACGAAGCAACCCAATCGGACAGTGACACCTCAGGCCTGCGGCCATCGCGCCGTCCCTTCCAGTCGAAGGCGGCGGCCGTTTTCAAGCCGGAGAACGAGAAATCATAGGGGCCGCTGGCCAACCGCACCCGCGGGAAGGCTACGGCATCGGCGTGTCCACTGTGGCCGATGCGGTCCAACTGCGGACCGGCTGGGTAATCGAACCCCAGTAACTTGCCCACCTTGTCGAGTGCTTCACCGGCGGCATCATCGCGTGTGCGCCCGATCTCGTGAAAATGTCCGGGCCGCTCGACGACCACCAAGGAGGTGTGGCCACCTGAGGCGATCAGAACCAAGTAGGGATACGTCAAGCCGGGCGCGGTCATGGCGGGCGTGTGCGCGTGCGCCTCGAGATGATTGATGGCATACAGCGGGAGATTGCGGGCGCGGGCGGCGCTGCGGGCGTAGGCAACGCCTACCAGCAAACACCCCACCAGGCCCGGACCGGCAGTGACGGCGATGCCACGCAAGTCATCCCACCCCACATCCGCCGTCTCCATCGCCTGGCGCACGATCGTCGGCAGCCGTCCCGCATGTTCGCGCGATGCCAGTTCGGGAACAACGCCGCCGTAGGCGGTATGGACCGTTTGGGAGAAAATCGTGTTGGCGACGACGGTCCCCTCTGAGGTCACCACCGCGGCCGCGGTCTCATCGCAGGAGGTTTCAACCCCCAGTATCGGCCCGCGCGCGTCCATGACGTTCCACGGTAACAGAATCGGGATTCACCTTCAAGACCTGCAGCGGTGTGGGGACCTTGGCCCGGACCGATGCCATGGTGCGGTTGCCTCGGATGGGGGGTGGGGCGCAGTCGACGTGAATCGAATCGGCGGGCAATTGGGTCACCGCGGATTGCGGTCCTGCGATTGATACGATCACTCGGTTGGGCCAGACTTCGAGTGTGTCTCCGCCACGTGCAGGATTGATCGTGACCGGGATCGAAGTGAATTCGCGTGTCAGATAGGGTTCGACATTCAAATACAACTGGCATCGCCGCGCGGGCGCATCGAGGGCGACTTCAGAAGGCAGGGCAAGAGCGGCCACTTTCTCAACCGGCTCCGTCAGATTCGAAACAGTGAAGGGCTCCGTGTAGATCGCGTCAATCCTCGCCAGCGTCGAGCGTGCGCCGGACAGGTGAACCGAATCGGGGGTGAGCACCGGCGCCCGCGATAAGACAAAGCCGTCGGCCGCGTGGACATCGCCGCCGCTGCGGGTCGGAACCGTCCGGTGCCCGACCGAGTCGAGCACGATGGTCACCGTGTCGGAATCCAGAAGTCCCAAGGCCTCGAGCCCTTGAATCCCGTACACAGGGATATCATCCGTTGTCAGGTGAATCCGATGCACGCCGACCTTGGCCCGCGTCATATCGATGGGCCAGTGACGTTCGCTCCACAGGAGCCGAATCAGCCCCTTGCCGGATCCGCGCATGAAGACATCGATCGTGCTTGTTGGGGTCTGGGCGAAGACCAGTGAGTCGGGGATGTTCACGTAGGCCAATCGATACTGCACCTCAAGGTCATAGCGCTGGTTGGTCGCGACATGGATCCACAGCAGGATGGCGAAGAAGAGCGCCAGCAATTTGAGCGGGATGTTGTGCAGGATCTTCATCGCCATGACTCAGGCCAGCCGGAATTTCTCGCCCAGGTATATTTTGCGCGCTTCCGGATCGTTGGCGAGGAATTCCGACGTTCCTTCCTTCAGGATATCACCGTCGCACATGATGTACGCCCGGTCGGTGATGGCCAAGGTCTCGCGCACGTTGTGGTCGGTGATCAGAATTCCGAGGCCCTTGGCGCGGAGTTCGGCGACGATGCTCTGGATATCTTCGACGGCGATGGGATCGATCCCGGCAAAAGGCTCGTCGAGGAGCATGAACTTGGGCCGGATGGCCAACGCCCGCGCAATCTCCACCCGGCGCCGCTCGCCGCCGGAGAGTTGGTACCCCTTCGACTTGGCCACATGCGTGATGTTTAACTCCGTGAGGAGTTGATCCAGACGTGCCTGCCTCTCGCCACGGGATGTTCGTTGTGTCTCGAGGATGGCGAGGATGTTTCCTTCGACCGACATCTTGCGAAAAACGGATGGTTCCTGGGGCAAGTAGCCGATCCCGAGCCGGGCGCGTTTGTACATCGGCAGCTTGGTGATCTTGCGATCGCCGATGAAGACATCGCCCGCATCCGGCTGGATAAATCCGATGGTGAGGTAGAAGGTCGTGGTCTTGCCCGCCCCGTTGGGGCCGAGCAATCCGACCACCTCGCCGGGCCCGATGGCCACGGAGACACCGTTCACGACCTTGCGTCGGCGATAGGCCTTGACCAGGTCGACGGTGTACAGGCGCGCGCCGTTTTGGTCAGCCGCTTGCGTCACAACGGCAAGATTGGCAGGATTGCGATTTGGATCAAGAGGTTAGGTCGGGCCGGAAGGTGCAGCAAGGGCGCCTTATGCCCCCGCAGAAAAGACGATGGTCCGACGACCGGAGACGATGACACGGTGCTCCAGATGGGCCTTGACCGCGCGCGCCAGGACGACACGTTCGATATCGTGCCCCATGCGGCTCAATTCCGTGGGTGAGTGCTCGTGCGTCACGCGCTCAACATCCTGTTCGATGATGGGACCCTCGTCGAGGTCGGCGGTCACGTAGTGAGCCGTAGCGCCGATCATCTTGACCCCGCGCTCGTAGGCGCGCTGATAGGCATTGCTGCCCTGGAACGCGGGAAGGAATCCATGATGGATGTTGATGATTTGCCTGGCGTGCTCGGATGCAAAATCGGGGCTCAGAATCTGCATGTAGCGCGCCAGGACGATCAGATCGATCCGTTTCTCCTGCAGAAGCGCCTGAACCCTCCGCTCCTGCTCCGGCTTCGTCTCCGCTGCCACCGGCAGATGATGAAACGGTATGCCGAACTGCGCCGCGACCGAGGACAAGATCGAATGATTGCTAATGATCAGAGGGATTTCGCAGGGCAACTCACCTTCGCGTTGTCGAACGAGTAGATCGTAGAGACAGTGCGGTGCTCTTGAGACCAGAATCGCCACCCGCGCCGGTTCCAGCGAAGCATGGGAGGACCAAGCCAGCCCCAGATCGTCTGCGAGGCGTTGGAACTCGATCTCTTCCGGAAGCGGCCAGACGCGCTCTTCCAAATCGAGCTTGAGGCGCATGAAGAACCGGCCCTCGCCGACGTCCACATGTTGCTGGCAGTCAACGATGTTGAATCCGCGCCCATACCAGAAGGTGCTGATCTTTGAGACCAACCCCTTCTGATCCGGGCATTGGACCAGGACGACAGCTGTGCGCATGGTGCCGTTGGCGTTTCGTTCCAAAGCCATGATGGATAAGTCGGCAGAATCGGGCGGGCGCCGCAGTTGCGGTCGCGTGTGAATACGGGAAAGACCCTTTGGACGGAAAGGCCAAGTGGGTATACTCATCCGGTCAAGTGCATCCACATTGAGGCCGACATGATCGACAAATCGATCCCCGAGCGAGTGCGCATTGTGCCCATCGTTTGCTTGGCCGTCTATCTGATCGTATGGGCGGTGATGGCAATCCATCCGGTGTACTTCTCCGATTGGCTCTTGGAGAATGTCCTGGCGATCTTGGGCGTAGCCTTCTTCGTCGTGACGTATCGTCGCTTTCCTCTGTCGAATCTCTCATACATTCCGCTGACGATTTTCATGGTCCTGCATGCCGTCGGGGCGCATTACACCTACGCCGAGACGCCGATTGGCGACTGGCTCGCGCCCATATTCGGCTGGCAGCGCAATAACTTCGACCGTGTCGTCCACTTCAGCTTTGGGCTCTTGCTCGCCTACCCCGTCCGGGAGTTGTACTACCGCATCATCGGCGCCCGTGGCATCTGGGGGATCATCCTGCCGGTGGATTTGATGATCTCCTTCTCGGCGATCTATGAACTGTTCGAGTGGGGGGCCACCGTGATAGTCGCGCCGCAGGCCGGGATCGCGTTTCTCGGCGCGCAGGGCGATCCCTGGGACGCGCAGAAGGACATGGCGCTGGCGTCGCTGGGCGCCGCGATCACCATGGCCATCGTGGCGGCGGTGAATCTGTGGGTGAATCCCGATTTCCGTGCCGAGTGCCGCGAGTCGTTGCGCATCAAACGGCGTCAGCCGCTGGGCGAACGGAAACTGGCCGAGTACCGCGATAAGCGGGAAGAATAACCGGTAGCATACAGCGAGGTGGATTTCATTCCTCCCCCTCGGGGGAGGTCCCTTCGAAGCCCGAAAGGGCAAAGAAGGGGGAGAGGGGCTCTAGTTTCTATATCGCTTTGCAGGGTGGACTCCGCCCCCCCCACTGGGGCATCGTGGCGGACAAGTGCATCCCAGGCGTCTCGCCTGGGCACAAGAACCCGGGCGGGACGCCCGGGGTGCACCGCACATGCCTAAGACCGTCTTGCAGAATGAAACTGTGAGTCAATGTGGAGGCCAGCCGCCCTCGGCTGGCCGAAGCGGCGCCAGGCGAGGGCGCCTGGCGTCCACACAAGACGAAACGTCATTCTGTTAGAGACTCTTAGTGTTCCCTTCTGCCATCAGCACTTGAAGATCCAACGGCTCCGTGACCATCGCCACGTTCCCCGCCTTGTCGCGCGGCCACTGGTCGTGCGGACGATCCCAATACAACTCCAAGCCGTTGCCATCGGGATCGTGCAAGTAGAGCGCCTCGCTCACCCCGTGATCGGCGGCGCCGTCGAGACGAATTCCCGCGGTCGTTAGGCGACGCAGGGCATCGGCGAGCGCAGGGCGATCGGGGTAGCGAATCGCAACATGGTAAAGGCCGGTCGTGCCGCGCGGCGGCGGCGATCCACCTTTGCTCTCCCAAGTGTTGAGACCGATGTGGTGATGGTACCCGCCGGCCGAAAGGAATGCTGCCTGTGGACCCATGCGTCCCGTGATTTCAAACCCGAGCACGCCGGAATAGAATGCAATCGCCCGGTCCAGGTCAGCAACCTTGAGATGGACATGTCCGATGTCAACGCGCGGGTCGATGGGAGTAGGCACGGCAAGACGTTCCAGCGAGAGGTCAACAAGAGAAGCTCTCGAAGTGTTCCCGCCTGCCATGGTGTGAATGGCAGTAGCCGTGGAAATGCCGCGGATTGGGGGTGCGGAACGAGTTCGTGACCCTGACATGCCGGTCCGACAGGCGGTTGCCTGTTCCGACCACCTTCTAGGTTCGATTTTGGGTCGAATGAGACCCGAGCTCGGCAACCAGCAAAGTGATTGGATGGCTGAAAACCACGTTGACAGCATTAGCTGACTGGGCGAACATTTACAAAGCGGTTATGCTCAACCTGCTTGATAAACGGCTTTTGGGACCTATCCGAAGGAGCCTGACGTGTCAAACAATCAAAGTGCGAACGCGGGGAATCCCAGTGCCCCTCCATTGTATTGGATACAGGCCGTCCTGACTCTTTGGGGCAAGCATAGGCCAGGGAAGAAGATCCCCATGAACCTGGTGTACGAGACATTCTCGGTGCTTCGCCAAGCGTATCCGGAGGAGTTGGGCGAACTGAGCTTCGAAAAATGGGAGGGAAAGTATCTCTCAAAAGACTTAGAGACCATATTGTTCTATTTGGGCTCAGGTGGTGTGCTTTCTGTTGCAAATCCGCGATGGAAGTACTATAGTGTCGAAGTTGGTCCAGAGAGTTCGCTTACGAGGTTGCAGCAAGCGGGTGGTGACACGGCAGTAGGCAAAGCACAGGAGATGGCCACACGCTTTGAGCAATATGTCGAGGGCAAGTTGCCGAACTAGAGTGATCGTCATGACTATGACCGCTCGTCATCTTCTGCCATGCGACCTAGATCCCCAGGATGATTGTCCGGATTCAGTCGAAATGTAGAGGCGGTAGATGTAGACGGAGCGGATTTTGAAGCAGACCCTAGCTTAGTTGCCTTGAGCAGCAATTCCTCCTCCCACGAAGGGACTGGAAATGCACCAACTTGATACCTTCAAGACAAGACCGCACTTCAAAACTCTGCAGGCTGAAATTGAAGAGGTCGTGAAACGTGCACTGGAAGGCTACTCGCCAAATCGGTTCGCACGGCACAAGATAATCAGGGATGCGGTCTTTGATTTTAGTTCATACCATCGGCATGAGATCGACATAATCGACAGCCCGATAATACAGCGCCTGCGTGGCATTTTTCAGACGTCGCTGGCGCTATTTGTGTATCCCTGTTCAAATCACTCTCGTTTCGAGCATTCTCTTAGTTGCGTTGGCCTTGCCGAAAGAGTCGCAAGCGTGATTCACTCACGAAACGCCGAGTTGATGCCCGAACACTCAGTGCTTGAGTTGAGGCTTGCGGCATTGCTGCACGACTGTGGGCATGGTCCATTCTCACACGCTTCAGAGGAGATTTACGGTGCTTTTGACATCTTCAATAAACTGAGAGAGGAGAACGCGGATCTCCTTCAGAATCCGCGAAACGGCGCTGGGGAGATCCTCTCGTTCTTGATCGTCATGTCTCCTTCATTCACTCAGTTGTGGGAACATATCAAGGGTCTTTACAAGAGTGAGCCGGCATATCATTCCGTGCTTGAGAAGATAGATCTAGAGCGAGTTGCACTAATGATACTTGGGCGCGTGTCGCAATTCTACGGACTCGGAGATCAGTTCTTCGACCAAATCATCAATGGTCCGTATGATGTCGACAAGTTAGACTACATCCATCGGGATGGCTATTTCACTGGCCTGGGGACTTCTATTGACGTTCCGAGGCTCCTGCAGACGCTCCACGTTTATCACTCGAAAGATACCGGCATGCAATCTCTCGCCGTCGATATCACGGGAGTCACTTCTCTTGAGCAGCTGTTGTTCTCGAAGATGCTTCTCTTCTCAGTCGTTTATCATCACCACAAGGTCAGAGCGTCCTTCCTCGCGATGAAGGCTCTGTTTGAGCAGATGGACGTTAATGGCTGGACAATCAATGAGAGATACTTTCGGAAGCCTGTCGATTTTCTCGAGATTGACGATTACGACGTGCTCAACAACCTGCACCCGATTCCTGAGCTTCGTGCGGCCACTAGACGCCTCAAGAACAGGGTGCTTCCGAGAGGAGCTCTACTTCTCGCATTCCATACTGTCGAGGATCCCGAGTCTTGGCAAACGCTAATGTCGATCGCTGGTTCAAAGGCTGAGCAAAATCAAATCAGACTTGACATTGCCAACGCAATTGGTTCACCTCACTATGAAGTTCATGTGGACATCCCTAGGCCGCCGAGCTTCAAGAAAATCTCTGATCAGGGACTGGTGAGAATCTCATCAAGGTCCACGGTGTCCCTGGAAGACGTTTACCCTACTTCTGGGTGGGTTGAAGCCTACTCGGAGAACCGTTACAAAGCGTATGTATTTGCCCCGCGAGAGAAGGCAGAGAGCGCTGCGAGGGCGGCTCTGGACATACTTCGTGGGAAAGGAGTACGCGTAAAACGAGAGGCTCTTGATCTGGTCAAGCATGAGGATACGGTTGTCGAGGACTTGGTAAAGAATCACAAGTGCGCTGCTTGAGGCGACTTCACTGGCGTTGTCATCATTGAGCTCGCGCATGTGGTCGCGCATCTGAGCAATCGGCATCAAGCGAAGAAGGACCCTTTCCAACGGTTAAGATTGCGCAACCCTCGATCCAATTGCCCGCAAGAGCAATTCATCGATCGCCCTAGGCTTCCTGTATTGCGGATACTCAACCAAGACTCTGAGCACAGTGCGCAAGTGTTCGCGTGCTATCTCGGGCGCATCCGAAATAGGTGTACGTGTTGCAGACATCGCGCGACTCCCAGGAATCTTCCTCGTCTTACCGTGGATGATCCTGGAACGGGCCGTGTACACCTTCTTCACCTCATCAAATATCTGCTGCCCTGATTTCAGCTGACCTGGGTACAATTGCGACACCGCCGCCACCCTGAGTGCGAGCTTGTGAGTCATCTCTTGATGCTCGCCGTCTGAGAGTAGTGCTTCCAAGGCAATTGTCGCGTCGATGAGCGAATCCTCCTCATCATCTCGGCAGTAGCATAAATTCAGCCTTCGCACGCCGATTGACAGAGAGTTCTCCGTGGCTTCCAAGAGCCTCCTGAAGGCCGAACCACAGGTTGCGGCATCGCTTACCGACAATTCCGGCAAGGTTGGTCTGGTCCAATAGAAATCCTCGAAGACACCTGGGTACGCGCGCGTAGTGGCCCCGTAAAGATATGTGGGGAGGCCGGCTTTCCACTGATCTGCCCAGCCTACCGGGCGAAGGAGCAGCTGGCAGTACCCTGTCGGAATTGCAGAGGTCGCTCGAAGCGCTGCGAAGAATCTGTCGATGTGGTCCAAGGGATAGTAGTCCCTGCTCGCGAATCGCTGAAAGAGATTGAAATGGTTCCCGTTGGATACCTCCCAACTTTCCAAGACCAGCATGTGTGTTGCGCAACCCATGACGAGTTCGTGGCTGCCCACACCGTAGGAACGCTGCGAGCCCCTTGCCAGTTGGAATTCGTCATCCATCCGTGATATCTTTATCTTCTCATCAATTCTGACCTCATCGAAGCTGAAACGCACGAAGAGGATCGGAATACAAATGTCCACAGGCAACTTTTCCGCAAATACCCCGCGCTTATAGCTGTCGAATACCGCCTTGAATTGCGTCGCGTCAAATCGCGTGCTATGGTACAGATGGACATATCGGGAAGCTATCTTCCTCGCTGCGTAGCGCGCCGAGAACGTGACGATCTTGGGCAGTGTCCCGTCCGCTCCCGGATCCCATTTTCCCGCGGGAAGAATTCGCTCGCGCAGGAAGTCATTCTCGGTAATCAAGCGCTCAAGCAACGCAAATTCCGGTGATGCGTCAGTTGGGTCGACCGCTCTCCCATCGTTTGCTTCACTCATGCCGCTGTCGGGCGGTACCCAATAGAATGGAGATGCATAGTTCGGAGGGGCGCTGTTGCTCTTGGTGAACCACGGCATCCCATTTTGCCAATACTGAAGCTCTAGCCAATCAAACTCATCCATGAACAGACCGCCGGAATTGCGGTGGGCTTCTATAGCGTCCAGAGCCACTTTCACCGCAGAGCAAATCTTCTGCTCGAATTCAACTTCGATGGGGTTCGCGACGAATTCACTCATGGATTCCGTCCCATGTAAGAACCTGAGCGAAGATATGGAAGGGTCGGTAAAGTGAGGAAGTCCAGTCCGAATCGCCCAGATGGAATGGCCGGGACGCTCGCGGGGAGCTATTCGTCGTGAGGCGGTTTGGTCAACGTTGACGCGCTGAAACGTTCGCTGGAGACAGGGCTATGCAAGCCGAGAATATTCTCAACCGTGTGCGTCACTAACCCAGGGCTGGTTCTGGCAGAGGTCCTTCGGTCGCGGGCTTCGGCTTCGGCGCCGGTTCCTGATAGCGGAAGCGGTCGACCGAGGAGGCGCGGCGCACGCAGGCGATGGTGCAGGAGAGTTCGCACCCCTTGCGTTCAACCGAGAAGCCGCGGATGTGGTCTTTCGAGTACTCAAGAAGCGGAATGCCGGGGTCATTGCGACGCTGGCTGCAGAACGAAACGATGCCGAATTCGTCGATGTACAGGTACCGTGATCCGGCGCGGCACTTCCAGTCCGACTCGCCGGTGCGGATCATTTCCTGCTCCCAGCCTTCACCGAAGCGGTGCAAGAGGGAGCGGCGACGATCGTCGCTCATCTCATCATACAACGGCTCGAGGTCACGATGTTTGAGCAGGCCGCGGTCCAGCATGCCGTCGCCGGAGTGCAAGAGCCCGACGGTCATGTAGAATCCCATCTCGCGAATCTGCGCCGCCAACTCACGTGTCTCGGCCACGGGCGACGAGCCCAGGACCGCGTTGATGTTGACCCGAAACTTGGCGTGCTGCTTGAGGAGGGGGAGACGCTTCTTCAGGAGGTTGAACGATTTCTGTGACTGATCGTTCGGATCGAGGTTATCGACCGACACCTGCAACAGATACAACTCGGCCGCGTTGAGTTTCTCAATCCACTCGCGCGTGAGCAGGAATCCGTTGGTGATCGAGGTGCAGATCATGTGGTGGCTGTTGACCCGCTTCACCAGGAGATCCAGATCGGGATGCAAGAGCGGCTCTCCGCCGGTGAACGTGACGACACTGGTGCCGAGCGATGCGAGGTGATCGATGTAGCGGTAAAGCGTCTCCGTCGGAACCGGGCTGGAGACCTTGTCGTATTCGTTGCAGTAGCCGCAGGCGAGATTGCACTTACGCGTTACCACGATCTGCGCCAGCATCGGGCGCGTCGGATCCAATGCGGTGCGGAGGCCGCGACCGACGGCGCGTAGTGTCATTGATGTCTTGCTCATTAGTCCGATTGCCGCACGATTGAATGTCTTGGATGACCCTCAGAGACACACATTCGAAAGGCTGCGCGAAGATAAGGGCGAGGGGAGTCGCTGAACAAGAGCGAGTTGGCCCTATTTCAATGGCCATGGAGGCCCGATGAGTCCGTTCGCGCCAAGGTCGTGTCGGTATACGCGATACCCAGACCGTGCAGCACATTGCGGCTCACCGGATACCGACCCAGAACGTCGCACATCCGTCTGACCACAGCCGCGTCGGCGGTTGCCAAGAGGTTGTGTGTTTCACCGGGATCGATGCTCCAGTTGTACAGTTCCTGAAGGCCGGTCTTTTCCCCCTGCGCCACAACCGAGTAATGCCAATCCCCGGCAATGACCGAGATCCAGCCGTGCTGACGTGCGGCTTCGGTGAGATTCGAGCAGATGAGAGGACGATCCTGCGCGATCGGCGACAACAGCGATTGACCGGCGAATTCGGGACGGTAGGCATCCAACTCCGGTGCGCTTCCCAGTCCGGCGAAGTCCAGAAGCGTCGGGAGAATGTCGAGATTGCTCACATTTCCCTTCGCATTTTCCCGCATCGCCGCAATCGCGTCGTGCCACTCCGGTGATTCGACCAACGCTTTCGGAAGGAACCACAGGTACGGAACTAAAATCCCTTCCCGGTAGAAGCAGTCCACGTGCCCGAGCAGGCCGTGCTCTTTGAATGCCTCGCCGTGATCGGACGTCATCACGATCACGGTGCTCTCCAGATCCCCTGCACTGTCGAGGGTCTGGAAGACTCTCCGGTACTGGTCGTCGAGATAAGACATCGCATTGTCGTACTTGTCCCGCAGCTCGGCGACTCCGAAGGGGCGATGCGCTTCGTCGGTCGCATACGGGTAATGCGTCTGATTGAATTGCAGGAAGCCGGCGAAGGGCCGGTTGGCGGGCTGCTGGTGGAACCAATCGATGAAATGGGAGGTCGCGTACCGGTCATCCATTCCCAGGTCGTTGTCACGTCCAACGCCGGCAATCTCCTGGTTGTAGTATTCGTCCAGAGCCGGGACATGAAAGTAAACATGAATGTTGTGCCAGGCGTGACTCTGCGAGGTGATCAGGCACGTCTCATATCCCATCGCCTTGAAATACTCCCAGTAGAGGGGCTGCGTGTGGTAGAATCGGGCCGGAGCGAGCGGCGTGACGCCGGTCACCAGCGACGGCACGGACATGTAAGTCATCGAGGACGCGGTGATCGCCCGATCGTACTTGATCACGGCATCGCCGCGCGCCGCGACCAGGGAATCGAGGAACGGGGTCGTGTTGCGCTGGCGTCCATAGACTCCCAGCTCATCGGCGCGCAGGCTCTCGTTCAACAGAATCAAGACGTTTAGAGGCCGGCCATTGGGCAGTCGGCGCCGATGGCCGGAGAGATCGGGCAGATTGGCCGGGATGCGCGCCAGAAGCCCTGATTGCCCCGATTTCTGCGGGAAGAGGGTCACATACAAATTGCGGAGGAAGCCGGTCGAGCTGGTCATGTCCGCGGTAAAGCACTGGTCGATGAAGCGAATGTTGTTGTGCATGACCAGTTGAATGATGATAGCGAGCGCCACGGCAGTCGCTGTAATCCCACGTGTGGCCAGGCGCCGAAACTTGGTGGTTGTCAGCACCTGCCAACGCCGGAAGGCCATCGCGATCGGGACAGTTGTGAGGACGAGGACCGCCCAGTGATACCAACGCCAGGAATCCGTCAACAACGTCCAACTGTTGAACGGCTCTTCCACCATGTACTCGAATGTGAAATAGTTCGGCAGTATTCCGACGAGATGGTAGTAACCGTAAACCAGGACGAAGTCGAGCGCGTAGACGGTGGCGATGATCGTCGCAATGACGATGTTGGTGCGAGGGTGCCGTTCGAACAGCCTCGCCGTGCCCCATGCGAGGACCCACCAGAAGGCCAACGACCCGACGAGGGAGAGGATATAGAAGCCGGCCTGCGCGGCGCTAAATGCGAATAGGCGGCCGGCGAGAAGATCGATGATAAGCGAGATGACGGGTGGCGCAAAAAAGAGCATGGGACCCAATCCGAGGATTCTACTGATACAACACTCCAGCTCCAAAAAACCACCGCCCGAGGCATATCGGCCTTCGGGCGGCGGGAGCTTGCATGTATGGAGACAAGCGGGAGGTTGGTCTCAACCTTTGTCTTTACCCTTTTCCTTGCCCTTCTCTTTCTCAGGGCCTTTCGCCTTTTCCGGGGCCTTCCCCTTCTCCGGCGCTTTCCCCTTTTCCTTGCCCTCACCGCCCTTTTCGGACGCCTCGCGGCGCTCTTCGCGCTCCTTCTCGCCGATCACTTCCGGCTCGCCCGCGGCGGTTTCCGGAGTCTCCTCAGCGGTCGGTGTCACTTCCTTGAGCACCGTTGGCGGGACGACCGAGACAATGGTCTGCTCCGCAGCGGTGACCATGGTGACGCGATCAAATTTGATGTCGCGTGCGTGAATGGCGTCGTGAATCGCGAGATTGGTCACGTCGACTTCGACGAAATCGGGCAGATCGACCGGTAGGCCTTCGAGCTCAACTTCGCGCGACGAGTGTTGGAGAATGCCTCCGAAATTCTTCACGCCGTCGGCAACGCCCTGAACGCGGACCGGCACCGTCACGCGAATCGGCTTGGTCGGGGAGATGTGCAGGAAATCCACGTGAATCACGTCACCCGTCACCGGGTCGTGCTGGACGTCCTTGACGAGAGCCAACTCGGTCTGCGGCAATCCTTCAATGGTCAGATCGACGAGGATTTGCTCGGACGAGGACTTGTGCAGCATGGTAAAGAACTCATGGCCGTTCATGGACAGGCTCGACGCGCTGGTGTGTTCCCCATAGAGGATCGCGGGGACCTGGCCGGTGGCCCGTAAGCGGCGGGCGCCTCCCTTGCCGGCGGCAGTGCGTGGTTTGGCGGACATTGGCAACGTTTTCATTCTCTTACTCCTCGCAGACGATGGACTCACCCCTTGGTTGGGGTGTTGGTACGTACGGGCCGTAGCGGCGATTGTTTGAGATCTTCAGGCGGAAGGCGCCGTCCTGCGGCCTCTTCCAATGACTCAGGTTCCCCAGGGAACAAGGCGGATACCGATTCCTCGTGCGCGATGCGCGCGATGGCATCGGCAAACAGATAGGCGGTCGAGATGACCTGGACTTTGTCGGGCAACTGGCGCTGGCTCATGTCGATGGTGTCCGCGACACAGAGTATCTTGATGGGCGAATTGGCGATGCGCTCCAAGGACTTGCCCGACAAGACCGGGTGGGTGCAGCACGCGTACACCTCGCGCGCGCCGCCGTCACGCACGGCCCGGGCGGCTTCGGTCAGAGTGCCGCCGGTGTCGATCATATCATCGCGCAAAATCGCGGTCTTGCCTTCAATCGATCCGATGATGTTGAGGACTTCGGCCTGATTGGCGATCGGGCGGCGCTTGTCAATGATGGCAAGGCCGCATTCGAGCGTCTTGGCAAAAGCGCGCGCCATCTTGATGGAGCCCACGTCCGGCGACACCACCACCGGATCCTTGATTCCCAGATCGAGGAAGTAGTTGTTGAAGACGATCGCCGAGTACAGGTGGTCGGATGGGATCTGGAAGAACCCCTGAATCTGTGAGGCATGCAGATCCATGGTCAGCACCCGATTGGCGCCGGCCATGGTGATCATGTCAGCGACCAGACGGGCGGTGATCGAGACACGCGGCTGGTCCTTGCGGTCGGCACGCGCATAGCCGAAATAAGGAATCACGGCGGTGATGCGTTTGGCCGATGCCCGACGCGCCGCGTCGATCATCATCAACAATTCCATCAGATTGTCCGCGGGCGCGTTGGTCGACTGCACGATAAACAGATCCGAGCCCCGGACGTTCTCGTCGATTTTCACGAACACTTCGCCGTCGGAGAACTTGTTGACGGTGCAGGCGGTCAGCGAGCGCTCCAGATGATGGGCGATGCGCTGCGCCAGAGGCTTGTTGGAGTTGCCTGAGATGATTTTCAATTCGGGTGCCATGACGATGACCGGATACGAATTCTGGGTTGGACTGATTGGAAAGACACCGATGCATTGTCTGAGTAATTGAAGAGACCGGAGCCGGCGCCGTTATCGCGGAGTTGATTTGCTGGGGCGCCAGGATTCGAACCTGGGAATGCAGGCTCCAAAGGCCCGTGCCTTACCACTTGGCTACGCCCCAGACACCCGTGCGATACTCAGCTTGTTCGAGGGCTGGGCGTGGAGCCCGACTCTACGATCGTCTCTCTCCTCCGGAGATGGCTGGCTCATCGTCGGCGTCGGCGCCGCCTCGCGGACGACCCACGGCCGCCGCCTTCAACTCGTCTTCGTAGGCGGCCAGCACCGCCTGTTCAATCCTCTCGCGCATCCGGTTGTTGATCGGGTGACAGATATCTTGGTGGGTCCCGTCCGCGCGCTTCCGTGAGGGCATCGAGACGAAATACCCGTTGTTCCCATTGATGATCTTCAGGCCTCGGATCACGAACTCTTCGTCAAACGTGACGTTGGCGAAGGCCTTGAGCTTTTCCTCATCGCGTAGCGTGACGCGCACTTCGGTGATTTCCACGGGTGGGCTCCTTGACCTCGGTCGAGAACGTCACGACAACCCGATCACCATGCACTTCAGCGTATCGACTGGACGGACCAAGAATGCCTTCACCCCTGAGGCCTGCTGTGCTTCGATCACTTCAAGGGGTGGACGGTTTCGAAAGACCCCGAAAACCGTCGGGCCGCTGCCCGATACGTACGCTCCTTCCGCTCCGAGAGACTTTAGCCTTTCCAGCCAACTTGACACATCGGGGAAACGGCGAATTACAACATCCTGCAAGTCGTTGTGAATTCGACCCAAAGCGGCGAAAAGCCCGTCCCCGTCGAGACTTGCGGGAAAATGGCGCATTTTGGGCAGGCAAGTCAAGTCCAAAGCCTGGTAAATGGACCCTGTCGGGGAGATCAGTGGCGGGCAAATTAATACCACCCAAAAGGTTGTGTTAACCCTCACTGGCTGGAGCTCATCGCCGCGCCCTC
>Ga0326726_10002234_pt1 | contig 17854 bp, 12 predicted proteins | sample MHFenrmetagenome_2_FD_207603 | JGI IMG/M metagenome (GOLD analysis project Ga0326726, IMG submission 207603) | Lab enriched peat soil microbial communities from Michigan Hollow, Ithaca, NY, United States - MHF15MN | ecosystem: Environmental > Terrestrial > Soil > Wetlands > Peat | place: USA... | reverse complement strand
CCGGCCGTGTTCGAGTTCTACCGGAACGCCGGGCCGATCCTCACCGCCGTCGACGCCACCCGCCGCGACGTCCTCGTCGTCACCCTCGTCGCCGCGGGCGCCCTGGCGATCCTGCTCTTCCTCATCTTCCGGGCGGCGCAGAGCCGCCTGTCGCGGCAGACGACCGCCCTCCTCGAGGCGAGCCGCCGGGACGCGCTCACCGGGTCGCTGAACCACGGGACGGCCGTCGCCGAGCTGGCCGCCCTGCTCGAGACCGCCGGCCCGGCCGGGGCCCCGGTCGGCGTGGCGCTGCTCGACCTCGACAACTTCCGGCTGCTCAACGGGACGTATGGGCACGACGCCGGGGACCGGGCGCTCGTCGAGGTGTCGCGCGTCCTCGGCGCCGAGCTGTCGCAGGCGACGATCCTCGGCCGGTACGGCCCCGACGAGTTCATCCTCATCGCGCCACCGGCCTGCGTCCACGACCTGGAGCCCGCGATCGACCGGCTCCGCGCCCGGGTCGGCGAGCTGACCCTCCAGTTCGGCGGTTCGGAGCGGCTGCCGGTCACGGTCAGCGGCGGGGTCTGCTACTCGCCGGCCAACGGCGAAGCGGCAACGGAGCTACTGGCCGTCGCGGCGCGCGCCCTGACCGAGGCGAAGGTCAGCGGCGGCAACGTCGTCCGGGTGGCCGACATGACGTCCGACGACCTGGCCATCGCCCAGCGGTCCAGCTTCGACGTGCTGACGGGTCTGGTGGCGGCGGTCGACACGAAGGACCACTACACGAAGCAGCACTCGGAGGACGTCGCCCGCTACGCCGTCTTCCTCGCCGACACGATCGGCCTCGGCCCCGAGGAGCGCCGGTCGATCGAGCTGGCCGGGCTGCTCCACGACGTCGGCAAGATCGGGATCCCCGACTCGATCCTCCGTAAGCCGGGCCCGCTGACCACCGACGAGTCTGCGATCGTCAAGCAGCACGTCTGGCTCGGCGACGCCATCGTCCGGGACTTGCCGAACGTCGAGGCGATCCGGGCCGGCGTCCGCCACCACCACGAGCGCTGGGACGGCGGCGGGTACCTTACCGGGCTGTCCGGCGAGGGTATCCCGCTCATCGCCCGGATCGTGTCCGTCGCCGACGCGTTCAGCGCCATGACCACGACCCGCCCGTACCGCAAGGCCCTGACCGTGGCCGAGGCCCTCGGTCGCCTCCGGGCCGCCGCGGGATCGCAGCTCGACCCCCGGCTCGTCGACGCCTTCGTCGCTGGGATCGAGACGGCCGACGACCCGCCGCTGCCCGGCGACGGGCGGACCAGGCACCCGGCGTGGACGCCGACCTCGAGCGTCGCCTGACCTAGACTGGCTCGGTGCCGAGCCGCAAGCCGCCGTCCGACCAGGTCGCCCTGTTCCAGCCGCCGCCGGGGCGGCAGCCGCTCGCGGCCCGGATGCGGCCCCGGAACCTCGCCGAGTTCGTCGGCCAGGACCACCTCGTCGGCGAGCGCGGCCCGCTCCGCCGCTCGATCGAGCGTGGCTACCTCGGGTCGCTCCTCCTGTGGGGCCCGCCAGGCACCGGCAAGACGAGCCTGGCCCGTCTCCTCGCCGATGCGATCGACGCCCGCTTCGTGACCCTCTCCGCGGTCATGAGCGGGGTGGCCGACATCCGGGCCGCGGTCGCCGCCGCACGCGAGCAGCTGACCCTCGACGGCGGCCGGACGATCCTGTTCATCGACGAGATCCACCGCTTCAACAAGGCCCAGCAGGACGGGCTCCTGCCCCACGTCGAGGACGGCACGGTCACCCTCATCGGGGCCACGACCGAGAACCCCTACTTCGAGGTCAACGGGGCGCTCCTCTCCCGACTCCGGGTGTGGCGCCTCGAGCCGCTGACCGACGACGACGTCGCCACGGTCGTCCGCCGGGCGATTGCCGACGAGGAGCGCGGCCTGGCCGGGACCCTCGGACCGCCCGGCGGGGTCGGCGTCGCCGACGAGCCGTTCGCCCACCTCGTCGGGCTGGCCGGCGGCGACGCCCGGCAGGCCCTCAACGTCCTCGAGGGCGCCGTCGCCCTGGCCGAGGCCGAGGACGTCCGTGACGAGGCCGGCCGGGTCGCCCCGCGGCTGGCCGACATCGAGGCCGCCGCCCAGCAGAAGGTGCTCGCCTACGACCGCGCCGGCGACGGCCACTACGACACCGCATCAGCGTTCATCAAGAGCCTCCGCGGCAACGACCCCGACGGCGCCCTGTACTGGCTCGCGACGATGATCGCGGCCGGTGAGGACCCGCGGTTCATCGTCCGGCGGCTGATCATCTCGGCCTCCGAAGACGTCGGCAACGCCGACCCGCGTGCGCTCCAGGTGGCCGTCGCGGCGGCCGCCGCGCTCGACCACGTCGGCCTGCCCGAAGCGCAATACGCGCTCGCCCAAGCGACGACCTACATCGCGACGGCGCCCAAGTCCAACCGCTCGGGCGCCGCCTACTGGGCCGCCGTGGCCGACCTCGAGTCCGGCGGCGCGCTGCCCGTCCCGATGCACCTCCGGAACGCCGGCCATCACGCCCTCAAGCAGTACGGCTACGGCGTCGGCTACCGCTACCCGCCCGAGTTCGAGGGCTCCGACGTGAGCCAGCAGTACCTCCCCGACGCCCTCGTCGAGCGGCGCTACTACCTGCCCAACGACCAGGGCTACGAGGCGACGATCGCGACCCGGATGGCGGGTCGGACCGACGCCCGCGAGGCGGCCCGCCAACGGGGCCGCCCCGAGCGCGAGGCCATCCCCGGGCCGAAGGCCGACGCGATGAAGGCCGGCGGTTCGATCATGAAGACCCGCGAGGAGAACCGGCGCAAGCTCGCCGAGACCGAGAAGCGCGACGCCGGCGCCGGCTGACCCGTCGCCAACCCGACCGTATCACCGCCGAGGGCCGGTGCTTCTGCGCCTCCACAGACGGTGCCGCGCGGTGCTCCGAAGCGACCCGGGCGGTGCATTGCGGCGACCCTGCCCGGTGCATCCGGTCACCGGGGCGGAGCCCGATCCGCCCGAACCCGGGACCCGTCCGGTCCAGTCGAGGGCGGACGGGTCCGGTTAGTGCTGGCCCCATTTCGTCCGAACGTTGGGTACGCCCGGGTGATCCCCAGACAAGCCGGCAAGGGTCACGGTAAGGACCTCACGAACGCCCGGGCCGTTTGCGCCCGCCAGCGAGGAGGCCCCGATGCTGCGACCCGCGTATGGTCAGCTGCCCGCCACGTCCCCTGGCACCCCCAGTTCCAGCCCCGCCAAGAGGTCCACCGGCACCCTCGGTCGTATCGCCCGCCTTGGGCTGATCGGCCTGCTGGTCGTCCCCTTCTACGTGACCGAGCAGCTCGGGCTCGCCGCGTCGACCCAGTCGGAGACGGTCGTCGCGAGTGCCGACGCGCAGATCCGGTCGTTCTTCCACGACCGGAACTACGGCAGCGGGATCCGCCTCCGGACCCGGGCCAAGGCGGGTGACCAGCAGCGCACCCTGCTCCGGTTCACCCTGCCGAGCCTCCCGAGAGCGGTGCGCTCCGTCTCCCTCAGGCTGTACGTCCGCGATCGAAGCAACAAGGGCGGCGAGATCCACCGCATCACCGGCTCGTGGAGCGAGACCTCGGTGACCTGGGACAAGGCGCCCGCGCTCGACCCGCAGGTCATCGGCCGGATCGGCTCGACCGGCCGGGTCGGCGGCTGGATCAGCGTCAACCTGAACCTGACCGGCCTGAAGTCGGGCAAGAAGGTCGACCTGGCGATCGTCGGGGCGAGCTCCAACGGCGCCTGGTACGCCAGCCGCGAGACCGGCAAGGGACCGCGGCTCGTCCTGGTCCTCGACCAGCCTGTCTCCACGCCGACGCCGACCGACGCGCCCACGACGGCGCCCACGGACGGCCCGACCCCGACCGACGCGCCCACGGACGGCCCGACCCCGACCGATGCTCCGACGGCAACTCCGACCGACGCGCCGACGACGGCCCCGACGACGGCGCCTACCAGCGACCCGTCCGGCAGCGGGCCGAAGGCCCCGTCGGTCGGCATCCTCGTCAGCAAGGCCGAGCTGGCCGCCCTGCCCACCAGCGGGACCGCCTGGAACAACCTCAAGAGCTGGGCGGACGGCGCGGCCGGCACGCCCGACATCCAGAACCAGGACGAGGACAACGACATCCACGTCCTGGCCAAGGCGCTCGTCTACGCGCGGACCGGGATCGCCAGCTATCGAGCCGGCGTCCTGAGCAACCTCAAGGCCGCAGTCGGCAGCGAGACCGGCGGACGGACGCTCGCTCTCGGCCGCAACCTCCCGGGTTACGTCATCGCGGCCGACCTGATCGACCTCCGCAGCTACGACCCGACGTTCGACAGCGGCACCTTCCGGCCGTGGCTGCGCAAGCTCCTGACCGAGAACCTCAGCGGCATGACCCTGGTTTCCACCCACGAGACCCGACCGAACAACTGGGGCACCCACGCCGGGGCCGCCCGGGCCGCCGTCGCGCGCTACCTCGGCGACTCGGCCCAGCTTGCCCGGACCGCGCTGGTCTTCCACGGCTGGCTCGGCGATCGCGGATCCTACGCCGGCTTCAGCTACGGCGACCTGTCGTGGCAGTGCAACGCGAGCGCGCCGGTCGGGATCAACCCGAAGGGCTGCTCGAAGAGCGGCCACGTGATCGACGGGGCGCTCCCCGACGACATGCGCCGTGGCGGGACCTTCCAGTGGCCGCCGGCCTCCACCGGCTACCCGTGGGAGGCGATGCAGGGCGCGACGCTCCAGGCGCTCATCCTCGACCGGGCGGGCTACGACACCTTCGCCTGGAACGACCGGGCGATCCTGCGGGCGGCCGGCTTCCTGTACGACCGGGCGATCTGGCTCCCGAGCGGCGACGACACCTGGCAGCCCTGGCTCCTCGACCACGTCTATGGGATGACCTGGTCGACGTCATCGCCGGCCCACGCCGGCAAGAACATGGCCTTCACCGACTGGCTGTATCCGCGCTAACCCGGCGACGGCACCACCCACCGCCGCGCGATCCGAGGCGCTTCCGGTCCCAACCGGGAGCGCCTCGATCCATCTCAGGTCCCGCGATGGCGGCGCGATGACGGGCGGCGCTGGCGCGGATCGGGCCGGTCGTGCGACCATCGGTGGCGACGGTCGCGCCGTGCCATCCCGACCGCCAGCCGCCAGGAGACCAGCCCGTGAACCGCTTCGAGCCAAACCTCCGGATCCCCGGCCCGACGGCCCTGCCGCCGAGCGTTCGCGCGGCCGGCGCCCGCCAGATGATCAACCATCGCGGGCCCGAGTTCGCGGCCATGCTCGACCGGATCCTGACCCGGATGAAGCCCTACTTCGGGACGACCGGCGACATGGCCATCCTGTCGTGCGCCGGGACGGGCGGCCTCGAGGCGGCCGTGGTCAACGTGCTGTCGCCTGGGGACCGGGTCCTCGCCGTGTCGATCGGCGCGTTCGGCGACCGGTTCGCCAAGATCGCGACGACCTACGGCGCCGACGTGACGAAGCTGGCCGTGGAGTGGGGCGAGGCCGCCGATCCCGCCGAGGTGCGGGCAGCTCTGGCCGCGGAGCCGGCGCCGGGTTACAAGGCCGTCTTCCTCACCCACAACGAGACCTCGACCGGGGTCATGAACCCGATCCCGGAAATCGCTGCCGCGATCCGCGAGGTCGACGACAACGCGCTCATCCTGGTCGACAGCGTGTCGGCCCTGGGCGCCGTCCCGTTCGAGATGGATGCCTGGGGCATCGACATCGTGATCACCGGCTCGCAGAAGGCCTGGATGGCCGCGCCGGGCCTGGCGATGGTCGCGGCCTCGGACCGGGCCTGGGCGGCGATGGAGACGGCGACGATGCCACGCTTCTACCTCGACCTACACGCCCACCGCGACTCGCACGCCAAGGGCCAGACCCCGTGGACACCGGCCCTCGCGGTCGTCTACCAGGTCGACGAGGGCCTCGAGCTCATGGAGCGCGAGGGCGCGACGGCGGTCTTCGCCCGGCACGAGACCTGCGCGGCGGCGGCGCGGGCCGGCCTCCGGGCGCTCGGCTTCGAGCTCTTCGCGGACCAGCGCTTCGCGTCCCGGACGGTGACTGCCGTCCGGCTCCCCGAGGGCCTCGACTGGAAGGCGTTCAACGACGGCGTCAAGCGGCGCGGGGTCATCCTGGCCGGTGGCCAGGGCAAGATCGCCGGGCACATCTTCCGGCTCGGTCACCTGGGGTCGGTGACCCTGGCCGAGATGCTCGACGCGATTGGCGTCATCGAGGAGGTCTCGCTCGAGCACGATCGTCCCGTCGAGGCGGGGGCGGCGCTCGCCGCCGCCCAGCGAGCGGCCCTCGAGGTGATGGGAGCCCTGGCCCCGGTCAAGGCGTGAGGATCCTCGTCGCCGAGCCGATCGCCCGCGAGGGCATCGATCGGCTCCGGGCGCGTCACGACGTCGACGAGCGGGTCGGGCTCGGGCCCGAGGACTACGCGACGATCCTGCCGGACTACGACGCGCTCGTCGTGCGGAGCCAGGTCCAGGTCGGTCCGGAGCTCATCGCGGCCGGCCGGCGGCTGGTCGTCATCGGCCGGGCCGGGGTCGGCGTCGACAACGTCGACCTCGACGCGGCGACCCGGGCCGGGATCGTGGTCGTCAACGCCCCGACGGGCAACACGATCGCCGCCGCTGAGCACACGCTCGCCCTGCTCTACGCGGTCGCCCGGCGGGTCGCGGCGGCCGATGCCTCGCTCCGGCGCGGCGAGTGGAAGCGCAGCCAGTTCACTGGGGTCGAGCTGCGCGGCCGGACCCTCGGGATCGTCGGCCTGGGCAAGATCGGCCAGGCCATCGCGGCCCGGGCACGGGCGATGGAGATGACCGTCCTGGCCGTCGATCCGTTCGTGTCCGGGGAGCAGGCCGCGCTCCACGGCGTCGAGCTCGTCGAGCTGCCGGTCCTCCTCGCGCGATCGGATGCAATCACCCTCCACGTCCCGCTGAGCCGGTCGACGCGCGGGCTGATCGGCGCCCGGGAGCTGGCCCGCATGAAGCCCGACGCGATCCTCCTCAACGTCGCCCGCGGCGGGATCGTGGACGAGGCGGCGGTGGCCGCCGCGCTCCGCGAGGGCCGGCTCGGGGGCGCCGGGATCGATGTCTTCGAGCATGAGCCGCCGGTCGACTCGCCGCTCCTCGACGCTCCGAACACCGTCCTCACCCCGCACCTCGGCGCGTCGACCGCGGAGGCCCAGGTCCTCGTCGCCGAGGAGGTCGCCGAGCAGGTTCTCGACGTCCTCGACGGCCGCCCGGCGCGCTACGCCGTCAACGCCCCGCTGCTGACCCCGGAGACGGCCCGGGCGATCGCCCCCTACCTGCCCCTGGCCGAGATGCTCGGCCGGTTCTTCGCCCAGTTCTCGCGGACCGGGGTGAAGACGCTGACCCTCGAGGTCGCCGGCGAGCTCGCCGCGTTCGACGTGAGCCCGCTCACCGCGGGCGTGCTCCGCGGCCTGCTCGAGACGGTCACCACCGAGCGGGTGAACCTGGTCAACGCCGGGGCACTGGCCAAGGCCCGGGGCATCACCGTCGTCGAGCGCAAGACGCCGGAGGCCGGCCAGTTCGCCTCGCGCCTGACCCTGTCGGGCGAGACCGCCGGGTCGACGACGACGGTCGGCGGGACCGTGGCCGCCGGCGAGCCCCGGCTCGTCCGGATCGACGACTACTCGCTCGACATGGTCCCCGCTCCGTCGATGCTGGTGACCCGCCACCATGACCGTCCCGGGACGATGGGCCAGATCGGGATCATGCTCGGCGAGGCGGACGTGAACATCAGCGCGATGCACCTGGCCCGGTCGGCGCCCCGGGCCGACGCCGTGATGGTCCTCGCCGTCGACGAGGACGTGCCGCCCGAGGTCGTGGAGGCGATCAGCTCGCTCGAGGCGGTCATGGACGTCTGGACGATCCGGCTCGGAGCCGACCGCTGAGCGAGCCGCCCCTCCCCCTCCCGACCGAGCTCGCGGCGAGCCTCGTCCTCCTCCGCCACGGCGAGTCGATGGCGATCGTCGAGGGCCGCTTCCAGGGCCGCCTCGAGACGCCGCTCTCGCCGCTCGGCCTGCGCCAGGCGGAGCTCGCCGGGTCCAGGCTCGCGGCGCCAGACGCGCCGCCGCGGATCCCGGTCCCCGGCCGTCCGCCGGTCGAGATCGTCCATTCGCCGCTCGGCCGGACGGCGGCGACGGCCGCCGCGGCAGCCGCCGCGCTCGTCGCGGTCCATGGAGCGGCGGTCCCGGTCCCCCGCCCCGAGCCCGGCCTCCTCGAGATCGCCCAGGGGGCGTGGGAGGGCCTCCATCGCGACGAGGTGGTCGCCCGCTACCCCGACGAGCTGGAGGCGTGGCGGGTCCACCCCGCTACGGCCCACGCCCCGGGTGGCGAGCCGCTCGTCGACGCAGCGGCGCGGGTCCGCGTCGCGCTCGGGCGGGCGGTCGAGGCGCTGGCGGCGGCGTCACCCGGCAGCGGAGCGGACCGGACGAGCGTCGGCGGCTATCCCGCGAGCCACGGCGCGGATACCCCGTGGTCGCTCCTGGTCGGGCACGACGGGGTCTTCAAGGTCGCGCTGCTGACCCTCCTCGGCCTGCCGCTGGAGCGCTTCTGGACGTTCCCGTGGGGGCTGACCGGGATCAGCGTCGTCGAGTTCGTCGCAGGGCGGGCGATCCTCCGCGCCCACAACCTGACCGACCACCTCGCCCCGCTCCAGGCCGAGACGGCCGAGCCCGCGACCGCGGCCGCCGAGGAGCGCAGCGAGGACGAGGCGGCGGCTCGCGAGCGGACCGGCTCGCTCTGACCCGCCCGGGGCGGTTGGTCCGAAGCCGTCAGGGGCGGCGTCCCCGGCGCTCGCGGCGCTCGCGTCGCCTGAACAGCAGCCCGAGGAGCGCGACGCGCAGCCGGCGTTGGGCGTCGCGCAGGGATCGCAACCGGTCGTCGCCGAGATGGCCCCGACCATAGGCCACCTCGACCTTCGCCCGGGCGACCGTCTGGAGGTCGGGCCGCGCGTTGGGGAGCACCTCGCCGAGCGCGCTCGTGTACTCGAAGACGGTCTGGCTCGGGCGAGGCGCGAAGCCGAACCTGCCGGCGAGCCGGACGATGCTCCGCCAGACGATCTCCGGCTCGGAAGTTGTCCGTGGCCCGCGCTGCCAGGCGAGGAACGCCAGCCCGCCCACGACGATCGCCAGGAGCAGCCCGATGACGATGAACGGACCGCTGCCGGGTCCGCCGCCGGTCGTACCGGCGGCCCCGCCGCTGGTGGGCCGGATGCTTCGGCGCAACTCGCCCGGATCGTCGGCAGCGAGCGAGCCGCGCGGTGTGGCCGGCGGGGCCGAGACGCGCGGTCCGGGCGGCAGAGGCTCGTCCTGGCCGACGCCGCCGCCGGTCGGATCGAACTGCTGCCAGCCGAAGCCGGGGAAGTAGACCTCGACCCAGGCGTGCGAGTTGCTCTTGAGGATCTGCTCGACGCCGGACGGGTCCCGCTGTCCGGGCAGGAAGCCCTCGGCGAGCCGGGCCGGCACGCCGTTGAGCCGGAGGAGCATGACCATCGTGCTCGCGTAGTACTCGCAGTAGCCGCGCTTGTGGACCGCGAAGCACTCGACGATGTTCCTGCCGCAGTCGATGTCGCGGACGTCCGCGTCGTAGGTGAACCCGCCGTCGGTGGTGAGGTAGTTGTTGATCGAGCGGGCCAGGTCGTAGGGATTCTTCGCGGCCTCGGGATAGCGGGCCAGGATCGTCTCGCTGAGCTTTCGAGTCGCGGTTCCGATGAGCGTCGGGTCGTAGTCGAGGTAGAGCGCCCTGATGCCGTCCGGGTAGCTCGAGCCGGCGACCCGGAGCTGGTTCTCGCTGACGCCCGCGGGATGATCCGCCGAGTAGACGATCGGCACGCTGGCGGTGACCGTGTAGCGCGATGCGTCGGCGTTGAGCCCGGCAAAGAAGTCCGGCTTGGCCGTCGGGTTGGAGACAGTCGTCAGCTTCGACGCGACGTTGACCCCGATCGGCGTGTCGGGCGAGAACACCGATTGTGGATCGAAGGCGAGCTCGGTGATCCCGAACTGAACGATCTTGCGCGCCTTGAGGGTGCCCGGGTCGTCGCCGGTCCCGTCGAGCAGCGCCGTGCTCGCCCCCATGTCGCTGCCGGCCGGCTTCGACCAGCTCCAGGTGAGACCGTCGAACTTGTCGTAGACCACTGCCCGCCAGTAGTAGTGGCCGTTGTCGGGAACGGTGATGGCGAGGACGGGAGTCGGGTCGGTCGTCCAGGATCCCTGGATCGAGGCCGTACCCGAGAAGTCCACCCCGTTGAAGCGGGTTCCCTGGCCGCCGCCCCGGAACACCCGCTGGAACTCGCGTCCCACCTCGATCAGCTTCTGGTCGACGCCCTTCCAGAGCGACGCGAGCGGTGCGGACGAGGCGCCGCTCGTGAGGACGAGCGCGATCACGACTGCGCTCGCGACGAAGACCGCGCCACCGCGCAGGTAGAGCGAGCCGAGCGACGCCGCGTCGCCGATCCGGTGGCGCATCCAGAGCAGCCGCTCGTCGTAGGCGTGGAACCGGATGAGCAGGAAGAGCGCCGCAAGGCTGTAGATGACCAGGTACGGGAGCTGGTCGCGGATCGTCAGCGACATGTTGGCGACGAGCCCGACACCGATCACGATCACGGCGTTGAGCGGGCGGCGGTGATGGAACGTGACGTAGCCGGCGTACTGCCCGGTCGCCCAGACGAGCAGCCCGAGCACGAGCAGGAAGTGACCGGTCTGGGTGGTGAACGGCAGGGCCCGGTAGGTCAGGTCGAAGTAGGCGTTGACGCACGACGCGGCCGTGGCCTGGAACCACTCGACCGGGCCACCGCCTTCGACCAGCCGGGCACCGACGATCATCGGCATGAGGAGAGCGGCGAACGTCGCCCCGAGGAGGTGGGCGAGCCAGCGCGACCAGCCGACCTTGGCGCTCACGAACCCCCAGGCGACGCCGAGCACGATCGCCAGCGGCAGGTAATCAGTCAGACCGCGCGGCCCGACGACCCAGCTCGCATCGTCGATCGACCAGGCCAGGGTCAGGCACAGCAGGAGCACGAGTCCGAGCGTCGTCCAGCCTTCGGCGGGCGCGAGCGGGAAGCGTCGCTGCTCGGTGGCCTCGGTCCGGACCGACCCGAAGGTCGTTGTGGTCATCCGCTCAGCCCGCCAGCTGCTCGCTGAGCGGGATGCCGGCGGCGATCCGGTAGGTCCGCAGGTCGTGCTCGGCGAGCGCGTGTCGCAGGGCGCGCGTCTGGGCCTCCAGGTCGGGGTCGACCTCGACCTCCAGCTCGTCGTGTCCGGGGGCCCGATAACGGTTCGCCGACACCGCGGCGGCGCTTCGGGCATCGACCGACAGGATCACGGAGGCGACGCCACGGGAACGGAGGCCGGCCAGCGGCCGAACCCAGCCCCGGTCGAGCGAGGAGGTGATGATCACGGCGGTCATCCCGCGCCGCAGGCGGGCGAGCCCGGTCACCAGGCCCTCCATCAGCGGCGCCGAGCCGTCGGCGTCGACGGCAGCCAGGAGCTGCATGATCTTGAGGTGCTGGCGGCCGCCCCGGTCGGCCGGCAGGACCGACATCCGGTGACCGAACGCGGTCAGGCCGACCGCCCGGTTCTCGGTGAGCGAGCGATCCGCGATGGAGGCGGCCGCCCGGATCGCGATCTCGGCCGAGGCGTCCTCACCGCTGCCGGCCTGGACCCGCCGATCGAGGTCGAGGAAGATCCAGACGTCCGCCGTCTGCTCGAGGTCGAACTCCTTGACCTGGATCTCGTTGTGGCGCGCCGTCGACTTCCAGTGGATCCGGTTCATGCTGTCGCCCGGGGCGTATGGTCGGACGGTCGTGGCCAGCGGGCTCGTCTGGAGCGTCCGTTCCGGTGCCGCGTGGCTGCCCTCGAGGTTGGCTGCGGGCAGCCGCCACAGAGGGAGCGGGTCGACCCGCGGATAAACGATCAGGGTGACCGCCTGGCCCACCGTCGCCGAGGCCTCGAAGAATCCGAACGGGTCGCCGGTCCGGACCTGGAGCGGCTCGATCCGGAAATGGCCGCGCCGTGTGAGCGGGACCTTGGCGATCCAGCTCCGCTCGCCGCGCGGACCGAGCGAGATCGCCCGGCCCGGGATCGCCACCGGGAGGCTCGTCGGGTTATGGACCTCGAGCCACGGCTTGGGGACTCGCCCCGCGTTGCGCAGCGTGTACGTGACTCTGAGCTGCTCGCCCACGTGTCCCTGGAGCTGGCCCACCGCGTAGCCGGCCTCGAGGTCGGCCAGGCCGAGACGGGTCAGCACGTAGCTCCCGCCGACGACCAGGATCGCCAGGTAGAGCAGGTAGAACAGGAACGGCAGCCCGGTCGAGAAGGCCGCCACCACGAGGACGATGGCGAGGACCAGGAACTCGATCCGGCGGACCATCGTCAGGGTCGACTCCGGCCGCCGATCAGCGCCGCGAGCCCCGGTCGGCGACGGCCTCGGACGGATTGGCCGAGATCGACCGCGGACCGCCGACCGGCGCCCGGATCGGCTCGACCGGGAGCGTCTCGAGCAGCTCGCGGACGACCTGTCCCGCCTGGACGTCGTGGATCGTCGAGCTGGTCTTGATGATCAGCCGGTGGGCGAGCGCCGGCTCGGCCAGCAGCTTGACGTCGTCGGGGATGACGTAGTCACGGCCGAGGAGCCCGGCCAGTGCCTGGCTCGCCCGATACAGCGCGATCGAGCCGCGCGGCGAGGCGCCGAGGTAGACGTCGGGGTGGTGGCGGGTCCCGTTGACCAGCCGCACGATGTAGTCGCTGATCGACGACTCGACGTGGACCTCGCGGATGGCGGACTGCATCTCGCGCAGCTCCTCGAGCCCGACGACCTCCTCGAGGTCGTCGAGCGGGTGGGTCCGCTTCTGCTCGTCGAGGATGACGATCTCGTCGATCGGCTGCGGGTAGCCCATCCGGATCCGGAGCATGAACCGGTCGAGCTGGGCCTCGGGCAGGGCGAAGGTCCCTTCGTACTCGATCGGGTTCTGGGTTGCGATCACCAGGAACGGGTCGGGCATCTGGTGGGTCACGCCGTCGATCGTCGCCTGGCGCTCGTCCATGCACTCGAGCAGGCTCGACTGGGTTTTCGGGGTCGCCCGGTTGATCTCGTCGGCCAGGACGACCTGGGCCATGATCGGTCCGGGCCGGAACTCGAACTCCTGGGTCTTCTGGTTGTAGATCGACAGGCCGGTCACGTCGGAGGGGAGGAGGTCCGGCGTGAACTGGATCCGGCGGAACGTGCAGCCGAGGCTGCGGGCAAGGGCCTTCGCGAGCACGGTCTTGCCCGTCCCGGGCACGTCCTCGATGAGGAGGTGGCCGCGGCACATGAGGGCGACGAGCGCCAGGCGCACCTCGTTGTGCTTGCCGACGATCACGCGCTCGACGTTGGCGACGACCTTCTCGCCGGTCTCCTGGATCTTCGTCGTCATCGTTCTCCCTCGCGGGGGTGGCCTGACGTCCGTTGGGCGCCCGGCGCACGGATGGACTCGGGGGGCGGCGGAGGCGGGCGGCCGCTGGCGACGGCCCGGGGTGTCGACAGATAGTACGACTGGGACGAAGAACTGGTTCGCCACGTTACAGGCCGATCGTGGACGTCGGCCGTCTCGCAGCCGTCGTCAGCCGCGGAAGACGGACAGCGCCCCGACCCACAGGGTCATCAGGCAGCCCACCGCTCCCATCACCCCGAGGAACGGCTCACCCCCGGCGAACGCGGCCACGGCGACCACCGCGAACAACCCGCCGAGGACGAGCGCGATCCCGCCGAGGCCCAGCCGCTCGACGAGAGGCCGACGGGGACCACGCTCCTCGGTCATGTCACTTCCCGACCGAGGCGAGGTAGCGGGCCATCAACCTGCCGGCGATCGGCGACGCCCGGGTCGTCCCGCTCCCGCCCGATTCGACGAGGACGGCGATCGCGATCTGGGGGTCGTTCGCCGGCGCGAACCCGATGAACCACGAGTGAGGCGCTGCCGACCCGGTCAGCTGGGCGGTGCCGCTCTTGCCTGCGGTCGGGACGCCGGGCACCTTGGCGCCCGCGGTGAACAGGCGACCCTCCTGGCCCTCGACCGCGCGGACCATCGCCGCGTTGATCTCCGCGGCGACATCCGGGCTGACGACCTGGCGCCAGACCTCGGGCCCGATCGTCGTCGCGCCATCCGCCCCGGACAGCCTGGTGACGAGGTGGGGCTTCATGAGCGTTCCCCGGTTCGCGACCGCCGCCGCGACCAGCGCCATCTGGAGGGGCGTGGCGAGCGTCTCACCCTGGCCGTAGGCGGCATTCGCGAGCTCGACGTCGTCCGAGAACCCGCCACCGTACGATCCGCCCCCGTTGGTGACCTGGCTGGCCACGGTCGGCAGGTCGAACGGGATCGGCGCGCCGAAGCCGACCTTCGCTGCCCACGACGTAAGCGCGTCGCCGCCGGTCTCGAGCCCCGTCAGGGCGAAGTAGATGTTGCACGACACCTCGACCGCCTCCGCATAGGCCAGCTGGCGGGAGCCCGTGAACGGGTGGTGGCCGTCGCGGACCCGGTACCCGGACACGAGCAGCCCATTCTTCTCGGCCGGCGGTTGCCGGGCGTACCTGGTGGCGGGCGTGATCGCCCCCGAGCCCAGGGCGGCGATCGAGGTGACGATCTTGAAGACGGAGCCCGGCACGTAGCGACCCTGCACGGCTCGGTCGAGGAACGGCTTGTCGGGATCGTTCGAGACGGAGGCGAACGCCGCCTTGGCAGTGTCGGGGTTGGCGATCGCGCTGGCGTCGTACGTCGGCGTCGAGGCCATCGCCAGCACCTCGCCGCTGCGGGGGTCGAGCATGACGACCGAGCCGCGGTTGGCGCCGAGCAGGCGGACCGCCTCGCGCTGGAGGTCGAGCGACAGGCTGAGGGTCAGGTCCTGGGGCCGGTAGCGGTTCGCCGAGAACTTGGCCAGGAGCTCGTCGATCGGGTCCGGCGGCCGGATCCCGGTGAGCTCCGCGTCGTACGCCCGCTCGAGGCCGGCGGTCCCATACAACCGCGAGGCGTAGCCCACGACCGGCGCGACCGATCGGCTCGGGTAGACCCGGTACGGCTCGCCGTTGGCATCCTTCTTCGAGGTCGCCAGGACGTGCCCGTCGCGGTCGCGGATGACGCCCCGGACGACGTTCCGGGCAGCCGCGATCAGGAGCGGATCGTCGGGCCGGCCGACGAGGTCGGCCGAGCGGACGACCTGCCAGTAGCCGGCGCCCGCCGCGAGGACGGCGAACGACACGAGCAGGACAATCCCGAGCCGGACGACCCCCCGCCCGATCGGCGTCGCCACCGGCGGTCCCCCGCCCCGTCTCCCGGTCACGCGACGCTCCGGCGCAGGAGGCGATCGAACCGGCCGTGACTCCGGCGCGGCGGTGGCGGTGGCTCGACCCCACGATCCGACAGCGCGAGGAGCAGCCCGACGACGACGGCGTTGGCCAGGAGCGACGACCCGCCGTAGCTGATGAACGGGAGGGTGATCCCCGTCAGCGGGATGAGCTTGAGGTTGCCGGCGGCGATGATGAAGGCCTGGACCCCGACGACGAGGGCCAGGCCGGTGGCCAGCAGCGCCCGGAAGTCGTCGGCGGCCGACGCGGCGATCCGCAGGCCGCGCTCGATGATCACGAGGTAGATCCCGAGGATCGCGGTCACCCCGATCAGCCCGAGCTCCTCGCCGAGGGCGGCCAGCGGGAAGTCGGTGTGGATCGCGGGGATCGGCAGCCGCCCGCCGACGGCCGGCAGGCCCGCGCCGAGCCCGGTCCCGAGGAGCCCGCCGCGAGCGAACGCGATCAGGGCCTGGACGACCTGGTAGCCGGCCCCCGACGGGTCGGCGAACGGGTCGCGCCACACGTCGACCCTGATCCGAACGTGGCCGAACAGCTGGTAGGCCGCGATCGCGCCGATCACGAGGAGGACCAGCCCGACGATCACGTAACCGGCACGTGCCGTGGCGACGTAGGCGAGCGCGAGGAAGACGGCGAAGAAGAGGAGGGCGGCGCCGAGGTCGCGCTGGATGACGACGATCCCGAACGCAATCGCCCACATGACGAGCATCGGCAGGATGTACGGCAGCGGCGGCAGCCGGAGCGGGCCGAGCCGCGTGCTCTCCTCGACGAGCAGTGGCCGGAACTCAGACAGGTAGCCGGCCAGGAATATGACGAGGATGACCTTGAGGAGCTCGGTCGGCTGCCCGCTGACCGGTCCGATCCGGACGGTGAGCAGCGCCCCGTTGGCCTCTTCGCCGAACACGAACGTGAGCAGCAGCAGCCCGATCCCGACAGCAGCCCAGGTGTACTTGTAGCGACGCAGCCAGGTGTCGGACCGGACCACGATCGCGAGGACCGTGATCACGGTGATCGCGATCAGCAGCCACAGGAGCTGGACGCCCGCGAGGCCCAGCGAATTGCCGAACGCCGAACCCGCGAGGCCCTGCGGCAGCCGCTCCATCAGCAGCAGCCCGATCCCGCCGAGCAGCCCGACGGCGGGCAGGAGGACCTGGTCGGTCCGCCGCCCGGCGAGGACCTGGGCGAGATGGGCGCAGCCGAGCGCCGCGAGGTAGACGATCAGCCGGAACGGGTCGACGGGGGCCAGCACGAGCGTCCCGTCGGCCAGCACCGCTCGGGTGGCCCCGAGCGACACGCTCCCGGCGACCAGGGCGAGCCCGACGACGACGAGCAGGCCGAGCTCACGGCGGCGGAAGCGTGGGCGGATCGGACCGACCCGCAGGCCGGCCCTTACGGCGCTCGCCGTCGTCATCGGATCACGCCGCCCGCTCCAACCGGAAGCGCACCCGACCGACCTGGATCTCGTCGCCGAAGGCGACCGCGGCGAGACCGTCGATCGGCGCCCCGTTGAGGTACGTCCCGTTCGTGCTGTCGAGGTCCTCGAGGTACCAGGCCCGGCCGCGGAACGACAGGACTGCGTGCTCGGTGCTCGCGAACGGATCGTCGACGACGATCGTGTTGTTGACGTCGCGGCCGAGCGTGGCGACCGCGTCGAGGGGGAACGTGGCCCCGGTCGATGGCTCCTCGATCTCCGACGCGACGACGATCAGCCGGCCGAGCGCCGTCACGGGCTCTCGCGCGGCCGAGCGGAGGTCGCGCAGGAGGACCCGCACGACACCGAACAGGAACAAGTAGAGCAGGCCGAGGAACAGGAACCGAATGAGCCAGATGGTCGCGATCGTCGGGTCCATCAATCGGGCGCGACGGCGTCGACCACGAGCACTGTGTCGCCGATCTCGATCCGGTCGCCGACGCCGAGCGCCACCTCCGCGACCCGAACGCCGTTGACCCGGACCCCGTTGGTCGAGTCGAGGTCGGTCAGGACGAGCATCCCGTGACGCGCCCGGAGCCGGGCGTGGTGACGCGAGACCCGGGCGTCGTCGAGCGCCAACCCGTTGTCCGGCGAGCGGCCGATCGTGAGGAGCGTCCCGTCGATCCGGACCTCGCGCTCCCGACCGTCACGGCTCACGGCGCGGAGCGTCGCCGTGGGGGCACGCAGGGCGGGGACCTCGAAGACCATCGTCCGGTCCGCCGGGGGCGCTGTCTGAGGACCGTGGTGAGCCGTGTCGAAGGTGGCCGTAACCTGGACGTCGCCGGTCGGGACGCGCGGGTCGGCCATCAGCACGACCGTCGGCCGCGCGGCGAGCGTGTAGCCGTGACCCCGGGCGAACACGAGGGCGGCGTCGGCGAGATCGCCCGCCACCTCGTCGAGGGCGTCACCGAAGCCCTCGACATCGGCCGGGTGGAGGTGGACGGCATACCGGTCCGGGACTCGAATCCGGTCGCCCCCGGTGCGCCGCTCACGCTCCATGGCGCGCTCGATC
>Ga0326726_10002233_pt1 | contig 17865 bp, 19 predicted proteins | sample MHFenrmetagenome_2_FD_207603 | JGI IMG/M metagenome (GOLD analysis project Ga0326726, IMG submission 207603) | Lab enriched peat soil microbial communities from Michigan Hollow, Ithaca, NY, United States - MHF15MN | ecosystem: Environmental > Terrestrial > Soil > Wetlands > Peat | place: USA... | reverse complement strand
ACCGTTTCGGCGTTTTCGGTGCCAATCTTCCTCAAATTTACCAATTACAAATTACCAATTACAAATTCTCACGAAACCAATCGAGGCCTCGATGATTAAGTCTGACCGCTGGATTCGCCGCATGGCGCAAGAGCACGACATGATTAACCCCTACTCCGAAAAGCAGGTGAGCGCGGGGGTGATTTCCTACGGCGTCTCCAGCTACGGATACGACCTACGCGTCTCCGACGAATTCAAGATCTTCACCAACGTCAACTCGACCATCGTCGACCCCAAGAATTTCGACGAGCGCTCGTTCGTCACCGTGAACGCCGACGTAGCCATCATCCCGCCGAACTCGTTCGCCCTGGCGCGCTCGGTCGAATACTTCAAGATCCCCCGCGACGTTCTGACGATCTGTGTTGGCAAGTCGACCTATGCGCGCTGCGGGATCATCGTCAATGTGACGCCGTTCGAGCCGGAGTGGGAAGGCTTCGTCACGCTCGAGATCTCAAACACTACGCCGCTGCCGGCGAAGATCTACGCCAACGAAGGCCTTTGCCAGATTCTCTTCTTCCAGTCGGATGAGGTGTGCGAGACGAGCTACAAAGACCGCAAGGGGAAGTACCAGGCGCAGAAGGGGATCGTGCTGCCGAAGCTGTGAAGCAGCTGTCAGCTATCAGCTGTCAGCCATCAGCTAGAACCAGCTTTGAACTGCGTTTTGGGAAGGGCACGGTTTCACGTGCCGCAAGCGATCATTACAAAACTGTCATCCTGAGCGCAGCGAGAACATACGCGAAGCGGATGTGCTCGCGGAGCCGAAGGACCCCTGCGAAACCAGCGGCTTCCGGGACGTCTCAGGGAATCCCCCCGTGCCGCCCACCATTTGGGGAGAATTCCCTGCAACGTTGCCGGCAATACTTGCCGTGCAGGGGTCCTTCGACTCCCTAGCTGCTTCGCTTCGCGAACCAGCTACTGCGCTCAGGATGACAGATTGAAATAGCGCGACCGAACCGGGGGATTTGTGGATGCGAGGAAATGCGGAAGAACTTTCCAATCAATGATTGTTACTAACCCAAAGCCTACTTCCGCCCATTCTCCCCTTCCTTAAACATGTACTTGATCGCCGGCTTGTAGATCATCAGGTTGGGGGCGCCGGTGCGGTTGAGCTTGATGCAGCTCTTGTCGTACCACTCGATGTAGCCGTGGACTTCCTCACCGTCGCGCAGCACCACGACCATGGGGGTCTTGGTCTGCATCTGCTTCTGGTAATAGAAGTTTTCGGCGTTGGTCTGCTCGACGGGCGCGCCCTTCTTGGCGGGGGCGGGAGCGCGGTCTCGGCGTTCCGCCGGGGGCATGTGGTTATGTCCGTGGTTGTGGTCGTTGCGGTTGAGAGACGGCCGGATCAGCTTGCGATTCGCAAAGCCTTCCTGATCGGCGGCTTGTTCGGCGGGTACAGGGTCGAGAGTCTCTTTCATATCTCACCACCTGCGCGCGGGGGCGGCAGAATATGCCACAACACCACATCCTGTGACTGTGGGTACTAGGGTATGACTTGATGGTTACGGTATCACAGCCAACCGGGTCTGACAATGATCCTTAGCGCACCAAGGGGTGCATTTCGACTCGAATTGAGACTCCATCGACAGGAGATGACCTTCAGGCCAAACGTCTCTGCGGAGAGGCTGCAGCCGGGAGGTCGGGACGAAGACCGATCGATGAAGGAAGGCCACGGTCCGTATCAGGGCATGCCTTCAGGCATGCCGTAGGACTGTGGAATGCGCCTTCAGGCGCTGCAGCGCAGGTCGACGCTCGCTACGGTTGCTACGGCGCCCGCTCCAGCGCCGTCGCAAACGCATCCAGCGACAACGATCGCAACAGGTTGCGCCGCATGCCGCGCTCCACTTCCGCCAAACCCTGTGCGGCGCGTTGGACCCAGGCAAAATCGGCCGCCTCGGCCATTTTCTTGAGTTCACCTTGAATGTCTGTATTGCGAACCAGTTGCGGTGTGCCGGATTCGAGAAACATCAGATCTTCGAGGAGCGCATAGAGCGTGCGCAAGAGCGTCTCGGTCTTCTCGCGGCCTTCGGCGCCGGGACGGAAGCTCTCCGTAGTCTTGAATAGTTCGGTGTGGTCGCTGCCCCGCAGTGCCGAATTCAGCACGACCAATGCCTGGCTGCGGGCGGCAACATAGCTTTTGAGGTCAAACGACAAAGCTCGCCCCATCGCCCCTTCGCTCAACCGGGCCACTAATGCCCGTTCGCGCTGGTTCCACTCCGGCCGTCTCCTGGCAAGCAGGCTTTCGATTTCCTCGAAGCGCAGGGCTCCCAGGGCGAAGCTCACCGAGCGTGAACGGATCGTCGGCAGCAGTTCGCCTGGATTCTCCGCCAGCAGAAAAATCGTTGCGAACTCCGGAGGTTCTTCCAGGACCTTCAGCAACGAGTTGGCCGCTTCCTTCATGAAGGCAGAATCCGTGAAGACATAAACGCGTTCGCGAGCCTCCGCCGGACGGAAGTAGATACTGCCGATCACCTGCCGGACCTGGTCCACTTTGATCATCATCTGCGGCGGGTCGGGCGGGATCACCAGCACGTCGGGATGGGTCTGCACGAAAATGCGTGTTTCCTTCTTGTCGACTTCACGCATGCCATCGCGAGCCTCGACGGCTTCCGCAAACTGTGCGTCGAGGTCCTTCGCCTGGCCGATTCTGGAGCAGTTCGGGCACTGTCCGCAGAAGTCGGGCAGGCCGTCCGTGACTGGCTGTTCCAGGCAATTCAGGGCCTGGGCCAGCATGAGGGCGAGAGTATATTTGCCGGAACCCCGAGCGCCGGCAAGGATGATGGCATGCGGAAAGCGCTTCCGCGCCAGCATCTCGCGCAAACGATGGACAGTTTCCGGGTTGCCGAGGAAATCGGAAAAGGGCATAGGAGGTCATTTCACCACGGAGGCACGGAGAGACGGAGGAAAGCCGATTGAGGATTGTCGATGCTTGATTGTTGACGGGTACGAACGGCAATAGCGGTACTCCATTCAACAGTCAAGACTTGATAATTTCTCCGTGTCTCTGTGCCTCCGTGGTGAATCAGATTTTTAGCTTCTTCCTGACCAGTTCCATGATAACCGCATGCGTCTCCCGCGGCGTGCCGCGGGCGTCGACCATGTGCACGCGCTGCGGCTCACGGGCGGCGATGGCCAGATAAGCATTGCGAACGCGTCCGAAGAACGCCCGGTTTTCCTGCTCGAAGCGGTTCTCATCCTTGTCCGGACGCCGGTTCTTATGTTTGCGGTTGCGGCGGCGCGCGCGCTCCACTGTGACGCCCACATCGTTATCAAGCAGGATGGTCAGATCGGGCTGCAGGTTTCCGCACAGCAGCTCGTGCAACTGCAATACCGGTTTTGTCCCCAGCTTGCGGCCGCCCCCCTGGTAAGCCTCGGTGGAGTCGGTGAAACGATCGCAGAGGACGACGCGTCCTTCGGCCAGCGCGGGAAGAATCATTTCCTGGATGTGCTGGGCGCGTGAGGCAAACATCAGCGCCATCTCGGTTGCGGGAGAGAGCCCGGAGGTCGCCGAGTGCAGCAGCACTTCGCGGATCTTCTCCCCAGTCGCCGTGCCTCCCGGTTCGCGGGTGATGATCACGGAAACACCCCGAGCCCGCAGCCCGCGTGCCAATTTCGCAATCTGCGTACTCTTGCCGCTGCCGTCCAGACCCTCAAACGTGATGAACTTTCCGCGCGCGGACACGTCCGAAATGATAGCAGGCTGCGAGAGGGCTCAGCTCCTGCGCTCCACAGCGGGCTCACGCAGCCCGCTGCTGCTCGATCCCCTCGAAGAGATCGGTCTCCATCGGAACCACGCCAGGTACCACGCTGGCCGCCAGGTGAAATAGCTCCGGACTGCCCAGCTTCTCGACATGAGCGTCGAACAGCGGAAACAGCGGCGCTTGCGACTGGTGTGCATGAAACGCGGCAATCTTTGCTTCCAGGTACGGGCCAATCTCGATGCGAGCCGTGATCGGCGGAAGAGAGATCGGCTGTCGATTCGGTAACGGAGCAGGAGCCGTGCAGTAGTAAAGTTTCTGCACGCGGTGGGGCTGCAGACTGCCGCCGATTTGATCCGGGAAGCGATTGCTCCGTCCGGCCCAGTGAAAGGCCAGGGTCGCGAACACAGACGCCATCGAGTGATCGGTGTGCCCGGTAATCGCGCCCTCCAGACCCATCGTAAGCATGATCTGCGGCTGAAACTCGCGAATGTGAAGCACCAGCTCCGCCACCGGGCGGTGCATCTCGATGCGATGCAACTGGCCGTCGGGATAGTCGAGCACAGTGGCCCGGCTCACCTTGAGGATGGCGCACGCTTCCGCAAACTCTTTCCGCCGTAGCGCCGCCAGTTCGTGATCGTCTTTGGCCTTGCCCCGATGCGTGCCGGCTTGTCCGGCTGTCAGGCAGATCACGGACGTTTCCACGCCCCGATCGCTGTACAGTCGCAAACTTCCACCGAAAGAGCTGGCTTCGTCGTCGGGATGAGCCGTCACTGCGAGCATTCGTAGCATGGCGATTGATTTTAGCCGGAAAGTCGCACCAAAACCCGTGCCCCTACCCATCGGCCAGCGCGGCGACGACGTCTTCGTCGTCCACGGATTGCTCCTCCACTGGCTCGTCGAGCATGAAACTGAGCACTTCCTGCGGAATGGGCGCGTTCCACACCGGCGCAAACGACTGGCGGTGAAGCGGCGAAGGCCCATGCTCGCGGAGGGCGGCGATATGGCGAGGCGTGCTGTAGCCCTTGTTCGAAGCGAGGCCGTACACAGGAAAGACCGGATCCCAGGCCGAGATCATGCGATCGCGCTCAACTTTAGCGATGATGGAAGCGGCCGCAATCGACGCCGAAAGAGCGTCTCCGTGAATGATCGTGAGCTGGGGAAGATCGCAATCGATTCTGACGGCATCGGCCAGCAAATAGTCGGCGGCAGGTGCGAGTTGTCGAACGGCTTGCAACATCGCCAGCCGTGACGCCTGGTAAATGTTGATCTGATCGATGCGGGCGGAATCGACCGCTGCGACGGCGAAGGCGATCGAGTGTTCGCGAATGCGCAACCCAAGCTCTTCGCGGCGTTCGGCGGGAAGCAGCTTGGAATCTCGCAGGCCACGAATGCGATAGGCCGGATCAAGAATGACAGCCGCGGCCACCACCGGACCAAAAAGCGATCCCCGGCCAACTTCGTCCGCTCCGGCCACAAGCTTCGCACCCGCTGTCCACGCCCGCTTCTCAAACCTGAGGGTGCAACGCAGCCTCTTCAGCAACCGCATCTTGGCAGCAGCCGGAGAAAGGCCGGCAGCTTTCGAATCTCTGGACCTGGAAGGCACGGGCGCTGTCAGCATCTTCGCCGATTGCACGAGAGGTTACAAGTATTGTGTGGGTCAGACACTCTTGTCCGACCCTGTCGGAATCTTGGCGCTGTCAGCAAGGTCGGAAAAAAGTGTCCGACCCACACGGACTATTCCACTTCGCGTAAACGGGCCGCCTTGCCCTTCAACTCGCGCAGGTAATACAGTTTCGCGCGCCGCACTTTCGACGAGCGTACTACATCGATCTTGTCGATGACCTTGGATTGAATGGGGAAAATGCGTTCCACGCCCTGTCCGAAGCTGATCTTGCGGACCGTAAAGCTGGCCTGGGGCCCGCGCGTCCGCGAAATGACGACGCCTTCGAACGCCTGGATGCGTTCCTTGTCGCCTTCCTTGATCTTGACCTGAACTTTGACGGTGTCTCCCGGCCCAAAATCCGGAATGTCGGTGCGGCGACTCTTCGCCAGCAATTTCTCGATAATCTGGTTCGTCATAACCTGTTCCTTCCTGAAACCATCTCGGCCAGCACGAAGCTGACTACTGACTCCTGATCTCGTCCAACAATTCCCTGTCTTCGCTCGTCAGCGCAACTCGCTCCAGCAGGTCCGGACGGTTGCGCAGCGTCTTTGCCAATGCCGTTTTCCGCCGCCAGCGGCGAATGTCTTCGTGGTTGCCGTTCACCAGCACTTCCGGCACCGCCATGCCGCGGAAATCCGCCGGCCGCGTGTAGTGCGGATAATCCAGCAGTCCGCCCGAAACGCAAGTAGAACTCGGGCCCGATTCTGGTGTGGGGCGGGCACTCATGCCCGCCGGTGCGTCCGCCGTAAACGACTCCTGCCGGGTCGAGTCCGCATTTCCAACCGCGCCCGGGATCAACCGCGTGACCGTGTCCAGGATCACCGCCGCGCCCAGTTCGCCGCCGCTCAACACGTAGTCTCCGATCGAGACTTCGCGGTCGGCTAGATGTTCGCCGACCCGTTCATCCACGCCCTCGTAGCGTCCGCAGATCAAAATGATCCGCTCGAGCGTCGAAAGTTCGGCAGCGAGCGCCTGATCAAGCCTGCGGCCCTGCGCCGAAAGCAGGATCACCGACTGCTTGGCATTTCCGCTCTTGCGCTCCGCGCGCGGCGCTATCCCGTCGAGCGACTCCAGACATTCAAAGATCGGTTCCGGCTTCAGGACCATGCCCTCGCCGCCGCCAAACGGGCGGTCATCCACGGTGCGGTGTTTGTCCTTCGTAAAGTTCCGCAGATCGTGAATGCTTACTTCCACCAGGCCCGTTTCCCGCGCCCGGCGAACGATGCCAAAATCCAGCGGTCCGCGAAAAAAGTCGGGAAAGATCGTGAGAATGTCGATCTTCATAGTCGCTGGTCGTTGGTCGTTAGTCGCTGGTCAATCGGATTTTGCTAGCGACAAGCGACCAATGACTAACGACCGCCTTTCTCTTCCTTTGTCAACGGCGCATTCACGTCCAGCAGACCTTCCGGAAGACGCATCCGGATCTGCTTTCGTTCCAGGTCCACCTGCGCCAAGTACGCTTCCGCGAACGGAATCTCGTACGGCAGGTTCACTCCGCTCCTCACCACCAGCAGCGGCGCTTCGCCCGCCCCAAACGTGACGTCTTCAATCGGGCCGATCTCGCGCTCACCGTCAAACACGGTGCATCCAACCAGGTCGCTGAGGTACGTCCAACCCGGCTCGAGCACGGCGCGTTCACTGCGTGGAAGCTGAAGCTCGGCGCCCACCAGCGCTTCGGCATCGGAAATCGACTCGATGCCCTGAAACTTGAGAACCAGCCACTCTTTGTGCGGCCACAGGTCTTCGACCTGAACTTCTCGGCGCTCGTTCGTCTGCGTCTCAAGCAGCGCCCACAGCCGCATGCCTTCGCGGAAGCGATCCGGAACGTCGGTGTACAGTTCGACTGCGACTTCTCCGCGGCGTCCCTGGGTTTTGACGACCCGCGCCAGGGTAATAAACTCGCCGCTCGCTCCTCGCGACTCGCTACTCAATAATCTCCAGCGCGTAGCGCTTGTCCTGCTTCGCTCCCGCCGCGCTCAGTACTCCGCGCAAGGCGCGGGCCACGCGGCCAGAACGTCCAATCACTTTGCCGAGATCAGCCTCGGCCACCTCAAGCTCGATGACGGTTTCGTCGCCGTCTTCGTACTCGTCAATGAAAACCTCGCCCGGAGCATCGACCAGCGCCTTGGCAATGTGCTCGATCAGCGCGCGCACGTTGGCAGTTTGCTCAGTCATTCGAATACTCCTTGGGGGGCACACTTCCTCGCCTGTAATTTCGGACAAACCAGGAAATCTGCGGATCGAGAAAGTATGCAGCTAAGCGACCGACGCGGTCGCAGGCGGCGCAGGCAGAGCCAGTAATTTGCCGACGCGCTCCGAACACTGGGCGCCCTTCGACATCCAGTACTCAATGCGCTCGCGCTTCAGGTCGAAACTGGCGGGATTGGTGCGCGGATTGTACGTGCCCACCACTTCCACCGGACGGCCATTGCGCGCCCGCTCCTTCTCGATCACCACCACACGGTAGTACGGCTGTTTACGCGCACCAATGCGCGCCAGACGGATCATTAACACAGACTTCGGTCCTTTGTCCGGAAGAGTCCGGCGGGGTTACGACAAACCATTATTATGCCGGAGGTTAGGGGGATTTGCAAATGGGCGGCGATGGTAACTTTGCCGCAGTTCCGCTACGAATTATATAACTGTAAGCAAGGACGAACGTGATGCGTGAAGCGATCAGATTCCGCGATTCCTGGTTTATTCGGGCCGGAGTGGCAGTGGCTGGAATCTCAGCAGTGCCTCTCGCCTTGGTCGGCTTGACAAGCCTTTTCTCCAGCAAGGAAATTGGCGTAGTCCGACCGGGATCTGGTTCTTTCTGGGCGCGTTACTCGGGGCGTTCTTTGTTGTCCTCGGAATTCTCGCAGTCATTTTCCAGAGATCAAGGGCCGACCGCGGGAGCAAATGAAAAACCCGAACCACCTGGGTCCGGGTCTTCGAGAGCTTGCGTAACCTGTCCAGCTACAGGGTAATTATCGAACGCAACCAGTCGCAAGTCAACGTTACCAAGGGACTCCCTGTCCTGAGTCCCCGGTGCAGCCCCCTACCAACACTGGGAGACCGTGGACCCGACGGGATTCGAACCCGCACCTTGTAGCTGGACAGGCTAATATGCTCCCGTTACACCACGGGCCCAGCGAGCATGCTGCTGGTTCCAGCCAGTAAGGCGCAAGGCCATGGATCACATCAAGATTGTGATGAATTGAGCGTTATGAGTTGATACAGCCGAGCAGGCGCATTACTTCCAACGGCTCCGGGCGCTCGGTGTAGTCCTCGTTCCTAGTGGTGAAGAGGATCTTGCGGTCGCGATCGATCAGGTACGTCGCCGGAATCGGCAGCTCCCAGCTGTCGTCTCCGTTGACAAAGGGCAGGTTGACGAACGTTCGGCGGTAGATGGCCTGCTGCTCCTCTGGAACGCGATACACCAGCCCAAACTGGCGGGCGACCGCGTTATGTGCATCCACCAGCAGCGGCAAGCGGAGCTTGTGCTGGTCGTGCATGAAGTAGGCCTGCTTCTCAGTCTGCGGAGAAATCGCTACCAGCGATGCTCCAGCAGCTTCGATCTGCTCGGCGATGCCGCTCATCGCTTCCATCTGTCCCACGTCGAAGGGGCACCAGCGTCCGCGAATGAAGCAGAGTACGAGCCGCCCCTTACTCAGCAGCGCGGCAGAGGAAACGAGCTTGCCATTGTGGTCGGGGATCGCGAATGCTGGAGCCTGCGCGCCAACACCGAGTGCCTTCGCCGCCAGTCCCTCTTGCTTCAGGAAGGTGACCGTGCGCTCATGAACGGCCTGCACATCAGGAGGAACGTACTTGGCAATGAGTTCCTTGCGCTCGGCGTAGATTTCGCGTAGCGAGCGGCGGTGGGGTGCCACATCGGATTCTTGCAGCGAGCGCCACTTCATAGAATTCCGGCAACCGGCGTCCGGTCAGGGCTGATGCGACGGCGCCGGCTCAAGAGTTACGTAGGGACGCCCATAAGGAATTAGTTCCCCATCGGTAGTGATTCTGCCGATGGTCTGTCCGGGAGAGATCTCATCTCCCTCCTGGACGTGCCATTGCGAAAAGAAACCGGGACCTGCGTTCCGCAGCAGATATCGCGCCTCTCCGTCGCTGACAATTGCCAAAGCAGTGCCCGTTGCAATATCAGCTTTCAACGGCAACAGCCATTTCACCAACAGGTATTTGCTCGTTGTTTTTTCCGGCTTGAGGTCGGGCACTTTAATGTCGTAGTAGAAAGGCATAACGTCAACCCGAGTCGTGCGACTGGCCACTAGCCACTGATCACTAGCCACCGCCCCTACATTCCCGGCAGCTTCATCCCCGCCATTCTCCGCGCGAAGCTGGGCTTGCCCATCTGCTTGAACATCTTCTTCATCTGGGCATACTGGCGGAGCAGGTTGTTGACTTCCTGCACGCTGGTGCCGGAGCCGCGGGCAATGCGTTTCCGGCGGCTGCCGTTGATGACTTCGTGGTGGTCGCGCTCGTAGGCGGTCATCGAGTTGATGATGGCCTCGACCCGGTTGACCTGCTTTTCGTCCACTTTGTCGGCGGCCTTCTGCATCCCGGCAAAGGCCCCGACCGAAGGCAGCATTCCGATGATGCTTTGCAGCGATCCCATCTTCTTCACCTGCCGCAGCTGGTCGCGGAAGTCTTCGAGCGAGAAGCCGTCTCCGGTGAGCGCTTTGGTGGCGAGATCCTGCGCTTTTTTCTTGTCGATCTGCGACTCGGCCTTTTCGATCAGCGACAGGATGTCACCCATGCCGAGAATGCGCGAGACGATGCGGTCGGGATGGAAGGGCTCGAGCGCGTCGTACTTCTCGCCCACGCCGATGAACTTGATCGGCTGCCCAGTCACCTGGCGGATGGAAAGCGCCGCGCCGCCGCGGGCGTCGCCGTCCATCTTGGTGAGGACGACACCGGTCAGCGTGAGCTTCTTGTGGAATTCGTCCGCAGAGTTGACCGCGTCCTGTCCGGTCATGGCGTCGGCGACGAACAGGATCTCCTGCGGATTGAGCATCCGCTTGAGCGACTGCATCTCGTCCATGAGCTGGTCGTCGATGTGAAGGCGGCCCGCTGTGTCGACGATCAGCACGTCGCAGCCGGAGATGATCGCTTCCTTGCGCGCTTCTTTGGCGAGTCGCTCGACGGTCGCCGTGTTCGCTTCCCCGACCTCGCCTTCGTAGAGATTGGCCTTGATGGCCGCTGCTACGACTTTCAGCTGCTCGCGCGCCGCCGGACGATACACGTCGACTGATACCAGCAGCGGACGGTGTCCACCATTCTTGAGCCAGTTCGCGAGCTTGCCTGAGGTGGTCGTCTTGCCGGAGCCTTGCAGGCCCGCCATCAGCACGACCGTCGGCGGCTGCGAAGCGAACTTCAGCTTGGCCGTGTCCTTGCCGAGGGTTTCGACCAGCTCGTCGCGGACGATCTTGATGACCTGCTCGCCCGGTGAAAGCGCGGTCATCACCTGCTGCCCGACTGCCTTCGTCCGGATGCGATCGATCAGGTCTTTAACGACTCTGAAGTTGACGTCAGCTTCCAGCAGCGCCAGACGGATCTGCTTCAACGCCTCATCGATGTTTTCTTCGGTAAGGACGGCCTGCCCGCGCAGGGCTTTGAAAGCACGCTGAAGTTTTTCCTGGAGATTCTCGAACATAAGATGAAGCTCTTATTCTAGCAGTGGGGCCGGAGCTAAAAGTCGCTGGAACTGGTTTCGAGAATCGGCTTTTGGGTAGGGCACGGCTTCAGCCGTGCCGCCAGGATCCGCCCAAAATGCGGGCTTTAGCCCCTGAGGGACGCCTTTCTGGGCGCTCAAGAGACTTTTTGACACAGGTCAATGGATGCCGTCGCGCCCCGAACGGTTTGGCAAACGACGAACGACTAACGACAAGCAAACACTTCCTTCGCCGCTTCTACCATATTGCAGTGGATCGTCACCGTGTCCTCAACATTGCGGGCGTATCCGCCCGCCAGCGTGACCATCACTGGGATACCGCGCGCCTTGGCCACCCGAAACACGAGCTCGTCGCGCTTCTTCAACCCTTCAATGGTGAGTGACAATCCGCCGAGCTGGTCCTCGCGATACGGATCCGCTCCCGCGATGTAGCAGAGCAATTCCGGCTCAAATTGCCGCAGTCCCGAACTGAGCGCGTTATCCAGCCACGCCAGGTAATCGTCATCGCCAATTTCGTCTGGCAAATCCACATCAATCGAAGAAGGCGGCTTGAAGGCAGGATAGTTGTTCTCCTGGTGGAGCGAAATGGTGAAAACGTCTCCCGCCTGCGCATTACGCATTTGCGACGGGCGCGGGGGGTTGCGCAACGGCGCCGAGGCCGAGGGCAGCAGGTCGCTCGGGTTACGCCTGCCGCCAAAGATCACCGCCGTTCCGTTGCCTTGGTGGACGTCACAATCAACCGTCATGGCGGTGCGGATCTTGTCGTCGCGCTGCATCCGCCGGATGGCGACGGCCACATCGTGAATCATGCAGAAGCCTTCGCCATGATCGGGAAAAGCGTGGTGAAATCCGCCACCGATGCTGACGGCGACGCCGTCGTTCAGCGCGAAGTCGGCAGCCAGCATCGAGCCTCCCGCTGCCAGCCAGAACGCCCGCACCAGTTCCGGCGAGTACGGTACTTCCATCTCCAATTCTTCGCGCGCACTCAGCGTGCCGGTCTTGAGCTTCTGGACATACAGTGGAGTGTGCACCAGCAGCACATCCTGGTCGCTGGCGGGCCGAGGCACGACAAAGTCTCCCGGCTGCGCGACCCCTGATTCCAGTAGCCGGTCGCGCACGCGCCGGTATTTTTCTGCCGGAAAGACATGCGTGCCGATCGGGAGATAGTAGTCGTCGCTATAGACGAGCTTGAAGGGCAGCATGCAGCACTCAGCGTTCCGCACGAGCAATAAGACCCAATATCATACGCGGGAGACGCGGACTCCGCAGTTTCACACTCGCCGCTCGCCGCTCGCTTCTCGCGACTGAACTGCTAAACTGAGCCGGTTGCCTGCAAAAAAGAAATCCGCGCCCCAAGAGCCTGATACACCGACCAGTCAGGGCGACCCCACTCCGCATAAGCCGAAGCTCGTTTCCGACACAGGCAAGGGCCGCATCTTCCTGATCGATGCGATGTCGTTCATTTTCCGCGCCTATCACGCCATGGCGCGGCAGCGGCCCATGTCCACCAAAACCGGCGTTCCGACCGCCGCGACCTATGTCTTCGTCAACATGCTGCGCAAGTTGCGCGATGACTTCTCGCCCGAATATCTGGCCGCCGTCTTCGACGTGGGTGCGAAAACGTTTCGCGATCAGCAGGCCCAAGCCATCACCGCCATTCGCAAGTTTGATATCAAGACGCAGACCTTCAAGGAAGTCGAGTATGGAGGCTACAAGGCCAACCGCGCCGAGATGCCACCCGACCTAGTGCAGCAGGTGCCCTACATCCGGCGCGCGCTGGAAGCTTACCGAATCCCGATCCTTGAGCTCGAGGGTTACGAAGCCGACGATCTGCTGGGAACCCTGGCGCGCAAGGCGGCGGCCGAATCGCACGAAGTGTATGTCGTCTCGAACGACAAGGACATGCTGCAACTGGTGGACGACAAGGTGATGGTGCTGAACCCTCCCAAAGACAATCTCATCTGCGATGCCGCAAAGGTTCAAGAAATTCTGGGCGTGCCACCCTCGCGCGTGGTCGACGTGATGGCCCTGCGCGGCGACTCCATCGATAACATTCCGGGAGCGCCCGGTATTGGAGACAAGGGATCGGTCGAAATCATCCAGCGCTTTGGCAGCGTGGAGCAGGCGCTGGAACGCGCCGCCGAAGTGGAGAAGAAGACCTATCGCGAGTCGCTACAGAACAACCGCGACAACATTCTCCTGAGCAAGCAGTTGGCCACCATCGACACCAACGTTGCGGTCGACCTCGACGTAACCGCCATGAAAGGCGGCGAGCCCGATGTTGAGGCGCTGCGCGCGCTCTTTGCGGAGTTGGAATTCACTTCCCTGCTGAAAGAGCTTCTGCCTGTCGCAGAAGTGAAGGAAGGCGATTACCGGGAGATCGGAAACGTCGAGGAATTGGAGAGATATCTCGCCAGCCTGACCGGCTCCTCAGCACTCGCCATTGCGATTCCGGGCGATCATCCCGAGAGTCCCGAAGAAGAAGAAGAAAGCGAGCCGGAGCCCGCCCAGACTGGGTTTTTACCGTTGCAGCCTGCCGGCGAACTTCCGGCCGCGGCCCCGCTGGAAAAGATTGCCGTTTCGGTTGCATCCGGTTCAGGGGCGATTGTCACGCTCAGGGACAAGCCGCTCGCCGATCGCGTAAGAACTCTGCTCGAAGACGCAGCGGCAAACAAGTCGATCCATGATCTGAAATCGGCGCTGCACCATTTCTCTGCCCAGAGTCTTGTGCCGGCGGGCGTGCGCCACGATCCCATGCTCTATTCCTACCTGCTCAATCCCACCTACTCGTCGCACGCGCTTCCCGAGATCGCCCTGCGGAGACTCAACCTGAAGATGGGTGGCAATCTGGCAGAAGCCGCCGACCTCACCGGCAGACTGGCTGCAGTCTTGCGCCATGACGTCGAGGAACAGGGCCTCACGTCTGTCTATCAGGAAATTGACCTCCCGCTCGTCCCGGTGCTCGCGCGTATGGAAGATGCCGGCGTGAAGATTGATACTGCGACGCTCGGCCGGATGTCGCAAAAGCTTGAGCGCGAGATCGAAGCCAAGGCACAGGACATCTATCAGCGCTGCGGCATGGGGTTCAATATCAATTCGCCCAAACAACTGGGCGACGTGCTCTTCAACAAGCTGGCGCTGCCGATGCCTGTCAAATACGGCAAGGGTAAAAAGATTTCCACCGCCGTGGATGTCCTGGAGGGCCTCGCGGAAGAGCACGAAGTTCCGCGCCTGGTACTGGAATACCGCCAACTCACCAAGCTGAAGTCCACTTATGTGGATGCTCTCCCCGTTCTGATACGTGCCAGCAGTGGCCGACTGCACACGACTTTCGGACAAACTGGGACCGCCACCGGCCGGCTGTCTTCGACCAACCCCAACCTGCAAAATATTCCCATCCGCACCGAACTCGGCCGCGAGATCCGCGCCGCCTTCATCGCCGAACCGGGACACGTCCTGCTTGCCGCCGATTACTCGCAGATTGAGCTACGACTGCTGGCCCATTTTTCGAAAGACAAACTGCTCGTGGAAGCCTTTCGCCGCGGCGATGACATCCACACGCTGACCGCATCGCAGGTTTTCGGCGTGCCGCCGCTGATGGTAACGCCCGAGCACCGCCGCGCGGCCAAGGTGGTCAATTTCGGAATCGTGTACGGCCTTTCTGCATTCGGACTATCGCAACAATTGGCGATTGAGCGGGGCGAGGCTGCTCAGTTCATTGATGCGTATTTCGAGAAATACTCGGGTGTGCGCGCCTACCGCGATTCGGTATTGGAGCAGGCGCGACGCGATCAGAAGGTGAAGACACTCTTCGGAAGAGTCCGTCCCATCCCGGATATGAATAGCAAGAACCCGAACCAGCGCGGATTCGCCGAACGCACCGCCGTCAACACTCCGCTGCAGGGCACGGCCGCCGACCTGATCAAGCTGGCTATGATCAGGATCGACGATGAAATCAGGAAACGTAATCTCGAATCGCGCATGACCCTGCAAGTCCACGATGAGCTGGTGTTTGAAGTTCCAGAAAGAGAAGTGGATGAGATGAAACGGCTGGTTCGAGAGCTGATGGAGAACGCGCACCCGCTCGAGGTTCCGCTGGTAGTAGAGGTCGGCGTGGGCCCGAACTGGCGAGACTTGGACTAAGACTGCTCGCTAATCCGATACGAACAGCCCCGGTAAAGTCTTCCCTGCTTCCCCCTGAAAGCACTGATCGAACGCCGACGCGTTAGCCGGCAGCTCCGGGCCCACGTAGTAAGTGCGGCCTTGTCCACCGACCTGCGCGACGAAACTCGCCGCCGGTTCGACCACGCCCGACGTTCCCACCGCCACAAACACCGTACAGCGATCCAGCGCGCCGAAAATCTCTTCCAGTTCGAATGGCACTTCCCCAAACCAGCAGATGTGTGGACGAATCTTCCCTCCGCAGTCGCAGCACGGAAGCGAAGCTGGCGGCTCATACATCGCCTCGTCAGCAAACGGTGGGCGGCGGCAGGTGTCGCAACGGCTCTTGAACAGTTCTCCGTGCATGTGCAGAACCTGGCGCGAGCCGGCTTGTTCGTGGAGGTTGTCCACGTTCTGGGTGCAGAGGAATAGACGCTCCGCCAGCTTCTGTTCCAACTCGGCCAGGGCAAAGTGCGCCGGATTCGCCTTGGCTCCGGCCGCCACCCGTCTCCGCATGGAATAGAATTCCCAGACCAGCGCGGGATCGCGCGCCCAGGCTTGCGGTGACGCCACTTCTTCGATGCGGTAGTTACGCCATAGTCCACCCACGCCGCGAAACGTAGGAATTCCACTTTCGGCGCTCACTCCCGCGCCGGTGAGAACAAAGACTCGGTCCTGCTTCCCGATACGAATCATGAAAGGCCAGTTTTATAGAGAACTCTTGCCTCGATTTCCGTTATACTTTTCCAACATAGCGCCGCTTGCATCGTCAACACCAGCCCGCAGTCAGATTTGCGATCTTGCGGAGGCAGTCGGATGGCAGCTCCCTCGCTAGCGCCTGTGCTCGAATCGGCGTCTCGCCGTCGTGTACCCCGGAATCCCATCACCGTTCCGCTGGAAGTCATCGCCTTGCAGTCGGGAATCCCGAATGGCATGCCTGGACGCTGTACCGACCTGAGTGAAGCCGGCGTAGGCGTGGTGATTGCCGGGGAACTGGTCGCGGGCCAGTCGGTGGCGATTGAGCTTCGCCTTCCGAATGTAGGGCTACCCGTGCGCGCCCGTGCTCAGGTTCGTTATCAAGACCGCCTACGCTGCGGACTGCAGTTTGTTGGCTTGCCGCTGGAGCAGCGCGAGAAAATCCGCTATTGGGCCTCCCAGGTCGCGCCGCGCCCGATCGAACCGGGAAGTCATAAGGCTGGAACCCCGGTGCCCGCTTCGCCGGCGCTGGCCGTTGTACCCGACACTGACAAGCACAAGCGCAGACTCAAAATCCGCGTCCGCCGCCGCCGATTCTTTCTGCTCCTGGCTGGCTTGCTCGCCCTCGCCGGTCTGGGATGGTGGCAGTGGCAGAATGCATGGAACGAACTGGAAGGCGAATCGCCGGTTGCGACGCAGGTCCCGGGTTCACCTTTGCGAGTGTCCGCCGAGACCATGGATCAGCGCATTGTGTACAAAGTTGACCCCGTCTACCCCGAAGCCGCTCGCCAGGCGGGAACTCAGGGTCTAGTCGTTCTGGACGCGATCATCGCACCCGATGGCACGGTAAAACGCCTGCGCCCCATCGCGGGACCCGACCTGCTGGCGCAATCAGCGCTCGCTGCCGTGCAGTCCTGGAGGTTCGCTCCCTATCGCAGCGGCGGTCAAGCGGTGGAAGTTGAAACCACGATCAGCGTGGATTTCCGCTTACGCTGAGAGAAGAGCTACTCGAACATCTCCGCTTGCGCGAAGGCAATTCCCTGCAGGTCTTTGGACGAGACGATCGGTTCTCCGTCGAGTTGCCAATCGATCTTCAATTGGGGATCATCCCACGTAACCGTCCGCTCCTGCTCCGGTGCATAGAAGTCGGTCGTCTTGTATAGAACGTGCGCCGTTTCCGAAACCACCCGGAACCCGTGGGCAAGTCCGCGCGGAATCCATATCATCCGCTTGTTATCGCCGGAGAGCGTGAAGGCTTCCCATTTCCCAAACGTCGCCGAACTGCGGCGCAGGTCCACGGCCACGTCCAGAATCGCGCCCGTCACCACCCGCACCAGCTTCCCTTGCGGCTGCCGGACCTGATAATGCAGCCCGCGGATGACATTCCTTCCCGAATACGAATGATTGTCCTGCACGAAGCGTTCGCGAATGCCGAGGTCTGCAAATGTCCGCTCGTTGTAGCTTTCCAGAAAGAAACCGCGATCGTCGCCAAACACGCGCGGTTCAAGAAGTAAGACGCCGGAAAGGCTGGTTTCGATCTTCTTCATGGGGTGATGATGAAAGCGCGTTCCATCTCAGAAGACTCGTTCCCGCAACAGTTGCAAAAGATAGGCGCCGTATCCGCTGTTGCCCATTGGCTGCGCCAGCGCTTCCACCTGCGCGGCCGTGATATAGCCAAAGCGGTACGCGATTTCCTCGGGACAGGCGACCATCAGCCCCTGGCGTTTTTCCAGGGTCTGAATGAAGAGCGCCGCTTCCATCAACGCTTCGTGCGTTCCGGTATCGAGCCACGCCATGCCGCGGCCCATGTGCTTGACGTCGAGACGGTCCCGCTCGAGGTATTTCATGTTGAGCTCGGTGATTTCGAGTTCACCTCTCGCCGAAGGAACGAGCTCGGTCGCGATCGTCGCGACATCCTTGTCGTAGACGTA